>Ga0208299_1000722_pt1 | contig 28551 bp, 48 predicted proteins | sample 15_taG_FD_184089 | JGI IMG/M metagenome (GOLD analysis project Ga0208299, IMG submission 184089) | Marine viral communities from the Subarctic Pacific Ocean - 15_ETSP_OMZ_AT15312 metaG (SPAdes) (version 2) | ecosystem: Environmental > Aquatic > Marine > Oceanic | place: Pacific Ocean | collected...
CTGGCTCCGGAGGCAGTCGAGAAGTCACCTCTGACTCTGTCCGAACCAGCGTAGACACCTGACTGAGGGCCGCCTCTCCTACAGGGATCCGGACCTCTAGACCACTGGTCGTTCCTTGCAGGACGATCTCGTTTCCCAGAATCCCGGTTTCGGCGTTCAGGGACTGAGCCAGGCTCAGCAGGCGGATCATCTCTGCACCTTCGGCGGCTTCGCAGCCGCATGGGGAGGGAGTACTCGGCTTCGAGCAACGCCCCTGTTCTCTGGCTTCAGAAGCTCACACCTCACTTCGCTGTCCTCTGTGTAGGCAGCTGTGCAGGCCGTGTTGCACGGCCTGGCGTCATTGAACCAGCACCACTTCCCTCTACCCATGCGTCCTCCAGCCTCTTGAATCCGGTTTGTGCTCTGGCCCGTCCCAGGAGCGCCTTGCCCCGGGATCTCTGATGCTGTCTCAGAGGTTCTTGTCTATCAGCAGTTCCTGTCTGCGGCCTCACCTGCAGCCGGCCGATGTCGACCCACTTCTGCAGCATCTCCCTCTGGGACGTCTTCGCCTTGTCCTCCATGTTCTGCCGGTAGGGGAACATGGCGTCTACGTATGACGAGAAGGCCTCCACTGCCTCCTTCGCCTTCGGGTTCACGATCGCCTGTACATGTGCTCGAACTTCTGCGACGGACGCTTCCCGCTTCCCTAGCCAGACCATCATTGCGAGTACCTCCTGCCAGGAGCCTGACTTTGGGACCGAGAGCATCTTCTCGTACCAGATGTTCGCCCGAGCCCACCCAGCAGGAGTCTTCAGCCATTTCCCACCGCGTCTACCGACAACATCTGGGCGCAGCGCTCGGAGAACCACACGCGGTTGATGTCCATGGCCTCGAGCAGGAATCCGGGGTACCGCATCAGCGCACGCCACTTGGCCTCGAACTTCTCTTCGTCGATCTCCCCGTGCTTGTTGCGGGACTCCGGGAGACGGGTCTCGCCGACCTTCGTGACAGACAGGGTCAGCGCACAGAGGCTCTTCGCCACGTCATACATGAGCCGGGTCAGGTTCCCCTGGTACCGGCGCCAGATGTACTCCTCGACGAAGTCGGTCTCGTGCCCATTCAGGGTACGGAACTCGACCTTCGCACCCTTCACCACGGGTACGGCCTGCCGAGCATCCTGGGAGACCAATACGGAGCTGATCGACAGGGGCGTCAGAGAGTCCTCGATCTGCTTCCGTCGGTCGTCGTCGTAGATCTGAGCCACGGGGCTCACAGCACTGGTGTTGAGGAACTGCCTTACGGCCGCCTCTACGTCAGGGGCTTTATCATCCGTCGGCTCGATCTCCGGCTCGGGCTCTGCAGCAGGCTCGGAAGCCTTCGGGGCATTCGCCTGCTGCAGGGCCTTCAAGCCTTCCACGGTCTCGTTCCGGAGTGCTCCCTGCGGAGGAGGGGCAGCTCGAGCTCTGCTGGCCAGCTCATCAGAAGTCACCGTAGGGATTCCAGGACGCTGTGGAGGAGGGTCGGTCTTGCTGCGCTCGATGTCCTGGAAAGTGGGCATGTTCTCTCTCGGAGGACCTACCGGCCGAGACTTGGCCCCAGATCGAGCCCGGTCCATGATCTTCTGGTACTGGGACCGCTCCTCTGAGGAAGCCTCCTGCTCGGTGAGGTCTACGATGTCAGGCATCTACTTGTCCTTACTCTTCTTACGCCAGATCTGCGAGGAGGTGAGCAGCATGGGCTTGCCTTCAGGCGGACGAGGCTGTCGGGTTTTGGGCTGATTGCGCGGATCGGAGGGGCTGATGGACGCGATGTGCGTTGTGCGAGGCCCTTGCCACCTCCTACCACAGGGACACGCATACACGCGCCCACTCACCAAGGACTTCGGAGTAACGCTCTCTCCGCAGTTTGGGCAGAGCTGGCCCGGCGTGGCCCGCGACCGATCGAGGCGCGCTCGGTCTGCTGGCAGGATCGGTACCCTGGCTTCTTGGCCTCCTAGATCGATCATCGCGGAGATAGATCCAGGCAGTCCGGCACGCTGACTATCCAGCTTGATGCCCTGCAGCTTCCTCAGCATGACGCGGTTATCTGTGGACAGATCCCGAGAAGGCATCGCCTCCAGGGCCGTCAACAGCTGTTCTTGCATCGGAGTCAAAGGCATTGTGAGTACAAACGTGCTTCCGGCGGTCAGTGTGAGGCACGTGGGCGGGACTTGTCAACCTACTTGAGGGAGAAGTCCTTCCCCAGGGCTTGTGCGACCTTGCGGATCGTCTTAATTCCGACGTTGGGGGTACCGCCGGTCAAGATCTTAGAGACCTGCTGTCTCTTCATCCCACAGGACCTGGCTAAGGCAGCCATCGAGATCCCCTTCTCGAGGCGAAGCCGGTCTAGTTCCAGGATCAGCGGATCTGCGTCTTCTTGGTGATCGACAGACGCATTGTCGGGACTAGGAAGGCTTCTGAGGTGCAGTCCCGATCGAGGCATTGATACTCGGACCCTCCCCGGTCCTTCCGATAGCCCAACCGTGTGACTTCTGAGCCCTTGCACTTAGGACACCTGGGCTTGCTCAGTACTTTTAGATCTGGCATCTAGCTCTCCTGCGTGTCCTCGTAGAAGTGTGAGCTCGGAGAGCTTGTCTCCTACTCGCTTACCCACCTCTGCCTGAATCACCTTGAACGGGCCGAGGTCGATACCTCTACCAACTCCAACGTACAAGCGCACTTCTCGAGTTTCAGGATCCATCAAGGCGGACGCGAAGAGTACCTGATCCAGCGTGCAGGCGAACTGCTCTATCCGCGAACAGAGAGCAATGTCGTCAGGGAGTAGGACGCGAAGTGTCATCGGTACTCAATCAAGTTCTCGATATCGCCTGTACGGATCACCTTGGAGACCTGGTCCGTACGATCCTCTAGGGATCTAGCCAGCACATCGCCCAGCTGCGAGCGCAGGAAGGCTTCGCGGTACCACTTGACGAGCGCTCCTGTATGCCCTGCCAACTCGATAGCGTCCGTGATGACGTATTGCCTGCCGACAGGACGCGTACCTGTCCGGGCCTGAGTAGCCTGCTTCGAGGACACTCTGCGGTTCAGGGTGGGAGTAATGAAGCTCACAGAGATGCCTCCTGGTACAGCTTGGATAGCTCTACGGGATCCGTCCTAGGAGACGAAGAGCCTTCTACGGCTAGCGCCCTCAGGGACATCTCCGGCAAGGAAGTGTCAGTGTAGTAGAGAACTTGGTCCTTGTAGACGACCCTGTTCAACGGAGTGTCTCTCACCAGGACAACCGCTCCACGCTGAACAGCTTCTGCAATGGCTGCAGAAGGGGCTTCTCGATCCTGTACGTCAATGACCACCTTGGTGGGCACGGGGAAGTCCTGCATGATCCGAACTTCGGGACCGCCGTACCTGTGCATGTGCGCCTTCAGGGACCGCCCCACCTTGGACCTGCCGGTTGGGGCGTACACCCCGATCACGTCGGCACACTCTGTGTCCGCACACTTCGGCACCATCCACATCTCGTGAACCCTCTCCTTACGAACGCCGGCGGCCTCCACGAGCAGAGACGCCCCCTCCGTAGGTACCACGAAGGAGGCTACTCGAGCACTGGCCACTCTCTTGACGGTGGTCGGATCCAGGACCTCTGCGGCGTAGCGGTGAACTACAACACGAGTCCTGGATCCGGTGGTCGCCCAGATAGCGGCAGCGATTCCGTCATCCCAGTGGAGGATTAGGAGATCTACTGATGCCCTCTTCAAGTGCCAGCGGAGAATGTCCTGAAGTTCGCGGAAAGAGATCTTGGGATCCAGGTCCACGCACTCGAATGTGCCCAGTTGACTGGATGCCTCTGACCAGAAGGGCAGAAAGTCCCTATGAGCCCCATCTCTGAGGCCAACATGGAGTAGGTGCACTTTCTCTCCCTACGCTGCCGGGCGCTCCTTGATTAGAGCAGCCGCGTCCTCGGTTCTACACCGAAGGATACGCAGCTTACCCAACCTGTCACGCAGCGCCGGTACCAGCTCAGGCGCAGTCCTCTGTGCCTCGACGATGGACGCCTGAATCAGGACGATCCTTTCGTCGAGCCGAGTAAGCGGCTGTAGGAGATCAGTGTGTATGGGGATCAGTAGTCTCACCCCCATAGGATCGGATCTCAGATCCAAAGCGTCAACCGATTTATTGCGATTTAGTGAAAAAACCCCGATTAACACGCCATAAGGGCCATGCACGGAGAACTGTGCATTCACAAACCGGTCCAGATCGGGAGATTTCATGACCACTGCTGCAAAATCCGCTGCCAAGACGAAGTCCGCTGCCAGCACTCCCCCCGCAACCTCCAACCCCATGGTCGATCTCTTGGCCATGGACAAGTCCCAGAAGGCCGACTTCTACCGGGGCCTGATCGACAACCTCACGGACGACGACATGGATCGTCTCAGCGCCCCTGTCGAAGCGGCGCTCACCAAGAAGATGGACAAGGAACTGAGCAAGCGTGCCAAGCGCGTGAAGTTGGACGCGTCCAACATCCAGCAGGCGATCGAGAACGCCGTAGCCTCCATGGATGACGACCAGATCAAGGAGGTGTTCGACAAGATGGACGGACGCCTCCTGGAGGAGGTCCTCAACAGCGAGGAGTTCCAGAAGGAGGTCCGAAAGGCCAAGCGGGCTGCGTCGAAGCAGATCTCGACGGTCGAAAACGACTTCTACGTCAAGCGTCGGCCGGGAGCGAAGGACGGAATGGCCAAGGCCGGCTGGGACGACTTCGCAGGTGATGTGAAGGCGTACTGTGATCGCCCGCTCGGGAGCTACGCTCGGGTGATCCCCGCTGCCATCGTCGGATACGTCGGCTGGCGCGCTGCCAGCGGACTCTGGCTGGATCGGACGGGTTGGGCGGGCCACTGGGCCGCTGACCTGGCAGCTCCCGTCATCGCCGTCATCCTCGTAGAGGCCCTCGCCGCCATCGTGCGGAACTGGTCCGTCACGGACGAGGACGAGGACGACAAGAAGAACAAGAAGAACAAGAAGAACAAGAAGAACAAGAAGGACTAGGTCCTGACCGGGGGCGGGGTGCAGTTCGGCGCCTCGCCCCCTCAGGTTCCGCAGACATTTAAGGAGATCTCATGTTCTTGGCAATCGGATTCGGAGTTGCGGCTGGCGCGAGTGCGTTGGCGACACTGAGCGCAACCGCGCACGGCATCAGCCTCGGTGCGGACTTCTCGGAGTTCCAGAACTCCGTGTTCTACGCGGTCCCGAAGAAGCAGAGGAAGTATCTGCCTGACGAGCACCGCAAGATGGACGGCATCCTCCTCACGTACAAGGAGCTCGAGCTCTTGAGAGAGTTCGGGGATCCTGGAGGGCACACGCCCGTCCTGAACGGTTACCCGAACGAGACGCCCGAAACAGTCTTCGAGCGGGGAGCGAATCGAGTGATCCGGTTCGCTCCGTTCATCGCACTGATGGGGCAGAGGGATGATGCGTAACGCTCTGGCCACAGCAATGTGGTTGGGGGTCTGGCTGAAGACTCGAGACACCTTCCGGGCTGACTCCAGTAGGAGGGTCAGCTCGAGGAGGTTCGAGATCCTTTGGCGAGATCTGCGAACGCACAAGCGGGCGAGGGCGCACTCAGCTCACCAGGCTCAGGAGCTTCTAGCAGAGCTCCGGGCCTCTTCGGAGCTCAGTGGGCCTCTCGTGATCAGGCTCCTGTCCAGGAGCAAGCCAGGTGCTCGGAGCTACGTCGTGGAGGTCGTTCGGGCCTTCGGTGACGTGTACCAGAAGTACTGATTCGGGAAAGACGGGAGGAGCCTCTTCGGGGGCTCCTCCCACCCGAAAATCCCTCCCTTCTTAGGCCATAAGCACCCTAGAGAGTAGACATTCGTCTACTGCGTCGAACGATTCCTACGCGATCCTGCGTACGTTCACGTAGACCTCCTACTCCACAGGCGGGAAGAAGCTCTCTGAGGGGGAGGTACTGCGCGAGTGGTGCCTCCCGCCTCCTAACCAGCAAGGGAACTCTATGCACACTATGAAAATTCGAGACATGATTCGCGATCTGAAGGAACGGGGCTTCGATCACAAGTCGCACAAGTCGTTCCACATCTTCCAGCAGGACGACACGCGGATCCGCATCCCCAAGTCCCGGGGAAACGGTGATGCGAGCGCCGCGCTGTACAGCCAGTACTTGGCTCTGTCCAAGCCCTCGCACGTCACGAACGGAGGAGGCAAGCCGGTCGTCAAGAAGCCGACGATCGCCCTCCACCACTTCAAGCCCTCGTCGTCGGTACGTGAGTACTGGACGGAGGCGGGATCCTTCGTCTCGCTCAACCAGCAGATGGCACCGGCAGCTCGAAGACGTGCCTGGGCGATCGACATCATCCGAGCGGATCCGAGCCTGACGATCCGCGCCAGCGGAGAGCAGGTGAAGGAGCGGGACGGAGCCAAGACGGTGAACCCGACCACGATGATCCTGCTGCGTCACGCGGTCTGCGACCTGATCGCCAAGGATCGACTCCCGATCCTGACGCAGAAGACCTTGGATCGTGCAGGCCACCTGCAGCTGACCAAGATGGAGAAGAAGCTGGTTCGGGACGGGAAGGACCTCGAACCGTTGCTGGCTACTTCCCTGCTCGACGGGTACGGACGAATCGTCGCCATGGCCCCTGAGCCGGAGACCGTCGAAGAGCCGGAGACCGTCATCGATGTCGAGCAGGCCATCGAAGCCGAGTTCACTCCCCCGCCCGTGACGGTGCCTGAGCCGGTGGCCGTCGCCCTGAAGGAAGTCGAGTCGGTGATGCCGGAGCTGAAGGACCGCCCTGCCGATGAGCCGCCGAAGCAAGACCGTTCCGAGTTCCACGAAGCGCTCACGCTGCTGTTCGACGTTGTCTGGCGCACCATGCCGGAAGCCGAAAGCTGCACGATCGACTTCGACGGCCAGGGAGTGCGGGTGAAGATGAAGGCCCCCGTTGTCCCGAACTTCGACAACATCAAGGTGGAGTTTGTGAATGACTGATACCCGCTTGCCGATCCGGGAGGTAGCCCGGCGTCTCTCTACGGACAGGGGCTTGCGCCCCTACGTGGATGCGCTGGGGCCGGCAGTACGTGCCGGAACCATCCGGGCCTCCACGGAGGAAGAGAGAGAACGCGTACAGTCCCAGGTCATAGCGGGACTACTAGCTCTGCTGGAAGGCTATGCCGACGACTCAGGATCCTCCCTTGAGGAGGGCGATCGTCGGTGGTTCCTCGGCAGAGCTCGAGAGCGCTTGGAAGGACTGATCTTCTTCCGACTACGAAACCTGTAACCCTTCTCGGGCCGCTGCCGACCTCCTCCTGGTGGCGGCCCGAGGCCCCGACCGGTCAGGGAGGAAGGGGGGGTGCTCGAAAGCACCCCCCCTTTCTTTTACTCTATGATCGCGAACCCACTTGCGCCCGATCTCCGGATCGGGCAGGATCACTGTACGCACAATCGCGCGTACAATTAGGAGACGAGATGCAGACACAGAGCATTCAGGAAATCCTCAAGATGAACGGCGTACGAGCCCGCAACACGGTTCGTGAGCTCGATGACCGTCCTCTCCTCAAGGAGCTCCTGAAGAAGGACAGTCGTGCGATCGTCCGTCGTGCCGTCGAGGCTCGGATGGAGAAGATCGGTGACGAGCCCGAGGTCGAAGAGACCGAAGAAGTCGAAGAAGTCGAAGCCTCCGAGGAGACCGAGACGGAAGAGGCCGCTCCCGCCAAGAAGGCGAAGACCAAGCGGGTCAACATCCAGGACGGCGTACCGGACGGTGAGCGCAAGTGCCCCAAGTGCCTCACGGTCGGCGGCATCGACGAGCTCTTCGGTCGCCGCAACATGAAGTACAAGACCAAGGACGGCGAGAAGGCTCGATCGGTCCCGCAGAGCTACTGCCGAGCGTGCCGATCGAGTCAGCGTAAGAGCAAGTAGCTCCCCACTACTTCGGTTCCTGGAAGGGGAGGCTTCGGCCTCCCCTTTTTACGTTAACCCTATGGGATCTGGCGGCATAGGGGCCCTGGACCCCAACAAGGAGATACCTGTGAGTCATTTCGTAGTCATGTGTCTGGTGCCGAACAGCATCAGCCCGCTGAGCCAGCACATCGAGGAGTACCTCGGTGACGCGGCCATCATCGTGGACTGCCACATCTGATCGAACTCCGGATCTTGGGGGCATAAGGAAAGTGTAGGGCGATTAAGCCCCCCAAGATCTGGAGGATCTGGACATGGCGAAGACCATTTTTGATGAGTTGTTCGAGGCGGTTGGCGACCTCTTTGAGGTCGAAGACTCGTGGGAAGTCCGCGAGTCTCGGCGGAGGCTCGAGGAGTCCCGACGCGTCCTGAGGGACGCGGAGAGGACCCGACGAGACACCGACCGGCTGCTCCGGCAGACCCGGCAGCTGCGGGAAACTCGGCCGTACCGCCCCCTCGTCCTGCCGCCGTTGCGGCCGTCGAGCGTGTTCGAGGACGCCGAAGTCCTCGAGCTCGACACCAACCCCCCCGGATGGGGGTTGGTGGAGAAGGGGTTCGTCCGGATCGGCGCCCAGTACTACGTGGTGGAAATCCACGAAGACTGGGACGACGCAAGGTTCGGTCGGGTGTGGGATGCCCGACGGGACGGCTCCAAGAAGGGAGTCAGCGAGCGGTACAAGGTGGGGACGGTCGAGAAGGCGCTTCGTGCGCTGATCGCCGAGAACCGCTAGACCTCAAGGGGGCCCGAGCCGAAGCTCGGGCCCCTGCGGGCGAAATTCCTTACCCCCTAGGGGTATAAGAGTATTGAAGCCAGATCTCGGCTTCTAAAAATCGTGTCGGCCCTCCGCTGTGCGAACCTGCAACCTGCAGGGATAGAGATAGAGGTGCCTGGACGAATCTCTCCTACGAGATGCCCGCCCAGCGTAAGGACCTCGATCGTGTAAAGCAGGGTGGTACCTGTGATAGAGCGATCAACAGTTTGTAGAAAGCGTCTGCCTACCACGGCGGATGGCTACTGCAGACAATCTTGGGAGTCATTCATCCCCAGGAAACGGAGTAAGGGATAACCGAACTCGATCTTCGGATAAAGGAGTCGGGGAAGCCTCACTGGCGAGGCATGGGTGCTGTTGCATATCGGAAGTCGCTCTACCAGTCTGTCGAAAGGCGGCTGGCGTCCCGCAAGGGGGCAAGGAATCCCATCCCCGTGGGTGAACTTGTCGGGTGATCTCAGGGGTCGATGATCACGACAACCTGGGTGAGCCTAGAACGGTAGCAACAGTACGAGGCTGGTCCCTCATCAATGACCAGGGCGAAACCACGTGCACGGGCTAACTCCCCGGTGTGCTGACATCCTGGGCCGAAAGGCAGGGGTGGTCACGTGGGTCAGGAAGTAGCAGCGCTAACTTCCTTTTAGCCATATGGAAGAACCTGTCCCTGCGCGCGATAAGCGCAGTAAGGAGGTACATCCACATGGGTACCGATATTCATTTGTACGTAGAGAAGAAGAGCGCTGACAGAACGTGGGAGGCTGTCGAGCCTCCCTACACCTCTAGCTGGGGCGACCACAAGACCTGGAGCCCGTGGGCAGAGAGCGGGAAGTTCGATGACCCTCGCCCCGATCCCACCAACAGGTCCTACAAACTGTTCTCATTCTTGGCCGGTGTCAGGAATGGTTTCGGGTTCGCCGGCGTCTACACAGGAGAGCCGATCGTCCCGCAGTTCCCTGATCGAGGCATCCCCGACGACACGTCCATGGTCAAGGATGAGGAAGGCTACTGCCAGATCGGAGACCACTCCTACACACATGCCACTCTGAAGGAGCTCCTGGATGCCCCCTGGGATGTCTGGTTCTACTCTGGCGGGCTGGTCACGGTAGAGGGTTTCCTGAACCGTAACGAACAGGGCATTCCTCCTAGTTGGTGCGGTGGAGTGAGTGGTGACCAAAGCAACATCATCGACAGCCCCGAGGAGTTCCAGAAGCTCATCGACTCCGGGAAGGACATGACTGGCTACTACTGCCGGGTCGGCTGGAAGTGGCAGCCCCTCATGAACTGCGGCTTCAGGGTGTGGTGTCTCGAGACGCTGAAGCCGATGGTGGAAGATCCTGAAGACCTGCGGGTTCTCATCGGCTTCGACTCGTAGGCGCGCAGTCCGTCGGTTAGTTATGCTGCTCAGGCGAACTAACCGACGGACAGACAAGGATCAGTAGATGAGCAACTTCGTCCCAGCCTGCCCCAAGTGCGGGAACAAGCACACCTGGCTGGAATCCGATCGACAGGCCCAGAGGCCCGTCCTCCGGTGCCAGTGCGGTCTATTCGAGTACACGTCGGCCCCGAGCATCGAGATGGCCCGTATTGCCCATGAGGCGGAGAAGCGGGCCGCAGAAGAGGCGCGTAGGCGTGAGCTGATCTCCCTGGTGGAGGCGGCGGACGACTGTGCTTGGGGTCCCTGTGGCAACGAGAAGCGTGAGCGCTCGATCTACTGCTCCCGTGACTGCTCGAACAAGAACGCTCGAGCACGTTTCGCTGCTAGAAAAGCTGGGTGATCTAGGTGATAAGTAGATCGATACAAACGTGCCAGTTAACACGACTGGCTAGTGGGGGTGGCGAATGGATGCCCCATGAAGAAGCGGAGTAGTGTCCGTACGGAGATGCCGTCTTGATCCCGGGCTTGCCCGGAGGCACCTCTGCAGCCCTGGACCTCGGTAGAGGTCGTCGCCTGGGAAGGCGGCGTCAGTCGGATAGTGGAGCTTTGAAGCTGCGGTAGCGCCCTTAAATGTGGGCGGATACCCCCGTAGTGGAGCTATGAAGCGAACCGGCACCTTCCCACCCTTCAACTTCTGGAGCAGACTGCTTCCCCGCCCGGGGGATCCGGGATCTATATGGAGAAGAGACAAATGGACGAGCTTGCGAATTTGATCGAACTGGCCGAAGCTGCTCACGAAGAGGGCGAGAAGTTCTACGAGAAGGGGAACGCCTCGGCGGGCACCCGTACTCGGAAGCTGCTCCAGGACATCAAGGCCAAGGCCCAGGAGATCCGGATCGACATCCAGCGGGTCAAGAACGAAGGCGAGTAGCGCATCCCACGTGTAGGCGCGGTCCTGTAACACAGGAGCTCCCGGCGGGAGGGCGAGATCCCGCCACCCTTTTTTTCATAGGGCCCGTAGCTCAGTGGTCAGCAGCAGCCGGCTCATAACCGGACGGTCCCCGGTTCAAGTCCGGGCGGGCCCACCAAGCGGGGGTGGCGGAACTGGTAGACGCACTGGATTTAGGATCCAGCGAGCTTGCTCATGGGGGTTCGAGTCCCCCTCCCCGCACCATTTCAGCGCCAATAGCTCAGTTGGATAGAGCACCGGCCTTCTAAGCCGGTGGTCGCAGGTTCGAGTCCTGCTTGGCGTGCCAGGGCGGTTAGCTCAGTTGGTAGAGCAGTACCCTTACAAGGTACGGGTCGCTGGTTCGAGCCCAGTACCGCCCACCATCTCGTAGAGAGGCGGTCCCTTCGGGGACCGCCTCTCCTGCGTTAATACTTAGGGATCTAGCGTCATAAGGGGTACGTGGAGAACCAATGATGGGCTCCACACGACCTTGCATGATCGAACCAAGCGTTCGCGTGTGGAGGACCTGTCATGACTGCCCAGAAGAACTCGAAGACGGTGCCGATTCTGGTCACCGCAGTAGCGATCCTCGCTACCCTCATGCACTTCGTAGGTGCCTCACTACTCGGCAACGTACTGCTGGGACTCAACTTCCTCGCCGTGGCGATCTACGCGGGCCTCAACTTCCCTGCCCTCCGCAATGCCAGCCTCGCTGTTCGGGCCATGCTGGTTTTCGGCGCTGTGTTGATGGTCGCCGGAACGTGTCTCACCGCCGCCCACGCCGGGGAGAAGGTGGAACGGTTCGGAACCCACGTCCAGGTCATGATGTGGGAGCTCCCCGGGCACCGCTGGGTGGAGATGAGGGCACTGGACGAGGTGGGGGAAGAGGCGCTGGGCGACGCGCCGGCATCCTTCCTGTACTACAGCGTCGACACCGAGGAGATCACCATCTCGGAGTTCGGCTTTGACGTCCTGGTGCCGGCGGAAGCGACCTTCATCCCGGGCGCCCAATTCGAGATCGACTCGTCAATGGGTTGGGTCGAGAAGCAGACCTACCAGGACACCTTCGTCTGCTCTGAGAGCTGTGAGTCAATCCGGCGGCAGTCCGCTGGATACCAGTACGCCTACCAGCAGGGCTACGACCACTTCCTACAGATCGCTGGCGCGGCCATCGCCGGGACCGGTACCGCCATCCTGGCGTGGACGGTGAACTTCGCCACGAAGACGGTCACCACCAGCGGCGGCGTCACCTACAAGGTGTTGGCTCTCGGCAGCGGTGTCATCAACACGAACGTAGTCCTCGGCGCCGGCGTCCTCATCGGGGGCGGTCTTGTCGTCTACGGCTTCCACCTCATCCTTCAGGCCCGAGAAGCCGGCAAGGTAGCGGCTGAAGCATGGGCGCAGGACCCGGCGAATGGTTGCTCGCAGTGCACGACCATCCACTTCGGGTGGTACGTCACCCAGAGTGGCAACAACTGCCGGAACCCGGTGTGTGACGAAGAGGAAGACGCCCCGGGGTCAGACCCCAACGACGGTGGAGGTGACACGGGCGGTTCCTCTGGCCCCGTTGGCGGCGGTGACGGTGTCGCCACCAGCGGTACCAGTGGTAGCGGCGGTAGCTCATACACCACCGGATCGACCAGCTGCCCAGATGGGCAGCTGACTGAGGGGAGCGGTCTCGAGTGCGGAGACTGGGGGTGCGAGGACGCGACGGAAGACACGTCGTGCGAGGCCTGCGTCGAGAGCCGAGGAATCGTCTGGGTGGATTGCGTCACCCCGGTCGTGGTCGACTACGAGCCCGAGGACACGGAAGAGGCCGACTGAGACAAGTAGGGAGGCCCTTCTGCGGAGGGGCCTCCCTTGCCTGGATCCTCTCTTTTAGCGATATAAGAGCTGTGTAGAGGGAATAGATCCCTCGAAGAACTGGAGGATCGAAATGGCTTACCACTTGGTTGGCGATGTCCACGGCTGCTTGGACCCGCTCAAGCAGTTACTCGAAGACGTCAAGGAAGATGACACCGTTGTCTTCTGCGGCGATCTGGTTGACCGAGGACCTGACTCGGTCGGCGTTGTGAAGTACGCCTTCAACCTCCCCTGCAAGAAGGTGCTTGTGCAGGGGAACCATGAGAAGAAGCACCTCAGGTTCTGGGACGCTCTGTTCGATGAGCGTCGTGGGCCGGAGGTGCGGGCGAAGCTGCTGTCCCGCACTCCCGAGCTCCTCACCGTGGAGAACGGGCTCACCGATGACGAGAAGTTGTGGATCCGCCGATCCCCCTACTGGTACCGGCTTCCGGGCAACAACGTCGTGGTCCACGCCGGCTTCCCGGAGACGATCACGGAGCTGCCGGAGACGGAAGAGAGGTTCCTGGCGCTGTCTAGCAAGCAGCGACGTCGGATGCAGCAGCTGCTCCACGTTCGGAACCTGTCGGATGACGGCCACTTCGTGCCGCTGAACAAAGATGAGGAGCGGGGCAAGTACTACTGGGCGGAGAAGTACGACGGCCGATTCGGGTTCGCCTGGTTCGGCCACCACCCCCACTTCGACGGGGACCGAGAGGTCTACCCGCACGCTCGCCCCATCGATACGGGTGCGGTGTACGGAGGCTACCTGACGGCGGCGATCCTCAGCGAATCCGGGGTTCACCTAGGCTTCAAGCGGGTCCCGTCGAAGCAGCACAGCCCCTTCGGTCTGTGGTAGCGATTTATGCCCTCCCCCGAATTGGCGGGGGAGGGCAGCCCTCCAGCAACTTAGCCCCCTTCCGCGGCATAAGAATGATGTAGGGGAAATGGATCCCCATCATTCTTGGAGGACTATATGTCCCTTGCCGGCTTCTATGACCGCGTGCCTGCCCCCATCACCCGCAACGATGAGAGCAATGGGTACTTCCACTTCCATGAGGAGAGCGTGGCCCGCTCTCCCCTAATCCGGGGTAAGGATCTCGCCTTCCTGGCCAGGGAAGGGGTGCTGACCGAGGCCACGATGAAGCCGCTCACCCACGGGTTCATGATCGACACGTACATGCTCCGGAGCGTGTACACGAAGTACGCCTCGTGGGCGATCTACACGGCTGAGTTCCTGTCCAGCCTGGCGGAGATGGTCGAAGGCCGGCGGGTCGTCGAGGTGGGGGCGGGACGGGGCCTGCTGCAGCCCCTCATGCGGGAGAGGGGCATCGACTGGCTGTCCACCGACCGGACGCCACCTCAGCGGCTGCCCGGGCACCCCTACGTGATGAAGCGTGGGTGGCGGCGGGCCCTGAAGCCGAAGTGGGGCGCGGAGGTCGCGTTCATGTCCTGGTGGCCCTACCAGGACGGGGACGACTGCCAGATCGCCGCTCGGTGCGTGGAGATGGGCATCCCGCTGATCGTGGTGGGCGAGGGGTACTGGGGCTGCACCGGGACCAAAGAGTTCTGGTCGGACGACCAGCCGTGGAAGATCCACGGCATGCCGGACTGGTTCAGCGACGTGCCTCAGTGGTCCGGGATCCACGACTACACCTACGTGGTGATCCCGAAGAAGTCCGAGCCCAAGGACTTCTTCCCGAACTGGTAGTGGTCTGGGAGCGCCCCTCGAAAGGGGCGCTCCCATGGTGGGAGCACTTGCTTAGCTTTCCGTAATTATAGATCTCCCTGCGGGATAAGGGCTTCGTACCCCCAAGGAGCTCGTATTCATGCCCTCTATTGATCTGGATGCAGTCAAGAAGCTGCGAGAAGAAACCGGTGCCTCGATACTTGACTGTCGAGCCGCCCTAGAGATTGCCGAAGGAAACGCCGCCACTGCAGCCGGCCTTATCCGACTTCAGGGAACCGTGCACGGGTTCCCGCACTCCCTGCAGACCGAGGCTCGCCTTCGTCGAGCTGAACCTCCCGAGCCGTCGCTCCCCAAGTGGAAGCTGCGGCTCTTCCAGGCCTTGATCGGCCTTCCTGTAGTCGGCGGGATCATCCACGCCATCATCCACGTACTGGCAGGGATCTTCGGATTCCCGTGCCTCTAAGGAGAAGAGAGATGAGTGAAGACGGCGCCATGAAGGCATTCGAGAAGTACGCAACCCCCAACCCGCCGGAAGGAACCAACCCGGCGGCAGGCAAGATCGTCTCCTCAGGCGATCCCAGAGACTTCGCACAGGACAGAGAGAAGCTGGATCGGATGCTCAAGGCGTTCGAGGTAGCGGAGAGTGACGACGAGCTCACCCAACTCTCGATGCTCTACGTGTTCGACATGTCCTACGACCGAGGAGATGTCCTCCTGGCGGTCAAGCTCACCAAGCAGGCAAAGGGCTGGTAGTGCGAACGGATCACTGCGTCCGTTCGGGCTTCTGTTGTCAGACCGCCACCTGTGGCACGGGAACCCTCCATGGAGCGCCGCCGAAGGGCTGCACCTTCTTGAAGGGTTCCCAACCAGGAGATTACGAATGTCAGCTAGCGATAGAGAAACCCGACCTGTTCGAGTGGACGATCGGGAAGGGGTGCAGCTCGACCCTCTTCAACAGCTCGAGAGAAGCCGCGTTCCGACGCATGGCGGCGGGGGACCTCCCCGATCTCCTCGAGAGCGTGATGGGGGCCGACGACCCGAGCAGGACTGGAAGTACAACTACCGAGTCCTGAGCGCGATCCTAGGCCGCCAATTCGTCGGAGGAGACATGCTCCGACTGATGGCCATAGACATCAAGAGAACCCTGGGGGAGGAGGCTGCTGACGAGTTCATGATTCACATCGCCAGCAACCGACAGTCCTTCATGCACGACTTCATGGGATAGGAGGAGAGATGAGTGGAGACTGGATCCACACCATTCGAGGCCAGCGTCTCGTGGAAGGCACTCTTCCGCGAATCGCCAGGGCCGTAGAGAAGTTGAACGAGCTCCTGCAAGCAGATGTAGAGGAGTGGGAAGTCTGCAAAGCTCGGGAGAGCCCTGGCCCAGGCTGGGAGCCTAGACAGGCTCTCGCTGACGATTACTGGGCTTGGCGAAGACGAATCAAAAAGGAGAAGAAGTAATGGCCCTAGGCAGACTGAAGAAGATCGCGAACACCGAGATCACCCACCACTCAGAGGACAAGGAGTACTTCTTCTGCAAAGTCCAGCTCCCTCATGGGGCCGAGGAATACTGGCTTCTCACGGACGGCGACCTGAAGCAGGTGGGCTCCGTGGCCAGGCACATGCCGATGGGTCACCTGACCCTGCTCGACAAGGGGATGAACGGCCTCATGCTCGAGCTCCCGAACGATGACGTACTGATCCTCATGCTGAGCGATGATCGCCTCGAGAGAGTGCGTGCTCGAGTGGATCGCAACCAGGAGGACATCAAGCTCCACAAGGAGTCGTGGCTCGCCGATCTGTTCGATTAGGCCGAAGAGGCGGCATAAGAGAAGTGTAGAGGGGATAGCTCCCTCGAACTTTTTGGAGAAGGACATGGTCAAGACCAACTTCGGACCCGCCAGGATCGTGGCATCGCCGCCACGGACCGCCCGTCGCAAGGGCACTCATCGATACAAGGGAGTCGATTACCGGATCTACCGGGAGGGCGGAAAGCTCTACCTGGTGCTCCTGGTTCTCTGAGATGTAAGGAGCGCCCCCACGATGGGGGGCGCTCCTAGCGGCGTAAAGGGCAATTTTTAGGGATCTGCGGGCATAAGCGAAGTGTACCCAGGCATCCCGCCTGAGGTGGAGGTCTTACATGACCAAGCCCCGCACTGCCCGCCCCTCCCCCACCACCTCCAACAAGGAGCGCTCGCTCTCCGATGCCTTCCTCGAGCTCGACGAAGATGAGCTCGAGAAGATCGGCGACCTGCTGAAGATCTACCTCAGCTCGGACGACGATGACGATGACGATGCCGACCTCGAGGATCGCGTCGATGCCCTCGAGGACGAGAGCCGGCGCAAGTCCGGCCCACCGCCGATCGTCCAGGCGGTGCAGTCCCTGGTCAGCCAGTCGCCGGCTATCTCGTCGATGCTGGTCGACAGCTTCGTCGAGACCGTCGAGAAGATCGACGGCGTGAAGCTGACCAACCTCGAGCGCCGGCTCAACCTCGCGAAGACGTTCGGCGTCACCCTGAAGCCGAAGCAGATCGTCGCCCTGCTCTTCCCGGAGCTGGACCTGACGGAGCGGGCGAACGGCGGCGTCGTCCACGCCTCCTCGCGGACGACCATCCGCACCGAGGTGGATGACGACGGCACGGTCGTCAGCCGGCGCGAAACCAGCACGGATCACTTCGTGCCGCCGGAGATGCCGCCCATGCCTGAGGAGAGCACGCCGACCCGGTCGAGCGTGAAGCACTCCTGATCACCTGACGTCGAGGGGCGCTCCCACTACGGGAGCGCCCCTGCAGGGAGGTACAACTTTTAGGGATCTGGCGGCATAAGGGTCTAGTAGCTAGGCATCACGCCTGGCATGGAGATCTCATGAACAAGATCCTCGTCCTCGTTCGCGGACTGCCGGGTTCCGGCAAGTCCACCTTCTGCAACCTCATCGCCGACGCCCGCACGGCGGCCGATGACTTCCCGGGTCTGTACGATGGAGGGTTCCACCCGGAGCTCCTCCCGCAGGCCCACAGGTTCTGCCAGAGGACCACTCGAGGGCACCTGGTGCTCACCGCCCCCAACCGCCGCATCATCGCGGTGGACAACACCTTCTCCCAGCGATGGGAGATGGAGCCCTACCTCCAGATGACGAAGGAGCTGGGGGTCCGGGTCAACGTCGTCGATCTCTACGACGGCGGGCTCGACGACGCCGCCCTGGTGGCCCGGAACACGCACGGTGTTCCGCTCGGCGGAATCCAGGCGATGCGTGCTCGATGGGAGCACGACTGGAAGGTCGGAAATCCGCTCCCGCCGCCGTGGTTGCGGTAGTTCTCTGGAGGACCCCCCCTAGGGGGTCCTCCACCCCGGCCCATTCACCCTAGCTATGGAGAGATACGTGACTGACGAACTGCTTACCAAACTCCTGCTTCATGCGGAGTACTCCTTCACAGATATCGACTTCGAGTGGGGGATGCTCACCGAGAAGGAGCGAGACATCCTCACCCGCGAAGACATGGAGGAGATCAAGAACGGCATCGAGGAGATCCACATCAACAGGCTTCGCAAGGAGCTGGTCGGGCTCCTCGCTCCCGATACCTTCATTGCCCAAACCCCCTTCCCCGGAACCTGGGACATCACCCTCGTCCCTGAGGGGCGAGGCGCTCCTATCGGTGTCCTGGGCGAGGGAGCCACATACAGGGAAGCGCTGGAGAAGGCCTTGTGGAGTGCTCGACACGCGTACGGAGCGGGGGCGGGGCACGGCTGATCAACAGAGCGACCCCGGGGAGACTCGGGGTCGCCTGGTCGGCAATCCCACTTAGCTCTGCGGCATAAGAAGGATGTAGAGAGGAATACCTCCTCTCATGGAGATACGATCATGGCCATTTCCTTGGCTGATGCCATTTCCCTTCTCAACTCCTGCAGGCGTGACGAGTTGCGAGATCACGCCTTCGGTGACCGAGAGGTCACCTGGACCGACGACGCCGGCAACGTCGTTGGGTTCTACTGCAACAGCGGCCGGTGGCCGCACCCGGTGTACGTCACCCGCTTCGATGAGGCGGGTGAGGAGACCGAAACCGTCGAGTTCGCCGCGACGTCTCAGATCATGAACACCGGAAACGTCGTCCTCATCGAGAGGAACGACTCCACCGGCCCGGACGAGTACCGGGACGGTGCGTGCCTGCCCGGCCTCACGCTGGAAGGCGTGCGGAGGGAGCTCACCGGTGAGTAAGAGACGCTTCTCGGCGGTCGCCTCCTCCTACGGGGACACCTGCGGACTTCACCTCCGCTGTGAAACCGAGGAGGAGGCGATCGAGGCTCTGAAGGAGCTCTACCCTGTAGCCGTGGAGGAGGGCTGGTCCTTCTGCGCGGTAGATGTGGACGAGGCGGGCTGGTACCGCAGGAGTCTGCAGGCTGCGTGGGTAGAGGGAGGCCGCTCCTTCCACCGCGATCCGGGGCCGTACTGCGGTCCCTACTAACACTCTCTGATCCAGAACACGGCATAAGTATTGTAGTCCAGAGAGATCTCAATGTACCGAAAGGACAACGGTATGGGGATCTCCTGCCCTGCGGACAGCGCAGGAGAGAGGAGAATGTCTACATGATCGAGATAACCGCATTTGCGGCTTCTCGACACTTCGACCCAGCCTTCAGGGGAACGAAGATCACGTCGCACTCTGTTGCAGAGTTCGTCGAGGTCATCAACTCCCTCGAGGGTGCGGAATACCCGTACTCGAAGCTTGTTCCGGGGTACGCCCCGTTCTGCAAGCATCTGTTCGTCGAGAACTTCACGAATGCCCGTCAGGGAGTCGTGCGGATCACCGACGAGAATCGGGGGCTTCTGCGCACTGGGTTCGAAGCGCGTCGAGAAGACGAACTGCGAGTCTTGGCCAGGTGGTTCGAGGGCGTGGAGCCTTCCAAGGCGCCTTGGCTCGATGTCATCCTGTACAGCTCTGACCAGCTAGCCCAGGAAGGGATCGAGATCCAGGGTGACTGGGGAGTCGTCTCCATCAACTCGGCTACCGCGCCCGAGGAGGCACCGATGAAGCCGATCACAATGATGCGCAATGCGCTCGGAGTGAGTGAAGGTGGGAGCGGGGTCGCCTTGGATCGGGATCAGTACGCCGCTGCGGTGGAATACTGGTCCCGGTACGCGACGGTCAAGTAACCAGCACAGCACCACCGTAAGCCGAGTGGGTACGCTGAGAGAATAGGCTACTTGATCTCCTGTCCAGGGATCGAGGAAGGTGGGAGGAGGAGCTCGATCCCCATCTTTAGCTAATTCTTAGCCATCGGAAACTCCGACATCAAAGCGGCATAAGGAAGGTACAGGGAGGAATAGATCTTCCCTAGATCGGAGTAGATCGATGACCTTGGAAGATGCGGCGAAGATGCTGGGTGTGGACTACGAGCAGGAGCTGAAAGCTCTCGGGGAGAACCCGAACGGTCAGCGCGGGGTTGCGCTGGCCATCGCCTTTCGGGATCACCCCCAGGGGGGTGCTGAGAAGCTCGCCAACCTGATCCGACAGGTGGGTGAGCAGCTCGGCTTCAACGTCCGCCAGGACATCGGGGAGGTAATCCCCAACCTGGATTGGTGGCTGGACGATCCGGTTCCCGCGGGGCCGGTGGTGATCGCTGCGGCGATGTGAGAGTGGGGCGTAAGCCTCGGGGCCTTCGGGCCCCATCTCTTAGCTAATCCCGATCCAAAAAGCGGCATAAGAATAGTGTAGAGGGAATGATCCCTTGATTGTCTAGGAGAAGACATGGCTATTGATACCTCCACGTTCCTCGAGCTCTCCCCTAAGGCCCGCAAGGAGGCCGCCGCCGCGATGGTCGAGACCTACCGACCAGACCTGCACGCGGCCATGGACACGTTCCTCGACCTGTTGGTCGAGGCGGCGGCGTACGCCGATGCCGATAAGCCCCCGGCGCACCTCCAGGCCAAGCTCCTCGCCGCGATGCGGGAGCTGCCCATCGTCGAGTTCGTGGAGGACCTCCAGCAGTTCGTCACGTTCGAGGAGGACGACCTCCTTCCGAACCTGGCGGCGATGGCGTCGGCGTAGAGAAACGGCCTCCCCTCGGGGAGGCTGGGAGCTTCGGCTCCCTCTCTTAGCTAATCCCGATCCATTTCGCGGCATAAGAATAGTGTAGGAGGAATAGCCCTCCGCCCCCTTCTTGGAGAAGACATGCGTAAGCCCACAATGCTCATCACGGTTCCCGTGAATGCCGCCCAGTACAGCGACTCCGCCCACCGTACCGCCCGGATGGTGGCGGGGAGGCCGGTAGAGGCGTTCGACCGGCGAAAGCACGACGTCGTGGAATCGACGCGGGTTACGGCCCCGTTCAATGGTTTGCCCAACTGGGGGTACACGTTCGTGACGGTCGACTGATCTGTTGTAAGGGCGCCCTCTTCGGAGGGCGCCTAGCTCCGAATTCTTAGCTATCTCACCTTCGTAAAGGGCCCGTACTCCGTCAGCTTCTTCCAGTCCTTCTTCTCCTTGGCGAGGCCCTTCAGGACGTAGGTCAGGTCCTCTCGCAGGTTGGACCCCCTCGCCACAGAACGCTTCCCTGCTCGGAATAGGCGCTTCAGCTTGCCAGTGCCTAGGACCATCCTCTTGTCTGCAGCTGCCATGACTCGAGGAGACCCTTGGGGTAGCCCTCGACCAGAACGGTCTTCCCTGCGGCAGATGCAGCTAGAGCTCGATCCTCTGTGATCCCTCGAAGCCGAGTTCTCTCTGCCCGGTCCGGAGAGATGTAGCGGCCATTGACGGTCTTCCCTGTGTCGATGCCTAGAACGAGATCGAACTTGTCCTTGTTCTTCTTGGCCCAGGTGCTCTTCCCTGCGCCCGACCCTCCCGTTAACACGGTGAGATGTGCCAGCTTGAGGAGCTCGTCTGCAAAGGGGCTTAGGTACATGCGGGCAGGGCACTACGTCGAATCCCGCTACAGAAAGTGGCATAAGAAGAGTGTAGGGAGAATGATCTCCCAAACATTCTGGAGACAGCCATGGGAATGGAAGGAAACCTGGAAGTGGTTGAGGACCTCAGTGACCGCAAGGTCGCGATCCTGGACACCTCTCGTGCACGGAAGCTGCACTGGTCCGACTTGGGCAAGCTCGAAAAGGCTGAGGCATCACCTCGACTGCTCGAGCTCTTGGGAGACGGGTACACCGTGTACATCGCTTCAACCCGCACCCGAGACAGCTTCGACCCTGAGGGCGTGGATCGATGCTTTTTCGAACTGATCCCCGAAGAGCAGATCTTCGGAGCCGACCCTCACCTCCGCTGCGACTTCGCAAACTCCCCGGGACTCATCGACCTCTGGGTCCGCGTCTTGGCCGAGGTCGGGATCGCCGTGCCCGATGAGGTGATGGAGGAAGAGTTCCTCGCCTGGATGAGCATCCGTCGCTGGGCAGGCGAGCAGGGCATCGAGGTCTACTAGAGGCGCAGTAAGGGCCCCCGGGATTCCCGGGGGCCTGAGGGGATCTCCCTCCTTAGCCAATTACAGCCCATTTCGGGACATAAGCACTTGGCAGGAGCCCACCTTCACCTAGGGCTCCATGGAGGTTAGAGATGGGCACGCAGCAGAACTGGGAAGAGATCTACAAGAATTGGTGCGAGCTTCCCCTGGGGAAGATCCGATTGGGGGACGAGGGGATCTGGGTCCGCAGGCTGGGCGGGGGCCTGGTGGGGCTCGACAACGACCCCCTGGACGGCAACTACCGCTGGCAGGACATCCTGGATGGCAGACACAACGTGGTTCACCGCCGCTGGGTCACCTGGGTCCCCTTCAGCTACACGCCCGAAGAAGAGGAAGAGAAGGACCTGGAGATCCGGAAGAGGGTCCACGAAGAGCTCAACAAGCTGGGCAACTGCGACTTCTTCTGGAAGGGGTCCGGGTTCGTTCTGTCCGAGAAGTCCGAGGAAGAGGTCATCGACGCGATCAACGCCTTCGAGTTGACGACCGTTCCCATGGAGGAGGAAGAGTGAGTAACGGTCCTGACGCGAGCATCCACCAACATCGTTCGATGGAGCGGTGGGGATGACTGGTCGTGTACCTGCCCCCACTTCATCCAGAGAAACAAGAGGTGCAAGCACATCAACGAGGTGGCCCGACAGCAATGTGACTGGGTCCAGGACACTCACGGTGGGGCTGCACTAGCTCCCACCTTCTCCTGCCCCAAGTGCGGAGGAGATACCGTCCTCTAGGAGGAAACATGGATACAGATGAACAGGTGAAGGTAGTGACCGACGCCGTCAGTGATGTTTTGGGCTCCTTCGTAGGTCGGCCTATGAACGCGAGCACTACTCAGACCATCGTAGTTCGACTCAGGGAGATCATGAAGAGGTACGCCCCCTCCCTCGGAGGACAGATGGCTACCTGGGAGCTTCTACGAGCCTGGGTTGCGAGCCAAGGAGGCGACCTACACCCGAATGGGGAACTGTACATCGACGGCGTACTGGCAGGGACCATCGCCAGGGAGAGCGTGAAGCAGAACATCCAGGTACGGGCAAACCCGGACGATCCGACAGCGCTCAGCATCCAGCTGTTCGACTACACGCTGAAGGCTGCTCATCCGATCGACGCCGAAGAGTTCGAGGAGATGCACGGCCGTGCTCCCGTACAAGACGACCTCGACAGGATCAACTGCCCCATCATCGGTGAGGCAGGTCATTGGTGCTGTGGGGTCTGCCCAAAACACAACAAGGCCCGTTTCGTATGCGGCTGCCTTGCCATGGAGAAGACATGAACAAAGTCGCACTCAAGGCCATTCTCGACGATCGCGCCCTAGAGCACTCCATCCTCGAGGGAGGAGAGGACTGGAAAGTCACTATCGAGTACTGGCCTGACTCTATCCCTGCTCGTATCGCGGAGATCTCCTTCGTCAAGGGAAAGCAGGGGATCTCTTACCTACGAGGAGACGGAGCCCCACTCATCTTCCTTGCGGAAAAGTTCCTCTCCGACCCCACCAAGTACGAACGGCAGCTCAAGCAGAGCCTGCCTTTTGGGAGAACTACATGAAGCAGTACCACGACCTCCTTCGACGCATTTGCAACGAGGGAAACGATCGAGGAGATCGCACCGGGACAGGTACCCGAAGCATCTTCGGTCACCAGATGAGGTTCAACCTGCAGGACGGGTTCCCTGTCCTCACCACCAAGAAGCTGCACCTACGTTCGATCATCATCGAGCTGCTGTGGATGCTGAATGGTCACGTAGATGTGTGGTGGCTACAAGACCGCAAGGTACGCATCTGGAACGAATGGGCGACCGAGGAGCAGTGCGCTCGCTTCGGCCGTCTAGAGGGGGACCTGGGCCCGGTCTACGGGCACCAGTGGCGCAATTTCGGGGCCACCTCTACAGAGACTTCAGACGGAGTCGATCAGATCGCCAATGTCGTTGAGGGGATCAAGAAGAACCCCAACGGCCGTAGGCATATCGTCACTGGGTGGAACCCCAAGGAGGCTGATCAGGTCGCCTTGCCTCCCTGTCACACGATGTTCCAGTTCTACGTGCAGGATGGCCGTCTGAGCTGTCAGCTGTATCAGCGCTCGGCCGATGTCTTCCTAGGCGTCCCCTTCAACATCGCCAGCTACGCCCTGCTGACCATGATGATGGCCCAGGTCTGTGATCTCGGGCCCGGGGACTTCGTCCACACCTTCGGCGATGTCCACATCTACAACGATCACTTCGACCAGGTGCGAGAGCAGCTGAGCAGAGAGTGTCGCCCTCTACCTAGGATGGTGCTCAACCCAGAGGTGAGCGATCTGTTCGCTTTCCGCTACCCCGACTTCAACCTGCAGGACTACGACCCGCACCCGGCCATCAAAGCCTCGGTGTCGGTCTGATGGAGATCAGATGACCCCGAACGAATACCAGCAGCTAGCCCTTCGAACCGAGAAGGGGCTTCGTGACAAGGAGCTCCAGCTCGGGATCGAGTAAATCAGTGAGGCCCCCTGACCGAAGTCAGGGGGCCTTGCTCTGATCACTTAGCTCCAAAAAGCGGCATAAGAGTTATGTAGAGGGAATGATCCCTCATCGTTCTTGGAGCCATCATGGCCAACCCGCACGTTTGCCTGCTCGAACGCCTGCCGACTTGGCTGGCGATTCCCCTGGACCGGATCCTCGTAAGGGTGATCCGGCCCTTCACAATCCTCGCCCGCAAGGTGGGGATCAGCAAGACCAAGCCCGCAAGGGTCACGGTCAAGGAGGTCGACTTCCACGACCTCCCCGACGACGTCAAGGCTCAGCTGAGCCGTCGCTGACGGCCTGGCTACGGCCAAGGTCGTGAAGTTGCCGAAGTAGCCTTGAGCTATTCGGGATCCCCTGCTTCGGTGGGGGATCCCAGGCGGGATATTCTTAGCCCTTACAGTTCACGGCTTCTACAAACAACGCTATCAACCATGCGAACAACAGCGCCTGGCAGACGTTGTCGTGAATCAGCCTGACGGTACGTGGTCTCATCTCGTTACCAGAACTGGTTGGTACTAACTCACCTCACCGTCATCAGTGCTCTTCTCAACCGATCGGACTTGGCTAGCTGCGCCGCCCTTCTCATCGTCTTCCGGGCCGCTCTCCTACTCCTAACGAGCCCTTGCTTCTGCTTCGTCACCGCCGTACGCATGCCCTCTCCAGGACCACGCTTAACAGCCTTCGTTGCATTATCAAGCTGTTCCGGGGTAGCTGCCGGCCAAGAGGACTGGTTGCCGGCACGTACGTTCTGCGTCAGGTTCTTCCGCATGGCCTTGGAGAACCCATGCTCTTTGACGTACTCCACTCCTCGAGGACCGTAGAGCTCCCTGACGGTCGACATCAGAGCAGGCGAATCCCCTGCACCCGCTCTTAGTCCTCTGAAGTAGGTCCGAGCCTCCGCAGACCCGGGACCGGTCATCTTCTGGAGCATGTTGTGCTCCTTCATCAGCACCTCTGGGGAGTAGTGGCCGAATGCAGGAGCTCTCTGGTGAGGCTTGACCGCTCTCTCGTACCCCTCATGCAGACCTGTAGAGATATTCACCGCTCTCTGACCTTGTCCCGTGGCGAGGGCGGGGATAGGAGCTCCCGCTCTTCTCAACGCGTCCTGGGTCCTCACCGCTCCGCCGGTAGACGAGTAGATGTTCCCGGCGTGCCCGCCTACCCCTGCCTCGATCTGACGACGGAGACCGACGACAGTAGCGGGGTCAACCCCAAATCCCGTAGCGTGCTGCACGACCACCCGAGGATCTTTGAGGCTGGACATAGCAGGCATAGTGATTCCGCCACCAGCTTGCTGAACCATCTGCCCAGCTGCGGTTCTGGCCGGGGCCTTGGTCGGGTTCACTCTCCTGTACGCCGCCTGCAGCTCATCTACCGACGCGGACAGCTTGACGAGCTCGGTTGCAAAGGGGCTTAGATACATGGCGGCAGAGTACTCCTGTACGTCCCTGTACCACAAGATGTCTAATCCCGATCGAGAATGCGGCATAAGAGTTATGTACCGGGGAACGATCCCCAGACTTTTGGAGGTACATGTCTATGTCCGCAACCATCCTCAACCTCACGCAGCACGCCGCGTCCCCCCAGCCGATGGCCCACGAGGAGTGGGTCGAGAAGATGGACGAGTTGAGAGAGCGGATGAAGGGCGTGCGAGGAGTGGAGGAGATCAGGAAGTTCCGCAAGGAATCCCTGGCTCTGATCGCTCGGCGCCCCTCTCCGAACAAGTAACCAGGGGGAGACCCCGCTGCTGAAGGGTGATCCCCTTCTTTAGCCCTTCCAAAAACTGGTTAGTTGTAACTACCCGCTGTAAGGGGATCAGGGAATTTCTAGATCAGAAATTTTTTGGATCGGGAATTTACCAACCAGATTCCGCTGTAGCTCGTGCGGGAAGTATTTATAGATCAGGCAGGGTACCTGCGGTTTTCGGTACCCAGTCTACGTACGGAGAAGCTAGGGGCCCCTTAAAAGTATAGCTGCAGCGCTATACGGCTCGACCTCTACAGCTGTGATCCTCTAGCTGGGGGCGCTCCAATGCCTTGTGATCCCCTGAGTGTTTTAGGCCCTTTATGGATCGTAAGCTCTAGATCGTCAGAGACGTCTAGCTGATCCACCGCTTCGCACACTCCTTACTCACCCCTTGTCAAAAGGTACACTTTCGGGCAATCGAGCGGTGGATCGCGACATAAGAGTAATGATGGTGAAGACATCTACCTGTGAACGTAGCGAGGCCTACGTCCTCGTGGTGAATGTTGGTCTGGACACGGTGCTTCGGCCCAGATTCGAGAAGGACGCGGAAGTCCTGGAGGAGGCGTGCATTGCGCGTTGTGGATTCCAGGTGACGTTCATGTCGAACAGGCCGTTCACGGTCAAGGTGGAAGAGCCCGGGTTCGCTCGGGTACTGCACTCGCGCAGCTAAGTAGAAGCTGAGATCGAGTACTTGGTCCAGATCGCTAATGATCCCCTGCCAAGGGATCGGGGTAAACACCGTAACCCCACTGAAGCGCCCATGTCCCTGGCGCTAGAAATATGAGGGGGTCCTCTGATAGGGGACAGGGGGCTTGGCAGCCCTTTTTAGCTATTACCGCGCAGATCCTCTTCACACGCACAAGTATTCTGAATGGGTGTGGTTGGCAACTCAGCTCTTGCCGCCTCCAGTACCTTCCCTCTACTTGACTAAGTACTACTTGCAGACTGGGATGCGCCCTCTCTTCCAGGGCGCCGTTAACTGTATCTCCCTCTACTTGATGGCTACTTGATTAGCGCCCTCTTAGGGGCCGCCGTTAACTAGAAGGGTTCAAGCGGCATAAGGGTCTTGAGCAGCAATACCGCTGTGTTCGGAGATCCTTATGAACCCTGACCTCACCCACTACTGGGTCTGGGAATCGGCTACTTCTGACAAGCGCACCTTCCGGTGCCTGATCTGCAAGGCCCTCGAGAGCTGTAGCCGAGACGAGCTACCTACCCGTGAGGAGTGCGATGTACTGACTGCCATCGTCCTGCACAGGCAGCGCAACGCCACGGTCTTCGGCTCTGACAACGTCGAGCCTGGCTCTGCTGACTGACACGGAGTAAGAGCTCCCTGTTCCAGGCGGCCGTTAGCAAGAACCCTTCACCTGCCTGAGGGTGCAGGGTGGGTGAGGGTTCGTGAAGAGGGGGGCGGGCACCAACCTACTCCATGTGAGGTTTCATCACCGCTCCCTCTTCTTAGCCGTCCTCAGCAAGAACTCTGTACTTCGTGGCATAAGCTGAGTAGCGATCGAGATACCCTCGATCACGGAGAACGCTATGGAACAGTTCGACATCCTTTTGCAGGCCCTCAACGAGGCCGGCTTCGAGCCGGCCCCTCCCAAGCCGTGCGATGACCCCATGTGCGAGGGAGTACACATGGAAGCTCCGCACAACCCCGCCTTTGTCCAGGGCCTTCTTCAAGAAGACGAGGCCGAGTACCTGGAGATGCAGATGGTTGGTCACGGGGCCATCCTGATCGCTCGAGTGGACGTCGAGACTGACGACACCATCGCGATCATCTGCTTCGAAGCCCAGCACCCCCGCTACTCCAACATCAAGTACGTGTGGGACCAGCTGATCGAGTGGCACTTCGAGGGCTTGATCCAGGACTTCTTCAACGCTCCGGCCGAGAAGGACGACTCGCCCAAGTCCAAGGTGCGTGCTCTGCACTCGGTGCACTGATGCATCGACTCAAGCAATGGGTCAAGGACAGGGTCAAGGCCTGGCTCGAGAAGGCGATGGCTAAGAAGTGAGTTGAAGGACCTCCCTACTACGGTGGGGAGGTCCTGATCCTCAAACTTAGCTAGTTCAGCGGCATAAGGACTCTGCAGAGCATCCAACCCTGCCTAGGAGAGACTATGTTCACTGTGATCGAGATCCCTGACAGCGTCCCCGTCCGTACTCGTCCCCCCAAGGACGCTACCGACCTGGACATGATCAAGAACCCTAACTGGTGGCCGCACTGCATGCTGCCCCTCAAGCGCGACGTGGGCAACAAGCGTGAGCTCGGTGTCTGCGTGTA
>Ga0208299_1000725_pt1 | contig 28463 bp, 24 predicted proteins | sample 15_taG_FD_184089 | JGI IMG/M metagenome (GOLD analysis project Ga0208299, IMG submission 184089) | Marine viral communities from the Subarctic Pacific Ocean - 15_ETSP_OMZ_AT15312 metaG (SPAdes) (version 2) | ecosystem: Environmental > Aquatic > Marine > Oceanic | place: Pacific Ocean | collected...
CAGACATGGGCGGATCAGCATGAAAAATGGCAACATGGGTATCAGCCGGATTGCATTCTGGCTCGGCATCGGCGCACTTGGTCTGCTGATGCTGCTACTGATGATCCAGATAGACCGGCAGTGGACCCGCATGAACGATATCACCCGGCTGATGCAGGAGCAGGCTCAGGATATTCGCTCTACCCGGGGCGTTTTACGCAACCTGGAACAGACGGTCCGCACTGCGCGCTTCAATACGTCCGAGGTGGATGACCGCTTGAGTGACACGGCTGACCGGACAGATGCCTTTGAGCGGGCAAGACTGGCCACACAACAGGCCAATTACGCGCAGGGGGACTGGCTGATGCTGGCATTCGGCAGCGGCCTAACCACCCTGACACCGCTGGTCTCGGGCGACGCCTACTCCTCGGAAGTTCAGCAATATGTTCTCGAATCCCTGCTGGTTCGGGATCCGGACACACTGGAGTGGAGCGGGCTGCTGGCAGAAGACTGGCAGATATCCGATGACGGACTCACTATCAACTTTACCCTGCGCCGCGATATCAGCTTCTCCGACGGGATAGCCATGACCGCCAAGGATGTGCAGTTCACGTTTGAATTCATCATGAACGAGGCCATAGCCGCACCGCGAAGCCGTGCCTATCTGTCACGGATTGAGCGGGTCACCGCGCTGGACAATTACCACGTGGAATTTGTTTTCAAGGAACCCTACTTTAACAGCCTGCAACTGGCGGGTGGCTTGACGATCCTCCCGGAACATTTCTATAAGCGCTTCCTGGATGAACCCCGCACCTTTAATGAGAGCCGTGGACTGTTGCTGGGTTCAGGACCGTATCGACTCAAGGATCCGGAAAACTGGACCCCCGACCAGGGCCGGGTTGAGCTGGAGCGCAACCCCCGCTACTGGGGCCCGGTAGATGGATCTTTCGACCGGATTGTGTGGCGTATTATTGAAAATGACAGCGCCCGCCTCACCACCTTCCGCAACGGGGATATCGATGTTTACGGAGCTCGGCCCAGGGAATATCAGCGCCTGCTTGACGACCCGGGCATCAGCGAACGCAGCAAGCATTTTGAGTACATGAGCCCTACAGCCGGCTACAGCTTCATTGCCTGGAATCAGCAACGTGGCGGCAAAAACAGCCTCTTCAGCGATACCCGGGTACGCATGGCCATGTCGCTGTTGACTGACGTGGAGCGCATGCTCGAGGAAATTTTTCTCGGCTACGGTCAACCGGCAGTGAGCCCGTTTATGCCGGGATCATCCCAGCACAATCCGGAAAATCAGCCCTTCCCCCGCAATATGGAAAAAGCCAAACGGTTACTTGCCGAGGCGGGCTTTATCGATCGCAACGGTGACGGCATTCTGCAGGCAGAGGATGGCACAAACTTTGAGTTTGAGCTGACCTTCTTCCAGGATAACGATGATACTCGGCGAATGGTGCTGTTCCTCAGGGATCTCTATGCCCGCGCGGGCATTCTGATGAAACCGAAACCCACCGAGTGGTCGGTGATGGTAGAGGACCTGCGGCAAAAGAATTTTGATGCCATCACCCTCGGCTGGACTTCCGGTATCGAAATCGATATTTACCAGATGTTCCACTCCAGCCAGTCCATGGAAAACGGTGACAATTTCATTAACTACCGCAACCCGGAACTGGATGCCACCATTGATGCAGCGCGCGGCGAAGTCGATGAAGAAAAGCGCATGAAGCTGTGGCACAAGGCAGAACGCATTCTGGTGGAAGACCAGCCCTACACGTTTCTGTTCCGCCGCAACACCCTGGCTTTTGTGGATGATCGAATCAGCAACCTGGAAAAAACCGGGCTGGGCCTGAACCTGATGAGTGTGCCGGTGGAGATCTACGTTCCGGCCGATCGCCAGCGCAATCGCTGAACTGCCGATGCTGAATTATTTAATACGTCGCACCTTGCTGATGATACCGACCCTGCTCGGTATCACACTGGTGGTCTTTGTTGTCATGGCAGCGGCCCCGGGCGGCATTACAGCCCAGTCGCTGGTGGACGGCATGGAACTGGAGCCGGAGAGTCGCCGGGCTTTAGAGGAGTACTACAACAAGCTCTATGGGCTGGATCAACCGGCACCGGTGCAATACCTGCGCTGGCTGAACAATATTTCGCCGATCGGTTTCGAACGGGAACCGGATGGCACACTCGGTACATTCTCCCTGTGGAAAGGCGCGGACCTGGGCACCAGCTTTCGCTACGGCCGTCCGGTGATGGATTTGCTGGCGGAGCGCCTGCCCATCACCCTGCTGCTTAACCTGATTTCCATCCCCCTCATTTATGCAATTGCCATCAGCATCGGTGTACAGGCAGCACGGCAACGCGGCGGGCGCTTCGATGTAGCCTCGAATATTTTTTTGCTGGGGCTGTGGTCAGTGCCCAGCATGCTGGCCGGAGTGCTGTTTATCGGTTTCTTTGCCTCCGAACAATACTGGCGCTGGTTTCCCACTGGCGGCCTGATGCAGCGCGAAACCGTCGATCAAACCTTTCTGCCCCTGTTTGCCAGTGGCAGCGATTTGCTGATTGCGGTGGCTTGCGTTGTGACCGTCACCGTACTGCTGATTGCCGCGGCGACCTCCGCACCCAAAATTGCCCGCCAGTGCGGTGGGTTCACCATTGGGGCACTGCTCGGTTACGCCATGGCATGGGATCTCGGGGGCCAGTGGCTGGGCGGCTTGCATGTATTGCTGGCGGCTTCACTGGGGTTGCTGACCAGCCTGTTGGCGGGCATGCAACACCCCGGTTTCCGTATTGCCCTGGCGGGCGCAGTCGGCTTGGGCGGGGGGCTGACATTGTCCCGATATCTGGGCGTCGAGGTGATGCAGGGTGGTTACCTGCTGGACCGGCTCTGGCATCTGATCCTGCCGATCATTGCGCTGTCCTACGGCGGATTGGCATTTCTTGCCAAACTGACACGCTCGTCACTGCTGGAAAATCTGGCCGCTGACTATGCGCGCACTGCCCGGGCCAAAGGGGTCGACGAAGAAACTGTTCTGTGGCGACATGTATTTCGCAACTCCCTGCTGCCACTGATTACAGTCTCGGCCACCCTGCTGCCCAGCCTGTTGGCAGGTTCGGTGATTGTGGAAAGTATCTTCAGTATCGACGGGATGGGCAAACTGGCGGTGGAGGCCGTGCAGACCAGGGATCGGGAGCTGGTGCTATCCGTCACACTGATCTCCGGTCTGCTGACACTGTTTGGCTACCTGCTGGCAGATATTGCCTATGCCATTGTCGATCCGAGGGTCAGTTATGACTGAGTTATCCGCTGACACTGAAATGAAACAGCCCTCCCAGCCCTGGACAACGCAAGTGGCTGTTTCATTGCTGGGACGCACCAGCGCTCGCATTGGCCTCAGCTGGATCGGCCTGCTGGTGATCATTGCCACATTCTCCCCTTTTCTGGCCAGCAGTCACCCCCTTTACCTGGTGGTGGACGGACAGGCCAGCAGCCCGCTGCTGCAGCATATGACCGCACTCGACTGGGTCTGGTTGACCGGCCTCCCCATGATTCTGGCAATTGCCCTGTTGCCCCTCCCTTTGTGGAAAAAATTTCTCTCGGTACTGGTCGGATTGGGACTCACCGCAATGATTGCCTATACCGTGGTATCGCCACCGGCCCTGGTGATCTATGAGCAATATCGCGAGCTGGAGGCTACCGGCAAGGTTGAAACAATGATCCGTGCACCCATCCCCTACTCGGCGAAGGATTACCTGCGCGACTATGCAGACACCGGTATCGAATCGCCACTGCTCACCTCGGAACAGCGCACTCACTGGATGGGCACCGATGAAAACGGTGCCGATGTCGCCTCACGAATGATTCACGCCTCTCGCATCGCCCTGGGCATCGGTTTTATCGCCACGGGTATTGCCCTGGTGATCGGTACCATCATCGGTGGCCTGATGGGGTATTTTTCCGGCATCGTGGACATTATCGGCATGCGGCTGGTGGAAATTTTTGAAGCCATCCCGACCCTCTTTCTGCTGCTGTCTTTTGTGGCCTTTTTCGGTCGTTCCATCTACATGATGATGGTCATCATCGGCATCACGGCCTGGTCGGGTTATGCCCGCTATGTACGGGCGGAATTCCTGAAACTGCGGCAACAGGATTTTGTGCAGGCCGCCGTCGCCTGTGGGCTGCCACTGCGCTCCATACTGTTTCGTCACATGCTGCCAAACGGGCTGGCGCCGCTGCTGGTCGCCACCAGTTTCGGGGTTGCTTCCGCCATTCTGGCAGAGGCGACATTGAGCTTTCTCGGGCTGGGACTGATTGATGACCCGTCCTGGGGACAGCTGCTTAATCAGGCGGTGCAATCCTCCACCTTCAACTGGTGGCTGGCGGTTTTTCCCGGCGGAGCGATCTTTCTGACGGTGTTTTCCTACAACCTGCTCGGTGAGTCGCTGCGGGATGCGGTGGATCCCCACACCAATCGGAGCAAACGCGCGTGAAGTTGCTTGAGGTGGAATCACTGGTCACGGAACTGGGCGAAGCCGACAACTGGCTGCGGGCAGTGAATGGCATCAACCTGACGGTGAACGCCGGTGAAACCTATTGCCTGGTAGGCGAATCCGGCAGTGGCAAATCCGTGACGGCACTCTCGATCATGGGGTTATTGCCCGCCGACCGCTTCCGTCACCCCGACGGCCGCGCATGGCTGCATGAGCCGGGTGGCGAAGCCCTCGAATTACTCAGCGCCAATGATGAACAACTGCGTGGTGTCCGCGGCCGACGCATCGGCATGATTTTTCAGGAGCCCATGACCTCACTGAACCCGGTGCTGACCATCGGCGAGCAACTGGACGAAGTCCTCCGGATACACCGGCCCGCTCTGAATGCCAAGGCCAGACGTGAGCGTATTCTGACGGCGCTGGGTGAAGTGTTGATCTCCGACCCTGCCAACCGCATCCTCGAGTACCCCCATCGCCTGTCCGGTGGCCAGCGGCAAAGGGTGATGATTGCCATGGCACTGATCTGTGAACCCGCGCTGTTAATCGCCGATGAGCCCACCACAGCCCTGGATGTAACGGTACAGGCAGAAATTCTCAAACTGATGCGCGAGTTACAGGCCCGCTATGGCATGGGTATGTTATTTATCACCCACGACTTTGGCGTGGTGGCACAAATAGCCGACAGGGTCGGTGTCATGCGACATGGCGAACTGGTCGAGAGCGGCAAAACCTTTGACGTGCTGAGCAATCCGCGACATGCCTATACCCGCAGCCTGATTGCCGCGCTGCCGGAGCGGCTACCCCGCTCGCCCCGACCACCGGCCTCCACACAGACCTTACTGGCGGTGGACAATCTCTCGGTTTACTTCCCGATACGCCAGGGCCTGATGCGACGCGTCGTCGATCAGTTTCATGCGGTTGACGAGGTTTCTCTGCAGGTCAATGCCGGGGAGGTCGTGGCTCTGGTGGGGGAATCCGGTTGCGGGAAAACCACGTTGGGACGGGCGTTACTCCGTTTGCAGACAACAACCACGGGCAGCATTCACCTGGAAGGGCAGGATATTACCCACCTGAGCCGTGCTGAAATGCGCCCCCTGCGGCGCCGCATGCAAGTGGTCTTCCAGGACCCCGGCTCCAGCCTCAACCCCAGACTGCCGATTCATACGTCGCTGATAGAACCGATGCGAGTGCACGGCATTGGCGAAGATGACAACGCACGCACCCGACGGGCGGTGCGGTTTCTCGAACGCGTGGAGATGCCCGCCGACAGCCTGTGGCGCTACCCCCATGAATTTTCTGGCGGGCAGCGGCAGCGGCTGGCCATCGCCAGAGCACTGGTGCTGGAGCCCCGTTTTATTCTGTGTGATGAAATCACCTCAGCGCTGGATGTCTCCGTTCAGGCCGGCATACTCCGTCTGCTCCGGGAACTGGTCGACGAAGACGGCATCGGTATGTTATTTATCACCCATAATATGGGCGTAGTGGATTATCTGGCAGACCGGATGGCGGTGATGCATAAAGCGCGTCTTGTCGAGACAGGGCGCACCGCAGCCGTTATGGCAGATCCGCAAAATCTTCACACCAAAACCCTGCTGGATGCTGTACCGAGATTGAATGAATCTTTCCTGCAGACACGATCTGGCCGGGCACCGACCGAACCGGAGACATCATGTCAATGAGCCACCCGTTGTCCACACTGGTACCCCGTATCCTGCTGGCCAGCCTGCTGTATTGCCTGCCCTGTACATCCGCTCTGGCGGAAAGCCAACTGGAGTTTGAGGAGGCCGAAACTGAAGCCGCCGATGATGAAAATGTCGAGGATATTGAATCGTCCAAACCCCTTCGAAAAAATATCGACAAGGCCAGAAAAATATCGCACCCGGATCAAACCGGGGCCGCAGAAGCTCCCAAGTCCTCCCCAAAAACAACGAAAATTGCTCCTCACATTAACCTGAAAGAGCTGGCCCCACCGCCCGGGGTTCAATCCTTTTCCCCGGAAACGGGAGCCAGCGAGACCACAGAGCCAAAACCAGAGCCCGAACCACAAACCGCGACGGAAACGACACCCGAAGCCCCCCACGACGAGGTTACGCCAACTGTACCCAATGATCAGGCGTCCAACACAGACTCCACCAATACGTCTGCTATTGATTCCACAGAAGAAGTGGCGGGAGCTATTACCTTACTCGGCACGGAAATCATGCCCGGCACCTCGACCCGACTGTCCTGGTCTTCGGGCATGCAGATTGCGGGACTGTCTCAATCCACACCCGTACTGGTGGTGAATGGTTCAAAACCCGGGCCATCCCTGTGCCTGACCGGGGCCGTTCATGGCGATGAACTGAACGGCATCGAAATTGTTCGCCGCACGCTCTACGACCTGGATCCGGAGATGCTGGCCGGACAGGTAATCGGTGTACCTATCGTCAATCTGCAGGGTTTCCAGCAGGGCAGCCGCTACTTATCCGACAGGCGCGATCTCAATCGCCATTTTCCCGGCAATCCCACCGGCAATCTGGCAGACCGGATCGCTTACTCACTGTTCAATGAAATCATCAGCCACTGCACTATGCTGGTGGATATCCATACTGGCTCACTGAAACGCACCAACCTGCCACAATTGCGTGCCGACATGAATATTGCTGAAGTGCGTACACTCGTCAAAGGGTTTGATCGTATGGCAGTGGTTCACAGCAGTGGGACAACAGGCATGCTCCGCACTGCGGCACTGGATGCAGGTATCGTTGCCGTGTCCATGGAGTCCGGGGAATCCCTGCGCATCCAGGAAAAGCAAATCAAGGCCGGGGTGAACAGCCTTAACAGCCTGATGGAAAAGCAGAACATGATTTCGAGGCTGTTTGTCTGGGGCAAACCAGAACCGGTCTACTATGACTCCTACTGGATTAGGGCCGAACACGCCGGCATCTTGTTCAGCAAGAAAAAACTGGGTGACCGCGTCATCAAAGGGCAGGTGTTGGGCGTTGTCACCGATCCGATCACCAATGCCAGCCATGCTATTCATGCGCGCGATACGGGACGGATTATCGGTATGGCCGTGGATCAGGTGGTCATGGCAGGGTTTGCTGCGTATCACATCGGCGCAGAAACGGAGATACCCGACGAAGAGTGAGAAGACCCGAAACAGCATCTCCGGGCTTCCAACCGAAGCAGGTTACCGACAGGCCGGCACTACCTGTTTTTGTAGAGCAGTCGGCCTCATTGACCAGCGGAGGGATGCTGCAATGGCTTGTGGCGATCGCGCCATTGCAATGCAGTGATCAGTAGGCACGGCAGAAAACTGAGGGTAATCAGGGTGGAAATCAGTATCCCAGCCAGCACCACAATCCCCACTCCGCGATAGAGTTCCGTGCCGGCACCCGGGATAAAGACCAGCGGTGCAAGCCCAAAAATTGTCGTGGCAGTCGACATCAGAATTGGCCGAAGGCGCGCTTCCACAGCTCCTCTCACCGCCGCCAGGATACTCTCCGCACCCTGTCGCAGATTGTGCCGGGCATGATCGACAATCAGTATCGGGTTATTGACCACCGTACCCAGCAGTATCACAAAACCCAGCATGGTAATCATATCGAATGGTTGATGAAAAGAAGCAAAACCCAGACTTTCCATCAGTGAGCCAACACCATTGATGGCCACCAGCCCAACGACCCCACCGGCGATACCTAGCGGCACTGTGGCCAGAATCAGCAGGGGAAACCCCCAGTGAGAAAAAATCGCCACCAGCAACAGGTAGATCAGCACCACCGACACCAGTAAATTGCTGCTCAGGGACTCTCGAGTGGCATCCAGTTGATCGGCGGCGCCGGAGATCGACATACTGACACCCTTCTGAACCTCGCCGGACGCCTGCATCGCCGGCACCATCACATCCCTGACGCGCGCCACAGCGGTTTCCAGTGCCACGTCCCGGGGCGGAATAATCAGCAACGTGACGGTACGGCGGCCATCCACCCGCCGCAGGCTGTCACTGTCCACTGTCTGCACCAGTTCTGCCAGCGCCCCCAGGGGCAGCACCTCGCCGCTGGGAGTAAGTATCGGCTGAGCAGCCAGTTGATCCAGTTTCTGGTCACGCACAACATCGCTGAACAGGAAAATATCGACTTTATCATCCTCCACAAAAAACTCATCAGTGAAAGCCCCATCGCTCAGCGCCGCGATGGTAAAACCAAAGTTGTCGGCCGTAAAACCCACTTCTGCCATGCGATTCCAGCGCGGACGAATTTCCACCAGCGGTTGGTCGAGCGTCAGGGACGACGGCTCCGAATCCAGTTGCGGGCGCTCAAACAGATCGCCCGCCCGCCGAAACGCACTGGCGGCGGTTTGATAGAGGTAGTCCAGTTCGGGTCCGGAGATATCCAGATTCACTGCCCGGGTACCACCCTGGTTACTGGATATGATTGAACCTCGACCTGAAAAGCCACGCATCCCCGGATAGCTGGTAAAAAGATCCGTCAGGGCGTCCATCATTGGCTGAATATCAGCATCGCGGGTCGGTTCGCTGATGACTCTCAGGCCACCTGCCGACACTCGCAGAGAATAATATTTAAGCGATGGAACCCGTGCTTCTCCCCGGTCAAACAGGCTCGGATCGGCAGCCACGGAGTCATCGAGAATGGCCTGAACCTCCTCACCAATGACCATAATTTCCTGAAGGTTGTAACCCGGCGGCGCAAACATTGAGCTGAACGCCTTGGGTTCTTCGCCCTCGGGCAGGTATTCAGCCGGGGGCATCAACCACCAGGCGGCACCGACAGTCGAGAGAACGGTTACCGTGAGACAGATTCTGCGACGCAGGGGTCGGTCGGTTATCCAGTACACCGCCTTGAGGATCGCTCCCGGCTCTGTGGTATCACTGGTCATACCGTAACCGTTACCAAAACCCAACCGGGCACAGGCGGCGGGAACCACAAATACCGCCAGCAACATCGAGGCGATAATCGCACTGGAGATGGCAATAGCAATATCGGAATAGATCTGCCCCGCCTCCTCCTGCACCAACATGACCGGCGCGAATACCAGCACCGTGGTCATACTGGATGCCAGCACCGCCGGCCAGACTTCCCGAACGCCCACAATGGCGGCCTCGATCCGATCCAGTCCCCGGCGCCGGGCCTGCTCAACGCTCTCCAGCACAACGATGGTATTGTCAAGAGTCATACCGATCGCAAAGGCGATCCCCGCCAGCGAGATCACATTGATGGTCCGGCCGAATACCAGTAACCCCAGAAACGCGGCAATGGTGCAGACAGGAATTCCCATCAACCCGATGAAGGTCGCCCGAGGGGAACGTAAAAACAGGTACATGATCATTGTGGCCAGCAGCGCACCAATCGCCAGATTCTGGACCACACCCCGCACCGAAGATTGGACGTAGCGCACGTCGTCGCCAATCAGGGTTATTTCCAGGCCATTGGGCTCCAGCAGTTCACGTCTCACCTCGGCAACGGCTTGCAGCATACCGTGCTTGATCTGGATAACATTGGAACCCGACTCTCGCCTCACTGCCATACTGATGCTGCGCTCACCGTCCACATAGCTCAGATCGCGCACCTCAAAGTGATCCATTCTGACGTCGGCCACGTCTTTCAGCAGAATATCGCTGCCGTTGCGGCGGACCAAAACCATGTTTTCCAGCGTCTCCAGATCCCTGAACCGGCCCACCACCCGCATCAGATAGCGACGCTTGCCATCATCGATATCCCCGGCGGAAACATCCCGGTTGCGGCTGCGAATTGCATCCCGCACATCCACCAGACTGAGTCCCCGCTGGGCCAGACGGGCGGGGTCCACATGGACCTGCACCTGCCGTTCTGCAGCACCCCGAACTTCTACCTGCGAGACACCACTGACCCGCTCCAGGCGCGGTCGCACCTCGTCCTCGACAAAATCGCCGATCATATCGATATCGAGACCCAGCGGATTGCCAGATTTCGGGCGAAGGGCGAAATACATGAAAGCATTTTCTGAAAATGAAGTACTGATCAGTTGTGGCTGATCGACATTTTCCGGGTAACTGGGCACCTGGCTGAGGGCATTGGCAACCCGGATCAGGGCCTCGTTGACATCGACCCCAAAGGGGAACTCCAGCTCAATAGTGGCCCGACCGGTTTCCGCGACAGATTCCATTCGCTGCAAATTGGGCAGAGAACGCAGGTAGCGCTCCTGCTCAACCAGAATCTCTTTTTCGATATCCTGCGGTGTTGCGCCGGCCCAACCGGTGACAACGCTGATCGTGCGCACACTGAGGTCAGGAATCATCTGTACCGGTATGCGAAATGCCGCGGCAATACCCAGCACACAAATGATCAGCACAATAACGGCGAGCAATTTGCCATTCTTCACGCCCGCATCAAGCATTCAGAAACGCTCCTTAAGGGTTGAGTGACTCGACGACATGAAGCGCTTGCCCGTTTCGCAAGACCTCGTTACCCCTGATCACCACCTCATCCGTGGTTGCCAGTCCGCCTGTTATAACGACTTTGTCCCGTGCCTCGCGACCAATCTCCACCAGTTGACGCCGGGCAATACCTTCGCTGGCGACAAAGACACTGTAGCTACCGTCTGGATGGCGCAGCAACGCATCCCGGGGCAGTAACATATTCCGTGAACTCCTATCCCCCAACTCAAACACCGCATTGGCTGAGGTACCAGGCAGTAGCGACTCCTGATCTGTTTTGGGGCGAATTCGGATTAGAAACGTCCGGGACGAAGAATCGCTGACGGGCACCAGCGCGGCTACCGCGCCAGAGAAACATTTCACCGGATTGCTGTCGGGACAGATATTGACCGGCGTCTTATCACTGATTTCCGAAAAGCGCTCCTGGGGCATCCTGACATCCAGGCGCACCCGATCCAGGGAGACCAGCTCAAACACCGGGTCGCCCCGACTTATCCACTCCCCCCGGTCAACATGGCGGGCCGCAATAACCCCATTAAAGGGTGCCGGCAAAACATGCCTCTCAACCATTTCTGCCACTGAGCGCTGATCGGCTATCGCCGCTTCAAGTGATGCCTGAGCCAGGTTGAGATTTGCACGGCGGGTATTTACTTCGTTTGCGGATACGTGGTTGTTCTCGCGCAGACGCAGCGCATCATCCAGCAGTCTTTGCGCCTCATCGAGCGCAGCGCGCTGCTCAGCGGTGGCCGCTCTGGCCCGCTGATACTCAAGGGTGATCAGCGCAGCGTCCAGCTGTAACAACGGATCACCTTGTTTGACACGACTACCCACATCCACCTGGAGATCAGCTATCAGGCCATCGACCCGCGTGGAGAGACTGGCTCGCTGCAGGGCATTGACAGAACCGGACAACTTCAATGTTTCTCCCAGTTCGGCAAGGTAGGGGCGAGTGACGGAAACAGGCACACTGTCTTCATCGGCAAGCACCATGACCGGGGTACCAATGAGCCATAGAGCAACCATCAGCATAACGAGCGGGAATTTCCCAAAGACCATCGGCAGTTACCAGCAGCTAGTATGAGCGGGCTGAAAGCCCGGTGAGAAAATTATGGCGCGAGTACTCAACATTACGTCGATGCCCGACCTATGGATCAGCCTACACGGAAACAGAATCAGCAGCACCGGCAGATTCTCGAAACCGGATCGGGAGCCGATGCACAAAAGCGGGCGGGAACCACTGATATGACTCATGTTCTGCCCGGGTGGCCCAGCAGCAGATCGGTCTCTACCGGTACGTACTCAGTAGCCGCATTGATCAAAGCGAACGCAGTAAACTCGGGTACACCGTAGACTTCCACCGGAATACCAAAGTCACGGCGCACTCTATCGACCAGCAGGGCAAAATCACCATCGCCGGAAACCAGCACCAGCAGGTCCGCATGTTTTGCGTATTCCATGGCGTCGAGAGTAATACCGACATCCCAGTCCCCCTTGGCAGAACCGTCGGCCCGTTTAATAAAGGGCTTTAACTTCACGTCGAAACCAATGGCTCGGAGGATAGTCTGAAACTGCCGCTGCTTCTCATCACCACGATCAATGGCGTAGGCAATGGCTTTGACAACCTGTCGGTTTGCGGTGGCCCTTTCCCAGAAACGGTTGTAATCGAAATGTCGCCCGTAGGCATCTCTGGTGGTGTAGTAAATGTTCTGTACATCCACCAGCAGTACGATTTTTTTCAAGGGATCCCCTGTTTTTTTGAGACCGGATTCACCCGGGTGGTACAGCGCCAAGCCATTGCAACCAGGTCCTTTACAAAGGCCTCTGACACCACCCGGGGAATCCGATGGCTATCCATCCGGGTTATTTTTCTGTTTCATCAACTCCCCCAGATTACCGAAAGGGTTGTGCGTCGCAGCCGTCTTTTGCGTTTGCGGCAATACATCACCGTAACCGGCATCCTCATAACGGGAATGCTCGTTGTCGTGACAGTAGATGCATAGCAATTCCCAGTTGCTGCCGTCGGGCGGGTTGTTGTCGTGGTTGTGATCCCGGTGATGAACCGTCAGTTGTTGCAGATTCTGCCGGTTGAATTCCCGGGCACAGCGCCCGCACACCCAGGGATACATTTTCAGTGCCTGTTCGCGGTAACCCTTCTCCCGCTGGTCACGTGCCATCCGGGCGTCAGCCACGGCCTTGTCAAGCTTGTCCGATGACATGATTTTCTCCCGCACCATTACCCATCACCCGCTTGAGCAGCTTTCCCGGCACCAGCGAAGTCAGTAACGTTGGGGCCGGGTATCCACACAGCGTGGCTGAAACACCGTGATCCTGCCCAAAAAAGTCCCTATTGTCGAGGTTGGCCTGATGGTAAGAGACTGTCGCGTGCCCATGTTATCCTCCCCAATAGTTTGTCGCTTTTGCTGCTATCTGCACTAGCTGGCAAAAATAACTGGATTCACTGTGTGTGTTTTCATCGGTAGTGGGTAAACCGTCCAAAATCCCGCTGTCAGACGCGTTAATCAGCTTATGAATCGGCTGCCTGTCCACGGCTTCCCAGCGGCAATGTTTTTGACGCATCACGGATAATCCCTCGCAGCTCCACCCACACTCGCAGGGACACCAATAACACTGAAACCACCAATAACCCATTGATCAACCGTGCGGCCGGACCAACGGCATCAAGGCCAAACAGCGCAACATGCAGGAACAATAGCACCAATATGGCCATCACCAGTAACAGCTTCAGACCGACCGCAAGATAGACCCTATCCCCGCTCGCCACGGCAATAACCACGCTCAGAAACAGCCCGATCCAGAAAGTGTAAAGTGGCTGCCAGGCCCAGCCGAACCAGCCGATAGCCGACAGAATCAACACCAGTGGTGCTCCCCACACAATGCCCACCCAGGCACGTTCCAGGCGGGGGTATGGCATGCCTCTCTGCCGCCGTCGCACCAGCCAGATACTGCCGCCGGCAGCAACACAGGTACAGAGTCCTGCGCCCAGCAACAGGTAGAGCAATTGCACTGACAATCCACCAAAATGGCCAAAATGCAGTCGAAACATTGATGCATATACCTGAACACCGGGCTCCCCATCGGACCACCCGGCGCTTTCCAGCAGCCGACCCTCGGCATCCAGTGCGTAAAACTCACTCCAGACCAGACGGCCCGGCACCAGAGCACCGACTTCTACCCGTTGGGCGGTTGTGCCCGGCTCGTGGACAATGATCATATTGGGCTGCATTTCGGGGCTGAGCGAGCGGACTGTCTCCAGGGCAGCCGACACGTTGGCCAGTGGCGCGGCTTCACCAGTGGGTTTTGGATCGGAGAGAAACAGCGATTCTGTGGCTGCTTCGGTATTGCCCTCAAAGAACAGGGTCGCCACGACAAAACCGAGCACCTGTGACAAGCCGATCACAGCGCCGGTAATGGCGAGAGCTAATGCAAATGGGCTGCTCCACACCCCCAGGCGATTGTGTACATCTGCCAACCGCAACCGGGCTGATCCCGACCAGCGCAGGGAAAAGGCATCTTTCAGCAGATTGGGGTGAGCCAGGATACCGCCGATCACCAGAGCCACCAGCCCCACGCCGAGTATGCCAACCAGAGTCAACCCCCATACAGAGGGCAGGGACAGACGCAAATGCAGGTCGGTGAGAAAATGCGTCCATTCATGATTAACCGGCGCACCCAGTCGCCCGACTGGATCGACAAAAGCGCCACTTTCACCGGCATGCACCACAAAACGGGGCATATCGGTGTAGGGCAAGGCGATAAACAGGTGGTCCGGCGGCTCGTCCGTCCGTTTCGCCTCCAGCGCCATTATGGCGTCGGCTGCACGGCTGATGGCACCCGGCTGCCACTCGGTAAATTCGGGTACAGCGGGCTGCTCCCAGCGTTCAAACTCCGGATAAAATACCGCAACAGAACCACTGAACACCACAATATACAGCAGTGCCGATAGTGCCAGGCCCAACCCCGAATGACCGTTTAGAGCGAGCCTCACAAATGCCGATCGGGCACCATTTCCTCTTGCCATAATCAGCCACCCACCCTGTAGACTAAGGCACAACCACCCAATATCAATGCCGTGACACTGGCCAAAAAAGGTCGCCACAATCGCGGGTCGGCACTGCTCCACACAATAGCCAGCGGCCACAGAATCACCAGGAATAGCGCAGCGCCCACCAGCCGATTGGCGTCACTCCATTGCGACTGGGCAAACCAGCCCATCACCAGCCCGGTTGTCGCCAGTAGACACAGGGGACCCGCCAGCAACCAGCGCAGTGACCGACGGCCCCAGGGTATCTGTTCGGCCGGCCGGGCTCTGCCCGTGTGAATAACGACCGGTCGCAGCGCCGCGCGCCAATTCGCCCCGCCGACAATGAGAAGGAACGCCACCAGTGCCAACCATAGAGGGGCCACCGCAATACCACGATCAAAGCCGAGCGCCCGCTGCCAGGGCCAAATGGAAACCACAATGATTCCCCAGGCAATCCAGAGCCACACCGGACCATTTTTGCGACGCCAACAACGATACAGCAGAACCATCCCCGCTGTGGAAAGCAGTCCCGCCAGCAGCAGTGCCACCGGCGATATAGAGGCTACAAACCAGGAATTCACAAACTACCCCCGGACTCAGTAACGCCAGTTAATAGAGGCTGTGGCCGTAGTCGGCGCACCGTAATAACTTTGCGCCCAATACAAGCTGGTGAAATATTTCTCATCGGTAACATTTTTGACATTGAGGCTCAGCCTCAGGTTATCGCTCAGGTCGTAATTGGCAAACAGGTCCACCAGCTTGTAACTATCCTGGATCACTTCAGCGCCACTGTCTCTCCGCGATGTCTCATCCTGCCATTTGACACTCACCCCCATTTTTAGCGCGGGCAACCAGGGCAGGCGATAACTGCTGGCCAGTTTGAAAGTTTTGTCCGGAGTAAAGCGAATGATGTTCTCGTCAGTTTGCTGATTGGCGTCCATATCGAAGTTGGTATAGCCGGCCATGACATCCCAACCCCTGGTTATTTCGCCGACCAGTTCAACTTCGAAACCCTGGCTGGAAATACCATCTGAGCTTTCATAGTATTCATCGCCGGTCATCGGGTTGAATCCGGCGGATACAGCCAGATTTTCCTGTTCGATATCAAACGCCGCCACCGATAGCAGCAGGCGGCCGGCAAGCAACTCGCTCTTCACACCCACTTCGTAACTGCGGCCCTCCAGCGGATCAAGTCGACTGCCGTTGATATCCTCCTCGGTCTGCTGGGTAAAGATGTCAGTGTAACTGGCGTAGAGAGCCACATTGTCCAGAAGCTGGTAGACCACGCCGGCGTAAGGTGTGGTAACGCCGGAATATTTCGAATCCTGGGAGAGTCCATACGACTCGCCGGAGGTGTCCCAATCACTGACCCGCGCACCCAGTAAGACTTTCAGCTTGTCGGTAATCGACAAGCGGGTGGCTCCGTAGATGGATCGCTGACGGTCCTTGTAATCGCCGCCGCCGCGCACTATGTCGCGCAGGTTCATATCGATACCGGAGCCGTTCCAGGTGCGGAAATCCGGCATGGCGGGAAAGTCATCGTCCATATAGGAAAAGTTGTCCACCACACTTTCGGACCAGCTATATCCCAGCACCAGGTCGTGTTCGCGGCCGGCCAACCGATACTGGCCACTGATATAGACATCGAACAGGTCCATGGTGTTGTGTTCGGTGTAATCGCTGCCATAGCCATACAAGCCGAGCCCGGTCTCCCGGTCCGGCGTGCCAAAGGCATAAAAAAGGTCGGCATCTTCGTTGTGTTTGATGTAGGTATAAGTGCCTTTAACCTGCCAACCATTGCCCAGGTCGTGGACCACTTCAGCAAAGGCCTGCGCCTCTTTGGAAATCCAGCCCGCCCAGTCCGAGGCAGTACTGGTACTGCGGTCGACACTGACCTCCGAGCCATCGCTGTACAGTAGTGGCAGCGCACCCCACATGGGGCTGTCCGACTTGTTTCTCTGCCAAGTGTAGCCAAGAGTCAGCAGTGTGGCATCGGTAATTTCCACATCCACCACACCATAGACCAGAGATTTCTCGTGGGCGTAACGGTCCAGATGAGACTCATTATCCTGCCAGGCAGTGACGAACCGCCCCCTCACTCGCTCGCCCAGGCGTCCGGAAATATCACTCTCAACACGGGTGTGGTCATAGGAACCAGCGCTCGCGGATGTCTGAATCTGCAAATCGTCAGTGGGACGTTTTCGTACCATGTTAACCGTGGCGGAGGGATTGCCGGCACCGGTCATCAGACCATTGGGACCGCGCACCACTTCCACCCGCTCGAAAGCATAAGTATCGATATCCCCACTGATATTGCCATCGGGCACCTGTAGCCCCATGCCATCGTATTGAAAATTGGTAATATCAAACCCCCGCGCGGTGTAGTACGTGCGATCGGTTTCCACCGATTCCACATTGATACCGGTCGTGAGCGACAACACGTCATTCATGTTATCCAGTTCGAAATCATCGATCTGGGCACGGGTAATCACTGAAACCGATTGCGGGGTTTCGAAGGCGGACAGACCGAACTTGGTGGCGGTATCCATGGTGGGTACGCTGTAGTCGCTACTGGACTGCACCGCTCTCACCTCTACCAGCTCAATGGTGGGGGATTCCCCTTCGTCCTCTTGATTGTCCGTGACGCCTTCTCCATAAGCGCCATTGACAAAGGCGATGGCGACGGCAAGCACGCATGGCTGCCAGCCTCTGTTCAGTGTGGTACGCATAATTCCCCCCAAATTGTTCTACCCTGATCGGCAGAAATACCAAAACGGGAATGATACTGGTAATGATAATGATTCGCAATCGTAAAAGAATCAAGCAAAGTTTTCAGTGCCGACCGCCCTTCCCCAATGCGACCGTGGTCTTAAACGCTGACACCACATCATTTGTATCAACAAAACAGGTTCTACTTCGTCATACCAAAGAGTTCAGCGCTTGCCGTACAATGACCCGCTATGCCGCCACAAAAGTCTCTCTCACCCGCTGGCGGGCTCAGACACTGGCAGACGACAACCATTGAGACAGAGGACACAGACAGCTCATGACCCTGCCGAAACAGGTCAGTATCGTCGAGGTCGGCCCGCGAGATGGCCTGCAGAATGAATCCGAACCGGTCAGCCCGGCCGTCAAGATTGAACTGATCCGACGGCTCAACGAAGCAGGACTGCGCTACATTGAAGCTGGCAGCTTCGTCAATCCGCGCCGGGTGCCCCAAATGGCTGACACTGCACAGGTGTTTCAGGGAATCGAACGTCAACCGGACACCATCTATGCAGCCCTGACCCCCAATCTGACCGGCGTCGAGCGCGCTTTGGCGGCAGGGGTTCGCGAAGTAGCCATCTTTGCCGCCGCTTCGGAAACCTTCAGCCAGAAAAACATCAACTGCTCCATTGACGAGAGCCTGGAGCGATTCGCCCCGGTGATGGATGCTGCCAGAGCGGCCAATCTGCGAGTGCGCGGCTATATATCCTGTGTCGCAGGCTGTCCATACGAAGGAAATGTGTCCATAAAGCGGGTGACACAGGTTGCGGAAAGGCTGTTACAGATGGGTTGTTACGAGATATCCCTCGGGGATACTACCGGTGTCGGCACTCCCGACAGTATCGGCCGGGTAATTGAAGGAGTCCGCGAGGTGGTGCCAACCCCACAGTTGGCCGTTCATTGCCATGACACCTACGGTCAGGCTCTGGTCAATATCTATAGGGCATTACAGCTGGGTGTGGCGGTGGTAGACAGTTCCGTGGCCGGACTGGGAGGCTGCCCTTACGCCAGAGGGGCATCGGGAAATGTGGCCACGGAGGACCTGGTCTACATGCTCAACGGCCTCGGCATTGAACACGGTGTCGACCTGGATAAAATCATCGCCGCAGGAACCTATATCACCGAACAACTGGGCCGGGAAACCGGTTCCAGAGTGGCCAGGGCCAGATTATCCAGAAGCTGACCCGACTATTTGCCGAGGGTTGAGAGTTTTTCCCGCAACGCGTCTATACCGGGTTTGTGTTTCAGCAACTCCTGCGCTGACAGCCCCGCCAGTTCGTGGGGGAACACCAGCCATCGGTCCGTCTCGTGCAGGTAATAATCCGGCACCCGGTCAGTGCGGTTATTGGCCGGTTTGAAATAGGGGGTCGCCAGACGAATTTCCGGCGGGCTCTCGCCACAGTCCTGCCGGATATCCGACACAATCCGTTGCAGGCTCAGTCCGGTATCGTAAACATCATCCACAATCAGCAGTGAATCGGCCTTGCGGATATGGTCGATCACATAGCCCAGGCCATGCACCCGGACCGCCCTGGCCCGTTCGCCGGGCGCTGTGTAAAAAGACGTGCGGATGGCGATGTGATCCGTCTCCACACCGAAATAGGCCAGTAGCTCCTGAACCGCGATCCCCACCGGGGCCCCACCCCGCCAGACGCCAATGATAAAGTGCGGGCGGAAACCACTTTCCAGCACCTGCAAGCCCAACCTGAAGGAATCGTCGAGCAATTGCTGGGCGGCGATGTACTGTTTGGCTGACACACTATTTTTCCGGGCCATGAGACAGAGCCTGATTATCCACTTTCACAGGCTGGATGCCAGTGGGATGATGGGTATATGTCCAATGCACCCTCCCTCTCTGGCCCGAGCATGAATGTTGTTGATCCGGATCCCCGCACCCTGCTGACCGAGCTGTTTGATGTTGCGGTAGCAACCGCCCAGCCAGCCCGGGTATTGGCTGATTTTTTACCGGAGAACAAAGCCCGGTGTGCACTGGTGATCGGCGCGGGCAAGGCCGCCTGCTCGATGGCCAGTTGTCTTGAACAACACTGGTCCGGCCCATTGCACGGTCTGGTGGTAACCGCCTATGGTCACAGCCAACCACTCCAAAGAATTGAGGTGATCGAAGCCAGCCACCCGGTACCGGATACCATGAGCGAACAGGCGGCCAAACGGATACTGGCACTGGTTGGGAATCTCGACGCAGATGATCTGGTCATCTGCCTGATCTCCGGTGGCGGTTCATCCCTGCTGGCCCTCCCCGCCCCGGGAATCAGTTTGGCCAATAAGCAGGGCATCAATCGGGCATTGTTAAAATGCGGTGCAACGATCGATGAAATCAACTGTGTCCGCAAGCACCTTTCCGCCATCAAGGGCGGTCGCCTTGCCTTGGCCTGCACACCAGCCCGATTGCTGACGCTGGCCATATCCGACGTGCCCGGGGACAATCCGACCACCATCGCTTCCGGTCCCACCGCAGCGGATCCATCCACCTCTTCAGAGGCGCTGTCGATACTGCACAAATACCGAATTCCGATACCTGAAACAATTGCCGCATGGCTGAAAAACCCCGACTCGGAAACTCCGAAGCCCGGCGATTCAAGGCTGTGCAACCACGACTATCGGATCATTGCCAGTGCCGGGCAATCACTGGAAGCTGCCGCCAGACAGGCACAACAGGCCGGGTTCAACACCCTGTTGCTGGGAGATGACATCACCGGTGAATCCCGCGATGTCGCCCGTGAACATGGGGCTTTGGCCCTCTCTATTGCCAGGGGAGGCGGCCCGGTTTCACCCCCCTGCGTCATACTTTCCGGTGGCGAAACAACCGTCACTGTTCGAGGCGATGGCACGGGTGGTCGCAATGGCGAATACCTGCTGGCGCTGGCGACTGAACTGGAGGGCGCCCCGGGTATTTACGCTCTGGCGGCGGATACCGATGGCATCGACGGTGCCGGTGACAATGCCGGAGCCATCCTCAGCCCTGAAACCTGGCAGCGCGCCAAGGAAAGGGGCTGGGATATCAGCAAGGAACTGGAAAACAACAACTGTTATCCCCTGTTCAGGGATCTGGAAGACCTGCTGATCACCGGACCCACCCGCACCAATGTCAATGATTTCCGGGCTATTCTGATAATCCCCACAGAGACAACCCTTTGATCTGATGCAATGCGTTTTCCGCTCGAGTTGAGCTAGACTATGATCACATTAAATGATTGATCACACTGAATCATTATCGCGGAGTGCACCCTTGAGCGACATGCGCAAACTGACCCACCTGGATGACCAGGGCAATGCCCACATGGTGGATGTGGCTGGCAAGGCCGTTACCCACCGTGAGGCTACGGCTGAAACACTGGTACGGATGCAATCGAAAACTCTGGCATTGATTGGCAGCGGAGGCCACAAAAAGGGCGATGTTCTGGCGGTGGCGCGTATCGCCGGTATTCAGGCCGCCAAGAAATGTGCCGACCTGATTCCCCTCTGCCACCCCCTGATGCTCACTTCCATCAAGGTGGAATTCGAGCTGCTGCAGGACAGCAACCAACTGCGCATCACCGCCAGTTGCGGCCTGGACGGCAAAACCGGGGTGGAAATGGAGGCGCTCACCGCCGCTTCGGTGGCGGCGCTGACCGTCTACGATATGTGCAAAGCGGTGGACCGCGGTATGGTGATCGAATCCACCCGCCTGCTGGAAAAGGCAGGCGGAAAATCCGGCCACTGGAAAGTAAATCCATGAAAATTCTTTTTTTTGGCAATCTGCGGGAGCAATTGGGTACTGGCGAGATTGAGTTGCCGTTGCCCCCCGGAACAAATGATATTGCTGACTTACTGGCAGCCCTCAAACAGCGCGGATCAGAATGGCAGCAAGCACTCGGCACGGGGACATTGCTATACGCCGTCAACCAGACCATGGCCACTCAAGACACATTACTGGAGGACAGCGACGAAGTGGCGCTGTTCCCCCCGGTAACCGGCGGATGATAACCATTGCGGTACAGGCCGCAGACTTTGATACCGGCCAGGAAATTCGTCAGTTACAGGCCGACAGAACTGACGTGGGTGGTATCGCAATATTTACCGGTCAGGTGCGCGACACTGGCGATAAGCCGCTGGGCTTCATGCACCTGGAGCATTATCCCGGTATGACTGAGGCCTCCCTGCAACAGACGGCCGAACAGGCCGCACAACGCTGGGCATTGATCGATATCCGCATTGTGCACCGTATCGGCGACCTGCTGCCCGGTGATCAGATTGTTTTCGTCGGTGTCAGTAGTGCTCACAGGGAAGCGGCGTTCAATGCCTGTGAATTTATTATGGATCACCTGAAAACCCATGCACCGTTCTGGAAGAAAGAATACTACCGGGATGGCAGCACGAAGTGGGTCGATGCAAAACAGACGGACCAACAGCGCAATGCGCGCTGGAACCCGCACAACTGAATCAGAGGCCGTTTATGCAACCACTGCCCCATCAATACCAGGCAACGACCATCGGCACAGCCCAGGGCAACTTTGCCACCACGCTGGAAAATGACTGCACACTGGAGGTCGCTGCACCATTGGATTTTGATGGGCCCGGCGACACCTGGACCCCGGAAGAAATGTTGCTGGGTGCCGTGGCCAACTGCCTGGCACTGACTTTCAGATCCATCGCCCGTGCAGCCGGTCTGAACTGGCTGGAAATCCAATGCACCAGTGAAGGCGTTCTGGATAAAGTGGAAAAGAAAGTCCTGTTTACCCAGATCAGCACCCTCGCGCAATTGACGATTGCGGCTGGGGAAGATCGGGAAAAAGCCGAAAAATTGTTGCGCAAGGCAGAGGAAAACTGCTTTGTCAGCAACTCCCTGTCGAGCGAGAAGCAATTTACTGCGGACGTGCGGGTCAGCCAGGTCTGATTACAATTTCACCTTGTCGCCCATGTCCGGTACACAGGCTTCCCAGCCCAGCTCTTCGCCAATGCTGATACGAAACTGATCGGCTGCCTCTTCATCACCATGGGTGACAAAACAGCGTTTTGGCGCGGCGGGCATTTGCTGCAACCAATGCAACAATTCCAGCCGGTCGGCATGGGCGGAGAGAAAATCCAGACATTCCACCCGCGCTTTCACCTCATGGTAGCGATTGAATATCTTGATTTTTTTCTCGCCACCCACCATGCGGGCCCCCCGGGTACCCGGTGCCTGATAACCGGCAAACATTACAGTATTGCGATGGTCACCGAGCATTCGCTGCAGATGATGCAACACCCGTCCACCCGTTGCCATACCGCTGGCCGAGAGAATAATGGCCGGCACATGCACCCGGTTGATGGCAATGGAATCCTCCACCGTTCGGGCAAAGGTGACATCCCGTGACAGCTGCTGGCAGGAAGCCTTGTTCAGCCGGTGATAGCGATGGTGCCGAAGCATGACCTCCGTGGCACTGATCGCCATGGGGCTGTCCAGAAAGACCGGTAAATAGGGAATTCGCCCCTGCTGCCGCAGCTCGGTAATCAGATAGAGCATGGCCTGAGCACGTCCCACGGCAAAGGTCGGAATCAGCACGGAACCACCCCCGGACACCGTGTCGTTAATGATTCCAGACACCACGTCCCAGACATCGCGATTGTCATGGAGACGATTGCCATAGGTGGATTCAATCACCAGGTAATCACAGGATACTGGCAGTTCCGGTGCCCGCATTACCAGGTCATTGCTGCGACCCATATCGCCGCTGAAAAGAATATGTCGGCCGCCTGCATGCACATCCAGAAATGCAGAGCCGAGAATATGGCCATTGGCATAAAAACTTGCCTCGATATCACCCATGGTGACCGTCGCAGTGGACTCGCCTGAACGTGCATCTGCCACGGAACTGAATCCCACCACTTCAAATTGCTTCATCGCCTTTTCCGCATCCTGCCGGGTATAGAGCGGCAGGGCTGGCTGATGCTTGCTGTACTGATGGCGATTGCGGTATTCCGCCTCCTCCTCCTGCAGGTGTGCAGAGTCAGCCAACAGGATCTTGCAGAGATCACGGGTTGCCTGGGTACAATATATTGGCCCCTTGAAACCGTCTTTAACCAATCTCGGCAGGTAGCCGCTGTGATCCAGATGGGCATGGGTAAGGAACACCGCCTCAATGGTGCCGGGATCCACCGGAAAGGGTTTCCAGTTGCGCTCCCGCAGGTGCTTGTAGCCCTGAAACAACCCACAGTCCACCAGAACCCGCCGATCATCTACCTCAATCAGATAACGGGAACCCGTTACGGTATTGGCAGCGCCGTGAAACGCCAGAGTCACCCGATTACCCATAGTGCCATTTCCTTATAGTTATGCCCCGGCACTTCGCCGGGACTGCTTTACTTTCGATTATAGAAGCCACCTCCCCGGCTTCATAGAATTCAGATCAAGTCACCCGTGATTGACTGGAGAGGGTTGGCTAGAAAAGCAAGTCGGAAAACAACAGAAACGGTACGGCATCGCCGGCTTCCATACTTTCCCCGAGACGGTGCACCACAAAGCCATTGCCCTGTGAAACACTGGAAAGCACGCCGCTGCTCTGGCTGCCCGCCAGTTGGGCTCGCACACTCCCCTGCGTATCCTGGACCAACCGTGCGCGCAGGTATTCCTGGCGTTTCGCCGCATGCGGTCGACTGAACCCGGCAATCACGGGAATTGGCGTGGGCAGGTAATCGCTGGCCCCCTGGCTTTTCAACAAATAGGGGCGCGCGGCAATGGCGAAGGTGACAAATACCGAGGCGGGATTGCCGGGCAGGCCAATAAAGGGTGTGCCCTGCACCTGACCGAACGCCAACGGCTTGCCGGGCTTGATGGCCATGCGCCACAGGTTCAGGCTGCCCAGCTTCTCGACACAGCCCTTGACGTGGTCCTCATCACCCACAGAGACTCCGCCACTGCTGATGATACAGTCGGCCTCGGCAGCGGCCCTGCGCAACGCCTGCTCAGTAGCCTCTGGCGTATCTGCCACCCTGCCCAGATCGACATAATCGAAACCCAGTGCCTGCAACTGACCCATCAGGGTAAAGCGGTTGGAGTTGTAAATATGTCCCGGCGGCAGCGGCTCGCCGGGTTCCACCAGTTCATCGCCAGTACACAACAAAGCAACCTTGAGACGCCGGTATACTGGTACCTCGGCAATACCGACCGAGGCCAGCAGACCGAGGTCCTGGGGTTTGAGGCGGTGACCCCGAACCAACACAGTGGCGCCGCGGTGAATATCCTGTCCGATGGGGCGTATGTTGGTGCCGGCCTTGATATCGGCAGCCAGGGTCACCCGGGCATCGTCCCAGTGACACTGCTCCTGCATCACCACCGTATCGGCACCGGGAGGCACTTCCGCACCCGTGAAGATGCGGGCGGCACTGCCCGGCTGCAGTAGCTCTGGCACGGCACCTGCCGGAATGCGCTGACTGATCGGCAAGGTGGTTTCTTCACCGGTATTGCAGTCGGCAAAGCGCAGGGCGAAACCGTCCATGGCGCTGTTGTCCGCCGGCGGCACATCTACCGGCGATTGCTGGTCAGCAGCCAACACTCGACCGAGGGCCTGCATCAAGGGTACGGTTTCGGTATCCACCAACGGTTGTGCCGCGGCCAAAAGCCGCTCCAGCGCCTGTTCGACGGTCATTAATCCAGCTTGGTCACAACTGTTCATGAGCGGCCCTTGCATTCAGCCACCCGCGCCACATGAGGGATGAAATTGCAGGGGCGGGTGCGGGCATCCAGTTGCTCGCCGAGGATTCTGTCCCAGGCGGTGCGGCAGGCATTGGTGGAACCCGGCATGCAAAACACCAGCGTGCGGTTGGCCAGACCCGCCACCGCACGGGACTGCACGGTAGAAGTGCCGATCTCGGTAAAGGAAATTTGCCGGAACAGCTCGCCAAAGCCTTCCACCTGTTTGTCGAACAGTGGCTGCAACGCCTCCGGGGTTGAATCCCGGTCAGTGAAACCAGTGCCGCCAGTCACGAGCACTACCTGGAGTTGCGGGTCGGCAATCCAACGGGATACCTCAGCACGCAAACGGTAGATATCGTCGGGGATCAGCGCCCGGTCCGCCAGTACGTGACCAGCTTCAGAAAGACGGTCCACCAGCAACTGGCCAGAGCTGTCCTGCTCCAGCGTGCGGGTGTCGGAAACCGTGAGGACGGCGATGTGCAGGGGGACAAATTCTTTGGCGGCGTGGGACATAAATTCTCTCTTGTCTTCAGTTCGAAAGTAAGGTTGGCATTAACGGGGCAAGGTCTGCCTTTGCCTATCTGCAAAACCGACTGGCGGTTATTGCCCCTTTGAACCACGATCCAAGGTATTTCAGCCGAAGGGTATCGTGGTGATCAAGCTATCGTTGCGCCCTTGAACACAACCGCCGGGGGCGACACTGACATTTCACGGTCGACAGCCCTCTCTGGGCGTACCTTGCCATGAAAAAGGATATAACGTTTAATCCAACGAGGGTACGATTGAACAGTGCAGCGACTATAGCGTCTGACCAGCATGTACTCTTTTTAATGGATCCAAGGAACGGTGACACAGCCATGATCGAACTCCCTTTCAAACACACTGTTCATATAAACAGCATGCCGCTTTTTTATCAAAATCAATGGCCATCCGTACGTTCCAGACCAGCCTTTTTGAATACTCGCCAGGTCAAAAAATTAAACATCAAAGATAACAATGGGTTAGAGGTCTCATGACCGCCACCCTAATATATTACAGTGGCCGCCTTTTAATAATTATTATGAGGCATAAGGCCTCACTAACAGGCTGTTACGTGTCCCACTAGATTAGAGCATGGATTTTTGATTTGAAATTTTCAGAAGATTTATTACGTGCCATCGCAAATTGGCAAATAAGGATGGAGGGAGGATCAATCAAAGCGAATTGAACTCTCTGAGAAGTTACTAGAGTCCGCAAAGGGGCTGGATTCCGCATTTAAAAAAGTGTCTTTTATATGTTATCGAAAACGCTTTCTGCATGAAGGAGAGCTCGTTGACATAATCCTTAAAGATGAAAAGAGAGAAGGAGTCGTTAGCTGGACTATAGATAAAGAGTTTGCTGAGCGATTCAAAGATCTTCAAAAAGAAGGGGCTGTGTCAGGCCCTATATTTGAACATCAGCCTACGGATGAAGAGGTAGTTATTAATATCTGTGCGTTGTGGGAAAATCAAGAATTTAGAGAGGCCGCAGATAAATTCAAAGAGAATTTTCCAGAGGAATCTAAACCTTTATTTCACTTTAAAGATTCTCAAGGTGAGGTTGTACTAAGCTCGCCACTTAAAGCATCTGAGATTATTGCCCTTACTGGAGCATCTAGCCCATTTGATGATTTATGCGATCAAGCTGGAATACCAGAAACCCAGAGAGATGACTTGTTTAGAAAGCTGGTTCAGGATGGGCAAACACTTGGAGAGCTTAGATACACCTCTAAAGAAAGTGCTCAAAGAATTATTGATAATACAGCTCGTAAGCTCTATGAAAAGGTTCAAGCTTATAAGGTCAATAATGCTGCTGCCCAAAACACGTAACAAGGTAAAGCAGTTCGCAGCTACCGCTGCCGGACTCACTATCGTTCGCCGCTGTTTACGGCGTTATGAGTCCGATTTGTCCGAGGAGATCACCAAGCATGAATAAAAATTATTGACGCCTTGTTCTATGAACTTACCTGCGCTATTCCAGCCAAGAGTTGACATTTTTTAGTACAAACGGAGACATACTAGAACCATGGGATTCCTGAACTTTAGAAAAAAAACCAAAACGAATGTTGTAGCCATACCGGGGATACTGCCCAATATTGATGGTGTGGAGGTTATGTTCGTAGCAAAGGACAATACGCTGATTTATACAAAAATAGCCTGCGACCACCTTTTTACACTTGACAAGGATGGCGATCAAAAGCTTGACGGACGAGTGGTCAGCATTATTTACAGGGGGCAATCCGATAACAGTGTGATTGAGGTTTTTGTGGCCTTTTCAGACGAAGAGTCCTATGGACTATTCTCTATGCAACTGGGCCTTCAGGAAAGATTGGCTTCCATTAGTAAGTCAGTGTTTCTTCAGCTCGGTAGCCACCAAAACTTGTTTAGCAAAACTGATACATATGCTACTCAATTTGTATACACATTTAAAATGTACAAAAAAGGAAGTAGGTTTTTCATGGTAAACAACCAGCAAACCGCAGCATACTTAGTAGATGAATCAAAAATTCAACGGGGAAGCGCAGACAAGATAAAAAGCGTATTTTGGGGCGCTTAGGGTGCTCTCTGTAGAGATAAATGACTTAATAATTGCTGCAATAAAGAACGGAATTCTTTCGAAGAGCAACATGTCATTTGACAATATAAGGCACATTGCGAGTAGGGATTACGATCTCTGGGATCAGCTTGGCCGTGGTCGAGCTGTCCTTGATACACCGGAGAAGCTTGATCAATTATGGGCCTATGACTAAAGCCCAATGGCGTACGTTACTAGGCGAGCTATCCCTTATTCCCGAGCCTACTGAAATCATAGACTATGGTTGCGGTCAAGGGTTGGCAACAGCGCTTTTGTTTGACCAATTCGGCGATGATTTCATCAGAAGCGTACGAAAAGTAGTCTTAATTGAGCCATCCGAAGTAGCACTTAGGAGAGCGGGAGCAATAATTACTAATTCGAAATAAAGTAAGCGAACATTACCCGGAGATATAAGCCAAATCCGGATGGCCAAAAAACGATTTCAATAGTCGTGGCAATTTTTGCAAACGTCGAAGCTGCCGGTAAACAGTGCTCCG
>Ga0208299_1000726_pt1 | contig 28424 bp, 29 predicted proteins | sample 15_taG_FD_184089 | JGI IMG/M metagenome (GOLD analysis project Ga0208299, IMG submission 184089) | Marine viral communities from the Subarctic Pacific Ocean - 15_ETSP_OMZ_AT15312 metaG (SPAdes) (version 2) | ecosystem: Environmental > Aquatic > Marine > Oceanic | place: Pacific Ocean | collected...
CATCAGCATTAAAACCTAATACTTTGTTTGCTCTAGCAGTTTTCCCAAGAGTAATGGTTGATGCAGTATCAGCAGTTGAATCAAATCCTGTTGCACCACTTAGATTAGATGCGAACTTAAAAGAATAGTCCTTATCATCACTTAACTGCTGTGCCGTTTGAGCTAACTTGTCGAAACTTGCTTCAATTGTTTCTGCATCAATTGTTGCATTATTCTGATAATTTGTGACCTGTGTTAATGGAACATTCCTTGTAATAACAATAAGATCTGAAGAAGTAGGGAATGTTACTGTACTATCAGCAGTAAAACCTGATTCAACCCATGTTATTGTTGCAGTAGAACCTGTTCCTGCATTCTGAATAGTATAATGTGTATTGATCGTAAGATTGCCTGATACAGACAATGAAGTAGGAGTTCCAGCACCAGATGAAGCTTTAGTCCAATAGACATCAATATGAGTGGCATCAATAACAGTAAAATTTATACTGAATGGACCTTGACCTACTGGAGTTCCACCAGAAGAATAAGCTGATCCTGAACCATTGAAGCTATGTCTGGTTGTTGTTGTTGTTACAGCCATATTTATCTATAGAATGAAGATGGTCTGAATGCCTCTATATAATCTGTTTTCTGTAAATTTGCAACTGCTCTTTCCATTCTCTCTAGATATCCAGGGTTTACTGCCTCCTGTAAATGGTAGAGTAATCCGTAATTCACTATTGGTTCTAGATAAAATACATTTGCAAATGGTACGTTGTTCGATATAGCACCCCAAGCTTTAGCCGCTTCGTTGTCGCCCATAGTTATGCCTCTAAATATCTGAGCCACATCTTTGAGCGTACCTCCAGTTGGTCCTAATGCAAAGTCTATTATGTCTGCATTATACTGTGTAAAGTTGCTGTAGATCAAATCACCTGCCAATCCTGGTACTCCTGATTGCATAAATGATTTTGCAACAACAGCAGGATCTAAAGGATCTGGTGGTTCTCTTCCTTGTGCTAAAGACTTTGCTGATAATGAAGCATATCCTAATACAATTGCAGGGGTCAAGTGCTGTAATGTGGCTCCTATACCCATTTGTTTCATTCTAGGATACATTTGTCTAGCGATTGCTACACCGAAACTACGGAATAACCAGAACTGTTCTAATAAAAGAGCAGGATAGGAACCACGCTTTGCAGTCCTCATCATCCATGCTTTATCATCTGCACCTACCTGTGGAACACCTAATCTTGATTCCTGAACAAAGTATATCTCTAGCTTCTTAGCTAAGTTCTGCGCTCGTTTACTACGTGATGCCCTTCTTATCTTATCAGGAGTCACATACTGTATCTGTTGTCCTAATCCACTATCTAAAGGATCAACATGGTCTATAGAATAAACTCCATGTTTACTAATGATTTTCCAATCTTCCCCATCTATACCGTACATTTTTAATGCACGTTTAAGATCAGGGTTCAATCCAGCCCATGTAAATGTGGCATTTCTCGCAAGCCAATTGGATAAATTTCTTGAATGTGCATCACGACCTGCATTGGTCCACATATTCAACCCATTCCAGAAAAACATGGAATCTGCATATTTAGACATCTTCCCAGGAAGAGCATCTAATGGGATATAACGTGATACAGTAGAGCCTAAGATCCCGTCTATTCCTATTCCTAGCATTGCAAACATATCACGTTCAGATACAGGCATTGTATCTCTAGCAAGAGGGAAAGTCCTACTCATTTGCTTGAAGACATTCGCATAAGATTCCAAGAATCCTTGTCCTTGGTAATGTAGATTCATTGCCTGTAATAAAACATCACTAAAACTTGCAAGCATCGCTTTACCCATTTTCGTCATAATATGAAAATTAGTAAGCATACTAGAGAACTTTGCAATTGAAGGACTACCAACAATATGGGCTTGTCCATTTATCTGGTTGAATCTTGCAAGTAATTTATTGTCATCCCAGCCTTCTGAAATAAAGAAATCCAACATTTCCATTTCACCGAAATCGAAAAAGGAACCTGGAACCGATCTTTCTAAATGTGCTGTTCTTAGGTCACGAACAATATTCTTATAAACCAACTCTGGATCAGTACCCATTCTTTGCATAAGAACAGTACGATCACTCTGCATTTCCAATCCTTGCATTATTGCAGACATGGGATCTTCATGACCAAAGAGCTTATTATATTCAAGCCACTTGTCAGCATTTTCAAAAACAAGACTTCTTTGGTGAGACATAACTTCAGATAAGGAGAAATTCTCTCCTGTACCATCAGGGTCAGAAGTAATACTGTCAAAAATCTCACCTAATACATCATTAATATTAGCATGAGCATGAATCATCTGATCATGATCAATAAGCCTTGATACTGTTCGTATCCAATTCTCTTTAGACTGTTGAAATCCGAATTCACCAATATCATCACCAAAAGCCAACATCTTAATTCTATCGTGATATTGGGTTGTAATGTGCTTTTCATTAAATGGAATAGATGCACCAGCAAGATTGGCTTCTTTTACAACACGTTCTTTTTCTTTAGCTATATGTTTAGCAAGTTTATACGCATAGATGTCTCCAGTTTTCTGTTGCCCATCAAAAGGAAATAGTTCACGAACCACGTTCTTTCCAAAAGATTCATCTCTTAAAAGTCTATGAGCATGAGTTCTTGTTATACCTGCTTCACGCATCCAATTAACTTCTATACGACCATAAACACCTGAAACCCTAGCCATTTGCCCTGATGCTACAGAATTCAAAGTCCTTCCTTCATGCGTAGAACCTGTCATAAATGACATAAAACGCTTAAAGGCTTGTATAGGATCTGTCAAATCCCCTTCATTAAAGACGAAATTCCTTATGTTTTCATATGCGGCCACATTTAAAGCATCAGCATTTGCCCTTTGCATTGAAGTGAAATCAGCAATTGCTCTTACACGCATAGCTCTATCCTGAATATTTTCAGGACTTACACCACGCTTCAGATCATTAAGAAGCTTTTGTGCATCTGCTTCTGTCATACCATGCTTTTGAACCAGCATGGAGCTACATATATTGAATTCAGCCATTCTTAATTAAGCAATTAGCGGCATCAGTAATACGTTCCCCTACTTTTTTGACTGTATCTGTGATGTTCTTAGTGGCTTTACTAACTTCGTCAACTGATCTCGTAAGAACTTCAGAAGCTTCAGTAAACTGTCCGATGCTTTCTCGTATTCGATCTTGAATTCCTTCTGCAACAACATTAGAGGTTTCATCATAAGCCCATTGATTGTTTGTATCTACGTGTTCCCAAGAAACTCCATCTGCTTCTGTAAGAACATCAGAGATGATTGTGCCTTTAGCTTCTGGAACTCTTTCTATTTTAACCCTAATCCCATCTAAATCAGCTAATACAACTTCATTAACTCCTTGCTCCATCGGCAAAAGGTCATTGATTAAACCATCTTTAATAAAAAGCCCATTATATCCCATGGCATTAGCAGTATCTAAACCATCTTGGATTAGATTCTGTGGATTTCCAGGATCTAAAGTAACTAAAGTATCCACATCCAAGTAATTATCATCCAATACACGAACTACAGCATTAGAATATATAGTCCCATTTGGTCCTTCTATTGTAGTATCTGGAGCATTATGGTAATTCCAGCCTTTATGTGGATGAGGTGCTAAATTCAATCCTTCTCCTGCTTCAAGCTGTTCCATTCCCATTGCAATCCTATCTGCGTGAGTCTTAGGATCGACTTTAGCCAATCTGCCTCTAGCAGTTTTAATACCAGCGACCCCAAGCCCAATACCACCAGCAATAGCAAGATCCATAAGGACCATTTTAGCATCATGTTCTTCTTGGAATTTAGAACGCTTATCAGCAATTGCTATATTCGCAATACCTGCACCAAGCATAGGGTCTACAACATCTGTAATTATTTTAGAAGTAGGAGAAACAGGTCTTATTGTATTCCTATAAATAGAAGATGCCTTTTTAACGCTACTAACCATTCTTCCTGATCTTACAACTCTTCGGGAAATTCCTAAAAATGGTAAAAAATTCAAAGGATCTGGGACAGAACCTCCTAATATACCACCCATCATTACAAGACCTTTTCCTGAAAAAAGACTCACATTTTGAGTTAATTGAGAATAATGAGCATTCCTATCGTGATTTTCTGCCATTAATTCAGCCTGATTGAGAGTCATTCCTTCAAACCAATTTAATCCTTCACGATAATAAGATGAATTTTTATAATCTTCTTCAGTTAATAAATTACTAATACTAGCTTGATCAAATTCCATTTCATCCATCCACTCCTGCCACCACATAGTTCTAAGTCCATAAAGCATAGACTCAGAAAAAAGCATAGAATTACTAGGGACATATTGATTATATATGCCCTGTGGGTCAGGAACGTAATCTGTCCTAGGCGGTGGTAATATCATCTGTTGGGATTCTGTCTACGTGAAGTACCAGTTCTTTCATTTTCTTTACTTCTTAGAAGATTTAATCTTCTTTTAGCCCATAATCCAAATTCTGATGCATTACTACTTAATCCATCCCACCAATCTTCTTCTGTTAGGACATATTTGCCCATCTCCTGATTTAGAATTCTTTCAAAATCTTTTTCTGTAAATCTATTTAAATCAGGAAATTCGTCATTAACTGCTATCAAAAAATCTACAACAGCTTCTTTTTCTAAATGTCCAAATTCTGTTCCTTGACCAAATAATGCTTGCGCCCAATTGATTTCGTCTCTCCATTCGGACGGAGATACACCAAAACCTCTCGGGGAAGAAGTTCCTAATATCCACCATCGTTGGAGTTCTTTAAAACTGACTTCATCAGATTGTGGCTCTGCTCCTAATTTATTCAACCCTAATCTGAAAAGATTTGTGTCATCAATGAAAGCACTATTTTGAATACTTCTATTCATTCTGTATTGAGAAGAATCTTCTTCTAATGTATCTTCTGTGTCTTTTAAAATAGATAGTGTTTTTTCTAATCTGCTTTTTTGGAACCATTTAACAACATCTAATTTATTAGACATATTTAACACAGGAATACCTTTAAACCATTCATCTGTACCTTTAAACCATTCCTGCATATCAACTAAAACATTGAATTTGGACCTCATTGATATAAATTCACCCCATTCTTGCCAAGTAATAAGAGTATCTAATTTTTCAGTACCTTCTAAAGATCCTATTTCTCTTTGGTAAAAAGAAAGCCCTTCACCTGTTTTTGAAACATCAACATAAACTGAAATATTAGAATCTTGATCTTTATAAATGACCTCATCTAGATAGGACTTAAAATCAGAACCCAAATCTTGAAATGTCCCAACCCAAAACTCTGCTTCCGAATTACTCATTTCTGTAGCAAAAGGGAAAGGTATATTCTTTGGTATGAATCTTTTTTGACCAGGAAATCCAGGTAAATTAACGAGCCAATTAGATCCAAAATAAAGATCATTAATTATACCTTCAGGAGAAATATCCCATTGATTAGCAGAATCAGGTTCAAACATTCCTCTTTGTGCTATTGCATCAGATAAAGGCCAAGGCATAAAAGGAACCTGTCCTGATCCAGAACCTCCAGCTTCACCAATAGGTGCGTGTAATTTTAATATATGCTTTGCATAAGTATATTTCGTTAATTCTCTTAGATGTGATGCCGAAATATCTTTATTGCTATTAGGTTCTCTACTCGGATGTAGTCCCATGTGTTTAAAAGCTGGACTTACAAGCATCCAGGTATCACCAACAGTTTTATCAATATCATTAAGAGTTAAACCTGTCTTATTTTGACCTAGTAATACTTCTAACTCGTTTCTTAAAAGTTCTGGACTTTTATAATATGCATGTCTAAAAATCATTTGGACATAAGGCTCATGACCATTCTGAGGCAATTCAACATCAATTGGCTGTGGACCTCTAGAATCAATTACAGGTAAACCTGTTCCTTTTCGGGTATATCGTTGTAAACGCACCTTTTCAGTACCTTTAGCAATAGCCAGTTCACTACCCCAAGTTAAAATACCTCTAGCCCTTAAATTGTCTTTTTGCTCTCCTTCTAGTCTATAACCAGAATCAGGAAGATCAGGATTATTCCTTAAAAAATTACGCAATTCAATCTGCTGGTCATATACATCCATTTTAATAAGAGCATCCTCATACTCAGGCCATAATAGGTGAGGAAATCTTTCTTTTTCCTTAGTCAAGTGATTCCCCCTTTTGGCATCTTAATACTAAAGTATTTGTTTTAACATCTTTAATATCAAATTTTTTGCCAAGTCTATTATGAACAATCTTAGAACACATTTTTGCTCTTTCACCACCATTTATATCAAGCATTTTAGTTTTATATGTATTCCAACGACTAACTAAAACAGTTTTTATAAGAGATTGCGCTCGTTCTCTTTGGAATTTATTTGCCTCATTATCTAAAGTTGGTGCGCTATCAATATTTGATTGTATATCTTTTATCCTTCCTTCTGTTTCTCTAATCTGTTCAAAACTTACGACTTCATTTTTACTAATAGATTCAAGGACTTTATCCATTTCTAATAATTGTCCATGAATAGCAATAAGATTATTTTTTACTTGGACCATTTTAGGATCTTTGCTGTTCCATCCATCTCCAACAGAAGAACCTTTATTAAGATAAGGAATTTCAGGTGTTTGTGCGCTTTTTCTTCTTGAATAAATACCTGTAGCTGGATTTACATCATAAATGCTATTCCATTGCCCCATCCAAACACTTAAATCTTGGGATATTTCAGCAGTTAATTCATCATAAGTAGATTCACTGTGATTTGCTTTAGCTTCTTTAAGTAAATCTGTCTCTTGTCCATTCATTATTTTAATGACATCAAGAGGATCTAATCTATCTAACTTTTGATTATTGAGTTCTTTTTTAATACTTTTATACCAATCATCTTTATCAAAAGATCTAACAACCAAATCCATTTGGTCAATACTTTCATTACCCTCAAAATGAGCTTTAAGTTCTTTTTCCTTATTAGGATTTAATTTATAAAGTTCCTCTAGAGAAATATTATTTTTTTTAATAAAAGCATTACCACCTCCAATTAATCGTTTAGTGATGGGTGTAGAATTTAATGGTGTAATCCTAATGCCTGTTGGTTTCCCTTTTTTATCTCTGATGAAAGTAATCTGACCTCCAAATTTCCTTATAGCATCATAGGGATCTTTCGTAAACTGTTCATTTAATTGAAATGTCTGTCTATTCTTCTCTGGAGTATAAGCAGAAATACCATAAGACCTATTAATATCTTGTAAATCAGCAATAGAAATATATTTAAAAAATTGTCTTTCATTAGCTTTTGTATCAATAGATTTATTCCCACCTGTGTCATAAACTTCTTTAGGTGGATTTTCAATAAAATCAATAGTTTCATTAAAAACTTTCAAATACTGTTCTTTTTCTTCAGATGTTGCATCAGGCGAATTCAAACTTTTTACTATTTTACTCCATGCTTTTTTCCTCCAGGAGATTTTAGCTTCAATAGCTTTAACTTCAGATATACTGCCTGATTTTAATTTGCTATCTACAAAAGAATCCATTTTTAAAACTGAAGAAAAATCACCTTGTTGAAATTGGTTTAAATTAGATATTGCTTGTTCTTCAATCTCAGCAAGTGATATATCACTGATATTCTTACGGATTGCATTATCTGATTGATTAAAAGGATCTATTAAAGAACCTGTAACTTGTAACTCAATGAGTTCATTAAGCCGTTTATCACCATCAGAATTGTATTTAGTTTGAAGTCTTGTGATAATATCGGATTCAATTAAATCTTTTGTTTCATCAAATCCTGTATATGAATGAAATCCCTTTTCACCTCTTTTAACAGCAACTTTCCCAATGGTAAAATCCTTATTTTTGCTATAGCCATCAAGCATAATTGAAATATCTTGAGCTATATCATTAGCTGTCTTTTTAAGAGTAATCTTGTTTTCTTCTTCTTTAACCTGTGCTTGTGCCTGGTAAATGGCTCCAGCCAATTGCATAGAACCAGGAATAAGAGCCACTTGTTCGTCAATAAGTGCATTCTTTATCTTCAGATCATCAGTCCATGTGTCAACTACTGGGCCAGCATTCGTTGACATTCCAGGATCTTGAATCTGTTGTCTGAAAAATGGATTAAGTACGGACATCTGTTCAAGAAGTAGAAGGATTCATTGAATGATAAGAAGTTGACATTGAAGCTCCTGCTCCACCACCTTGGACTCCACCTGTTAATAATGAAGTCCAAAGCATCTCACCTCTTTGTGCATGTAATTGTTGTTTTTGATCATAAGCATTCTCAGCTTGATTCATAAAGCTATCATATTGTCTTTGACCTTCTTCTTTTAAATTATCGGTCTGAGTTTTTATCTTATATTTATGAAGACTTATGTTTTTAGTATCTTCTGCCTTTTGACTGAGAATAACATTCCAAGGAGTTCCACCTTTTCCTATTGAAGCACCTTTCCCACCCATAGATGCTGTTTTTTGTGAAGTCTTAAACGCCTGTATTCGTTTTATTCGGGTTTCTTCATAATCTCCAAATATCTGTGCTTGTGCAGACTTCTTATGGAAAAGTCCTTTAGTCTGAACTCCCTGCGCTCTTAAAGCTTTTTCTTTAGCTTCTAAAGCCTTTATTTGATTGTCAACTTGCCTATTTGTCCCGATAGCACTACCAATAGCACCAGCTACAGCCATCGTTCCTACAACCCACATACTCATATCTGACTAAGCTCCTGATAGTTTTTAGCAGTAACTTCTTCCTCTATTTTAGAGATATCTTTGCAAGAAGTGGGATGAACTGTGACAAATGTGCAATCAGTATGAGCATATATGATACGTTTCGTTCCTACAGGTGTAACTCCATAATATGGTGCTGAAATATAAGTTTCACCTTCTTCTGTGAGAATAGACATTTCTCCTCTTAACAGGAAAAATGGGTGTTCAACCGTATGGATTTTTGTAACAAGCATTTCACCAGCAGGGTTAAATATCTCACGAATATACTGTTTATCAGTGAACGTATGCTTGATAGGATTAAAATCAGGATCAGTTTCAGGTGTTACAGAGTTCTCATCTTCAATCATTTTCTTTTCTAAATCTGTAATTCCTTTCCTGAATTGATCCTTTGTGTACTTAGGAGGAAAGAATTTATCAGGTTTAGTTAATGTATCCTGATGTTCTTTATATTCAAGGAAATCCCATGCTTCATCAAAAGAGAAAGTATGTTCTACTCCATACTTCTCTGTTAAATCATCAAATTGGCTACGTGCAGATTCTCTATCCATCAATCTCTATTCATGAAAAGAGTCCAATCTCCACCATCTGAGCCAGGATGTATGTCACATCTATTCTGTAGTAATGAATAGAATGATGATTCTGGTTCACAAGGCATTACATATTTAGGTGTTCCTTGTTGTCTCATTAATGTATCCATTCCTTGAAATACCAACTTACAGTCTCTTACTTTCATTCTTTGAGTATGCATCCACCAGTAGGAAGTTGGACTCCATGTGGAGAATGCTCCTACTATTTCGCCATGTCTCATTACAACATGAGTAGGCATTAATGGATGTCGATTACCGTCCTTTTGAGCTTCTTCATATACCTTCTGCCTTAGTTCTTCTGAATCTATTGGGTATATCTGTATATCAGTTATCATTAGTCTCAAAGTCTACTTCATATGCCAGAATATTCAATGGCATAGGATCTGATTGCTGAATTAGAAACTGTCCATCAGTAAAGCCTTGGCTTTTAGGTATCAATTCTTTTGTCTCAGATGCCAAATGCGGTGCTTCGCCATATTGATTAGCAACAGTTCTTGTCACAAGTTCAACAAGATCAGCATCTGTATAATCATCTGTATAAGTAGCATACTTGAAGTTAGGTGTCCTGTGTATTTTTACCCATGTTCTGTGAATACGTTTTTTGTTACCTACTCTTATTCTTCCTTGTGGTCCTATAGATATAGGTAAAGAGATCACTTTGGAAGTATATTTACAACCTGCTAAAGCTCTAGTAGTGAACTTGCCTCCCAAAGAAATAATACCATTGGAAGTAATAGTTGCATCATCTAAAATACTACCATCAGAGAGGATACCAAGACTATCTGCTTCTAAATGGTCCAATCCATTCAAAGACTTTCTATGGAAAGTCATAGTTCCAGAACCTTTATCAGTGAAATACACTTCTGTACCAGTTGCACTGACAGTTGCTATTGTAAACTCATTAGCACTTACAACTGCTTTCACATAATAATCTGTACTTGAAACTAACGGTTGGGGTAAATCATCACCTGTAAAAGCTAATATATCTCCGACTGCAAGACCATGAGCAGTAGCATCTATTTTTTGAGCAACCCAAGTATGCGTTCCTGTCCCAGCATCACTCCAGGCAATAGCACCCCCACTTGGTATTGTTGCCAATTTAAAATTATTTGTAGTTTTATCTCTTACATAATAATCAGTATCCACTGCTAAATTCACAGGCAAATCAACAGGATCACCAGATGAAGACACTCTGATTTTATCTCCATCAGATAAAGGATGTGAAGTTGAAGTTATAAGTAATCCACTACTTTCTGATGCAGTAAAAGTTGCAGATTCAACAGCAAATGATGTTGATCCAGCAGTTGACTCAGCAAAACCATCTAGATAACTAGAACCAGATATAGCTTCAGTAGTCATCCAATCTTCCATCATCTCTACTGTTTCTATAATACGTTCTGTCTTATCACCATCTGCAACAGGAATAGTTCTTCTGACTAATAACCAGAGTTGATCCCTTGTACTGGAAGGGATTGTACACATATCTAGAACAACAGCATGAGTCTTATCTGTTATCAGATGACCTGTAGGATCACCTTTTCTAGTAGAATTATAACTATAATCACCTCCAATCTTATGAATGTGCCACGCTATTGTTTCCTGTTGAGGGATGTACGTAACACCAACAATGGTTCCATCTTTAAGTCTGAACCAGCTTACAAAGTTGGGGATATCTGTTTCAACAACCTGTACTGCCTGATTCTGTAGTATATCAGTGGCTCTAAAGGTGATATCTGCTGATGTTGCAGAAGATGATATGTCTCCATATGTAATGAGCCTTACCTTCTTACCTGTACCTTGTATGAACATGACATTGCTGTCATATGGGATGGCATTAGAACCTGTTTGTGCTGGTTGTGTACTTTCTCTTTTGATTGTGAAATTGAAAGGAGTGATGGTTAAATCTTGTTCTGAACCATAGACTGCATATATGCCACCTGTTGAACCTGCTAAAAGTTTTTGTTGTGCAATCATCCATTGTATTTCATCAATTGTTCCTGAATCAAAGGTGAAGGTCATTCCATTGGTAGCAAGAATCTGATCTCCTATAATTGATGCTCCAGTTGCAGTTGCTTGACCTGTTGCAGATCCTAATGCTTCAGATGGAGCAAAGTTCTCAAAGTCAGCAGTTTGCGAAAACCAGACAGTTTGTGGACTCCTAGAATTCCTTGCAAACACCATACGTTGCTGAAATATGGAGACATGATGAGGATATTGGTCTGTATACCATTCTCCAAATTTCCATGCAGTAATATTTTCCATGTTAGAAGTAGCAGGACAATCTTCTTCTAATGTAAATGTTGCTGTCTTCTGTCCTGTATCAGAACTGATATTTGATAGTTTCCCCCAAACCCACCAAATCTGTCCTTTCTTTACAAGACTTATTCTAAAGTGCCTGCCAACTGATGCATCAGTAAATATGTTATCAGATGCAGTTAAAGTTAATGCCGCACCTTTAGGGTAATACTGTGCAAATACATCATGTGTTGTATCTGCTTCTGCATGAAAAGCTTCAGTGTCTGCTGATCCATCTGTTGTAAAAGTTTTAGCATCTCCTGTTGCTGAAAGTGCCATTTGGAAAGTATTTGCAGTCGGATTTCTTACAATCCACGTTCCATCTCTTGGTACAGAACTTCCACCTGAACTATTACCATTAGATAAAGTAATTTTCATGCCTTCTTGAAGACCATGATTTTTTACTTGAAAATAAGAAAGAGAAGCAAAGTTTCCTTTAAAATCCTCATATGCCGCATTAGTAGCTTTTTCAGGAGTATTACCGCCAAAATTAGAATTTATAAACTCTTCCCCACGTTTAAATCTAAATTGTTGAGAAGATCCTGTAGCTGTAACTGATGCAGATAAAGTTATTACAGTTGAACTAACTACAGCAGTAACATAGACACCATTTGGCAAGCCTGTTCCACTAACATCACCAGAAGTAGTATCAGTATCATGGACTTCCATGCCAACACGTACTTTTGCTGTGCTAGTCATTGTTATATTCGATGTACTTGCAGGGTCTCCTAATCCAGATGTATGATTTGTAGCACAAGTTGAATCATCAAAATAATAAGTAGTGACTAATGTCGGAGTTACATTATCAGTTACAGTTATTTTTGTATTAGTTGTACCTTGGACAGAATCTTCCTGTTGACCTAAATATGGCCCGTTCTTATAAGGGAATGCTTCTAAAGTCCATTCAAAGCCATCACTTGTTCTCCATCCAGAAGTAGTTCCAGTAGATCTAGAAAGCTTATATGGAGCGACTTTAGGAGATACTAGGAAAAGGATATCCGCAGACTGCACAAATTGAAGATCCTGTAACTTCTCATTTGTGTCATACGGAGTGCTTGTAATCTTTAAATGAGTAGTAGAACCACCACCTGTTTCTGTTCCACCCAGAATTGCACCAGCTTTATAAAACTTAATGTATTCTTGACCAAACTCTAGAACATAGTTGTTTGCACTCTCATGTCCAAAGACAAAAGGGATTAATCTAACAGCTTTAGCTTCATTACCTAATGAAGTGTTGCCATCAGTACGACCTACAAATTTTGTTCCTGGTCTACGTGTAAGACTACCTGTGGGACGAACTATTAAGTTCTCTATTGTGGCGGCAGAATAAGCGTATTGCTCATCAGATGCATTACCATGACGTTGTTCTGCAATCTGACCACCAAACCAGTTGGTTTGAGTAAATGTTTGTCGGCCCATTAAACACCACTTGCCGTACTTGCAGAGAAGGGTTTGAACCAACCCGAAGAAGACTTGGATCTAGAATCGATCCACTCATTAGACTCAATCTTATCAGCAGTTCCTTCTTGACCATTGATACTTCTGGCTTCAGATAGAAGAGTCTGATATTTGCCTAACATTAAATCTCTTAACTGGGATTGACCTGTAAGATCCATTGCAATTTCACCTGCCAATGCCATCCCACAAGCCTGAATCAGTAAAGGATCAAACAAAGTTAATGTATTGTTATCACTGTCATGAGCCTGATTCCCAGAATATTTTTTAACATATTTAACATTTGCAGATGTTGCACTTGTTAGAAGAGCCAACTGATCTTGAGATTCATGATGTATGATCTCAATTTTCCAGGCATAATCATAATCTTCTTCTTCTTTCAAAGATAAAACTCTCAATGAATCCGCAGGAAGACTATATGCATAATCAAACGTATACTTTGGAACTGTACCGAGTCTTGTCAAAGCATCACGTTTAGTCATGCAATTCCAAGGATGCGCCCTTAATACTGAATTGATTACATCCTTCAGTCTATCCTTGGTTGCAAATGCTTGAGCAGTTTTATCTGAAAAAGCGGCAATTGTCTTATCACCAAGGTTATTCAGTGCAATATTTGCAATCTGAACTGCAACATTTTCAGCCATTATTTTTTAGAGGACTTTTTAGGTTTTGCTTCAGGTTTTTTGTCAGACCAACCTAGTTTTTTCAGTTCTCGCCATTCAGAAGAACCTCTAGTAACTTCCCTTTCGTCACCATCTGTAGAATAAAGAGCAATTCTCATATTATTTTTTGGAGAAAGGGGGCCGAAGCCCCCAATTAATCAATCTATAGTGTAAACCAAGTATCCTGCAAGATCATCGCCATCTACAATAGCGACATCTGTTGTTGATGCTATGATAATTACACCAGAGTTGGATTCAAAAGACTTAGTTCCACCAGTTGCTTTCAAAGGCGCACCTGTACTACCTGATGCCCCTTCTAAACCGAAATAACCAACAGTATCTACAGAGATTCCGTTAATTAATCCATCTGCGTCTGCCGCAACTGTCGTTCCTGTTAAGTCTTGATAAGCTTCCCAACCAATATCAATTGTCGCACTACTTGTGGTCCAATTAACATAAGCTCGGCTCATCCCCATAAAAAGACGAACCTTACCAGCAGGAAGTTTGCCTAGCCTGACATACGACGTTGCATCTCCAGCACCATCTTGATCGTGCGAGAAATACATAATTCTCATCCTCCCATGTTGATCAGAAGGATCATTCATCGTTGGAGGAACAGCAACGGTATTAGCGTGCTGTGTACCGTTTTGAATGGTTTGTGCCATATTTAATCTCCTTTCAAACGATTAAGATTTATCTACAGCCGCATCTTGACACATAATCTGGACAACTCGTTCTTCTTCAAGTCGAGTCGCTCCAAGTGTCATACGGTAATAGATGTATTGGCTGAATCGTTTGTCAGGTCTTTCAGAGATCCTAGCTACAATGTCTTCCCAAACACACAGGCCAATGCCTCTGCGGTGGAATGCATATACATAATGCTCATCAACAGATGTGACTTGCGGGACTTTATCTGATGCAGACCCTGAATACTCTTCAGTACCAGAAGTCGTTGGGATTTTTTCAGTACGGATAATATTGAAACCCATAAACTGATTTAAATCACCAGCAACTAATGCTCGGACCTGATTGTAATCTGCACTATTAACCTTTGTTGAAGTCAACAGATAGGCTAATTGAGCGGCATTTACAACTAAGAACAAGTTGCTATTTCCATTTACATCATAATCATCAGCTTCACTTGCACCTAGAAGCTTACGAGCATGAATAAGTTTACCTACGGTTAATGGCTGTTGATTACCAACAGTTTCACCATCAACTGCATAAGTGTTTGTTACAGAAGTAATCTTCTGAGCCGCAGGTAATGCAATTGAAGAACTAGAAGAACTACCTGATGTGGCAGAATCTCCAGTTGATCCATATGCAGACCCCTTCAAGGCCCCTATGATTTCTTCATCCATTGCTCTACCCATTGCCATTGCCGCATTTGCGGAATAAGCAGAGGCAGGATCAATGAGCATCCTGAGTTTATCAGGATTATCGATCATATCACCCCAATCATAATCGATAGGTGTGACTCTACGCCTATCATGAGGTGTACTAATTAATGGAGAGTCAGCGTGCCGACTTGTCACCTTTTGAGGTGCAGTAGCACTGATACGGTCCATGAAAACTTCTTCACCAACCTTACCTGTCTCCAAGGTCACTGCATTCCGCATTCTACTTCCCATCTGTTGGACAAGAAGTTGAACATTTGCGGAATACTGCTTAACAAAAGCAGTTGTTACTTGTGTAGACATATTCCGATCCTATTTAAGTTAATAAAATTTATAGGTACGGATTATCCCAAAGGGTCCGAATTAGCCCATGTAACTATGTAATTTGGTCATCTCTTCAACCGCTTTTGCATGATTAGGATGATAACCATCCAAATATGCATTACGGAATTCAGTATCTGCCATCTTACTATTAAATGTTTCTTGGGCTTGTGCAGGGTTCATACCTCCAAGTATAGGAGTGCTGGAGCCTGGAAGAACTGAATCTTCCTGCAACAACTCACCAACCCTACTAAATACCTTCAGGATTTCTGGATGATTACCCAATCCTGTCTGCTCCATGATCTCTACTGCTTCTGGAGTAGCAAAGTTCATAAATGCTCGTCTGGCTAATTCCACATTCTTATCGAAATTACCACCCCACTCTTGTTGAAGAGCTTGAGTGTTTTCGACTTCAAACTGATCGAATGCTTGCTGTTCCTGTTCTTGTTGTCCAGCAATTGCATTCACATAAGTATCAAATAAGACACTAGCCTGATCATTGTTTAATCCAATTTCATGAGCCAACTGCCTGAAGTCTGCTGTAGTATCAGGATCATAATCACCAATATTATATTCCTCATGACTCTCAGGTCGACCTAAAGCATTGTAGACATCATCCATTGGTTGTCCTGCTTCTGGCAACCGAAGTAACTGATCAGCAGGAACACCCATCTTTTTAACAAGGTGGGCATAAGATTTAGCCAACTTGTCCACAGAATCGAAGTTCTGTAGGGAAGGCTCTTCTGATAACCCATCAGGTAAATGCTGTGGGCTAAAGCTAAGATCTGGTGGGGTATTGACTTGTCCACCACTAATAATAGAAGAGGGACTTGCGGATTCTGAACCATATCCACCGTCAACTGGTGCTGATGGTGCTGATGGTGCTGATTCAGAAGTTGTCGAAGTCGCTACTGCTTCCTCGCTCATAACTATCCTTTAATCGTGCTTGTATCTTATCAATATCAAGCGTTACATAATTAAGAATCGCACATATGACTGATCTACGACCCTCGTTAAAAGCCGTTTCGTAGGGTGTATCCCCTACTGTACTATTAAAAAAATAGTTCGACTTTAGTAAATCTTCAAGGACTTCTTGTCCTGCTTCCGTTGTAAATACCTCTTTATAGGTTGCTCGTCTACGTTTTTCTTTATTAAGTAGCATTAGCTATTGTTGCTGAAGCCTGCGCTCGTTTGCTTTCTGCGCTTGCTGAAGTTTCATCTATTCCTGCAATAATCTGTCCTTGTTGCAACTGTGCCATCATTGCTTGTTGTTGTTGCTGTGCTTCCATTTCTGCGTTGAATTGAGCATCATCTTTTATTACAGAAGGAGGTGTTCTCAGGATCTCAGCCCCTAATTGGGCGATTCTGGAAATATCCAATCGTTGCATTACAGTAGGATCGACTTGAGCCATCGGTGCAAGGAACTGAATTAATTGAGAAATACTGTTCAATTCATATCCACGCATTGAAATAGAAATAGGATTACGGTATTCAATTTTGAATTCCTTTTGTTCTAAGACTATATCAGGAGGAGGAGGAAGCATATTGTTCTGCATCATGATATTGACAGTTCTTTCAATCATTGGTCCTAGCAATTCGATTTCTTGTCGAGATACAAGAGGACCAAGAATTTGCATCCTGTCTCTCTGTCTTGCTTGGATTTCTGTTGCTGTAAACCTCAAAACATCACCATCTTGTGCAGTAGGTCCAGGCAATTCCATCATATCCAGATAGAATGCCTTTTCAATAGATTCACGGACCTGAGACATTTTATTCTCTGCATAATCCAATCTCTGCATTGCAGGTAAAGGGAATATGCGTTCATCCTTACTGAGTCCAGTTCGATAATAGTTTAAGCCTCCTGGCGTTGTCCTTACAGGATTGATAAAACCATCATCTGGAACCATGAGTGGAGGATCTACCATCTTCTGTAATGCTTTCAGGTAGGTCTTTTCCATCTCATTGAGCATCTTGACATCAGCAAGTGCTTCACCCCCTGGACCTCTTCCATAAGTTTCCAAGGAATTTCTTTCCCATCGGCTACATATGAATGGGAATTCGTTGAATCCTCCTATACTAAGGATTTCCTTTTCATCAGGCATGAAGTAGATGCTTGTCCAGGGAAATCTATTCTGAGGAGGTTCTTTAAATGTATTTGAGGGTTTGACTACATGACAGCAGGCAAACTTATCGTAGATTGAGTTCTTTTCTTTGGATTTGAGGACTTTCTCAGGAACTTTGTCACCCCAAGTTTCCAATAGCTCTTTAGCAGTATGTTCATATACACGATAGATCGTGTCCACTCTTCCCAACTCATTCTTTGCAAGATAGCAGTCATAGAGAGGAAAGGTCATAAAATGTGGTCCTTCTGATGGAACATCTTTGATGTACATAACTCCAGTACCAAATGCTCCAAGATCCAGAAGATATTCATGCATACTAGGATGGAAGTTGTTGTTAGGTCGATTAAAACCTTCCATTACCAATTTGGTAACTTCTTCCAACCATAATTGGACATCTTTATCCTGACTAAGAATTGTATTCTTTAATTGGATTTCAAACCAATGTTGTGCAGACGGAGTAAGAAGATTATGCATTCCAGATGAGAATCTGGTTAATGCACGTAAAGGAGTAGAATCAAAGATTTTTTCTCTCTTCTTCTCACCAGCAGAACGTAGGGCAACAAAGTCTCCACGGTTAGGAGACATGAGATCACCTATATTCTGCCACTGCTCTTCCCAATTCCTTCTAGCATCTTTAACAGATGCCAGTTCTTTGTTTAGAGCTTCAAATAAATCAGTCTTTTCGTTATCCATTATCCTTTAGTCAGATAAGTCTGTCTTCGACCCATACCTGCTTTTTTCTGTTGTAGTTTAGATGCTCCTAATCTGGCAAGACCACCTGAACTTGGCCCCATAGCACCCCCTCCACCTCCTGAGTCTCCACCGCCTCCACTTCTTGGAGGATTAAATAATTTTTGAAGCATACTACCTATCATCTGCCCACCAATTCCGACTTGTTTTATATTATGATCAATACCTTCTCGTAATCCTCCCAGATTTGCTTGTAAGTTTTGACCTAGTGCAGAATCCTGGCCTATATTCTTCTCTAAAGCACCTGTTACATTTTCTCCAAATGATGATAGAGCATCTAGATTACCCTGAGATGGAGTCAGATTCATATTTTGTATTGGGTCATTAAATTCAGGAATATTAGGAGTAAGTGCTTCAAAATTAGGAGAAGGTATATTTTTTGTTATAGCAGGGCCTGCCTGATGTATAGGATCTGTAACTGTTTTTATTGCCTTGGTAATAGGATTCCCGCCTCCATAACAGATGGTTTTGGATTTAGGGAATACTTCACAATCCCAAGGTCTATTGTTTTCTAATATTTCTATATATTCCATATTACCCTATTGCTGAAATTGGTTTAAAAACTTCTGATTTATTACTTGGTGTTCCGTAATAATCGTATTCATAATCCTGAGAACCGTATGCATGGTCAACTCTTTTCTTATCTACACCAACTGAAGCATAACGTAAAGACATAACTGCATATCTGGTTGCAGACATAATATCATCTCGTTCTTTTACTATTTTTCCATCTTTTCTGTGATACATTCTGAGTTCTGCGAACCAATCCCCCAAGTGGTCAAAAACTTTAAGCCTGCCCGACTGCATTCTCTGAAGCATATCCATAATCCCAGGCTCAACACTATTACCACCATCGGGATTATTAAAATGACTACCAAGCATATTAACCCCGAGCCTACGATAAAGCTTAGAAAGAGGTTCCCCAGATCCTTTGTCGTGTTGCATACCGTCATGAGGCCAGACACAAGGGATCTTATCCCCTCTTGTTTTAATTGCATGAGCATGTGTAACAGGAGTCTCAGCACGTACAGAGTAGACATCATACACATATGCGGTATCAGTATCACGATCCCAAGCAATCCAGATACAAGCAAACGGATGATCCCAACCAAAGTCGATAGCACAGATTTTAGGCCAGAATTTGGGAAGTGGAAATGAAGGAACCTTAATAGTGTTTTCGTCAATTGGGAATACCAGACCTGAACCAAGTAGAGGAATCCCTCTTGAACGCATCTGTCTTTCATGTGGAGGAAGGGCAGAAAGTATCTCTTCTTTGGCTTCTTCGTCAAGGTGTGGAGCATCATCCCAACTTGCATGGTAGAGTTGTTGTCCTGATTTTAAATCGTTCATGAACTGAGCAACAACATTCGTCATCCCTTTTTCGGGAGTGAATGTCATAAAAATCAAACCTCTTGTCTTCAAAGTGGCACGTAGCCCCTGCGAATAGATATCTTGAGGAGGTTCCTCGTCCAGCCAGACAATATCTACAGCCTTCCCCATCCATTGTTCTTTACCTTGTTCATAGGATTTAAACCAGAGTTTAGAGTTTCTGCCTGACTTATGCTTAACTGTAACAGCACTATAGGCATTTGGAATTCCAGGCATTCTGTCTGTATGTAGAATTCGGTCTTTAGGAATCATACCTTTACCCCAATCTTCAGGATCTCCAGGTTCTCCTAACAGTTCTGCCTGTACGATATCTCTAGTATTTGCAGTCGTATTACCAGCAACCCATGCTTTTATGGGTCTTTCAAATCGATGACCTTCCCAATCATCAGGATATTCACCTAAGAGGTGTATAGCAACTTCACAAGCACCACAGTAGGTTTTACCGACCTTATTTGCCGCCATGAGTAGGCGTTGTCTGGCAAACTTACCTGTCATGTCTCTGGCTCTATGGAATTCACTTTGATATCCATAAGGCTCATAGAAGAAGATCCTGTTAGTAGATTTCTGAGTATCTATATCAGTAAGGATTTCTACTGTACGTTCAAGAGTCATAGGAGTTTGATATGATCATTGATTCCCATCTTTCCACCAGTAAGGTTCTTGGTAGGATTGCCACCTCCTTTAGTTGGTCCTCCTCCTGTACGTAGATTAGCTTCTTGCAATGCTTTTGACATCTTTTCCCAGATTTTAGTCCATGAAGACTTGGAGTGTTTAACTCCAGATTGTTTTTCTAGTTTCTTTCTTGTAGCAGTTTCTCCTTCTTTCATTGCAGTACGCATCAGATCTCTTTCATAATTAGCTTCCGCTACTCCAGCAGGATTAGTTAAGTCTGCTTTTTTTAACATTTGCCCCTGCTTAGAAGGTGCTGTGGAAGGAGTCTGAGTTGTACTTGGATATAACTGTTCTGGAGCTTTGACTAGAGTTTTACTTACATTTTTTGGAGATTCACCTGCGGTCTTTGATGTAGTTGGTTCTCTTTGAACCTGTTGCGCTCTCATATCTTTCTTCTGCTGAAATGGAGCAGTATCTATATTCTTGGAAGGAACAGTACCCTTACCTAGATTAACTCTCGATATTTTCTGAGTTTCTTGACCTCCTTTGGTATTTCTTAGGGCAAGTCCTTTCTTATCTTTGAGATCAGGATGGTTTTTAACAGATTCAGGCTCTTTTTCCAATTCTTGTAACCAGACACGGTATTGTTCGTTACCTCTGGCCTGATTTGAAGTACCTGCTTCGGTTTTAACGAAATTATCTGTTGCAACCTGCCATGCATTCTTGAATTGGCCTACTCTAGATTTAGCAGGTTTACTGAATCCTTCTCTTAGTTCACCATATACGCTTTTAGCAAAAGTCAGAGCCTGATCATAGGTACGGAACATCCCTTCTCTAGAAAGCTTGATTGCAAGCCTTTGAGCTTTAATTTGAGATGTCTTGATGGTGGGCATCAGTTGATATGCTGGCTGGAATCCTCTTCTTTAGTCTTTGAGACTGCGATTTTTGCGAATTCTTCAGTTTCAGGCTTCACTTTTCCAAGAAGAAGGTCTGCCTTGTCCTTTCCTACAAGCATCTGAAGTTCTGATTCCAGTTCAGGGATGGTTTTAGCCTCTTCTTCAATAACCATTGTGTCTTTAGGCTTAAATCCTCCACGATCCATAATATCTTTAGCGGCTTGTAGACGAACCGTGTCAGAATCACTCTCATTCATCAATTCTGTGAGTGTTCCAAAGGCGACAGGAGCCTTATCAACGAATTTTTCCAGCATACGCTTGGATATCTCTCTGGAAAGTTCTCTTTTCAGCTTCCAGGCTTGATTAACGATGGTATGAGAGTTTTTATAGCCTGCATTTACAGCAGATTGGACTGCATCTCCTGTTTCACAGTAGTTTTCTATGAATTTTAGCTGTTTTTCAGTGTTCATAATGTGTATTTCCGTATTAAACTCATTCCAGTAGGATCTTTAGCTGTTTCCATTCCAGGTATTGGCATTTTCCCCCCTCCTCCACTACCAATTTTGTGACTTCGTATTTTCTGGGTTACTTTTTTCACTTTTGATTTAATTTTCTCAAAGATACCTCGTTTTGAAATAGACTTCTTTCTAGATCTTTCAGCCTTTATTTCCTTTGCCAATGCTGTTCTTGCAATATTTCTTTGCGTTTTGACTTCCTTTGACCATTCTTCTGCGCCAATAACCTGGTTGAAAGGATTTCCTGTATTGAAAGCCTGGAAATTTTTTAATCTGAGTTTTTCGCTGTATTTACCTTTTAGAGCTAGTTCTGCCGAAGGAAACTTGGATTTCACTTTATGAATAGTATTACCAGCTTTTATTACAGGTTTGTTTTTACCGCTAATGGAAGACTCAAAAGCTTCTCTTGCTAAATTTCGTGTCTGATCGGTACTTGCAATCTGTCTACCTGTTTTTCCAGTTGCTTCTTTTAAAGATAAAGTCCTGTCTACAGATGACCCAGTAATAGGAGATATCTTTCCAGTTTGGCTTTTAGGATATTCTTTCGTGTAAACTCCAGTATGTCCTTTTACTACATCATAATTCCCCTTAGTAATAAAGTGGAGGAACTTCCTGTAAGCTTTAGCTTGTGGGCCAAGACCTTTTCTTACTGGAGCAACCTTTTTAGGTATAGGCTTCGGTTTAGGTTTGTTCTTACTGCTTCCTGGTAATCCAGCAGTCAATAAGGTTGCACCTGCCGCTTGACCTGCCCTTTTAAAGAATTGTCTTCTAGTCGTGTCAGTCATTATGACTTTGTTCGGATTATACCAGCAAAAGGATCTCTGTGTATCCCTTGCTTTATGTCCTTTGCATCTCTATAGGCTCTGTGAACGTGTTTTTTTATATTAAATAGACCTGTACCAAGCCAAGGGCTTGCTCTCTTATACACACGTTCTAATTTGGATTCACTCTTATGAAAATAAGGTTCATTTACATAATCCTTCTTGTATGGAATAGTCCTGACCTTATCTTTCTTGGTTTTCATTAATTTCTTCTTTACAGAATGTCTGTAAATCTTATCTTCTAAGGGAGTCATTGCTTTTATTGCCTTAATGTGTCTTGGATTTACGCCAGTGGCTTGCACCATAACTTAGATACTTCCTCTTTAACCAGCCTAAACCTGCACCTGCTCTAGCAGATACAGTAGTCTTTCTGGGCTTACCTTCAAGTAAATCCTGTTTCCCTTGCGTTCTAAAGGTTCCTTGTATTGGCTTTTTACGATTTGCCTCTTTAATCGATTTTGTATTGTCCTTATCTATTCGACGATACAGTTGGTTATCTCTAAATTCGCTTAAACCCTTATTTAAACTAACTCTATCTTTAACCTTATCTGTTGCAGACTTCCGTAACATCGGATTCCTTGTTACCTCTGCACCTATAACGCCTGTTCTTGAAGGAGAATCAACATTATGTGTACTTACGTACTTATAATGCTTTTGTGTTAAATATTTGACATGAGAACTTCTAGAACCACCTGTACTCCTATCAAAAATCGTTAAAGGATTCCTTACCTTTGCAGATTCAGGCTTATTGGAACTTATTATTGAAGGAATCCTCACTTTCTCTAGTGGATATATGTATTTCTTACTTTGAAATTCAGGCTTCATCTTCGTGCTTTTAAGCGTATCATCCGCTTTCTCTAAAAGCTTCTTCATCTCTTTAGGAGATTGTCCAGGCTTCCTACTATCAAAAGTCCCTAATCTGCGTACTACCTTTGGAGGATTGTTGCGCCTATTCCAATATCTACCTGTACCTGGATCATTCTTCTTATCACTCATGCTATCTCCTATTACTAGCTATCACCTATTACTACTTAAATCTACCCAAAATAGACTGATGGAAGGTCTATAGCATAGACCAACGCTACTTTTGTACCCCCCTACCCCTTACGAATGTTTTTACTTACACAAGGGAGGGCTATCAATTCAAGCCAAGGTAATTGTAAATAGGTATCAAGTCAAGTAGGTAGGTAGCTACAACGTGCTTCATGTATATAAATCTTAACAGGCATGTTAACTGATGCTTACCTATAAGTGAGAAACGTAGGAGAGTAGTACGAGTCATTAAGATCAAGAGTGCTTGGTAGTTAGTATAGAGAGGTAGTTAAGGACACAGTCAAGCTAATTCGATAAGAGGTTGATATATATAGTAATATCCAGCAACTGATACTTAGTATTTGAGCAGACTTTTATAGTTGAGATGTAGTTGAGTACAGTCAGGCAAGTTCTTGCCATCACAAGATATGTGCCAATCGTTGTACATGTTAATTACAGATAGTTAGGTTTATAAGACATGTAGTTCATAGGATCTTCCTTGCAACTCATGTCACAATCTTTGATGTCATGTCACTTGCAATCAAACACCTGTGCTTCTTAGTCGGCAAACAACAATCAAACACTCAACAAGGTCCAAACCCTTCAGGTAAAATGAAAGGGTTTGTCCTCTTGTCTATAATAGGCATCGGAGAAACTCTGTGCTTCTTGTAGTTCATACAGGTGTATGGGCTATGTGAGAGAAGTACGTAATGTAAAGCCTCTATCCAAAGGAACAAGATGGCTAATTTAATTAATAAAATGTTAAAAGCAGAACTCGTTAAGTATATCGTTGATGCCACTGTTGGCACTGAACAAGAAGAATTCGCTTGTGATCTTACGGCAATGCTGAAGAAGGAGTTGGTTGTGAAAGCGGAACGCATTTACGCTGACACTTTACAGCATGAAGAAACTCTTGGTGAAGAAGATCTTGGTGATGATCGTCATTCTGCTCTTGAAGAACCTGTTAATGAAGCGGATGCAGAAGAAGCTAAATACTTTCATATGCATTACCAAGCCAATTTCGATAAGAAGTTAGATGATGGTACTAAGACTCATGTGGACTTTGGTTGTGTTGTCACATTTAGGCTATTGGATGATGGCAAATGGCTGTGCGATAAAACCAGTACGAAGAATCTTGGTTGGATGTTAGATCCTAAGTTCAGCTATAAAGGCAAATGGCAAAAAGGAGTTGAAAGAGAAGTCATTGGTTGTAGAACTCGTAGTATCCATGAACTGAAAGAATGGTTGACCAATGGAAGATACGGTCAAACAGTTTCTCAGTATTTGAGCCAAAGCGAAATGCCTGATTATAACAAGTGCGAAGTTGGTAAGCCAATTGCCAAGGGAGTACTTGAGGATGTTCAGGTTACATCAGATCCAGTTCTTTTCTAACGAGTAGTGCTAGAGGTCATTCGGTGAGTGGCCTCTCTGGACTATCTTGTCCGTTTTAACCTCTCAATGGAGATCAATATGACTAAGAATAATAAAGTAAAATACAACTGTTCTGAGTGTTCTAAGGTCTATCTAGAACATGATGAAAATTACACCAGAGAGTATCCTGTCGCCTCGATAGAGGACAGAGATCGCCAATGGTGGGAACATTGGACTAAGGAATGTTCAATGAACGAAGAGTAAACAAAATCTTAGGAGATTAGCTATGCCAGCAGAAGACTTTGTACAGGATGCGTGTGGTCATTGTGATAAACAGTTCCACCAAATGGCTTTAAAGACTCTCTATACGGAAGATGAGAGTCAATATGATACGTTCTGTGAGGAATGTATTAAAGAAATGTTCACTGAACTCTGGGTTAACGAGGACAAGTGAACAAAGCGAGTAAAAACCCCTGTCGTGTGCTTGGAGGGGTTTTTCCTCTTCTTCATAACTTTAATCATAGAGGTATATATGCGACGTGGACCTAAAGGGAAAATGGTCATCTTACATGACCAAGACGGTATCCTTATACATCGTGAACGTGTCATCACGGAACAGGCATGGCGAATGTGGAGTGCCTGGAAAATATTTAAGTTCTATAAAATGGTATTTCCTGAAGAGATAGCCGTTTTTGATGATATTCTTAAATCAGTTGATACTGAAGTGTTCAAACGTATTACAGATGCGAATGTGAAATACGTAGTTGAATATCTTTCTCAGTATAAAGGTAATGCCATTATGAATGAATACGTGGAATGGCTACTGGATTTGGCTAAAGCAAAATTGGAGGAACAATCTAATCCCCTTCCTCTTGGAAATGCGCCTGAATACGTTGAGGCATGGCGTAAAGATGATCGAAATCAATGGGAAATGTACCTAAAACCCACTGTATGGAAGAACTGTATGAAGCCTATATACAGGGAATCATTGAATTTAGAAAGATCTCCACGTACTGGTGATCCAAATGAATGGTATACAGATCATACGAGTCAATCACCGAAGGTTGCAGGTGAGATGATCGAAGTCGATTGGAACAAGTATCGTAAGATAAACCATTTGCCAGCAGGAAACATCCCAAGTCATTGGGAAGAGATTGACTATGTATTTGCAGAAAATGGAGTAGATGCCATGCCAATCAAGTATTTACGCAGTGATTTAGACTATTGGGAGCGTTCTGAGCATCTTGCTGAACAGAATGTTAACCAGTTGACAACCAAAGAAGAGTGGAATGCCTGGATAGATGGCAAGGAAGTTGACTTATTTGAGAAAGTGCAGGATGCAATTTCCAAGGGATTTTCCATACAGGATGTATTGAGTGAATATGAACAGTATTGCTTGGAAGAAGAACTGTTCTCAAGAGAAGGTCGTGTCGATGTTGCAGTACAAGACATAGATAGGCCTTATCAGCATGAGAACATTCATGTCTCTGATGTTAAACCTGCTTTTAGGAAATACACCAAAAGACAACTATTTGAAATTGAATGTGAACAATTACTACGTGAACCCTTGGGAGTTTATGCAGGAGGTTTTGTGCCTGATACTGGTTATGAGGTGCAAGAAACTCCGTTCTAAGAGAATGGGAATACCCCCCCTGCGTTCCTTGAGGGGGGTATATCCCGTTTTTAATGTTAAATCTGATGTGAAAAGGAGATATATGGCTACATGGAGATCCCTTAAAAGAAGAATCATGAAAAATCACGGAACTTTTATTTATAAAAAGCGTGACAAAAAGAGAAAGGAGCATGAATAAACTATGTGAGTATATAGTTCAGCTTTTTGAGAAAAAGGGTTGGACACCTAAGAGGTTAGTGATCTGGTTAGCCGTTGGATGGGTTTTCCAGATCCTAGCTGGTATTGGTTTAATCACTTATTTAATGACTAAAGGATACCTTGAGTATCAGAAAGGAAGTAATGTCAGTAGCAATGAAGGAAGTGAACGAAATGTTGAGTTCGATAGGATTAACAGTTCAGGAGATCTCCGAGAACGATCAAATGAAAACTGTTCGACAAGAGACAGAACGTGGATTAACTAGTTTCCTTAACTTCTTTAAAGACACATTCATGGGATTGTCACTTGGGATTTTAGTTGTCCTATACCTAACATTGATAGTCCCTAGTAAAAACGTTTATAAGTCCTACAAGGTACGAGAGCGAGGTTTGCAAAAACATTCGATCAAACTTTGATAAATCAGAGAGTGTCAGGCCCAGCTTGGCACTCTTTTATTTTTTTTGGTGGTCGAGCAAGGACCGTAAGGAATTATATGGAAAATAAAATAATGTTATTACGTGAATCTATTACAGAGCATGAGAAGGAAAGACTGCGAATAGGTAAAAAGGTTTCAAAATACTTAGCTTATAAATTAGAGAAATATGAACCTCACTATGTTTTTTCAGATGATGAGCATATATGGGTAACACCAGATCATCTCGTTGAAGAAATGTATATGTTAATAGAAAATGTAAAATTATTAAGGAAAACCCAATGTTCTCATGGGAATGATCCTTATAATCCAGTTGTATGAATAACAGGGGAATGGTGGTCAGGCCAGATCACCATAGGAATATACCGATAATATCCCTTATTGACGAGGGAGCATTCGGGCTAGGTTAGGGGTTGTACCCAGGCTAATGGGCCGAAAACCCGTCCTATAGGTAACTATAGGAAGCCAAACCATCGACAGATGGAACTTAGGCTAGAGTAGATGACTACGGCAATTGCTCTTTGGAGGTAATAAGTTAAATCCTTCTATTCCATCCCTGTTTTCATATCTTAGTGCAAACGCACAATTAAGGTTAATCATGGAATGTAAAATTTGTGGTAAGACTCCAGAATGGAGCGCTTTAGATGGTAACTATTGCTCGCTTACTTGTATGGCAGATGAAGCTACAGCGAGTTATGAGGCGAGTGTAATGAACGCATTCAATATTGTACATGATCACATTCGAACTTCAATGGATGGAGTACAATCTCAAATTAGGGATGACATCGTTAGAGGAAATAAAAGTCCTAAAAGCAATCAGAACTAATGGGATTGAAATTAGTGAAATGGAATTTGACACAGTTAAAGAAACTGTAGAAAGGACTTACCGACTATTTAAAGAAATTGTTGATTTATTTATATATGAGTTAGAAAAACAACAGGGTAAAGACCCTAAACAGCTATCATTTTTAAAGGAAAACAATGGCGACATTGATATGTAAAGACAGAGTTACGATGAGTGATTTAACACAGATGAGTACACCTCCAGCAACGTCTACTCATTTCCCTATTCCTCATCATGAAGCACTAGGTGAAGTCATAGATCAAATGTCATCTATGAACTTTGAAATTCAGGGAGAACCAGAAATTGGTATCTCTCATGAAGGAAATAGAT
>Ga0208299_1000729_pt1 | contig 28378 bp, 34 predicted proteins | sample 15_taG_FD_184089 | JGI IMG/M metagenome (GOLD analysis project Ga0208299, IMG submission 184089) | Marine viral communities from the Subarctic Pacific Ocean - 15_ETSP_OMZ_AT15312 metaG (SPAdes) (version 2) | ecosystem: Environmental > Aquatic > Marine > Oceanic | place: Pacific Ocean | collected...
ATTGAATATTATGTGGAAAATTGGAAGCCTTATGGCTCTGTGAGAGCATGGGCTGAAGATTCATTCCTTGATATATTCATTGCTACTGCTTGTGCATGGTGGGTGATGTTATGATAGTAAGAAGGTGCAGTCAGGGTCATCGAGTTAGGATTCATAGAAATACAACTCCCGGTGCTACTCGCACAAAAACTTATGCAGATGGGTCTACAGAGACTCTGACTTATCCTTCATCTTATGCGTACTTTGTTGATGTAGATGGTGACATAAAGAAAAGAAGCAACAGCTTTAAAGTAATTGAAGAGTTTTATGTTGATGAATGTTCTAAGAAGCATGGTGATGGGCATGGAAGATTATTAGTAGGAGGACATCATATAATTAATGGTGTTGCTACTACACAAGCAGATTATCCTACAGATGCAAATACTAAAGCAGAAATAAAAAACTTTTATGATAAGCGTGGCATTTCTTATGGTTCTAGCGAAACAAAAGCAAAGCTTCTTTCAAGAATAAGATATCAATATGACGGAGAAGGTCGTGCGGTATCAAAACATATGGGTATATAAATGGCTAAAGGAATTAGAAAATACACTGCTGCAGAAGCTACATCATTAGCTATAGGTCAATTAGGCTTTGATCTTATAGCGGAGCATGATACAAATTATTCTAGTCCAGACTCAGGTTCTTGGGTTGCTATTCAAGCACTTGGTAAAGACAGCAGCGGAACATCAGAGTTTTTAAAGTTGAAAGCGACCTGCAATATAGGAGACGGTCTTAATAGTGCGTTTTTTTATTTAATTCCGGGTGAGATACTTTATGGTAACTTTGCCACTATACTTAATCATACAGACTCTACAGCAACATGCATAGCCTACAGAGGATAAGAAGGACCAGCAGGATTAAGCGTAAACTAAGATCAATGAATACAGAATCTAATATACCAGAAAAACAAAATATTTTTAAGAGAGTTTTTAATTGGTTTAAATTAAGGATATTCAAAAAATGAATTACACAGATTGCGTTTCTACAAGCTATACAATCCCTGTAAATTATGTTTTTATAGGTACCGTAGTCACGAAGTAGCATGCCTGATGGGGAGCCTAAAACTGCTAGAAGTTATCGGGGGACTGTGGTTGACGATAATGCTATTGTCTCTATTAACCTTAAATGGTTGGGTCAACTACTTGTACTTGTTGGGATGCTCGTTTATGGTTATTGGCGTATTGAGTCTCGATTGGGAAATCTTGAAGAATCGATGGTCACGGCTGATGTTAAGATTGGGGACTTACTTGGTAAACATATCGTGGAAGAGACTTTACAGAGAGAACAATTAGAAGATAAAGTTAATTTCTATGAAAAAGAATTTAATATCAATCCACTTAGTTGGGGTAAGCGAAAGAGAAAATAATGGAAGAATTTTTAGCACTGTATTCAGAAGCTGGCATGATTGGCGTTGTTGGAGCAATGTTTGTATTTATGGTTTACCAAAATGCTAAAAGATCAGAAGAACAAGCTAAGGCAATAAACGATTTACAAATTGAGAATAAAGGTCAGTCTGAAACATTGGAAAATATGGAAGGCATGATCATTAAATTAATTGAAAGATGGAATAGGTCCGACGAAACTAGAGACAGAAGACACGATGATACAGTTAAAGAGATTAACGACATGTCTGATGTATTAATGGAAATTAAAGGTTCTGTATCAAGGATAAATGGTAAATGATATGGATTACGAAAGCATAGATAAACATCGAGAGCACGTTATTCGTTTGCTGACAAAGTTAAATGAAAGACAGATAACAATTTTTAAGCACATTGAAAGAATTGATAAGCATCTTGATAGAGTTAATGGCAAGGTATCTGAACATGAAAGAAGCTTAGTCGAAATAAGAACATGGGGTGGGGTAGCAATGTTTGCTATTCCTATAATCGTAAACCTAATAATGAAGGTAATGTAATGGATATTAAATCAATAGTCCTCAGTGAGCTAACAAAACAAGTCGAAGCAACTGTCCCACAGCTACAAAGTGGAATAGAAAGCTTTATCATTGAAAAAATTCAATCAGATGAATTTGAGAAAGAATGGGCAACTGCTATTAACGACAAAGTTAATTTGCCAATTTTAAATGAAGAACAAGAACAGAAAGTTTTTGAAGAATTGGTTGATAAAGGAACAGACCTCGTTGCCGTTGTTTTATCAAGGCTATTAAAAGGGAAATAGTGTGCCCAAATTCGGCAAAAGATCAAAAGAACGCCTTAGAGGTGTTGATGCAAAGCTTGTTAATGTTCTTAACGAAGTTGTCAAGTATTTCGATATTAGTGTCATAGAAGGCTTACGTTCTCAGAAGCGTCAAGATGAGCTTGTAGCTGAAGGCAAGTCCAAGACAAAGTTCGGAAAGCATGTTTTAGGTAAGGCTGTAGATATAGCTCCCTATCCTATTGACTGGCAAGCACGTGATGACTTTCATTTATTAGGTGGATTTGTATTAGGCATAGCTTCTCAGATGGGAGTAAATGTTCGCTGGGGTGGGGATTGGTCGGCATCTAGCTTATATAAAGGTAAACGAACAACTAAAGATAATTCGTTTGACGATCTTGTCCATTTTGAATTAAAAGAATAAGATCATGCCAAAGCAGATATTTCAAGTTAAAGATTTTAGTGGCGGTCTTAACACCTTGCAATCTGGCGTTGATATTAACGATAATCAAGTACGTCAGGCTAAGAATGTCATGTTTAATATACGTGGCATTATACAGTCAGCTTACAATATGGCTAACACCACTGAAGTCGGACCTAATGGTGACGGCAATCTTTTAACTCGCTCCACCTATAGCAATTCAAATGTAAGCTCAACTACATCTGGAGAGTCTGTTCAGCCCGGGTATGGTCTTGGTTATTTTGAAACCGACTATCAAACAGTTGTAGGCAATACACGTGTTATTGCTGGTGACCATACTGGATTAACCAGAGAAGGTTTATGGTATGTTTCAAGTGGGGATAATCATTATATACTTTGGTTTAGTGCTATTACTACAGATGGTAATTTAGCCCAATATTTTCCAGTTGGCTCTTCGATTTCCATTACTGGACTATCTGGAGGAACAGGTGGATTAGCTACTGCAGATAAAGAAGGCATATTCACAGTAGTATCTCATAAGTCAACTAGTGGATCATACTTTACTTTTAACGCAGTCCAACTAAATCGCCCATTACTCAGTGGTAATGAAACGTATTTTGCCGCTACAATTAAAGGATATCCGTCTGGTGATCAAATAATTTTATTAGCGAATCCAATAGAACACAAAATAGACGTTTTTTCTACTAAGAACGATACAACGTGGGCAAGCGATGTAATTACTTTATGTGATTTTACACAAGGTTTTACATCTAAAGTAAAATACTATAAAGTAGAAGACTCTATAAGATGCTGTGATACTACTGAAAATAGTCAGTCCAAGATTAAATGGTACGGATTCATCGCCAGAACGCATTTTTCTGGGACCACTAATCAGAATATTATTCTCGGGTTTTATTCTAAAGATAATGATTTAGCGGCTCCTACAGCTGGTACTCTTGTAGATGGAGCAACTACGCCTGCAGTAATCAGTTCTTATGCTTCTGCTGGAACAGGATTTGATATAAATGTTTCTACTGATACTGCAGTCAATGGAACTATACCATCGGGTACTTATGAGTTTGCTGAAACTTTTATTTATGACGGCAATCAAGAATCATTGCCAAGGCAATACGCATCAGCTGCAAGTATTACAGTAGATGCTGCAGATGACCTTAAAGTTTTATCTGTTAATGTTGGTGCCCAAGGTGACTACGATGAAAGGATATCTGGAGGCAGGATTTATATTAGAGAAAAAAATACAAATGGTGAATGGATACTATTAATTGATATGGATTTACAGAATGGATGCAGAGTTAATTTAATAGATGAATATACTGCTTGGGACCTTCGCTCTAGCGATCAGTTTAATTGCCCCGATCAAACTGCTGGTAATAACTTTATTATTTCAGAATTAAACCTTACAACTTATGAAGTAATTAATGGTTTTCCATCTAGTGTATTTTCTATAGACATTGGAGCAAATTCAGAAAAATGGAAAGATTCTGTAGTTGCGAATAATAGAGCTTTTGTTTGTGGTGTAAATATAGCAGATAAAAACAAGGGATTAAATAAAAGCAACTCAACTCCTACTTTTTTTAGAGACAGAATAATGTATTCTATGCCTCATAGATTTGATACATTTCCTTATCATAATTATATTGAAGCTGCAAAAGGTGACGCTGATCATTATACAGCTATAGAATCTTATGCAGATCGGTTATTGGCTTTTAAAAGATTTAGCCTTGACATAATTAATATAGCTGCTGATGATCGTAATTGGTTTTTAGAAGATAGCTTAAAGTACCAAGGAGTAATGCATCCTGAAGCTGTGAAACGCACACAGCATGGAGCTATTTGGGCAAACAAACAAGGGTTGTTTTTATATAACGGCACTCAAATTAAAAATTTATCTGAAAACTTAATTGCTGATCAAACGTGGGCTGGACACATTACAGACGATACTGGAATTATTTACGACGAACAAGAATCTATGGTTTTTGTAATTAAAGATATGGGAGTTTATGGCGACGCTTATATGTGCGATCTAAAAACAAATACATTTACATTCCTTAAAGATTTTATTCCAGACACAAATGATGGCATAACTAACTCTGTAGATACGGAAGCCAACAATACTCTTATAGCACATGACGAAGGCGATACTATAGATTTTTATCAATTTTATAGAAGTCAGGCTACTATACCACAAATTGAATTTAAAACCAAATATTATGATTTTGGGAATCCCGATGTTATGAAGAGAATTTATGCTGTATATATAACATACAGGTGTACAGATCATGCCCTTACAAATCAGTTTACATTAGCACAACCAGACGGAACATCAACAGCATTGGCTGGAACTATGGCTACTGCTACTAATTTTACAACTGTAAAAATTGCTCCATCTTCTCCCATAAGTTGCGGCAGAGTATCTTTGGTTCTTGATACTAGCACATCAGACCCAACTTTAGCAATAAGCGATGTTGGTTTTGAATATAGGATAATTAAGAAAAAAGTATCTTAATGGATAGAATAGAAAGAAACATTAACAACAAAAAACAAGGCAAGATTAGTCTTGTAAATTCTCAACCATCTTTACAGACAATGCGTGATGGTGGAGAATCTTTGCATCTTGGTAGAGATGGAATCCTTACGAGATACCGCAGAGAAAAGGGTATTTTATGGAAATCCCAAATGACTAAAGATGGTAATCAAATTGTAGAAAAAGATTTAAAAGTTAATGGAAATATAAATTTATCAAATAAGTTAGTTATAAAAAATTATCCAGCATTTAGGGTGACTGCAACTACAAATCAAGCCTTGGCTAATGGAGCTTATACGACTATTACTTTTGCTTCGTCACAATATGATAATGGTTCAAACTTTGATTTATCTAATGAATATTTCGTAGCTCCTATTAATGGTATATATTCTTTAACTGCTCATATTTTATATGAAGATTCTTTTAGCGAGCATATGGATGATAATGAAAGGCTAGATATAAGAATATATAATATTACTGATAGTTCATCAGTAGCTATAAGTTTACATCACTTCAAGTTTGATTTTCCAGATAACAGATATTTTGCTAATACCTGCAATGTTGAAACTCAACTTAATGCGGGAGATCAAATTAGGGTTGACTCTAATAATACTACTGGTAATACAATAAATACATACAATGGAACTCAAAGACTTTATTCATATTTTACAGGGCATTTAATATGTGCACTTTAATGTGTAATGACAATTCTAAAAACAATAATTTATTATTAGATTAAGGACAGTATTATGGCTACATACGCACAAATGGCAATGGCAGGTCAGGAAGCACAAGATAGAGCTGCTTTTGAAGCCGCACACAATAAAGAACAAGCAAGACGCACTAAAGCTGCAAAATGGGGAGGCTGGGGAAGAACACTTGGTCTTCTTGGTGCTGGTGTAGCAACTGCCGCAACAGGTGGACTAGCTGCTCCAGTAGCTGCAGGATTAGTAGGCTTAGGTGGACTTGCAGGTAGATCAGCTGGCAGAGCTATGGCTGGCGGTAGAGAACGTGATGCAGATAAAAATATAGACGCTCTATTTCATCAAGGCGAACAAAGAAAATTTGGTAAAGAAATAGGTGACTATCAAGCTGGTATGCGTGAGCGTATGATGGCAGATACTGGAAAAGATGCTTTAAGTGCCTTTATGATGGCAAAATATTTTAAACCGGGAATGGATAAAATGAAAGGTAAGTTCCTTGGAAGGTTTGGTAGCCCCGATCAAAAACTAGGATTAATGACTGGTGATCCAAACGCAAGACAAATGATCGATGCGGCTAAAGCACAATCTCAAGCTATTACCAATCTTGATCGTATGCCGGGAGAGGCGATGTTTGATAAAGCCGACCCAAGTACATGGGGAAGAACTCCTCCTCCCGGAGCATCTACGCTAGGTCCAACACCAAGCCCAGCGGGAATTACTAATCCCGTAGGTCCTTATGGTGTAAATCCAGTTCAACAATTTGGTACCGATCCGTTAGGTGCAACTAATATATCCGATCCTTTGTCTGGTCTTCCGTCTCCCTATAGTCCAACTGCTCCAGTATCAAATACTTATGGAGCCGCAGTAGATAGAGGCAGAGCTATGAGTGGTCAAGGAATGTTAAATGATACAATACGTCAATCTTTAGGATTACCAACATCCGTCCCAGATCAAATGGGTGGTATGAATTATCAACAATGGATGGGACAATCTGATAATGCTTTTGAGTCATTTATGAATCAAGGTCAGGGTCAAGAAGGAAGTCTTTTTGATATGATAAGCCCTCATATGCAACAACCTCGAAGAATGGTATACTAATGGCTAACGGTGCAAATCCTTGGTTGTCTTCAGCCTTTCAGAATACTTCTAATCCTAATCAGGACTATCAAAGTTATTTAGAAGGTTTAGGAATGGATATTGACCCATCTAAGGTGGGGAAATTCTTTGGTGGGATAGCAGAAGATTATCAGCAAGATGTTGGTATGGCTAGAGCTGGTTTTGCTCAAGGCATGTCTGGATTACGTACACAGGGTCAAGGTCAGGTAATGCAATTAGGCGGTGGACAGGGCTTGTCTTCTGCTTATAATTCTGGATTTGGAAGAGCTAAGTATGGTATACAACAAGGTCTACAAGGAATAGGACAACAATATGGTCAAGGTCTTCAATCTGGTCTACTTGGATATACTGGTGATTTACAGAGTGCTCAAAGAGGTATGGAGTCTTCATTCAGAGACGTTGCTACAGGATTATTAGGCAGAGATTCTGCTGGTATTAGTTGGGGAGGCGGTGATTATGACCCAGCTAATTGGGGCGGTGCTGCAGAAGGAGGGGGAGAAACTGGTTATGGAGGGGGCACTTGGAATCCAGCAGGATGGACTGGCGGTGATCCAAATGAAGGAGCAACTCACATAGATGGTAATGGACAGAACTGGATATTTAGAGGCGGCAGATGGCGAGAATCATAACAAATAGGTTTAATTATGGCATATGAATCAGGACAATACATAAACGAGTTTCTTAATGAGATGCCTACACTTCTTCTTACTATGCGTAAGATGGATGTAGATCAGATGCTTGCAACAAGAAAGTTGGATCAAGCAGATGTAGCTCTTAACCTAGATCAACAAAAATTTGATTTTGATTCTTTAATAAGAGATCGTCAGATGAGAGTTCTAGAATCTGAATCTGCTTATGGATTAGAAGAACGTAAAAAACAAAGAGCAGAAGCAGAAGCTCAGAAAAAAATGATGCAACCAATACATCAAGCGATGATTAAAAAGAAGAAGCTTGAAGAAGCTATGAAAAGAGAACGGAGTGAATTATCATGGTGGGACAAAGCATCTAGAATTGAAAAACGTGGAGAAGGTCTTGGTGCCGTTATTGGCATGGGTGATAAACCCGGAAGATACGACCCTGCTTCTTCAAAGGCTGGGCAGGTAAAGCCTTGGCAATTAACTGAAGAAGAGCTTATTAAATCACGAGCTGAAGAATCTCTTGGTGTCAAACCAGAAGATATTCTTACAAATAAATTTATTCCTAGTGGAGCTACTCAATTTGAGCAGATGCTTGAAGCTGGTGGTGGTAATCTTTATCCCGGTTCAATTGATTATATGATGCAACATCCAACATACGGTCCAAAGATGTCTACATCTAATGAATTATTAGATTTAATGAAATCAGGTTTAATGTCGCAGGCTGGACCTCTTGCCTTAACGCAGGGTCAATAGGAGTTTATTATGGCACTTAATTGGATGGCATCAAGAGAACTTGTTGACAGATACAATGAAGACCCAAGATCATTTACTGATCAGGAAGCAGAACAAGTTGCATCCATAGCTGCGTCTACTGGTTTAGAATTTAAAAGAGAGAGTAGACCATTTTCTAAAGCTGCTTTTGATGCTGCCGATATGGCAGCATTTGGTTTGTTACCAAATGAATGGCGACCTGAATCTAGAGGAGAGTCTGTTTATGGTGAAACAATGCCTGATAAGATATCTGGTGGAGTTGGTTCTATCGGTGGATTATTTGGTGCTGCAGGCGTAGGAAAACTTTTATATAAAGGCGGTAAAGCTGCCTATGGTGCACTTCGTGGAGGTGGTGGAGGAACTGCCGCTGCAGGAGGTGGAGCCGCTGCTGAAGGCGAGATAGTTCGCAAGTCTGCAGAAGGTATAACCAAGACAGGACGTGGCTTACTACCACCTTATGAAGGTGCTGGCGGTTTAGTCCCAGCTCCTTTACGATTAACTGGAAGATTAGGATTGCCTAGTCGACCAACTCCACTTCAATTAACTAGCGGCAGCTCTATAAAAAAGTCGGGTCATGGTCGCTACCTTCCATCGGATAAGAGTTCAGATATATCTATGGAAATGGGAAGGCTGAGTCGTGCAGCCGATGCGGGAGACTATAGTGCGTTTGAATCATTAGTTGATTTAGAAAGACAATATTTATCGCCTTACGCAACTAAAGTAGATTATAGAAGAAGATTTGGTTTTCGGGGGCGAAACGATCTTGATAATCCTTTCCCCTTTTAAAAAGTGGCACTCTATACTGAGTCTTATCGTGTAAAAAGACTCATTGATATGTATAGGACTAACCCTATGCAGTTTAATGAGGAACAGCTGGACGAGTTACAAGACTTAGCCAAACAAACAGACCTACCTTTTAATAGAGTTTCTTCAGACTTCAATCTCCGCAATACAATAGAGACAGCTATTGGCGGTGTAGCTGAAGGCTTTACTACGATTCCCGTAGGTAGGAAACCCCGCAATACATACGAAGCAATAGCACATTCACTTGGTCATCTTGTTGGATTTGCTCCCGGTATAGCCGCTATCCCATTGAAGGGACTAGCTACTGGTGCATCCAAGCTTGGTATGACAGGTGTAAAGAACGCATTGGAGAAAGGTGCTTTTAGTGCAACAGTAGCTAACAAGTTCTCAGTGCCTATGTTTTTTGGTGACAAAGCAAGTGATCTTGTTAATAAAGGTATAGCTAAGGCTGGTATTGAGTCACTTGAATATATGAAGCGTGGTAGTGCTATGCGTGGTGTCCTTACTGATGCTGTACACCTTGGCGTAGCAAGTGGAGTAAGTAGTATATGGGGAGGTCCAGATCAGATACTTAATTCTATGGTACATGGTGGTATAGCTGGAGGTGCATTTGGAGGATTAGGTAATTTTAAACGTATAGGCAATCTCCTTCAAAGTAAGAATGTTCAAAATCACAAGAACGCAGAGCAGTTAATTAAAGCTGGTATAGGTTCTATGATGCTTGGTGTACCCACCACACTACAGGAACAACCTATAGAGATGCAGTTATATCAGTATCTATTGGGTGGATTCTTTGGTTATCAATCTAGACCTTCACATGAGAAAGCTGCTATGAGTTTTTATGCTGAAGACATAGCATCAGGTAGACCCGACAGGGTATTCTATCCTGAGAAGAATCCTGAATGGGATACACTATCTAAAGATACAAAACAGTATGTACATAAGCAAGCTTCAGATCAAGCTCGTATGAGCATGATGAAGACTGGGGCTTGGGAGAATGAAGATGTTCTTGATACTCATCTTGCCACTGCTGCAGAGAAGCGTTACGGTAGAAAACCTACAGAAGAAGATAAGAATAATATAGCACGTGAACAGGCAGGCAGGATCATACAGGGTGGTATCATTATTGATCTTAAAGAGTGGGAAGACCCCTTCCCCGAAGAACAGGGTGATCCTAGAAGTGCACCAAGGGAACAGATACTGGTTCAAATATTCAGGGAAGGTGGTAAACCTAATGGTAAGATTACAGGCGTTGAAGCTATTCCCAGAGGTGGAGATTATCATGGAGCAAGAATGGATTCCAATGCTCCAGTTAGTAAGGATGGTAAAGGTTGGGATATACCAGCAGAGAAACTAGATGGTAGAGAGATTATAACACTACAGTATATTAACTTAAATCGAACTGAAAGCAGTGGTAAGATTATAGCAGAAAAGCCATTTGCAGGTAAACCAGATTTTGAGAATGGTACTATTAAATACAAAGTAAAGCCAGAAGACTGGTATGCTATTGAAGATCATCTTTCGTCTAATAATATGTATATAACTGGAGGCGTTAAAGACAAGGGCAACCTGAAGGTTAGCAAATTCCATGCTGATATAAACCAAATCAATCTTGATACTATGATAGATCATCTTTCAAGAGGAATGCTGAAAGAAGCTCTTGATAAAAATCCTGATTTAGCAGCGGGTGAACAAAAAAGATTATTAAATCAATATAGAAATGAGATTAAAGACAGCTATGATATAAGTCTTCAAAAACAAATTGAATGGGTTGGTGATGCTATTCAATCAGAAGTTATGGAAAAGAACGTAGCGGATATTCATGAAAAGTCTTGGAAAAGCGAAGTGCTATGGGAAGCACAGCGTAATGGTTTATACACAGAAGGTCAAGAACCGGGGGTAGGCTTTAGTAGAATAGGCACTTCTATAAATACTAATGTAGGTGCTAGGAATGTTGTTGATAGAAATAAACGTGAACAATTATTCCATACAAAGAATGTTCCTTTAAATTTTAAGATAAATGATAAAGATACTTTAAATATTACTGTATTAAAAGATTATATCCCTAAGGAAGATGAATTTCCAGATGCTTGGTATAAGCAAGATGTAAAAGAACCAGATGGAAGTTTAAAAACATACAAGTATCCTTATGAGTCTCATACTGACGGTACTCTATACTACAGGCAGGATGTATATGACAGCATAGTGAATCAATCAGGCTTTCTAAAAGAAGATAAACTTATCCAAGATTTAATGAAAGATTCTGGTATGTTAAAACCTACTGTTGTTACAAGAACAGATACTGGTGTTATGTATATAAAAGCTGGTGGTAGAAGAGCATCAAAATCTATGCATGATTTTATGCTTGAAAATGATATTGATGTTATGGCGATGGCTTCTGCTGCTAAAAACTTTGGAGGCATTAAACCAAGTAGATATGATTATATAGACGGTAGACACGTAGCTCTTGATGCACTTGATATAAGACAAATGCCTATATCAGATATGAGATTAGACCTTGGCGTATACGAAAATCCTATAAAATCTACATCTCCCCAGATGATAGTCAGGCAGTTATTTGGCAACCTCAATGAAGAACAGCATTCAGCCGTAGCGGAACATGTATTTAAAACTATATATGAACCGCTTATTGATGGTGATCCAGTACAGAATACAAAGATAGAAAATTATATTAAGGATACATCTGTAGATATAGACCTTAATAAATTAAACATAGATCAGGTTTCACTTAAAAATATTCACTCAATCCTTACTTCAGAGGGTAAAGAATTAAAAAAATTAAGAACACACATACGTGATCATATTATGCGTATATCTACAAAACGTGAAGAAGGCGAAGCTGATCTTAACTTTACCGATGCCCAGTGGCGTGATTATATGTTTAGGAATAAGCGTGTTTTCCATGTGGTCGGCACTAACGATGCTGTAGCAGACGGCTTTAAATATACTAATAAGTATTGGGAGCATGCATATAAGAGATATATGATTGATAGATACTTGCGTCCTAAGTGGAAATATTCTGGTAAAGGTTGGGCTGCTCCCTATGGTCCAGAAGAACTCAAGACAAAACGTGTTGAGTATGGTCAGTTCATGATGGATGATGGAATGAAATGGTTTCCTGTAGATTTTGACCCTAAAATAATTAAACTCGCATTAGGTAAAAAGAAAGGCAAAGATAAAGATGCGTATCTTGGAGAAGTATGGGAAATAAAAGAGAAGTTAAATAAACCATCTGAAATTAACAAAATGAAGGAAGCTGGTATTTATAGTAAAGTCAAAGAAGCAGTAGATGCTTTTGATCCTGACTTTGTAGTTATAAGAGTTCCAGCAGACTCTTCCAGTGGTGCAAGAGTATTAACCTTCAAAGATTTCACAGGTCAGAAAGGCAATGCTATTATAACCCATCCTAAAGATGATTTTTATTTAGGCGGTATGGATAAGGATTCTGATTCCATGTTTGTTTATCATGGGTTTGATTCAACAATAAAAAACGCTTATAGTAAAAATGAAATCAAAAATGAATGGGAAACAAAAGATGGCAAGATCATAGATGGTAAATCAACTGAGCTTGATCCTGTGTTTAATGATGTCTCTGATCAAGATGCGTATCTCCATCCAGCTAGTATATTCTCTCCTTCAATGAAAAAAGAAGTAGCAAGGAATGTATATCAAGGCAACCTTGGTATAGGCTGGGCTATTAATAACCGTATGACTACACAAGCTTGGATTGATATGGCTATTAAGAATGGAGGTAAGCTTATTGTTGATGTACATCCCCAGCTTAAAAATGAAATTACTAATGCTGAAACATTTCGTTTGAAGTATGGGACAAATCTCGGTCAGTATGTATTAACATTAAAACCTGAGCTTGGAAAACAGACAAGGCTTTATGCTAGAGAGATGCTTAACCGTTCTGCCGATGCTGGTAATTATCCGAAGATGAAATCATATGTACGGTTTCCGAAATTATTATTTGAACAAGCGTTTGATATCGAATTTATACCAGTACAATGGATGAATGATCCTAAGTATGCATCAATGAAAGAATCATTTTCTTCAGGTGGCTTTAATAGAGTAAAAGACAACACTGATCTTGGCAAGGTTCATAAAATGATTCAAACTATGAAGCCTAACGCTATGACTAAACTTACTGATCCCAAACTAGATAAGCGTGGTAATGTAGTTTTAGGTAGCGATGGTAAGCAAATAAGAATTCCTAGGACTGGTGCTATGGAACTTTATGAATTTCAAGAAAGAATTCTTGGAGATACAGAAGTTGGTCCTAATTTTAAATATGAGTTTCCAAATATTTTAAGCCGCATAGCGAATAAAGCTCGTAGTGATGGTGTTAATAAAATGACATTTACTCATCCTTATGAGTCTAATATAAGTCTAGTTAAGAATTTACAATCTATCCTAGAGACAGACCCATTAGCTAAGGAGCTTGATATTGTTATTCGGTTATCTACAAATTTAGAAGCCAATAAATTAAAAGCATCAAGTTCTCTAGAGAAAGGTCAGTGGAAAGCTTTTGCAGAGCAACTTAGAAAAGAGAATCTAAATATAGCCAGTTTTATGGCATTGCTTAAGAAAGCACGTGCCATTGAAGCTAAGATTATAGCTGAAGGTGGCAATAGGCAAGACGTTATCAGGAACCTAAAAAGGATACCAGAGAGAGCGTCTGAGATAAAATTAAAGTTTAAGAGTGCAGATAGGAACCCAGAAAGTGACCAGAAGAATACATATTTTTCTGATTATGATCTTGAAGTACATAACTTAAAAAATGCTTTACGTCAAGAACTAGGTGAACAGGGTATGGACCCTGTACCTTTTGAAGAGTATCTTGATATATATTTACTTAGTCCTTTAACTAAGGGACAGACATATGGTTTACATAACAGAATGCCTTGGCAGTCTTCCCAAATTGGGAACAAAGCAGTCAAGGAAGTCTTTGATGAGCTTGATGTAGTTACTGAGTTTGCAAAGCAACCTGAAGTAAAGCAGATAGATAAGCTTGAAAGCTTTTCTGAGTATCTACATAGACCATCTAACTATGCCAAGATAGATGATAGCTTTACCAAATTCATGGGTCAAGATTTTGTAGGTGATCCTGAATTTGACAAAGATGTAAAGAGACTCAAAGACTATATGGCAGAACATCCGTTCTGGGCAGAGCATCCTGAAGATGCATTCATTCAATACACTATTGAATTTGAAGGTGGTTCTGGAAGAGCATTTGAAGCTATGACAAAAGATGACATACCTAATCTATTAAGATTCTTTGAATACTATGATCCAAAGTTTAGAGATGGCTGGATAGATAAGTTTGTTAAAGACAAGTTTCCCGATACAAAAGATCGTGATCCTATGCGTATACAAAGGATTTTCTATTATAACAGACCAGCTACTTTGGATAAGAAAACATTGGCTCATGAAGTTAATATATTTACTCAAGCAAATGTTCCAGTACGAGGAAAGGACAGGGTTATTATAAGAGATGTAAAACGTATTATGTCTACGCATGGTGCTATGCGTGAATGGTTAACCAGAATGGTAAGCCAATCAGAGAATGAAGTTTCAACAGTTATAAACAGTATGGATGAGTCTACATATAGGAGCCTTAAAAGCCTTACCCCCAATCAAAGAGTTGATCTCTTTAATAAAGCTATAGATATAATAGAAGGTAAAATTAAACTAAAAGATGTTTCAAAAGAATATTTAGAAAGTAAAATTCCTGTTGATGAAACAATTATAGTTGATGGTAAAGAAAAGGTAATCACTAAAGAATTCACTGGTGAACAGATGCTTGAATCGTTAACCAATAGAATACGTAATGACCTTGAAGAGTTTGGTAATGAGTATGTTTATTTATCAAGTGACTGGAAGAAGGCAGAGAAAGATATCAGCACTTCATCTCGTGTTGAGTTAAATGATTATATGGTATGGCTTAATGGCAAGTTTGACTTTAACAATTTTTATAAGAAGGTAGTTCAGCCAGCTTGGGATGGTAAGGATATTAAGAATATTCCTCTTGAAGCTATCTATAGAGCACAGTATGAATACAGGCTTGAACAGATTATAACTAATAGTGATAAGATAAAAAATACATCTAGGTTTAGAAAACTTTATAGAGAAGGTAAGTTAAGTAAGGATAAGGATGGCAAGTTTATAGATACAAAGTTTAAACCTATAGGTAGATACGATAAGGAAACATACTTTCCACATATTTGGCGACCAATCAAAACCAAACATGAGAAAAAGATACTAACTGATTACGAAACGAATCTAGCTGAAGCAGAGATTAGCGAAGCTTTAAGTAAGCCTAATGAAGTTATTAAATACTTAACGGAACAAGCTAAGTTAATGAATCCAGAATCTGCAGAGAAATTGAATACTATTTTAAAAGAATATAGTAAGACAAAGAATATTGATCTCTTGCGTTCTGTTATAGAGCCTGCTATATATGCAAAATATAAATATGCAAGGGATGCACTGTCTCATCCTACTAAGTATGGTGAGACTCATATGTATGAAGCACTTGTACAGGTTGATATGACATCTAAAGATATTGCTAATATTATATCTAACCTTGATCGTATTGGGTTCTTTTCAAGACCTAAGAATATTCTTGAAAGACAATCAGAATATCCAGCTTATATGAGAGAATATGATGCTATTAAGATGTACAAGGAAGGTATTGTTAAATCAAGATTAAAGAATCTTGCTGCACTTATGGGCGATGTTGAGATAGATAAGATGACTGTTAATAAACCATTTGGAGAATACACCAAGGATCATGCAGAGTTTTATCGTATGTATCTGCGTGATACCCTTGGCTATAAGACAACATTCTCTGACTGGGTATTAAAGTCTATGGAGAATAGCGATCCATTGAAGTTGAAAAAGAACATGTACTATCAGACAAGTGATCATGAAATGATACAGAAGCTTGATCGTATATTAAAGTTCTTTGGTACAGAAAAACTTCCATTTGATCTACCAGCTAATGACCAAGCAAGGGCAGAAGAACTTGCAAGGATCATTCATAACATGGGTTCCTTAGAAGCTAAGTACCAGTTATTAACATTACTTGCTAATACTGGAGTAGCTACAGGTAATTTATTTGGAGGTTCTATAAATACAATCACTAAGACTGGTCTTAGGAATTTTGTAAGAGCTACTAATTTTAAATACCTTGAAAAGAATATCCTTAAGAATGCAGACGGTGAATACCAGCTGAAGTTTAAGAATGGAAAATTTGTAGAAACAAAAAAAGATTTAAAGAATTGGATTATTGAGAAGGGAGTTATTGAGCAGTATATAAAAAACGAGCTTGATTTCAACCCGAAAGTTCAGGCAATGAAAAACAAGAAAGCTCTTAAAGAATTTGCTAAAGATTTTAATAAACTGCTTAGAAGAAACCCTGATCCCAATAGAGAAACTATCATGGAACTAGCCCGTAGACATGGGGTTACTGAAAAGATGTTGGAGATAGGTGCATTTCCTATGCAGGCATCTGAGCGTTGGCTAAGAGCAAATGCTTTTCTATCCCACATGCTGCAGATGAGAGATAGTTTTAATGGAATGGCGGGTCAATTAGATATGAATAGTGATGCTGTTATCAGGCATGCACTTAAAGGTGTTGAGGCTACGCAGTTTGTTTACCACAGTGTAGGCAGGAGTGCTTTCATGCGTACTGCTACAGGTAAGGTACTGACAAGATTCAAGAACTATGTCCAGAACCAGATAGGATTTCAGAGAGAGATTCACAGACAGGCTAAGTTGTATGGCTTTAAGCCGGGAACAAAACCTTATGATGAATTTCGTCGTTTATTTATGATCAATGCTATGCTTATGGCATTAGGTACTGCCTATGCCTACAGTTTGTTTGATGTAGCTACGCCTCCTCCATTCGACTGGATGAGAGAGACAGCGGAGTTACTCTGGGGCAATAGCAGAGAGCGAGAGAGAGCTTTCTTTGGTACATATCCAAGAGCTGTTGCTCCATTACAAATCATCACCCCGCCTATTGCGAGGATACCCCAAAGTTTAGTAATGTTACTTAACGGAGATTGGGAAAGATTTGCCGATTACCAAGCTTGGACACTGTTTCCATTTGGCAGATTTGCCCGTTCTGTAGATAAAACATTTAATGAACCTTATGGAACAACATTTGGCAGAGGCATGCAGCAATTCTTAAGAATTCCTACAGACAAATTTCAACGTGATTACGATAGAGCACAAATAGAGAAGATGCGTAAAGACTATATAGAATCCACTCTTGACGACTTGTATGAGCCGCAGGGTGAAGAGTGGGACAACAAGGAAAACTAATGGCTGATCAAAAAGAAGGTAAAAAACCAGTAGGGTTTTTAAATAAATATATTACAGGACCTTTTTCATATGAAGGATTAGGACTTATGGGTGGAGCTGTCGCAACAACTTATCCACTTTTTAAAGGCATGATTAATCAACAAAGCCCTGCTAATCTTGGAACTTACAGTCAGATTATGAAAAATAATCCTAATATGCGTGTTGTTGATATTGGAAAAATGGGATTTGGTCCAGAAGGTATTCAAAGAATGATGAAGGGTCCACACTTTGATCCAAGTAATAAAACAATATATATGATGGGCAAAGACCCTAGTATACTTGCTCATGAAATGGGACACTATAAACAATTTGATAAGCCAAGTACTTTGCGTAAAGGGTTTAATTATAGTAGAGGTATTACTGGCTTTCTTTCTCCTTTTTATGCACTTGGTGTTCTTACAACCAAAGATCAAGACACTGCTCAAAGAAGAGCTGCTACAGCTAGTGCAATGATGCTTCCGACATTAGCACATGAAATAGATGCTTCTTATCATGGAAGAAAAATTCTAATGGATGCAGAAAAAAATATTGGCAACCTTCCAGTAACTAAAGGATCTGGGGGAGCATTTAAGCCCATGTCTAAAGGTTCTCAGTTTATTAGATCGTTAGCACCATTTAAGGGCGTACCATCTTATTTGCTTGCTGCTATGACTCCTTATATTATGTATAAGAGTTTAGCAAGACGTGGTAAATATGGCACTGGTGACTATTCAACCTTAGATGGTGAGGAGAGTTAATTATGGCAGGTTTATTAGGAATGTTAGGAGCTTCCGCAAGGAACTTAGGACAAGCTGGTAAAAATTATGGAAGAATAGCTAAAGGTAGAGGTGCTGATTTATTAAAATCTAATCCAGAATATGCTATTGGAGCTGGATTAGCAGGTGTTGTAGGTGGTTCACTTGCACACAGTATGGGCGAAAGTAATGAAAAAAGGAAAGTTCATCAATATCAAGCATTAAGACAAATGATAAAGAAAGAAACAGATGGTTTAGGTGGCTTGGTATACAATAAGAAAAAAGATGAATATGTAGTTACATATGCAGGAAGCCCTACAGAGCTGACAAGTAACAAGCACTTTCACCCTTTAAAGTTTATTATTGATTCCACAAACGACAAATTAGATATTAAAATTAGTTCATCAATAAATGCTATGAGTGATAAAACATCAAAAGACTTTACAAAAAAAGCTGAACAAATGATGAAAACTCCAGAAGGTATGAACAAACTTCAAGATTGGATGGATAGTAGGCAAATGCAAAATCCATATAGTGATGACTATGGAAAAGGCAAAGACCCATTTGGATTTGGCACCGAAAGATAGTGGCTGGATCAAGAACATATAGTCAGACCAAAGGTAAGAAGGCTTGGATACAAGGTGCAGTTAAACGACCCGGTGCTTTTACTAAAAAAGCTAAGGCTGCAGGCATGAGTATATCAGCTTATGCTACTAAAGTCCTTAAAAAAGGTTCAAAAGCGTCCACTAGGACTAAAAGACAAGCCACTTTAGCCAAGACGTTCAAAAAGATGGCTAACAGACGCAAGAAGAAATGATCATATTCGAGGCTATAGTAGGTATGCCTTACTCAAAGAAACGTCCATATACGTTAAATTAGAGACACTTTATTCAGGAGAACTATGCCAACTCGTAAGAACATGCAAGATTTGATATCAGATCGTAGAAAACAGTATAAAAAATCAGTTAAGCCTAAAAAGTCATCCAAAAAAAAGAAATAATCTAAGATGAATCCAAATGATAAAGTCGTAGATGACTTTAGGAAGGATGATGATGGTAATATAATAGGTTGTCCTAAATGCGGTGCAAGAGCCATGAGGAAGGATGGCTTTTCTTATTATGCTGAAACTAAGAAACAGTGTTGGCATTGTAATGCTTGCGGAAAGAAAACATTAAATCCAAGTATTGTTGAAGAGTCTTCATTCACAGTTGCAGAGCGTGATCCTGAGTTTATGCCTGTAGAAGACATTATAGATTTTAGAAAAAAACAATACGCTCAGAAATTAAAATCAAAAGAAACTAGAAAATTAGTAGACATTGCTATTAATATAGATGGACCCATAGGTATAGCACACTTTGGTGATCCTCATGTTGATGATGATGGTACTGATCTATCCCAAATTATTCGCTACATGGATGTTCTCAATGAAACCGATGGTATGTACTGCGGTAATCTTGGAGACATCCAGAATAATTGGATTGGTAGGTTGGCTGTTTTATATGGTCAGCAATCTGTTGGAGCTAAAGAGTCATGGAAGTTGACTGAGTATTTTGTAAACAAAGTAAACTGGTTATACTTAGTTGCTGGTAATCATGATGTATGGAGTGGTGATGGTGATCCATTAGAGTTTATAATGAGAGATCACAAAGGACTGTATGAGCGTTGGGGTGCCAGAATGAATCTTGTATTCCCCAATGGGAAAGAAATCAGAGTCAATGCAAGGCACACTTGGAAGGGTAACAGTATGTGGAATACTGCTCATGGAGTTTCTAAGGCTGCTCAGATGGGGTGGAAGGATCACATACTTACTTGTGGACATACTCATGTATCAGGTTATCAAGTTATAAAAGACCCTGCATCTGGTTTAATAAGTCATGCTTTACAGGTTGCGTCTTTTAAGATAATGGATAATTATGCAGATAAGCTGGGGCTTGATGATAAAAATATATTTAATTGTCCTGTAACTATAATTGACCCTCAATATGATGACGATGATAATAGATTGATAACTACAATCTTTAATCCTATTGTAGCATCAGAATACTTAACCTTTAAAAGAAAAAAGGCTCTCGGTTAAGAGAGCCCTTTTATTAGAACATATAAGCCATTAGTTGATCGTACACGAAGTCATCGTGTTTGTCCTGTAGTAAATCAATCTGATCTTCCGTCATTTCCTTGCCTCTGTACAAGGCTTCTTCGATAAATGCATCACTGTAATCAGGATGGTCTGAATGGTCGACACCGCTAAAGGAGAGTATTTCTACTTCTTTTAGATCAAAGCGAAGTTTACCTGTAGCATGACATGCGTCACAGGATTCTAATGCTTGCTCAAGTCTCAGTACTCCGTCATGAGTACTTGCTGTATATGCTTCCCCTACTACACTACCAGTACCGTTGCAGCTAGGACAAATATCTTTGCTCATTGTTTGTACTCCTTGCGTAGATCACGTTTGTTTAAGAATACTAGCCATAGTATTGCTACTATTACTATAGTGAAGTTTATAAATACAAACCAAGATGCATAAAGTATCCAGTTTGGTATATCAAGTATAATCATTTTTCATTACTCCTTGTTATTTTAGCTAATGATTCCTTAGCCATACTACGATACTTTGAGCTATTAGCTTGTGTAGTTATAATATCGTCTAAGCAATCTATTGCCACAAACAACGAGTCTTCCAGTTCTTTAATGTATTTGTCTTTACCTTCTAATGGTTCATCGTGTTCTTTCAGTTTGCTAATAGGTATGACTCTTACTTCAACAGAAGCTCCTACCTTTTTCTTATCAAACTTCTTTGCAAAATCACGGGTTACCATATATTTGCCGGGATATACAAGATTGTCATTCTTGTCTTTGTAAGATATGTCTACTATACATGGCAGCCTATACTCTGCGATACCGATACATCTTTCTTTGTAACCGCCATCCCAGATAGGCTTTTGGATCGTATATTTATTCATTTTCGAAGTCTTCCATGATATCGTGTATTTCTTGTAGTAATTCATGATACATTGTTTGATATTCTTCTACTTTTCTCTCGATTCTATTAAGTCTCCATAGAACACTCAACAACATAGCTAACATCATTATCATTGTAAATTCCCAGTATGGAAAATATTCCACACTAAATAACGCTTCCCAATAATATCTAATCATTGTATTGCCTCCCTATCCAATATTTATTATTGTATTTATTGTATAAATTCTCTAGATATCCCAAGCAATCCTTAATGACATCTGCTTTCATTAAATTATCCGTTTTGTCAAAATCATTATGAATCTGAGTTTTTCTCATTTCTCCACTTTCTTCGTCAAAATAAAAAGTTATTACTTTTTTCATTTATCCTTCTCCTTGTAGGTTTTATTATTACCATTTTTACAATAAGAGCATTTAACTCTTTTTAGACCATATGTAGGTAAATGTTTATACCTTATTATTGTACCTGTGCATGATATTTCCCATACATGCTTACATGGTTTACAGAAATACAATGCATATGTTCTAGGGTTAACCTGTGTCTTATTCTTGTAAAGTTTTTTCTCTAAATACCAAGAGTCTAGATCGTCTAAGTCGAATAAGTCTTTCATATTATTTCTCTTTGATACTAAATCTTGCAAGGGACAAACGCCAACCTGCCCCTTGCTCATTGATCATCCTTTTAACTATTTAAGTCAAAACGACTTCTTTATCCTGTTATTCTTTTAAATAAGTTTAACAAGTCTTTATACCGTATTGTAACCAATGGTTCATGACGGTCTTCTTTGAGAATCTGTCCATAGACATGTTCACATGGCTTGAGGTAGTCTGCAATAGCTTTACGTCCCTTGACTTGGAATTTATAGAAGTCATGTTTCATACTATCACCTGTAGTGATTGTTATGTCTACTTCTTCATGCCAGCCCAGTGATCTGCCATCTGAACCCCAAGCTCTTTGTGATTTAAAGCCGAAGTCTTTAGCTAAATTGACACATTCTCTTTCAATTCTGTTTCCTTTCTGTTTTGGTGCTTTACCACTCATGGTAACATTCTGTCCTTTATCGCAAATCCGAAGAACAGTTCTGTGTTGAGCAGTCCTATGGAAAAGTGATGGTGATATCCTTTATGTACTCCAATACCTACTGTAAACATTAACACTCCAAACAAGACTACTTTAATACCTCTGTAATCATCTTTAATGATCTTAGCATATTTGAATATTGGTAATCCAAATAATATTACATTCATATTCGTCTCTCAATTATGGAAATATGAGGGAAAGCGTTGATAGTGCGGAATCTATCATACGAAAAAGGGCATACGCTCTCCCCCATGAGGTTTTATAGTTGTTCAAAGTTAAAGGTTTCATAGTTGAAAGTCATTTTGATTTCGAATGGATTCTCATCTCTTGTTCCAAGAGAAGATATAATCCTTATTCGTTCATCTTCAGGAATGCTTTCAAAACCTATAACTTTATCCGCTTTCTGTTCTATCACAGAGTTTCCTTTGAAACTATGTATACCTAGCCGTTCTCCGTTTTCCAGTTGCTGTGCAGCATACTTTGAAATATGGGAGATACCAAAGATTATTATCTTATGTTTATTGGCAAGGCTCTTTAGTTCCTTAATAATGAAATTCTGTCTTTCATATTCGTCGTTGTAGTATTTAGCTGGTATAGTATCTATCGTATCTATAACCAGCAGTTTTGGGTTGTATGTTTCAATGATCTTGTCATAATCACGTATATCTGGAGAATCACATGTAGTATGTATATGATTCATACTTTCTTTAAGAAATTGATCGTATTCATCATTCCAGACATTGAAATTGTCCTTGCTTAAGCTTAATACACATTGGAAAAACCTTCTGTTTATTAAGTCTTCGCCTACTTCTAATGACATGAATGCAGTTTTAATATCAGGGAATTGTGCTATTATCCATTGCACGAATGCTGTCTTACCTATCTTGGTATTGCCACCAAGTATTGCCAGATCGCCAGCCTTGAATGTATAATCGTCTTTAATATTAACAACATCCTTAAGATTAAACTCGCTATTGTATTTAGATTCTTCTATATACTGTTTATAAGCATCGATCATTTGATCAACATTCTTCAGCTTAACACCATGTCCATAGTCTTTCATCTTATAGTATTTGCACTTTGGATCACAATGTGCTTCAAGTATCTCATCCTTACAGGTATATTGGTAACCCTGTTTGAATGTATCAACTACAAGCCTGTTTATTTCTTCGTTTGAAAAGTCCTGAGGATATGTGCTTATCCAGCTCTGTCCGAGCAAATTACACTGTTCTTGCGTAAAACCTTTCCTACGCCATATAGACACCAGCCTAAGCAAAGTTAAGTGCCTGTTGCTTACTCTAGCACCGTTGTTTACTATATGCTGCCCACATGTGACATCACTGTTGGTGGGATATTTGGCGTTTTTAAGTACTTTACGTTCTTTAGGTACTTCTTCTTTACTGTGTTCCATCGGTTTCCATATTGGATTAAATCCATTAACCGCTGGAGGTTGATCATAGGATATATCTTTACAGTATTCTACAATATCATTATAATTCATTGTAAGAAATTGTTCATGAGTCAAGTAATTCTTATATAGATTTGTCTTTTTATTGAGTGAAAAAGGCAATCTTATAAGACGCTTGGGATCATAAATCAAATCTACTGTGTCCTTGAAATCACGGACTATAGTTGATTTTACTTCTCTTGCTAAATGGGTAGATGGCTTGAATCCATATAGATTTGGTATAACCACATGGAATCCACGACCACTAAACCATATATTTACAGATTCTTTCCTTGCTCCTAACTCTGTGAGTTTTCTATAGAGCTGGAAAGTTTTGTCTTTGACTTCGTCTCCTTCGTCTGATCCTTTATCTATGTCAAAAACAATTCTGTCAAGAGCTTGAACACCTTCGTAGTTCTTTATACTTCCGTTTTCTGCAACATAACTTGCAATATCTTCAGTATATAGGAACATACTTCTGTAAATCTCTTTACCGATGTTCTTTTTGACAACTTCGTATAATTCATTAAATGGTACAACAGTGTTCCTTGCTGATACATCGCCTATTGCAACTTCTACGTAATAGTTGCTGTAGTCCATTTGAACTCCGCATTTTATGTTGAAAAATAGTGGGGGAACCTAAATTCCCCCACATGAGAACATACTCTTAAAGCTGGTATCCTTCGTTATTAGATTTCTCTATTTCTGTAGGATTAAAGCTTGCGTCAGGTTCATCAGGTCTATAGTCCTTAACCCAGCCTTTATCAACAGCTGTGAAGAACTTTCTTTTCAGAACTTCATCCTGACCTGCTTTAGCTACTTCATTCCAGTAGGTCCAGCCTGTTTTGCCTGTTTTAGTTTGTCCATATACATACGATAAAGTACAGATATCGCTACCCTGTAGTTCTTCTAGGGCTGAATCAGTAAGCTGATTATTCTCATCTACTGATCTATCCCAGTTAAGACCTGCGGATTCAACGAGTATCTTTACTTTAGTTGCAGTACCAAAATTCTTTATACTGCCGTCATCGTTTCTATTGAAGAAGCCACCGACTCGCATGGTTGGTTGAAAGCTTTTACCAATGTCAAGAGTTAATTCAATAGCAATATCGTCTTCTCTTCTTTGCCAAGACTCTTTTACATTATATCTGGCAACCACATCTACTATTTTAGATGTTCTTGTGAATACGCCTTTATTTTCAGGCATTTATCTTCTCCTTTTTGATTATATCTTTTAGTTTTTCGATTTTCTCTTCAGCCTGTTTTTCAGTAGGTATACTGGAAATAAACTCTTTTACTTGAGTTGACATTCCAGAACCATTGAATACAGGATCACGAGATAATCGTTCCAGTTTTACGTTTTGATCTATCGTTATCTTGCCTTTAGCAGTTGACTGACCAGTCACAAGTGTTTCCTTGCGATAGTCTAAGTCCCTTATGTCTTCGTTATACCACAATTCTAATCCAAATCCTGTAGCCATTGAGACTCCTTTCGCTACACATCTGCGAAAAGTATTCTCTATTTGTACAGAGTTTGGATTGTTTTCTGCTTGCATTCTGAAGTCTCTTACTGCGAGATACTCATGATGGATACTTTCGTCTCCATGTTGATCTGAATATCTGAGTTCGATGTGTACTTCAGCTGATCCATCGGGATAAAACTCCACTGGATGTTTGATGTAGTGTGCATTTGGGTCTACAGATTTAATCCTTGACCAGCACACTGCCCAAGATAAGTAATCCGCATCGAATTTGCCGTGAGATTTGTTCTCAACATGCTTACTGTAGTCCATAGGACGCAGTATTTCGAAGGGATGTTTTGGAGTATCATCTACCATGTTATTTCCTCTTTATTTTAGTAGTGAAAGTTACAAATTGTACTGTATTTTTTCAATAATAAATACAACAATATGAGAAATTAGGGAGATACGAGCAGTAATCTGTCACCTTCCCTAGCGTGGTAGTTATAGATGTCTTGAGCGATCTGCAGATATTGTTTATAGTTCGACTGATCACTTAATTTATAGGTTTGATAACTAAGCTTACTTAAGAACCGATCATGATCGTATTCAGGTGTAGCAAAACAGTGTAGCATTGCAATAACAAAGCCCCTTCTTTTGTATCCCTGATAATATTTACCGACGCTGGTAATCTTTTCAGCTGTATCTTGTGCTAATGATAAGTTCTTTATCTTAAATGTTCCATTTCTGAAACGCTCAGATAGATTACCGCTAAACATTTTCTGATTAGTCAGTATTGCCTGTGTCTCATTGTGCCCAAAGCCGTATTTACGTTTGAACTCTCTGTATTCAACATAATCGTCATACTCCCTGTCTTTAGTTTCAAGAGCAAGATCACAGTAGCAATGCATGAATGCTTCAGCAGTCCAAACCTTCATCAGTTCGTTGATCTTTTGTACATGAGTTAAGCTGAGTCCTTTTATCTGTATAAAGGCTAAAGTCCAGCCTTCTTCTTTGCAGATCATGTATCTGTGTTGACCGTCAATGATTTGAAGTTTTTCGTTTACCACAATAGGTATTGGGATAAGCATTTCCATCATTGATTTACGCAACTTTTCAAGATGCGATTTATTTATATTTCTATTACCAGTTATAAAACTGAATGCTTCATAGTCCCTAGTCTCGTAGATTGTACGGACTTCTGTAGCATCTAATGGTAGTTTATTCATTTTGTTTTCCTTAAACATCGGCAGAGAAGGTTGAGCCTATTGACTCGTCGACGGAGCTTCTTCTCTATGTTCTCTGCCAGCCGTTTACTTAAGTTATGCGTATGCTTCCAGTACTTCTTTATCAAGTACAATACGTGATGCATACTTAAATGCATTACGCTTGTATTCAGCAGCCTTACCGAACTGTGTATTCTTGATCCAGTTCTTGTAAGTCTTTTGATGATCATAGTATTCAGTTACAGCATTGTAGGCATCCCAAAGTGTTTCTCCTTTGTTGCCTGCACCGAACTTAAAGTTCTGCTTTAGCTGTTCGAATACTGGTGTGGCAAAGTCCCTGTGTTCTACACCGAGTTTGTTAGTACCACTCATGCCACGATTACGTAGAAACGGTATTACGGCTTCAAAGTAAACTTCAGCCTGTTTCTCGTCGATTTTATGATCATGCATCATTCTCATAATGCCATGTGCTTTAGCCCAGTTTGCATCTGCTTTATCAAGGATTTTACTGACTTCCTTAAGACGTTCACCTACACCAGTTGTATGTTTTATCGAGAATCGCATTGGTTTGTTTCCGTCTAAAGCCCAATCAAGTGTATTCTTACAGACCACTCTTACATCGGTTGGCTGCAGGAACACTGGTGTGCTGCCGTCATGTGAATTCATAAGTACAGCATACTGCAGTAGTTTATCGTCGCCTACCATATGGCTGGATGGTTTTTTCGCAAGAATCCATACACGTTTACCGTTATCTATAGCACCTGCAGTTTCTAATGTATAACCCTTATCAAGTAATACTTTAAATGGTTCAAAAGCATCAGCGTTCTGCAGTACTTCGTATCGTTTTGATACGTTTCCCAATGGATACCAGTTTCCTGTTATGTCCTTACGTATGGTTACATAATGACCTGTTGGGGTTTTTGCTGTTGGTTGAAATATCCCAAAGTTTGTTTTAGGATTAAAATAAGTTGGTACTTTCTTTACTTTCCAATCCAAATTACCATGAATTATTGCTTCTTCAATGGTAGGAGGATTAGGTAGTTTAACTCCAAGTTTATGCCAAGGTGTCTCACCTACATAAAACATGGTTTCATCAAGCAGTTCGTGTGCCATGATGGTTCTCCTTCGTTGGTTTTAATGGTGTAAGATTGTCAAATGTTAGTCCTTCATGTTGTATCGTTTTTTCGTATAACTCAATCTCTTCTTCAATTGCACTCTTTCTGTTTCTACAACAGTTAATCTGTACCAGTACAGTAGATAATGTATCTTGCAATTTGTATTGTATATCAAGAAGGTTTTTTTCTATAAACTCTTCAAGCTGTAACTTGTTTAGTTCATTATTCATCATATGTTTCCCTTAAGTAAATATAGTATTGATCTCTTAGATGTGTCTTCCAAGGTTTTTCTACAATGTCTATGACATCGTTTACACCAATAGAATGAATTGCATTTTTTCTATCGGTTCTTGCATACCATCTTAAGAAATCTGCAAAGTTATCATGTTCCCAGTAATTGTCTTTGTATGCTTGTTTTATGTACCACATTTCATCCGGCATCGTCTTTCTCCTTAAATGTTTCCATCCAAGCCTCCACAAGTTTTATTGCCATATCTTTATTTATACTAAACTCTTCTATAACATACCTGTGTGCTCCATACATATTAGTTATTCCGCTTTCACGTAATGAATCTAAGTATGGAAATACTTCTTCAGCTAAGTTGTCAAATATGATGTCATTTTCATTAATCATTTGTTACTCCAAATTAAATGGGCGTATCCAGCGTAGTTCTCTAGATGTATTAGTAGGAATGTGTTTATACTCACGTTTATAGCAGACTTTAACTGCTTCCATACTTTTGCCTTC
>Ga0208299_1000731_pt1 | contig 28353 bp, 30 predicted proteins | sample 15_taG_FD_184089 | JGI IMG/M metagenome (GOLD analysis project Ga0208299, IMG submission 184089) | Marine viral communities from the Subarctic Pacific Ocean - 15_ETSP_OMZ_AT15312 metaG (SPAdes) (version 2) | ecosystem: Environmental > Aquatic > Marine > Oceanic | place: Pacific Ocean | collected...
GTCAAGTGCTAAATTGAATTCTGCAAAAAATGGACATGTAATCGATTCATATGAGGACGTTGTAAGGTTTAATCGCGCCCCTGTTGTAGGGCATGAAGAGAATGTTGGCTCAAAAACAACACTAAGGATAGCAAACAATCATGTTTTTAATAACAACCTCGAAGACCCCTCTGTTTGGACGGGTCAACCAAGATACTTTATTAAAGATTTGAAAAACAGTAGAGTTTTGTATTTTGCCAAAGATATGGTACCTTGGTTTGACAGAGCTATAAATACAGACCCTAGTAGTGATTTATATTGTTTAAATTATAATTTTTTGGAAGTAAAGAGAAAAGAGCAGGGCGCCTGGAACAGTTCGGATTTTTCTATTGGCGTTGGATTCATTTTTTTATGCGTCATTTCTGGATTGAAACCTCATTTATTTGGGTTTGATATAAAAGAACAAGCTAGCAGAAGCCACTACTGGGAGAAGAGACCAGATGCTGGCCCGTGTCATAATATAAGTGATGAGAAAAGATTTCTCATATCTCTTCACGAACAAAACAAAATCGTTATAAAGTAATAAAAAAAGGAGTACTAAATGAATAAACATGTTTTTATAATAGCAGAGGTCGGGATTAACCATAATGGAGACCTAAATTTGGCAAAAAGGCTAATTGATGAGGCTTCAAGCGCCGGCTGCGATGCAGTAAAGTTTCAAAAGAGAAATATCGATCTGGTATATACCCCAGATGATCTTGATCGACAAAGGGAAAGTCCTTGGGGAACTACAAACAGGGAGCAAAAGGCCGGCCTAGAATTTAACGAAGAGCAATATGATGAGATTAATTTACATTGTAAGAATTCTGGAATTCAGTGGTTAGCTTCCGCTTGGGATTTGGAAAGTCAAGAATTTCTTAGGAAATATAATCTCAAATATAACAAGGTTGCATCCCCCATGCTGACGGTTACGCCTTTGTTGCATAAAATTGCAGAAGAAGGAAAATACACGTTTATTTCTACTGGAATGAGTACTCTAGAGGAGATCGATGCAGCAGTCAAAATTTTTGAATCTTACAATTGTCCATTTGAACTAATGCATTGCAATTCTTCATATCCAATGAACAACGAAGAGGCAAATTTAAATGTAATCCAGACTTTGAGAGAGAGATATTCTTGCGACGTCGGCTACAGTGGTCACGAAAGAGGAATTCAAGTATCCCTCGCCGCCGCCGCCATGGGTGCGACAAGCATCGAGAGACACATAACCGTTGATCGATCTATGTACGGATCTGACCAAGCAGCCTCTTTGGGACTAAGGGGGTTGAACACCATGGTTAGAGATGTAAGAACGATTACATCTGCTCTTGGAGATGGAGAAAAGAGAATTTACGATGCTGAAATGCCGGCTAGGAATAAACTTGCATCTCCACACTGGTACACTGAGATGAAAAAGAATACATGATTTTGAGTGGAAAAATAGCTTTAGTTACGGGCGCCACCGGCGGCTTAGGGAAGGAGATCTCTTTGTCGCTAGCAAACCATGGTTGTTATATGGTGTTGTTAGGCAGAAACCGAGATAAACTATTATCTCTTCAGAGTGAAATCGGGGAAGACAATTGCGAGATAAGGACAATTGATTTAACCAGTGCTTCTGAAATTAAAGCCATGTCTGAGCAAGTGAGTGCTGATATACTTATTAATTGTGCCGGCGTTTTTCCGATAAATAATATAGAAAACACAACACTGGAAGAGTTCGATAATTGTCTGAATGTAAATCTTCGTGCACCATTTTTGTTGACAAAATATCTTACGCCACATATGATCCAAAGCGGCTGGGGAAGGGTTGTTAACATCGCCTCTTCCTCTGCATATGCCGGCTTCAAAGGTACTAGTACATATTGTTCGTCAAAGCATGGTCTCTTAGGGTTATCAAGGTCGTTATATAACGAATTAAAAGAAGAAAATGTAAGAGTGTTCTGCGTTTCTCCTGGATCAATTCAGACACCCATGGGCGAAACTATAAAGGATCAGGATTATTCTACATTTATGGACCCTCGCGATATATCAGATTTTATCACGAAGATTATATCATATGATTCAAATATGATACCAGAAGAAACAAGATTAAACAGGGTTATTATAAGATGAGTTATATAGAAGAAATATTTTCTCTTTCTGGCAAAGTCTCTTTGGTCACCGGTGCAGCCCGCGGAAACGGAGAAGCAATTTCTGCCGCCCTCTCTGCCGCAGGTTCAGAGCTAATCCTTGTAGATATAAATGATTCTGTTTTCGAGGTTGAAAATCAACTCAAGGGTCTTGGAAGGCAATGCACATCATATATATGTGATTTATCGAAAGAAGAAGAATTGATCAGGTTGGCAGAGAACATAGAGGCTAATCACAATAATGTAGATATTTTGGTAAACAATGCAGGTGTCACATTTGGTGATAACATATTCGAATATTCTGATGATAATTGGGATTTGACTTATAAAGTAAATTTATTGGCTCCATATAAGTTGTCAAAATTTATATCACGAATGATGGTTGAAAATTCATGCCAAGGGTCTATTATTAACATAACGAGTCTAAATTCTGAACTAGCATTTCCGGATAACCCGGCCTATGTTACATTCAAAGGCGCCCTGAAACAAATGACAAAATCTTTTGCTCTGGATTTAGGAAAATATGGAATCAGATGTAATAACATTGGCCCCGGCTACATGAAAACAAATATGACAAATGGAAGCTGGTCTGATCCTAAAAGAAGAAAAGAACGAGAAGACAGAACTGCCTTGGGAAGATGGGGTCATCCATCTGATCTTTGCGGAGCAGTTATTTTCTTGGCTTCTCGGGCCTCAGAATATATGACCGGCCAAGACATTTATGTCGACGGTGGCTGGATGATAAAAGGATTATAATATGGATATGAAATTCGTTAAAAAAGGATGGGGTCATGAACTCTGGATAGTTAACAAGGCAGAATATTGCGGAAAACTTCTTTATTTCGATAAAGGAAAAAGGTGCTCGTGGCATAGACACGAAATAAAAGATGAAGTGTTTTATTTACAATCTGGCAAGTTACTGGTAAAATATTCAGACTTCGATGATATCGACTTAGCAGAAGAAACAACATTAGAACCCGGACAGAACTTTTATGTTTATCCGGGATTAAGGCATCAAATGATAGCCCTAGAAGATTCAGAACTTTTTGAATTTTCAACAGAACATTTTGATAGCGATAGCTATCGCATTATTAAAGGAGATTAAAATAATGGTAAATTTGGAAGATATTAAAAGCAGGATCAAGGGCCCAGCTTTTTCAATAATTACTCCGTTCACTGACGACGGAGAGAGCGTGGACCTCGCGGCCCTAGATGAATACGTTACATTCTTGTACAAAGGCGGCGCAAAAGTTTTTTATGTGATGGGGTACAATAGCAGATTTAGTGTTTTATCGGATGAAGAAATAATGAAGGTGAACGAAACAGTCGTCAAAAGAATCAAAACTTTTAATGACCCAGAGTGCGTTTCTATTATAGCAGACCCCTTACATTGTTCTACAAAAACGAGTATAGATTTTGCCAAACATGGCGAAGAAATTGGCGCAGATGTAATCAGCCTTATTTTTAGAGAGAAGGTCTATTTTAATGAACAGGTGTATGATCATTTTAAGAAGGTGTCGGAAAATACATCTCTTGGCATTTTGATTCACGAGATGCCGCTCAATAATGGAATTCCAGGGCGCCCGCCTCTTATCAAGTGGCCATTAGAATTGTTGGATAGAATAGCTGACTTGGATAATGTTATAGCAATCAAAGAGGATACAAAAAATGATGAATATACCGAAGAAGTAGTCGAGACATTAGGAGATAGACTAGCAATCATAACTTCAGGCAATGGCATGAAACAATGGCTAACATTTGCTCCTAAATGCCATGGATGGTTATCTGGCACCGGAGGGTTTAATCCAAGTATTGAAGTTGATTTTTATGACCACTATCTTTCTGGCGAGATGGCTAAGTGCCAAAACATCTTAGAAACAGTGGAATTCCCCTTTAATGAGATAAAGGATAAATTTGGGTGGCACCTTGGAATTAAATCCGCTATGGATATCATGGGAGTAATGTCCAGAACAGAAAGGATGCCTTTGCAACAACTTCCAGATGAAAGTCACAATGAAATTATAACAATGATGCATAATATAGAAAAAAATACTAAATATTTTTCAGGATTGGTAGGATAGATGGGAACTACTAAATTAGCAGTAATTCCTGCCCGTGGGGGGTCTACTCGACTGACAGATAAAAATATATATCCTCTTGACGGTAAGCCGTTAATTAGGTGGGTCACGGAGACAGTGATTAATTCACAATGCTTTGATAAAATTGTCATATCAACAGATAGTGATAAGATTTTTGATGCCGTGAGAGATTTACCGGTGACCAGACATAAAAGACCATCTGAGCACGCCACAGAGAAGGCAACAGCATTAAGAGCTATGATAAACTTGATGAAAAGCGAACAGCAGGAATACGATGTGTTTTCTTATTTTTTGCCAACTTGTCCTTTTCTAACAGCAGAGGAAATTAAACAAGGAGTAGATTTGTTGACCCCGGATGTTGATTCAGTTGTATCAATGACAGAATATTCAGAAGTTGTGCAATTGGCTTGCGTTATGCAAAATAATACGGTTATGCCTATTTATGACAACCTTACCTCTGGAATGACAAACAGCAAGTTTATTAAAAAATATCATCATCCAACAGGCGCCTTTTATATGTCCTGGTGGGATAAATTATTAAAAAATGAAAACTTTTTTGTTGGAAACGTCAAGGGCGTCATGATGCCAAAAGAAAATTTCGTAGATATCAACGATTATTGGGATTTTCAATTAGCAGAGAATTTTTTAAGAAAGCACAAGCAAAGGAATCATTAATATGAAGAAATTTCTATCTATAAATTTTAAACACTTGAAGGATAATAATTTTACTTATTTCTATCACCTCTTTCGCGCTCTAGAAATCGGATCAAGGCTTATCATCGCTGGTATCCTTTGTTTGATCCATTCGGTATGTCCGATTATTTTTACAGAATCTGCATCTGAAACAATATTAAAAATACAAGAAAGACATAAAAACTTTCCAAATACAAAAAAAGATTAAAAAAAATCATAAATAGTGTTATATTATTAATATAGGTGTTATAACGTTATGACAGAAAAATTATTAAAGTTACTTGAGAATGGAAGAAAAAGCCAAACAATCGTTGGCTTAAAGACTAGCTTTGAAGATGAAGGAGTGACTATAAATGACTTAATAGAACTTAGAATAATAACTAGTAAGTGTGATTTACCATTATACGTTAAAATTGGTGGTTGTGAAGCCAAAACAGATATTATGAACTGCAAAAATTATTTGGTTGATGGTATTGTTTGTCCTATGATTGAAAGTGATTTTGCTTTAGAAAAATTTATTCGCTCTTGTAAAGAGTTAGGGTATGTAGGGAAATTGTTTGCTAATTTAGAAACCAAAACTAGTTTTGAAAACATGGAAATGATAATAAATTCTCCATCTAGCAAAGACATTCATGGATATACGGTTGGCAGAAGTGATTTTGTTGCATCATACGGATTATCAAAAAAATCCGTTAATGACGATAGCATGCTTAAAAAAGTTAAAGTAATGTTAGAAAAAATTAAAAAAATAGAACTGCCGGCAACTATGGGCGGTAATTTGACATCTGAATCTGAAAAATTTATAAGAGAAATGTTCGAATTAAACCTGCTACAGAAAATAGAAACAAGAAATATTATTATGAGACTGTCCAATGAAAACTTAGATAAAGTCTCAGAATTAATCAATGAAGCGTTATATATTGAAACTTTGATATTAGAAAATAGAAAGAATAGAACAAGTTATAATTTTTCAAAAAATATTCAAAGACTAAAAAATATTCACAAGAGAATAAAATGAACATTAATTCCGATCAAAGATATAAAGAGCTTAATTTTATTTTACGTGATGACAAGTGTTTTAAAATTATTTGTGGAGCAGGCAATGAAGACAAAAATAAAGTCAAAAAATTAGCACTTATATACACGTTAGCCGGAGCAAATATGATAGACGTATCAGCAAACGTAGGTGTCGTAAAAAGCGCCAACGAGGGAATAAAATTGGCATATGAAAAATGTAAAAATTTTGAAATAGATATCAAAACAAAGCCGTATATAATGATCAGTGTTGGCATGCCCGGTGATCACCATGTTAGAAAATCTTATATAGATCCACAAACTTGTATAGCATGCGCATTATGTGCGCCAGTTTGTCCAACTAATGCAATTCCGTATGATTTTCATGAAAAATTAGATTTTTATAAAAGTCTCGGAGGAACATATGATATTGAGTGTCAATCTAAAGAAATAGTTATAAAAAGTTTGTGTATTGGATGCGGAAAATGTAGTAATATATGTCCAAAAAGCAATATTATATCTTACAGACATGATAAAAAAGCACTTAAAAGAATATTACCAGAATGTATAGAAGCAGGCGCAGAATGTATAGAATTACATGCAGGTATTGATGATGATAATATTTTTATAAAAGAATGGGCTCTAATAAATGAAATAAATCAAAATAATTTTAATTCACTATGTTTAGATAGACTTAATTTAGGAAATTTTAATCTAGAAAATAGAATAAAGAAAGCAAAAGAAATATCCGGGAATAAGCTTATAATACAGGCAGATGGATATCCAATGAGCGGAGGAACAGACGATTATAATACAACTCTTCAGGCCGTTGCCTGTGCAGATGTTGTTAATAAGAAATTTAATGTGAAAATTCATAGAAAAAAAGATAAAATTAGAAAAAAATTAGATATTAATACAAAAAAAAGTTTAAGAAGAAAAGTTGATAAAAATTTTGTATATGTGATAATATCAGGTGGTACAAATAGTTTATCAAAAAAACTAGCGCGCCAATGTAATATCAACGTTAATGGTATTGCAATTGGGACTTATGCTAGAAACATAGTAGAAGAATTTTTATCAAAAGAAGATTTTTATGAAGATGACATTAATTTGTTAAATGCTGTGAAAGTAGCAAAAAAATTGATTGATGCTAATATCGAATAAGGTGCAAAATGGAAGAAGATAAAAAATTAACAATAGCTATAGACTTCGATGGAACTCTTTGCGAAAACAAATTTCCAGAAATTGGAGAACAAAATGAAGATCAAATTATGCTACTGGAAAAGTTAATAAAAATGAGAGAAAATGGGCATAAAATAATACTGTACACCTGCAGGGGAGACAATGAAAAATATAAATGTCTGTCTGAATCAGTTGAATGGTGTAAACAAAAGGGTTTAGAATTTGATGCGATTAATGAAAATATAGCAGGTTTTGTTAAAAAGTCCGGGTACAGCCCAAAACCTGTTGCTGATATTTATATTGATGACAGGGCAATTAATGTAAAAGAATGGAGAAAAATAGATGACTTTCAATGATAAAAGAATAACAGCCATCTTACCAGTTCGTAAGGGTTCTCAAAGAATTCCAAATAAAAATTTTCGTAAATTTGGAGATTCATGTCTTTTTGAAATGAAATTAAAAACACTTTTAGAATTGAATTTTATTGATGAAGTTTTAGTTAGCTCAGATTCAAAAGAGGCAATAGAACTGGCAGAAAAATTAGGCGCATCTGTACACTTAAGAGACAATTATTATGCCAGTTCAGTTTGTACTAATAGCGAGTTTTTTTTGAATTTTTCTGAAATGACAAATTCAAATTTTATAATGTATTCTCCATGCACTTCTCCACTTATAAGTAAAGAAACTTATTACAGTTTTATAAACTCTTTTCATAGATTAGGAGAAGAACATGATTCAGTAGCTTCTGTCCGATTAATAAAGCAGCATCTATGGACAAAAGACGGGCCACTAAATTATGAAATTTCAAAGTCGCCAAATTCTCAAGATCTACCAGACATATATGCTTTAACATATGGAATAAATATAATTTCAAGAGAGAACTTAATTCAATATAAAAATATAATTGGCAAAAAACCAAAATTTTATATATTAGATGATATAGAAGCAATAGACATAGACAACTTAGATGAGTTCCAGACAGCAGAATTTTTTTACAAACAAAAGTATACAAAAATAAGATAATAAAGTATAATCTTGAACTAAGTTAAAATTTTAAAAATGAGTTTAGAAAAATATGACATAAAAAAGCCAATCGTATTAGTTTGTGCCGGCCCATCAGCAAGATATGCTGAAAACTGTGATAAGTACTATACAGCCGCAGTTAATATTACTTCAAATTTTATTCAAGAAACGGATTTTTGGATATTGAACGACGCTTGCTATTTATCAGACTTAAGTATTGAAAAATATGATACAATAAAAAACATAGCACTACCAGAGTTTCCTCATACGGTAAATGGCATTAATTATGAACCAAGTGTTAATTATAATTATCAAGTTGTTGCTAAATTAAAATTTCCCTCTTGGAGCAATATTGAACTGCATCCATTTAATATACAATCAGCAAAGAAATTTAATTTACCATATAATAAAAATTATCCTTTTTTTGAAATTAAAAGTTCTAGTGAAGTCGCTTTTAAATGGCTTACTTATCATGGATTTAGAAATTTTATAACTCTAGGACATGATCCAGAAGGAGGTTATCACCATTCTCAACATTCTAGACCAACTAGCGAAGGCGGAAAGAAAATAATTACAGAACCAGATGATAATGAAAGATATAAAGAAGTTCATCGAAGAATGAGAAAAATTATATCTGAAGCTGGGGGCAAGTGGTTAAGAGTTTTGTTACCTGAAAATGAAAAATTTAATGATCTGAAGTTTAAACAAATTGAAAATACAAACATAGAATATGATGACACTGGATATGCAGAGGTGATTTTAGAATGATTGGTTTAAAAGAATTATTTACATTAGTAGTGCCCGTGCGAGATCGACATTATAATTTGCCGTGCATAGTAGAATATTACAAAGATACTCCGTACCGAAAAATAATATATGATACTTCAATCAAAAAATATGAGGGAGATTTATCAGGATTTGAATATTATCATGTTAAGCCAGAGTACCAGCATTTAAGTTACTTAAACTCATATAAGCTTGTAAAAACTCCATTTTTATTAAACTGCCCAGATGATGATATAATGACTCATAAATCCATTTATGAATGTACTAAGTTTATGAGCGAAAATAAAGATTATTCTGCGTGTGACGGCCAAAATTTGAATTGGAATCCGAATGACAATACCATAAGTCCAGAAAGAAAACCAGAAGTTTTTAAATCTAGGATTCTTCATGATTGGGAATCAGATAGAAATATAATGGAAAGATTAAATTTTGTGATTATAGAAAGTAGTAGAAGCGTATTACACTCTGTATTGAGAACAAAAGATTCAGTTGAGATAATGCAGAATTTTATCGATAATAAAAATATTTGCCCTATAGGTTTTTTAGATAGGGTGTATACTTTTGCTTGCGCTTGTAAGGGAAAATTTAAAACTTTGCCAGTAGTTCATCATATTCGAACGTCTAATGAAAGACCAAATTCAGATAGAATTATGAACTATTCTTATGTTAAAAATGAAAACATCGATGGTTATGGACTACAGACAAATGTTAGCATGGAGGCTTATTTAGATGATGAACATGTTTCTTCTTTTTCGCATTTTTTAGCAAGAGAAGCAAAAATAGATAATTTTGTTGCTCTTCAATACACTAAACAACTATTCGAAAGACATTTTAAAATACGTAAAAAAAATGGAGGCGGAGGATACTTTGGATCAGATTTACCACTTTTTTCTGTAGAGATGCCACATATAAAGCAAAAAGAAATTATCGAAGAAGCACTTAAAAGTATGAGGTTATAAATGAAAGGAATATTATTATGCGGAGGTACCGGAAGCCGGCTCCATCCATTAACAAAAGTTACAAACAAGCATCTATTGCCAATCGGAAACAAACAGATGGTATTGCATTCAGTTGAAAAACTAGTGGAAGCCGGAGTTACGGACATCATGATAATTACCGGTACAGAGCACATGGGTGACATGATCTCTCTACTGGGCTCAGGAGCCGAGTACGGCTGTGGATTCACCTTCAGAGTACAAGACCAGCCAGACGGCATCGGAGGCGCTCTTAGGCTATGTGAGGCCTTCGTGGGTGCAGATAATTGTATTGTAATTCTTGGTGACAATATTTTCCGAGCATCTTTAAAAGATCCGTTGGCCAATTTTGTAGAAAATAACAAAAGTTGTCAGTTGTTTTTAAAGAAGGTGCCAGATCCCCAGAGGTATGGTGTTGCAATTTTGGACGGCGAGAGTGTTGTTCAAATTGAAGAGAAGCCACTTAATCCTAAAAGTGACTATGCCATTACTGGAATTTATATATACAATAGCGAGGTTTTTGATATTTTGAGAACTCTTAAACCATCATCTCGCGGAGAATATGAAATCACAGATGTTAATAATGCCTATATTAAGCAAGGCACTATGTCTTATACTATTCTTGACGGCTGGTGGACTGATGCAGGTACTCATCCGTCTTATCATAAAGCGAACGTATTGATGAGGGAATTAATGAGGGAAGAAAGATGAAAAAATTAATTTTTGGCAACGGGAAAGTTCCATCGGTGATTAAAGACAGTGACACAATTGTTGTCCCAAGAACGTCTTGCGATGTTAGAAACTACAACGATATAAAATCAGTTGTTGAAAAACACGGGCCCAGTGTTGTTATCAATTGCGCAGCAAAAACTAATTTAGAATTCTGCGAAGATAATAAAACAGAATCCTATGAAGTTAATACACTTGGCGCCATAAATATATTGAGAATATGTTCTGAAAAGAATATAAAATTTGTGCACATCAGTAGTGGCTGTCTTTTTGATGGGAATCATTTTGTTTCTACAGAAGAGACAATTCCTTCGCCATCGGTTTGGTATACCTATACTAAAGTTTGGGCCGACGAATATATCAAGAATTATGGATATGAAAATTATCTTATTTTGCGACCTAGACAATTAATAAGTGCACTTCCGCATCCTACAAATATGATAACAAAATTTTCAAAATTTGATAAAATTCAAGCTATCAAAGAACCAAATTCAATAACTTGTATAGAAGATTTTTCTGAAATGCTGTCACATTTGCTTAACATTAATGCCCGGGGTGTGTATAATTGTTGTAATGATGGAGTTTTGTCTCCTCATGATATCGCCATTTCAGTTAGGGATAATTTAAATTCCGGCTTAGAGGTTGTGGAAACAACTTACGAAAACCTTCTTAAATTTATGCCAAATCGCCGGGTTAATACTATTCTTTCAAATGAAAAACTTAAATCAACAGGGTACACGCCTCGATCAGCTACGGATGCACTAGAATGGTGTGTAAAGAATTATAATCATGAGATCTTCTTACAAAAAAAATAATTATGAAAAAATTTTTAAATTATTGGCTTTTATCATGAAGCCGACTAAGTGTGTCGAATTCGGTATACTGGATGGATATTCTTTGCGTGCACTAGCAGAACATTCCCCAGCTAATTGCAACATAGAGGCATATGATATTTTTGAGGAATTTCCAGGAAACGCGGCTGACTATAATAATGTTTCAGATAAATTCAAACAATATGAAAATGTTTCTATTAAAAGAGGTGATTTTTATCAATCACACAAAGATTTTGAAGATGGCAGCATAGATATTTTGCATATTGATATCGCGAATAACGGAGACACATATAAACATGTTGCGAAAGAATATATGAAAAAGCTATCGAAACAGGGGATCTGTATATTAGAAGGCGGATCTGAAGCTAGAGATGACGTTTATTGGATGAAAGAATATAATAAGCCCAGAATAATTCCCGCTCTAAAATCCATTAACAAAGAATATCATGTCTATACCATTGATGAAGAACCATCAATGACATTCATAATGAACAAGCAGGAAAAATGAAAGATTTAATTCCATTATTTAAAGTACATATGAGTCCAAATATTGGTGTTCCAATAACCGACGTCCTGACATCTGGGTATATCGGCCAGGGACAGAAGGTAAAAGAATTTGAGTCGGTGTTATCAAACTACTTTGGAAACAAAAATGTTGTAACAACAAACAGCGCAACATCTGCCGATCATTTAGCTCTCAGATTATTGTTCGATCACTCCGCCGATGATTGGCTAGGCATGGCACCAGGAGATGAAGTCTTAACTTCTGCTTTGACATGTACTGCTACTAATTGGCCTATTGTTGCGAATGGATTAAAAATAAAATGGGTTGATGTTGATAAAAACACATGTAATATTGATATTGAGGACTTAAAAAGTAAACTTAGTCCCACTACAAAAGCAATCATGGTTGTGCATTGGGGAGGATATCCTAATGATTTAGATAAGTTAAAGGAAGTACAAGATGTTTGCTTCGACAGGTATGGTTTCCGGCCTCGTGTGATAGAAGATTGTGCACATTCTTTTGGTGCAACATATAAAGGCAAAAAATTAGGAAACCACGGAAACATGTGTTTCTTCAGTTTTCAGGCGATAAAGCACCTTACAACTGTTGACGGAGGAGCGTTAATTCTCCCGAGCGAAGACTTGTATAAAAGAACTAAACTACTAAGATGGTATGGTATCGACAGGGAATCAAATAGAAAAGATTTCCGATGTGAGGAAGATATTCCAGAGTGGGGATACAAATTCCATATGAATGACGTGAATGCCTCAATTGGAATAGAGAATTTTAATTATATCGATGATGTTTTAAATAAACACAGACAAAATGCTGAATTTTACAATAATGAGTTCGAATCCGTGCCTGGGTTAACCCTGATGGAAAACAGCAGGGACCGAGAATCTTCTTATTGGATCTATACAATGAAAGTAGACAGGCAACAGGATTTTATGGATTATATGAAGGAGTGCGGGATAATGGTGTCCCGAGTCCACGAAAGAAACGATAAACATTCTTGCGTTTCAGAATTCAAAACAGACCTACCAAACTTAGATGAACTGTGCGGCCAAATGATTTGTATTCCAAATGGGTGGTGGATAACGAAAGAACAGAGAGAATATATAGCGAGTTGCATTAAGAGGGGATGGTGAAGTGCTGAACAAAGAAATATATGAAGAATTAATTACACAGGGCAGAAAATCTTATTGCTATAATTTAGAAAAATACGATCTTGTAAGTGAAATAAGAGAATTATTTAATTGCTATGATTTGTCGAGGATTCATGAGATATACAGGTCAGATTTTGATGTTTTGACTTTTGAAACTGATCAAGCAACTGTTTTTCATAAGATTTTTTATTCGATGTCTCGCGATGCAAATTTTTATATGCATTATAAAAATTTTGTGAAAGACAATATTTCCCCCCTCTTTTCAGAAAAGATCATATATCAGAGAATTCCAACATTCAGAACTCAGGTTCCTAATAATCTGAGTGTTGCTGCGTGGCATAGAGACTCTGATTATAGTCACTCCAAAGAAGAGTGGAATATATTCTTACCTTTAACTGAAGCCTATGACACTAATACGATATGGTCTGAAACTGTTAGAGATAAAGGAGATTTTTCACCACTAGCCGCTTCACCGGGACAATATTATTTGTGGCAAGGGAGCGATTTACTTCATGGGAATAAGATTAATGAGACGGGAAAATCTAGAGTTAGTATAGACTTTAGAGTTATGCCAATCTCTCATTATAAAGATAACAATAGAATTAGCACCAGTAATAAAACTAAAATGATCATTGGTGATTATTTCGATATATGTGAATAGGAAAAAAAATGAATATATTAATAACAGGATGCGCAGGTTTTATAGGCAGTCATGCCGTTGAGGGGTTCTTGGAAGAAGAACACACTGTCGTCGGCGTTGATTGCCTGACATATGCCGGCACACTATCCAACATGTCTACGTTTATCGAAGATATTACTTTCTACAAAGAAGATATAGCAAATCAATCAAAAATGATGAAAATTGTTTCGAAACATAATATCGATTGGATTATAAATTTTGCTGCAGAATCACATGTTGATAATTCAATTAATTCTGCGGGCCGTTTCCTTCATTCGAATATTAACGGAGTTCATTCTTTGTTGGAAGTATGCAGAAAATTAGAATGCAAGTTGTTTCAGATATCGACCGATGAAGTGTATGGTTCAATTAAAGAAGGCGCCTTCGTCGAAACAGATAAGTTGAATCCTAGGAATCCATACTCCGCGACAAAAGCCGCAGCAGAGCACTTAATTACATCTTATTATAATACTCATGCCCAGGATTACAAAATGGTTAGAATGAGTAATAATTTTGGACCCAGACAAAACAAAGAGAAATTTATTCCAACCATTTTAAGGTCTCTCTCTGAGGGCAAGAAAATTCCAATTTATGGGGATGGGAGAAATATTAGAGACTGGTTTTATGTAAAGGATTGTGTTAAATGCATTATTGAGGTTTTCAATAACGGGAACGTAAATGAGGTGTATAATTTATCCCTTGTTAATGAGAAAGAGAACCTAGAAGTAGTTAGCATGTTGTTGGGGATACTAGAGAAGCCGTTTCATGAAAATGTGGAGTTTATAAAAGACCGCCCCGGTCATGACTTCAGGTATTCGATCAGCAACGATAAATTAACAGAGTTAAAGGAAATCAAGCCCACAGATTTTGAAAAAAGTTTAAAACAAACCATAGGATATTATAAAAACAATGAATGAGGATAACACAAAAACACTTACTGTAGTAACTTTTTATGAAAGGAAAGACACACTTCCTTTATTATTATCTTACTACGAAGGAGTAGATTCAAGCATCGACATCATTATAGTAGATCAGTCTAAGGAAACATGGGAAAGCCCCAGTCATGAAAAAATCAAAGCATGGCACCATCTCCCCGCAGAAAAATACAATTTTTATCAAATGTGGAAAGAAATATTAAAGTTATATCCAGAATATGAATTCATTTATTGGAACAATGATGACGATATAGCGGTCCCTTCGGCTATAACAATGGCAGAAAAATTCTTAACCGAGAACCAAGAATATACTTTGGCTCAAGGCCAGATGGTGCAGATAAGGGATAATTTTACTGGGTATACTGATTATGGTTTGGCAGAATGGTTAAAAGATGATTGCAATAGTTCAGATATCTTAGATAGAACTGGGGAAGTATTCACCAACTCCTATGTTAATCCGCATTCTACAATAAAGAGTTCTGTGTTTTTAGAGGCTGTAAACTTTGTTTTGGACACATCCAATAACGATGTTAGTTATGCTCCTATAAAATATTGGGACAAAATATTAACATTTTTCGCGGCAGCACATGGCAATAGGAAAACAAATCTACCGTGCGTGACTGCTATTCGAACACATAGGGAAACATCTGGGTCCGTTCTTGAAGAGTCGATGGATTATCCGGAAGTTTTAGAAAGAGACACCAGTTATGATACTATTTTACAAAGACTAGAAAAAAATAACCCATTTGTTGATGTTCTGATCTCGCATGGCGCCCAGGGCTCCCGAGAAGAATTGCATGAACATGTGTTACAATTGTTAGATCCAGACAACTTTGCAAATAAATATTCGGATCACACTCTTTCAGAAAACCCTCCTCCATCCTACACTAGCAAGTTTTATAAAGACAATATCAACTATGTTATTATGCAACAAATAAATAAAAGGGTCGACAAAATATATAAAGAAGTGGCAGAAAATGGAATATGTGTAATAAAAAACCACCTGAAGGATAAAAAACATCTTGGACTAATAACTGCCGAGGTTGATTCTATACTAAATGATACGGAGGAGGGTGACTATAATTTCGGAAAGGCGGCCAGAATCGGATCATTACAACAAAACCAAGACCGCGGCTACGTTGGCATAGTCGAATATTTTAATGCGCCATGGATGTACGCCCTGAGCACTCGTTACTTAAACAAACCTATTGAATTCGATGAGTTGTTCGTGACCCATGAATTTAGAAACGACAATGGCCTTGGAAGAAACGGGTATCTTCATTATGATCGAATACATACTTTTAAATTTATTCTTTACCTGACCGATAGTGATAAACAAAGCGGCGCCTTTAGTTATATACCAGAAAGCCATCTAGATGGGAAATATTTAAGAACAAGAGACACGAGCAAAAATTATGAAGACCAGACCAATCGCGTTTTAATAGACCACCCTGATTTATGCTCTGAAGAAGATATTGTATCAGTAGATGCCCCTGCGGGATCGTTGATCATATTTGACACTGACCTATTTCATCTTGGCGGCATGGTTGAAGATGGAAAAGAAAGAAAACTTATTCGACTTCATTTGAGGTAGATTTCTAATGAATTCAAGGATATTAATTACTGGAGGCACCGGGATGGTCGGCACTGCACTTAGATCGTTTTTACCGGATGCAGCTTATATATCGTCTAAAAATTATGATTTGACTTGTGCAAATCAAGTAGAGGATATGTTCTCGAAATATAAGCCTCTTTGTGTACTTCACCTAGCTGCAAAAGTTGGAGGCCTCAAAGCGAATATTGATAATTCAGCAGATTTCTATATCGATAATATGCTGATGAATACCAATGTTCTGCACTGTGCACATAAACATAATACAAAGAAGGTTATATCTTTATTGAGTACGTGCGTATATCCAGATGAAATTCAATATCCCCTCACAGAAGATAAAATACACCAGGGCCCTCCACATTATTCAAATTTTGCATATGCATATGCTAAGAGAATGCTGGACGTCCAATCAAGAGCATATAGAAAGCAGCATGGATGTAATTTTGTAACTGCAGTTCCAAATAATTTGTTTGGAGAAAATGATAACTTTGACCTAGACAATGGTCATGTTATACCATCTATTATAAGAAAAGTATTTGAAGCTAAACAAAAGGGCAAAAAAGTGATATTATGGGGGAATGGATCTGCATTAAGAGAATTCACATATTCTAAAGATCTTGCCAATATATTATTGTTTCTCCTAGAAAATTATGACGGAGAATTTCCAATAAACGTAGGTAACACAAAGGAATATTCGATAAAAGAAGTAGCACATATGATATGTAATATATTTGAATACCCGGAAGAAAGTATAATATGGGACACCGACAAACCCATGGGTCAATATAGAAAGCCGTCTGATAACAAAAAATTAATAAATCTAGGCTGGAAAGATACGAAATATTGCGATTTTAAACAAGCATTAACAAATAGTTGTGAATGGTTTATAATGAACTATCCAAACATTAGAGGTATAAATTGAAAACTGCTCTTATAACAGGAATAACTGGCCAAGACGGATCTTATTTAGCGGAGCTATTATTAGATAAGGGATATCGAGTTGTTGGGTTGAAACGAAGAACATCAACGATATGTACGGAAAGGATCGATCATATATATTTTAACGATAATATGATACTAGAATATTTCGATCTTAATGACACAGGAAGAATGTATGAATTATTAATTCAATATGAACCAGATGAAATATATAATTTAGCGGCACAGTCTCATGTCAGGGTTTCTTTTGAAATACCAGAACACACAGTAGATGCTGTCGCCATGGGAACACTGAGGCTTTTAAATGCTGTTAAAATGGTGGGCAAGCCAGATGCCAAGATATATCAAGCATCATCATCTGAAATGTTTGGGGACAACCCAAATTTTCCTTTTAATGAAGAGTCTAAATTAATGCCGGCGTCTCCCTATGCGTGTGCAAAAGTATTTTCTCATAATATTATTAGAAACTATAGAGAATCTTATGGCATGCACTGCAGCAGTGGAATATTATTTAATCATGAGTCTCCAAGAAGAGGGGAAACATTTGTTACGAGAAAAATAACCATGGCCGCAGCAAATATAATGTACGGATTACAGGATAAATTATATTTAGGAAATTTGGATGCATCAAGAGACTGGGGCTTTGCAGGGGATTATGTGGAGGCAATGTGGCTAATGTTGCAGCAGGATGTACCGGACGACTATGTTATATCCACAGGAGAGACCCACACTGTTAGAGAATTTTTAGAAATAGTTTTTGATCTAGCCGGTCTTGACGATCCCATGCAATATGTGGAAATAGATCCTAGATTTTATAGGCCTCAAGAGGTTCCATATTTGCTTGGAGACTCCTCAAAAGCCCAAAGAGTTTTAAATTGGAAGCCAAAAACAGACTTAGTTAAACTTGCGGAAATAATGTTACAGCACGATATAGAAGAAGTTAGCAGATCGTTTCCAGTACCGGGAGTATGATGTTTAAAATTAATTCAATAGGAGTGGTAGGTTTAGGTTTTGTTGGGACAGCCGTAAAGAATGGGTTTGAAAAGAAGGTTAATGTTGAAACATATGACAAATATTCTGAAGACAAATCAACGTGCATCAGTCTTGAAGAACTTGTTAGTAAAACAAAGATTTTATTCTTATGTCTCCCGACCCCAATGAATCCAGACGGGTCTTGTGATTTGTCAATCATAAAGGAGACAGTGCTTAAAATAGATGAACTAGCGACAAAAGAACATGTGGTAGTCATTAAATCTACAATATTACCAGGAACAACAAGTGATCTGAATCAGGTCTGCGCAAATATCCAGGTAGTTTTTAATCCAGAGTTTTTGACAGAGGCAAATTATATTGAAGATTTTAAAAACCAAACAAGAATAGTTTTGGGCGGCCCAAGACCAGGCACAACTGTGGTGAAAACACTTTATAAAAAAGTATTTGAAGAAACTCCAATTATCAAAACAGGGTCTACAACAGCAGAGTTTGTAAAATATTTTTTAAACTGTTTCCTTGCAACCAAGGTAAGTTTTGCAAATGAATTTAAGCAAGTCTGTGATAGAATGAACGTAGATTTTGATAAAGTTGTAGAGTATGCCTTATATGATAAGAGGGTAGGAAACACGCATTTTTCAGTCCCCGGCCCTGACGGCCAGCCGGGCTTTGGGGGATCTTGTTTCCCGAAAGATTTAAATGCCTTTATAAATTTAGCTGAGAGATTAGATGTTAATTCTATGGTTCTATCTTCTGTTTGGAAAAAGAACTTAGAATTAAGACCAGAGAAAGACTGGGAGAAATTGCTCGGTAGAGCAGTAAATTTTGCAAAAAAGGAGAAATAAAATGCAATTTTCAGATCAAGCACTTGGGGCGGTAATGATGGCCCTGCAAAAATCCCTATTGGAACAGACTGACATCGTTCCAGTTTTAAAGGATTTTAATTTTAAACAAAATGAGACCGGTGAGCTTTTCGTTATGAATCCCCCTCTTGTTAAGATGTCAGAGGACGACGACCGCGCAGAACCTGTGATCAAGGGCGAAATGGACCCTTAATATGCCAATATATTGTTACAAATGCGAGAAATGTGAAACAGTTTTTGAAACAATGCACTCTATGAAAGAGAAGCTGGAGGATTGTGAAGAATGTTCATCAAAAAAAACACTTGTTCGAGTCCCCCCGATAATGTCAAAGGCCAAGGTATCTTCTAAAAAAAAGGCCGGCACCATCGTTAAAAAGTTCATTGAAGATACGAAACAAGATATTCGCAAAGAAAAGGAAGATATGCGAAATCAAGAGATTCAGCCATGACAACACTTATATTAGTTTCAATTATATTATTATCAATATCCGCAAATATCATGTTAATTTGGTACATAAAGCGTCTTTTCCAAAAGATATTTTTTATATCAGATAACATTGGTGACCTCTTGAGCAACCTTGAGGGCTTCGCCACTCATCTTGAAAAGATACATTCTCTAGAAACCTATTATGGTGATGAGACTTTACAAGGGTTGATCAGGCACTCTAGAAATATTGTTGAATATGTTGAAGGTTACAAAGATGTTTATAACTTTACAGAGGAACAAGACAACACTACGGAAGAGGAAAATGCCAAGGAAATCTAAAAAGAAAGGTAAATATTATTTTACAGAAGAGCACGAACAAGCGGTAATTGATTATGCATCAACCCGCGATAATCAGATACGAACGAAATTATATGTTGAGTGGCTAGAGCCAGCCTTCAGCGAGATGGTTGATAAAATTGTTTTCACATACAAATTTAACACTTTACCCAACATAGATTTACTTCGCGAAGAATGCAAGGTTTATCTAACAACAATTTTAGATAAATATAATCCAAATAGAGGCTCAAAGGCCTTTTCATATTTCAGTGTAATTACTAAAAACTGGTTTATACACAAGGTGAAGAAAAATTCACAAGGCCTACGCAGGGAAATAGATATGGATAACATGTCGAAAAGACATGAACAAGAATATATGACCGAGCAACACACTTATATAAAAGATAGGGAGGATGCTGAATTCTGGAAATTCTTATGGACAGAAATTGAATCATGGGAAGTGGAAAATATGCGCCCAAATGAAAGAAAAGTGTTATATGCAGTTCAGGAATTACTTGAAAAACGCGATTCAATTGAAATTTTTAACAAAAAAGCTATTTATCTATACATGAGGGAAATGACCGGTCTCAATACGAAACAGGTTGTTAACAATCTCAATAAACTAAGAAAAAAATATAGGAATTTTAAAACCAAGTGGGACAAAGGGGAAATATAAAAGATTTAGAGTCGTATCTGGAGGAAGCAATAACTAACATCAGAGACGACCGCGCAGTCACGTTTAATCTTCTAAAGGAGATTATGGCCCTCATTGCAGATGACAAGACGCAACATGAGAGGATTGGTGTAATAGCCGCAAAATATGTTGAAACCTTGCAACGTTCAAACGAACAATTAGTTAAGATATCAGCCCTTATTCAAAAAAATGAAAAAGGGATTGAAGGATTATCTGCAAGCGACAAAGACGAAATATTCGATATTATAAAGGGCCAAGACAATGACGACGAAAGATCAGAAGGATAATACATCTGATAAAATTCAACATTCCGAGTTGAATCCTGCAGAAAGACCAATAATAAGGAGAACTTATAATCCTGATTTGACGTCGGGCCTCGGCGCCATATCTGAAGCTACTCGTGCTGTGTTCGAGTTTGATATATTTGCAGATGTAGCAAGGCCCTTCAGGGCTATAGTTTTAAGAGACGAGTCTCAAGCAGTAACTATACCAATTGAAGCTCAGGGCAGAATAAACGCCATACTTGCAAAAAACAATTCAGACGAGTGGGCCGCGGCAAATCCACGAGTTAAAATGGTGAGATGTAGAATTCCAGAACTACATTTTCATCTTCCAGAACCAGAAGATTATGGAGACCCTAATTTTCAACATCTTATCGACTTATATCCATTATTTGTAGGATTGGTTGACGAAGAAAGTTCGCTCCTTACCCCGGGAGATATAGTCGAAGTCGACTTTGGTAATTTAACAAATCTTTCTGATCCAATATTTGTGAGAGCCCTTAAGGCCGCAACTAACTCCGGAGGAAGAAGAAACCAAGACCCTTCTAGAACGCCCGGGAGTAAAGTTAAAAATCGATTTGACCGGTCATGTTCCGGAAATTATAATGGAAAAGGCGCCCCCGGCTCCCCTTTAAAACATGTCCCAAACACTGCGCTTTCTAATATAGGCCCCCAGAATCCAGCAAGATATTCTCCAATAAATCCTGAAAAAAGAAGAGGACAAGTACCCTCTGGCAAAGGGATGTTTTTGTTGGGATATCGACGATCCGCAAGTCAGGGCAAAGAAGCTATATTAAAAAGATGTAAGTGGGCCGGCCTATCTTTCGTATGTTTAATGACGGCATGGCAAGAAAAAGGCCATATGAAGAAAATTCAGAAAAAGAGAAATAGAGAATATGGCAAGTTTCTTTCACAAAATGGAATTCAGGTATATCTTTGGGGTTTTCCATGGGCAACGAAAGAGAGTGAGAGGGACACACTAAAAAGAGAACATGAATTCGCTAAATATATGTGCGAGGAAGCAGTAGAATGCGGCGCCTTGGGCATAATAACAGATCCGGAGGCTGGATATTACATGGGAGCCAAAAGGTCCGGATATAGCAGCCTGGAGGTGTTGAAAGACCAAGCAGTTAAACACATGCAAGTCTTGCGTCAGCATGCAGATAAGAATGGGGGGTTATCTATTGGTGTTACTACATATGGAACTCCGAACTTTCATATGAAAAGATTTCCTTTTTCTTCGTTCGCCGCTAAAAATTCCGATGGCAAAACATATCATGATTTTACTATCCCGCAGGTCTATTGTTCGGAAGGAGCCGCGGCACACACTTATAATTCCAACAAAGGACTAAAAAAGAATTTACGTAGATATAAAAAAGCTGGCTATATTAATATAATCCCGGCATTAGGAACTTATGGTAAACACTGGCAGTTTGACCCGGGCGGTTCTAGTATGAAGAGCCCTGCAAGAATGGCCATGGAAGCCGAGTATCCAAAAAACGCCCTTGAGGGAATTGAATACGGCGGGATGGAAGACGGAACTGTTATGTGGTGGGAATGGGGATTGACCGACACCCATACATCTAAATGGGGCAGTTCGCAAACTAGATGGGATATAGTAAAATCTTTGGGAAATAAAGCTGCAGCAGCGTCGACCGAGATCGCAAAGTCTGATAACAAAGCGCGTACTGAAGAGTCACATACGGCCAGATCAAAGGCTCCATCACAAGCTAAGCCAAGTATACCATCTGGTTCCGCAGCCTCGCCGCCCCCCGCTCCAAAATATTTAACTCTAAAAGCCGCCAAGAAAATGGTGTCCCTCGCTCAAGCAGAATATGAAAAAGCAATTCAGGACAACAAAAAGAATCCACCGCCCTGGGAACATGAGACAACACTGGGGAGAACAGAACTAGCTCTCCAAGAAGCTAAAAAAGTGCTGGGGAAAATAAAGGCCGGCCAAAAAATAGTAGACAGCACAAACCAGACCCCAAAGCCAGCCTCTACGGCTTCCGGTGCTTCCGCACCCCCGTGTGCCGATGGTTCCGGCGGTCAATCACACGATGCTGGTGATATCGGGGCCCCGTTGCCAGTGGACACGGACCCTAATCTTCAAATAGTTATTAATAAAGGAAAGCCCTTTTCAAAATACGGTAAAAAGAGAAGAAAGAAAATTAACATGATAGTGATTCATGAAAGCGTCGTTGGAGAAAAAAACGAACAAGCAAGAAAAGACGGCGGCCGAGCAGGAACGTATCGAGTTTTAGAGAATCGAGGGTTATCAATTGAATATATGGTCGGAAAAGACGGCTCTGTCACACAACATATAGACCCAAGAACTGGCTTTGGGTACCACGGCGGAGGCAAATCGGTTCCCGGCGGAGGCGTAAACTCCAGATCGATAGGAATAGAAATATTAAATAAATGGAAATCTTCCAGGGCCCGACCAGAAGAAAAAGATAGGGTTTTTGGAAAATATCTTAATCCTACAATTGAACAACAAGAGGCGTGCTATCGTCTAATAGTATTTCTGGTTAAAACATTTCCAGATTTGCATATGCAGTTCTGGAACGTGCGCGGAGATAAATTTTATTGGAGTAAGGTCGATGGAATGCCAAAGGGTGTAACATCCCACTCAGGCTATGTCGCGATGAAGGGAGATGGCTCGTCAACAGCATATTATTGCACACTACGAGCAAGAGGCTATGCACAAAAAGAGGCCTACAGTCTTCTCGGAACTGCCTTGGAACAAAGGTGGGTGAAAAAGAAGAAAATAACAACGTTGCCGCCGGCCAAAGGAAGACTGTTTAATCTTGTAGGTTCTTCACAGCCAACAACATCTTAATACAAAGGGAAAACATGAAATGTCAGATCCAACGAATATAAGCAATATCGAAGACGAAAATACTGAAAGTCCAAAATCTAAAAAAGCAAGAGACTTTAGCGGTCAAGACTTAAAAAGACAGAGTAGTCAGGCAAAAAGGAAAGACACAAAACAGAATATTATGAACGGTGTCGCCAACGGCCACTTAGAAGAGGCGATCCCTATCTTTATTGCAGCACCTTGTGAAAAAGTTATCGCCGGCGAAAATAATGCATATATTACTCTTGGTAGAGACCGCCCAGCCGATAGATTAAGCGGGCACGGAGGAAAAGGAGATACCCAAGCCGGCACAATAGATCTCGTCGTTGGCCGCGGCGACAATCAAAAACCACAAGCCGTAGATCCCAAAACTGCCCGGCCATCGTTTGTGAACAACGATTTTATCAATGATTCAGCTAGAATCTATATAAGTCAAAAAACCAATATCGACGACAACTTTGGTATTGCCGATGGTAGTCTGGGTAATCAAAAAACAAGATCCGGAATTGGAATAAAGGCCGACGCAGTAAGAATTATAGGCCGCGACGGAATTCAACTAGTAACAAGGACAGATCCAAAGAATTCAATGGGCGTAAAATCAGAAGAAGATATCGGTGGAATTGATCTTATAGCGGGAAACGATAGTAGCAAACTTGAGCCTTTAGTAAAAGGTGATTCGTTAATTGCTGCCATAAACCAAATAGTGAGACACATTAATGATTTAAACGGCGTGGTAGATGGAATGTTAATGATTCAGCAAGATTTTAATGAAGCTTTACAAAGTCACTGGCACTTTTCTCCATATTTCGGCGTGCCAACATCTGCGTCTCCAATAGCAGAGGCACAGGGAGTGCTCTGTAGCATAAATCATCTTACAAAAACTAAGTCAGATTTATATAATCACAAGAAGAATCTCAAAGCATTTAAGTTTAATTTTTTAAAGAAAAGTGGCAAAAAATATATTTGTAGTAGATACAATAACGTTAACTAAAAAAACAATGACAAGAACCCAAGAAAAAATATTAACTATTAAAGGCAAGACGTATGATCTTACTGATCCTGATTGCCCTGCAAAAGAAATTCATGAGAAAATTCAAACTCGACTTGAAGAACTACAATTTGATAATCCTGCAGATAAAGAACTTTGGGAACTAGATGAATATAGCGCTTGGTATGATGCTGGTGAACCAACAGGAAACACTCTACGTCAGTATATTTTTGAAAGATGGGATCCTATATCAGAAGAGATAACTCCTGGTCCAACAGTTCCCAAAACAGAAGAAATAATTGCCAGTGACGAAACAATAAACCACAAGTGGAATTTAGAAGAAGCAACGAAAATATACAAAGAAACAAGAAAAGAGTTCGTGGAGAAGCATATTGAATCCGTGCCTGGAAAACCAAATCTCGTGCGCAAAAGAGAAGATTCGGAAATATGGAGTCAGCCGAGATATAAGAGTTCTCAATCTTGGGCTCGTGTTTTTAAAAGAGAAGCGGATCGAGTTGCAACAGACGCAGTAAAAGCCTGGGCTCTTGAACAAAGTATTTGGAAAGCCTCTGGTCTGTCGGACGATAAGATATCGTTTTTAGAGATCGGGGTAGCGTGGAGAGAAGTGCACTGGATTGACCACCCTATGTTTAAAGAACCTTTGCCAAGTGTGAAGCCGACAGAGGAAACAAAAGCCGAAAATGCTGATACGCCACCGCAAGAGGTCAGGGCACCCCAGATAATCAAGAGCCAGGAAAAAGCTTCGCCCCCGCCCGCCTCCGCCAAGATTGAACCAGCAGCAAATCAGACGTCTGGCCAATCGGTTATTTCTATTGATGAAAAGTCATATACTTATGATGACTTAATATACGAAATCGATGAGGACGACGCAGCCGGAAATCTTAAAAATGCGATTGTTGCATCTGAAAAAATTAATGATGTTTTTAATACTCAGCTAGGAAGAATAACTATAATGTCTTATCGGTCTGCTGCAAAATTCGGACTGACGTCAGATCAAGTTCTTAAGGCAGAAGTAATGGCCGAAATGAATGAGTGGGTTAATGCCGGCATGCCATCTCCAGCACTAGATTCAAGCTTCATAGGGTTTGGAATTATAAAACCTGAAGACCATATTATTAATCAAGATGATTGGTTTGAGGTTCGATATGCATCAGCAGCACTGAAAGAAAGATATTCGCCTAAACAGGAAGAAGATCCACCTGATCAGCCCGAGGAAATTTCGGAGGAAACACAGACTACTCAATCCGAACAGGAGCCAACTCCCGCAGAAGAAGAACCAGAGCCAGAAGTAAAAAATGCAATACACTTTGCCGGCCGGCCAAACGTTCGAACGGGTGACGTCATTCAAGATTGGACAAGATCTAGTGTAGATAAACATCGACCATTTTTTGATTCCGTAAAACAAGAATATCTTTTATCATGGAAAACAAAACATGAAGGCACTGGTGGAGAAGAAACCTCTGAAGAATATCAACTTCGGACCCAGGAACTGAAAAAGGAGGGCTGTAAATGGCTTTTGGATTTCTTTTTTAAAAAATATGACGACGAATTGTTAACAAAACTAACAAAAGTGTCTAATCACGAATATTACATAAAAGATCGCCCAAAATCAAAAATGAAAGTTTTGGTTAAAATACCAGCAAGATATTTTGATGCAATAGTAACAAAAGACGAAGATTTCTCTTGGGACAGCGATGAAGTTACAAAACGAAGAGTCACTCTTTCAAGTTCAGACATTGAGAAGGATATAGATTCTGTCATTGAGGAGCTTCGAAGCTATGATGATATAATAAAAAGTTCAGGGGCAAGAATAGCTCCCGGCCCATCTGCCGATGCGCAATTACAAAAAAAACATTCTCTTAGCTATAAAGAAGACTTCGCACCCGATTTATATAAATTGTGGAAAGGCTTACAACAAATATTTAAACACAATAATCTAGAAATTAGGAAAGATAAAGATGATATTATAGAGATTGGCTTCTCACAGGGATTCAGAGAGATAACTTATATTCTTTATGGTGATTCCGATGATCAGATTATTGAAATGCTGCCATTGAGGTTTGGATTTAACGCTTTTAAATATTTCTTAAACAGAAGAAGAAATAAAAATCGAACTTTTAGAACAGGAAACGGATTATTGTTTTATCTTTCAGAAGCTACGGAATATTTAAAAAAGAATCCAGGCTCGGACAGATGGCTTAAATTTACTCAAAGTTATATAAACCCCAGTGTTCTTATATATCCAGCCGGCGCACTGGAGCCGGCCCGCCAGCCTGGGGCTGAAGAGGAGATAGAACTTCAAAGATCCACAGACACAGGCGTTGCCTCTGGTCCGTATGTGACGTCAGAGGAAAAAAGAGCAGATGACAGAGTTGTTAATGATCAAGAGGTCAGAAAAAAAATAGCCGACAGAAGAGACAGAGAGGAAGATCCCGTCGCGCCGCCTCATGTAGAGACTCCGGAGGACATAGAAGAAGCATATGCTAAAAAATATAATAAAACTGATCACCGCCTAGCAGCCCGAGCAGCGATGACTTGTTTGTTGAAAATCATGCCCGATTCGGAAATAAAGACTGCTTTTGAAAACAGTATTTCAATAGCCGATCCGGTGTTTAACTATCAGCAACCCGGCGCCCGGTCCAAAATGGTGGCAACAGTTTGCCCGTCCATGAAACGATCACATGGAACAAGATCTAAATCTAGACTTCCCAACTTAGACAAAATCACTTGGTTGTTTCCAGACGATAATCCAATTATTAGTGATACCATGGTGTGGGAAGCAAAGCGGATAGAACAATCCATGGACAGGATGTTGAAGACTTTGGTGGATATAGCCGAATTCCCACTTTCGGTTTGTGAAAATATAGATAATTTATTAAGACAATTCGATAATCTTCTCAATCAGTTTGACAGGTTGAGAAATACAATATGTCGAGAACTACAAGTAAAACTAGGTTTACAACCAGGGCTATGTCCAGATCCTTTTATTGACGATATGTTCGCAAGTATGACAGACCGGGAATTAAAAGACTTATTTGATGGAAACCCGGGTGATGATTCTTTGGAACAGTTGGCCGATCTGTTAGATAACCATTCTCTTCCAATATCACCAGAATTTTTCTTTGGCATGCCCAATGATATTGAGCCACTCGGGTGCATCCCTTCATTTGATTCTATAGAATGTCCAGACCAATTTTTTGATAATCTCATAAATCAAAGGAAGGCGCTTTTAGCTAAAGGTGGTACAACATCAGATCAAATAAATAAACAGATCTTAAAGGAAAAAGAGGACAGGATCAATGGACTTAAAAAATTAGCAGATCTTCTTAATGCCGACAATCTAGATCACCTTGTCCCTCCGATGGATTCTTGCACAGAAAAAGAAGCCGAAAGAGAATTAAGCGAAGATTTGAACGAATCCAGCCTGACACCTCCCGCAGCTTCTTTAGCGCCAAAACAGCCAGAATCAATGGATTATATGACAAATAAAGTTATTAATCAAATATATTCTCAAACAGAACAGTCTTTTGATTCTGATTGTAGAGCATATATTGAATCTATTATAGAAATATCTGAA
>Ga0208299_1000733_pt1 | contig 28177 bp, 9 predicted proteins | sample 15_taG_FD_184089 | JGI IMG/M metagenome (GOLD analysis project Ga0208299, IMG submission 184089) | Marine viral communities from the Subarctic Pacific Ocean - 15_ETSP_OMZ_AT15312 metaG (SPAdes) (version 2) | ecosystem: Environmental > Aquatic > Marine > Oceanic | place: Pacific Ocean | collected...
TCCATTTTAGCTAAATTTTCTTCAGAGAATATTTCTTTTCTTTTCTCAAGCCAATCACCTATATATTTTTCTCTACCAACAGTTTTACCAACTTCACTGACTTCGGTAGCTAATGTCTCCGCCCACCAAGTTTCTTTAGGTTTCTTTAACCCAGTTTCTATTTTAGTTAATACAGCAACATTTTCAGCGTAAGCTTGTAATTCGGGATTACTAGTAACATGTTCTAATAGTTTAGTTTTAGCTGTTTTAGTTAATCCAGGTATTTCAAATCCAGCTTTGTTCCATATATAAACTCTAGCAGCCATATCGTTTGTAAAATTAGTTTCTCCAGCTGGTTTATCTAGGGATTTAACTACATCTTTACTTTGCTTACGTAGTGACATATAGTCGTTAAGTATAGTTTGTCTAGCTGTGTGTAAGTCATTGACACCCCTTTCCCATGGTTTATAGAAATTCTCTTCAAACCACTTTTTGTTTTCTATACCTTCTTTACCTTTACCATATATAGGTTCTATAAGTAACTCTAAATCACCGGCAGAATCTGGTATAAAGAATCTCCTTCTTTTTTTATCTCTACCTCTCATTTTTCCCTCTGGTGTAGAAAATCTTTTTTTAGACTCTATACCAAAAGTAGATTCCATTATATCATTAATACTGGAACTTAAATCCCTAGTATTTAAAGATCTAGCTTGTTGAACCTCAGATTTAATATCCAGTTGATCTAAAACTTGTTTAACAGGTTCTATAGCTTGCATACCTTCCATGATTTTTTGCTTGTCAAAGATACGTTTATCACCCCTCATTTCAGGATCCATTTCTAAAACCTTCTTAAGATCAACTCTTACTTTACCGTCAACTATTTTTATAAAATTCTTTATATCAGAATTTTTAACTGACGTTTTCCATCCTATTTCTGTGGTAGGTTTTCCCCAATTTTGTCTCCAATCTACGCCTTTAAAACCCTGGGCATTTAGACTGATATCTGCAGAGATATAAGCTTCACCGCCTTCGACATGCTCAAGCGAAATCAAATCTCCTTTCTCTATAATCACGTCACTAACTTTCATTTCTCCAAAATGCCCACCGTATGTATTAACGCTAGTTATTCTCCCATTACTGTCAAAAAGGTAGGAAGTAGTAGCCTTTCCACTTTTGTCATATTCTACTACAGCCTCTTTTTCCCCCTTAGGATTGTACCGCGTAGACTTAGCTGTCACACCGTTAACTCTATTTTCTACTATCTTAGTACCAGCGCTCCAACCATTAAGTGTTTCTGCGTTAGTTTCAGTTGTAACAGTTTTCTTATCTTTACTTACGGTTCTGGTTTCCATAACAAACTCTTGAACTTTACTTTTGCCTTTCTTTGTGGTATAAGGCACAAGTTCTACTGTCTTGGTAACTCTGCCTTCTTTAACTCTTACAACAGGCGCGTCTGTAGCGTTGTCCATTCTATCCCAATATTGTCCATTTGCCTTAAATGCTAATAACTTTCCGTTTTGAAATACAATACTTTTTGGACCATCGTTATAGTTTTCCCACTGACTCCAAGCTTTTTTTGTTAATTTACCGTCCTTCTTTTGTGCTATACACCACGGATTGGAATTTTCACCCCAATGTGTATCTATAGTTTTTCTAACAGCTTCCTGCCCTTCCTTAGTCTCAGCAACTATGTGCTCTGTAACACCATGTTTCTTATTAGTAACCTTACCTTTCTCAAACTCTTTTACAGTTTTAGGGTCTGCAGGTTTTTCTTTAATTTTCCCAGCGTACTTCTCTATAAGCTCATTAGGGTTTCTATAAGAGAATATATCTTCCTTATATTTCTCAGCTATTTCTACCGCTTGTTTTACTTTGTAGCCATCTTCGCTAAGTTTGATATTACTTGTAGCTAACCATTTTGTAGTTATTCTTTGGTATTTTTTTCTTTTATTAATAGGTACATCTAACTTCTCAACGAAATCGATCATATCATCTACAGACTTGGAAATGAGATTTTCTTTAACCAAATCAGGTCTACGTTTAGCTATAGTTTTTTCATACTCTAATCTAAGATCTTTAGAGTGTAATATCTTACTGTAAGTGTCAGGAGAATCTAATCTATTCACGTCCTTAATATCTTCTAAAGCCTCTTTCTTTTGCGTTTTAGCTTGAACAACCTTAGATTTAACCTTTAATTGGCTTAAAACATCTTTAACAGCCTTAACATTTTGCATAGCGTCATCAGCAAAATACATGTCGTTATATCCTTCTGAGAATTTCTCTAACATCCACATTGCCTTAGCTTCTCCAGTGCTATTACCTAGTCCAGTAATATTCTTTAAAGGTATATGTAAACCTTGTGCTTTCAAAAACTCATATATAGGAACAGCCGCTTCAGCTGGTCTAGCAGTTAATACAAATTGATCTTCTGTTCCAAATTTCTTAGCTCTCTCTAAAGCTTTCTGAAAAAATGGACCTTGCTTACCCTCGGTAACTACATCAAATTCTGTAAAGTCAAATTTACCGCCTCTATCAAGTATATCCTTTCCTTCAATAGCAAACTGTTCTGCATCTAATCTAACTTTTTCATATCCACTGACAAAATCTTTCATCTTGCTAACCAGATCTGTTGGCATAGCGTCTTCTTGTTTTAGTTTATCAGTTTTAACTTCCATAAACCTTTCTCTAAACATTCTTTTAAAACCAGGTTTATTACCTTGAACCGCCCCGTGGTTTTTTTCAACAATTTTATCTAACAAAGATCTTTCTGCTCTAGCCTTATTTCTAGCCAATGCAGTTTCTAAAGAGGTTTCAACAAACAACATACTAACGTCATATCCTTTATCTTTAAATTCGTTCACTAGTTTTTCCATTGCTTTTATAGAACCACCAGTACCATCAACAACGACTCCACCCGCGTTACCTTGGTATTTCATCATTTTTCTTTTAGCAATACCTCTTGCTTGATGTTGTAATTTACCCAAGGTACTTCTTTGTTCTTTAGTAAAATCATTCATGTTTTCTGGTAATCCATGGTTTTTCTTTAACCATTCTAAAGATATATCAGAGTTAACAATTTTAAACCCTTGTTTTTCTAAGTTTAACTTCTTGATAACGTTACCTTTACCACTACCAGCTCCACCCGCTAAGAATACAACCTTTCTACTTGGTTTTGGTTTACCGCTAGGATTTGGTACCCTAGCTCTCACTCCAGATTTAGTTGTAGCTAACGTATCATCAAAGTCCCAAGTAGACATACCTCTTCGTTTTTGGTCTTTTTTTCTACCATTGTTAAGTGCTTTATCTATTTTTTTAGCTATGTCTAAATTTTTAGAATTATAATTTTTAGCAGCTATTTTCCTAAAGTTTTTTGGAAATAATTTTTGAATATTTTTCCCCACTTCTTTTCTTTTTATATCTTTTTCAGCTAAAGATAAATTAGGATGATGATCATAAACTTTACCTTTCCTATATCCTGCAAAAGCTCTTAATCCTAAATCAAAATCAGAAGAATGACTTACCTCAAAATACCTATTTTGAAGTGGATCCATACCTGGTAAATGTGAAGCTCCTAAATCTGCTTGTAAAATTTTATTTACCATTGTGTCGTATTTCTTAGGTATAAGAGTAGTATGGTGGTCTCTAAGAGTTAGTTCCACAGCTTCCTTCATAGTTCCATCACCTGACAATATATAATGATATATTCTAGCTTTTAAATGCTGCGCTGGAGTTATGTGCTCTAATACGTAGTTTTCGGGATTGGTTCCATGTTCCTTAATTAAATCACTCATCTTAACGTTAGGCAGAACAGCGAACGAAGCAGAGGTTTTGATTAAACCAAACATGTTACCAGCGTGCATTTCCACCCATTGCCTAACAACCCTTTGGCTCACATTATCGTTCTCATAAGCTTCTCTTAAACCCTCAATAGAATCCCAAAGTATTTCTTTATTTTTTTCTCCGTACTCAAATAGTTTATCAGCTTTAGCTTGATCAAATTTTTTAACACCTTTTCTGAAAAAACCAAGATCTTTCATCACCTCAACCTTCTTCCCAACATTTGTTTGTTTAACACGTTCTGCTGTTGGAACAAAAGTCCCGTCTTCTAATTCTGTTTCGTATTTTTTTAATTTACTTATATCAGGAACTTTTTCACCATCAACAACTTTAAAAAATCCTTTATCAGTAGCAATCTTTCTATAAACAGCATCTAACATAGCGTAACCATCATACGTTATATCTCCTTCTTCAGCTGATTTACCTTTACCTTCTGCGTACTTAGCATTAGCTGATCTAAGAACAGTATACCTAAGATCATGTGTCACATCGTCAATCATGTCCTGTATGGTTTTATACTTACCGATTCCACCACCACTACTAGCGCCAGCTAATAAATGAGCTTTATACACGCCAACACCGTGTTTTAAGATTAGTCTTTCGGCCGCTTGCATCTCGTACACTATACCATCTCTTATATCTTGATATTTATAAAGACTACCTGGGCCTTTTATATTTGGTAGGCCAAGATTACTTTCAACGCCTTCCATTGTGTTAGGTAAATCCAATGATTTTTCTGCTCTTTTAATAAATCCTTCAAGAATCTTCTGTGGCCTAAACTCAAATTTAAATTCTTTATAAACTTCTTCAGCTATTTTCTCTAATGTCGCGTCCTCATTAAGTTTTGAATCTTCATTAACTATTTTAAATTTACCATCCTCTCTAATACTTACTAGCTTAAAATGGTTTTTTACAGCGTTTATAACAGCTCTTTTAGGATCACCTTTAGCTCCTAGTTTTGATTCAATTTCAAATTGTCTATAAAATTCGTCGTGAAAAGCATCGGATCTAACTTCTTCTCTAACTACTTTTCTAGTGTGAGCATCCACTACATTACTTAACGTCCTAGTCCAAAACGATCTAGACTTACCACCTTTAAAGTTGGCTACTATATTCGCATCTAAATTACCAGACTCTGTCATTACCTCTTCTGTAATCAATCTACCATCTTCAGACATTATACGTCTTGATTTACCACCCAAAGATCTATCAGCACTTAATTTTGTAAGCTTACCATCTTTAATACCAACATATGCCTCAACATCTTTTCCAGTTAATTTTTGTCCTTTAGCTTTTCCTTTTATATATATTCTACCACCCGGTCCCGTTGCTGCTCTCCAATAACCATCTTTATGTGGTTTTTCATTAGTTTCAAAACCTAATTCTCTAAGCTCTGCTCTAGTGTAGTTTTTTGGTGTTGCTAGATGATATAACTCTCCTAACGTTCCTAATCTAGGAAACGCAGATCTACCAACTAAAGCGTCACTAACACCTTTATCAAACTTGACTGTTCCAGAAGGAAGCCCATCTGCTATCCTTTGAGAATTTTTTATTTTTTTAGTAGCAGGAGTTCCGTCTGGATTAATTTTTTCCCTTGTTTCAACCTTACCATCTACAGTTCTTTTTTCCATCACACTAACACTGTAATCTGCTTTGACTGATTTTTGAAAGTTTTCAAGATTTGTTTCACCACCTATATCATTAAGATTTTTTCTTTGAGCATCAGTAAGTTTTACGCCGTACATGCTCTCTGTAAACTCAGGTGCTAAATCAGTTATATCTCTATAACCCATTTCTTTAGCTTTTTCTTTACTAGGCATGTTGTCAAGTATAGTTTTTTCCCATGGCTTAAAAGCCTCTTTTGATACTGGTATTTCGTGTTTAACCCTTCTTTCACCCTCTATGGTTACTACATCTTGAAATTCAGCTTCTTTACCTTCTCTTCTAGCTTCTTGTAATATATTTACGTCTTCAAACTTCTTCAACCTAGAGTCTGTTGGTGCCACTAATCTATCGCCGATAGTTTGGCCCTCACCTGCTTTTTTATTCAATGATTCTCCTATTGGGTTTGCTTCGTAGTAATTATATATTTTACCTCTTCTAAATTGATATTGTTTATTTACCCAAGCAGATAAACTTTCCTTACCTTCTAGATCTGTTTCTGGTTTAAACCTTTCTAATGTACCATATAAACCTTTGTCAACTCCTTCTCTCCCAAATTTTACGTCTTGCAACCATGTTTCTCTTGATCTACCCTTTATTCCTTTAGAAAAATCTAAACCTGTAGTTATTACACCATCAAAAGAACCACCATCTTTCGCTAGCTCTTCTAATGCTTTTTGTTTACCATTAGCGTTCCATTCGGCGTTTGTCATCATTCTACTGCCAACTCTAGCAAAATCATTTATAGTTTTTTCAACAGGAGTTTCTTTACCCCAAACTATGTCCTCTGGAACATTCTTCAAGTTCTCTTTCATCACCTTTAACTCAGCCAAAAGCTTTTTGGTTTTAGGATCATTTTTATATTTCTCGCCGTCTTTGTCTTTTTGAAATTGTATAAAAGCTGGATTATTTTTTATTTCCTCTTTCTTCTTTTCTATTTTCTTACTTAGATCTTGAGTTTTTAATTCTCTAGTTTCTCCAACGCCGTTTTTACTCTCAAATTCTTCTCTAGCCTTTTGCTGTCTCTTTGTTCTAGTTGGAGATACGAATTTTTCTAAATGCTTAAAACTACCTGTTATTCCACTTTCCTTACCTATATTTCTAGCGTAATTACCAAAAAATAAAACTAAATCTTTCTGAGTGTTTAAAGGAGTGTTTGCTCCATTAAAATGTTTCTTAATAGTTTTATCAGTAAAACTAGCTAGCTTATCATAACCATATTTTGCTTCAATCATTTCTTGATTACCTTCTTTACCGTAAAACTCTGCAATGTAAGAAAATAACTCCCATTCTTTTGTTTGAGTTACTTCGCCTTTATATCTACCTTCTTTTAAAACTCCTGACTCAACCAAAGCTTGGTATAGCATTCTTCCATCTCCATACTCCATATCCTTAGCTAACGTAACCAGACCATTAATAACATCGGGTTTAAACATAACATCTTCTCCACTATATCCTCCTTCTTTTGATTTATCAAGTTTCTTAAACGTACCGTAATGTAATAATTCGTGAGGTAAATAGTCTATAGATACGTTTTTAGGATTAAAAGTACCTTCCGTTATTTCTTTATTAGTATTATTTGTACCTCCTTTGTGGAATTTTTGACCCGGCTTTACGAGTCTAATATTCATCTTATCTACACTTTCATCAAATGTAAATCTAAAGTTTTCAGTTTCCCCCATATCTTTTAAGTGTGGTTTCCACAATTGCATAAACTTAATAGGACCATGTATTGGATCTAAAAATTCTTTCGTATCTCTTATCTCGTTTATACGAAATGTAGTTTCTGATACTATTGATTCATACTTCTCAGCATCTAATTCCGTTTTACCTTTTCGGTACAGCGATGTAGCTGGTTCTATCATCTCAACTCCATTTACCACTGTTCTCTTATAAAGTTTTCCATCTTTACCTCTTACTACGTCTTCGTAGACTTCTTCTCTTAATTTTTTACGTGATGCTCTTCGTAAATTCGTAAGCTTACTTTCAGACGCGAAATCATACTTTTTTCCATGACCAATTTTTAAAGCAAGACCTGTAATCAACTCTGTAGCCGCGTGTTTTAAAACATGATCCCAATCACCATAATTCTCATCCAACCAAGATTTCCAAGTTTTATTACCCATCATATCATCAGCTATCTGATTTGTGAAATTACCAAACTGAGCACCAGCATAAAAACTCCAAGGCGCCGCGACTAGATAGTCGTACATGCCCTTGTATGCTATTTCTTTAGGTACTGCTTTACCACCCGCTCCTGGATATCTACTTTTCCACATTTTGTCTCCGACCTTCATTTTTAATCCTTTTCCAACGTTAGCTTCTCCCACTAAACCCTTAAACATTTTATTCCAAGGTATAATAGAACTAGCAGCCCCAAACCCAAATCCAGTAGCAAAACTACTCCCGACAGCCGGGGTATCACTTGGGTCTCCAAGTCCAGTTATTTTAGTAAAAGGTGACTGCATAGCCACTTCCATTTTTACACCCTCTAAAAGACTGTTTAACATTACAGCGCTACCTTGGTTGAGAATATGAGCCGGGACAACAACATCGTCACCGTATTTCATCGCTTTTAACCAACCTCTTATAACTGCTTCCTTGTTAACTTCTTTACCTACTCCAATTTTACCTCGTCTTTTTTCCCAACCACTCACTTTATATTTTCTTTCAAACTTCGAAAGTGCAGTTTCTTCTTGTAAAACCTTTTTTGGTTTTTTAAGTCCTTTCTTCCAACTTTTACCGCTTTTACTTATATGTTTTAATAATTGCGCTTCGGTTAGATATTTCGTTTTACCACCTATTTTAATAGCATAACGAGATTTTTTTAAACTACCAATTAAACCCCCAATCATTCTAGTAAGACCAAGAGCTCCTAACGCTTTATTACCTATCCAAAAATCTACGACCATTTTAGGTAGTCCAGATAAGGCAGCTCCCGTACTTTCTCCAAAAGTAGTTTTAGCGGCCTCCTCTTCTGCCGCTGTTGCTTCAATACCTAAGTCATTTGTTTGTACATCTAAAAAAGCTTGTCTAAACTGATCGTCAGGAATACCGTAATTTAATTCATATTCTTTATTCGCGAAACCTCTAACAAAATTTGTTCCCAAAGACTCGTACCAAGTTTGTACGTTTTGACTTTGTATACCTTCGTTTAAACCATACTGTTTATCGTATACCTCTCTATTAACTCTAAGATCTACGCCATGTTGCAGTCTAGCTTGATACGCATTCTGTTTTGTAATATCAAGCCAATAGCGGTTAGTTCCGCGACCCGCCTCATAATCCGTCATCATCACATATTCATATTTCCTATTAGGATAACGAGTAGTTCCACTCGCTGTTAGAACTGGTTTATCTGACTCTACTAGTACACTCACGCCTGTCGCCTGAGCAAAACCTCTAGCTTTGTCTGCGGGCACTATAAATTTGTGTTTTACATTTTTTCGATCTTGTGACCACTGATTATATGCTAAATTTGAATTTACATACCTTTCTCTTAATACCTCCAAAGTCAAATTCTCCGCATCTACATCATTAGATCTACTCTCAACTTCTTTTGTTAGATCTACTATATTGTCCTGTTCTCCAGAGCTTAAACTACGTTCAAAAGTGTTGTAATCAAGCAAAAAACTATATTCTTCCCCTTCTTTTTCGGCTTTAAGTTCTTTTAATGCGATAACTTGATCCGTTAGAGTTTTTCTTGAATTCTTCCCAGTTTCAGGTAAGTTTCCATAATAAAGTTTCAAATTCAAGTCAAATATCTGTCTATTAATACCACTAAACCTTTTGGCGGTTTGTTGATCTACATGATTGTAAACCTCTTCTATGTCATACCCTTCCTTCTCCGCTAAATCCTTACGCTCTTGATGGCTTAGATCTAAAGTAATTATATCCATAGCATTATCTATAGTATTCCCTACTATTTGACTTACTAAATCGTTTTGCTGATCTCTTGTAATATTTTGAAACACCATCTTTGACTGGTCCCACCAAGCTGGCCAATCAGTCTTTAGGTCTTTACGAATTTTTTTCTTTAACGCATCTTTAGTATTCTCATTTAAAAGACTAATAGCTTGTTCTGGATTTTCTTTGTATTTTTTCAAATACAGATTTGCTTTCTCTTCTATCTCTGAAGCTGTGGCCTTATACTCTTCAGTCATTTCGTAATTCCCTGGATCTGACTCAATAAACCTCATGATAGTATTAAATATTTTTCCTTTCTCTTTTTCGTCTCCGCCTATTAAAGAACCTATATTAACCGTTTTTTTACTACCACTTGGAGTGGTAATTGTAATAGCATTTCTCCATCTTTTAGATGCTTCAAATTTATATTTCTTTCCATCTTTCTTCAGCGCAAGTAAGTTTAATTCTCGAGCTACATTATCATCTAATTCATCATTCCATGGAGCAAACTCGTCTAATGTACCCCCTTGAGAAACAAAGTCTGCATCTTTTTTGAGTTCTGCTTTAGTTCCCGTGCCCGACCTTCTCCTATTTAAAAGTACGTTTGCTATTTCATTAACCTTATCACTACTTACTTCCACCCTTTTGTGTGATTCTATAAACTTAGTTAGTCTAGTGTAGTCGTTTTTTACTTGACCTATTTCTCCACCAAAAAGACCACCAATACCGGGTAGTTCAAACTCTTCTTCTTCTTCATTAGGCATTATTACCTTTACATTATTCCCAGTACCGTATTGTTTAAATTGAATCTTATTTGGATCATGTGTTGGGTTATAAATCGCATATAATCTCTCTGTCATTATCTCCTCTCTACCCTTACCAAAACCAAACCAAGAATCTCCATCACCAAAAGTACCGCTAGATATGTCTGTAAACTCTTTCTCTGATATGTGTTTAAATTTTTTTACAGGGGCTTCACCAACTTCATAATCATAATCACCAGCTTTAATTTTATTTAGTAATTCCGAATCATCGCCCGATTTGAACCTCACCGCTGGGGTCTCGATCTTCGGAGAATCTGTTGTCTTTCCCACGTCCGCAGGATAATATTCATCAATATACTCTTCTATCGTTAGTCCTTTAGCATCAGCTGCTGCTAATACTTGTTCTTGAGAGTAACTATGACCACCTAATATGTAATCTGGCATAATATATATTTTATTTTAATATAGTTTTACTACTTTCCCATGGTTGTAACATATAGTTCCTAACTGTTTTATTGAACTTAGCATCTCCTAGCGCGTTTTTATCAAGGATCTCCTGCTGGACATCATTTACCCATATTGCGTACTTACCGCCGCTTAATGGTGATACTCTAGTTTTCTTTCCTTTAAAGTCTTCCCAAGTATTATTTTTTATAGCATCGTCAAGCATTTTAACATATTTATTGTAATTTTTTTGTTTTGTACCTCCTGTCACCGTAGGTATTCCTTGTTTTATTCTATGTTGTTCTGTCAAGATCTTTTGTTGTTCCTCGTACGTTTTAATTGCTAAATCTTTCGTTCTCTCAGCTTTCATAGCTTCTATTCTTACAGCCTCAATTTCTTCCATCATTGAATTTGCGTAAACTGTTTTAACGTTATTCTCCAATGTGTAATTAACAACCAATTCTTTATAAAGCTCTTTATCCTCTTCTATTTTTTTAATAAGCAACTCGGCATTTTTTGGATCGTGGGCCCATTCCATATCTGTTGCGTTAAAAAGTCCATCATCATTCATATCAATAGGATAGTCTCCATCTCTTTCTTCAATAACCTTACCTTGAGAGTCTGTTGGCTTCTCACCTTTAGGGGTAAGTGCACCTTTAGTTGACCACCCGTAGTCATCTGACAACTTATCAAGCTGCGTGTGTATTAATCCAATAGCGGTATTGTCGATCATTTCATGTCCATTTACACCTGCCAACTTGCCTTGACCATATAAAATTTGATTGAAAGTCATACCGGTATTCGGATCCTCCATATTCGCAATATTTCTAGCTTGATCCATAGTGGTTATGCTTTTCAATAAAGTTGTTTTTATTTGACCTATTTGCTTTGGCGATATCTCTATATTTTGTTGCTGAAAACTTTTAAGTTGAGCTACGAAGTCGTTTATTTTTGTTTGAAAATCAGTTTGAAAATCAGGATCATGTTTGGTTAAACCTTTTTTAATATCTTTTAAAGACATTTTATTACCATCAAACGTGTAAAATATTTCCCCAGTTTTTGAATCTACAGTCTTCTTAGCATTGTCTGTACCGTTTTTATAGTCATCCAAAAGCGCATTCCATGTTTTTGCCTCTGGACTACCTGGAGTATTGTAAACATATCCACTAGCAGAGTAATTTACCATTTCTTCAAACATTGTTTTTTCCTCTGTCATGTCATTTTTATACCTATTCATCTTGAGCTCTAACTTTTGTCTAGCGCGTTGCTTACCCCTTTTATCTAACGTATTATCAATTTTAATAAGATCTAATTCATTTTTAAAACCATCTACAGTATTATTGTGAATATCCAATCGAGCGTCATTCATATTGCCCCCTGCAAGCATAATCTCTTCAACATCTTGTGCTAAATCCATTCTCTTTTTTTCAGTTGCCTTATGATCTTTCCACTGATTTTCAAATAATTTAGATACAGCCCCAGTAAAATCTTTTAAATTTTGTTCTCTTTGTGCGAAAAGTGCCGTTTGATCCAAAGGAACATTCGCCATTGACGCGTGATACGCCATGTTTACTAAAGTTGAATCTGCTGCTCCGTATACTCCCATATTTATATTTGTTTAATTTTATTTTCCACCGGTATTAATATCAGCAAAATCTATTTTACTTAATGCACTTAATCCAGTAGTCATCATTTGATTAGCCGAAGCGTTCCCTGCTGCTTGATTAGCTAAATTTTGTTGATATGATGCGTTAGCACCACCTAAAGCTCCCATTTGTATCCCAAGTAACGTTGCTTGTCTACTCATTTCAGCCTCTTGAAGTTGGGCGGCACCACCCATTTGAGCCATTTGAGTATTCCAATCACCACCAGCGATTAAATTCTCTCTAGCTATTTGTTGGTTTTGAGCGTTTTGTGCTCCAGCTAATATTGCTTGTTGTTGTGCATCTGCTCCTGCAAGTTGCATTCTTTGTTGTTCGGAAGCACCCTGCATTTGCAATCTTTGTTGATCAGAAAGACCTTGGAAGTTTAAGTTTTGTAAAGCTTGAGCGCCTGCCAATTGCTGTCTTTGCTGTTCCATACCACCGGTAAGTTGCGCTTGTTGTAATGCGGCTGCTCCAGCCATTTGTAATTGCTGTTGTTGAGCTGCACCACCCATGATCATTTGCTGCTGTTGCATAGCGCCTTGACGCTCTGCCATTTGATTTGCCATAGTAGCTCCAGCTTGTTGACCTTGTAATTGTGCTGCTCCAGCTCTTTCTTGTTGTTGAAGAGACATAGCACCTGTAGCTGCTTGACCTTGTAATCTAGCGGCTTCACCTCTTTGCATTGCCTCTATTTTAGATGCTTCTTGCATTTGCATTTGCTGGTTTTGTCTTTCTTGTTGCCCAATTCCAGCGGCTTGTTTCTGCGCTGCTAATTGCCCTTGGTTAGCCATAGATTGCGCTAAACTAGCAATACCACTACTACCAGCCGCACCCTTTAAACTTTGTAATATATTTGCTCTTTGTTGTCTTCCTTGTTGCGCTTCAAATTGAGCGGCTCTAGTGTCAACAGTTGCATCTTCAAACTGATTCTCCATGCCCTCGTAATTATTATCTAAACCCTCATAAGCGTTTTCCATGCCTGCAAATTTATTTTCTAGACCAGCATAAGCATTTTCCATACCAGTAAATGTATTCTTAGCCCCAGCATATACATTTTTAGCGCCAGCAGCGTAATTAGTCATATCAGCAGAAACATCTCTAGCGTTTTCAGCAACATTTGTCATCCCACCAGCAACGTTCTGAGCACCAGCGTAAACGTTCTCAGCATTAGCATATACGTTTTGATAATCTTGGGCTAAATTATCAAAATTAGTTTGAAGATTAGCATAAGAATTTGTGGCATTAGCATAAGAATTAGTGAGAGTCATCTCTCTATATAATTTTTTCTGCTCTTCTAATTTATCGCTTTGCTCTTGCTGAAACTCAAGACTATTTTTCGCGGCTCTAGCTCCCGCTTTTCTTTGTTTACTAGCACTATGAGCGCCTAACAACGCCCCACCAGCCATCACCATTGTACTTACTGCTGCCATGTTATAAGTTTTTAATTATTTCATAAGACGGTTTCTTATCTACAAACCAACCTAATTTTTCATGTGTTTTTATTAAATGTTTATTTCTACCTATACTAAATATATATTTTAACCCCATATTTCTACACACTTGTTCAATATTATTAATTAGTAATTCTATAGCTACTTTCCTATCGCTCTCTCTATATTTAGGGTTTGACACTATCCATTCTAATTTAGCTCCTTTAGAATTTGTTATAAATAAGAACGCAGAAACTATAGGTATTCCGTTTTTTTCTACCATAAAACCGCTTTTACCGTTATCAGGTAACATATCTTTAGGCAATACTGGCCATCTCCACCATTTCCACCACTTACAAATAGTTTCGTAATCCTTTTCTTTTAAGGTTCTAAATTTTAATTTATCTTCCACGATCTAATTAGATTCTGTAAAAAGAGATAACCAACTAGATTTTCCTTCTTCTTGTTTCTTAATCACACTTTCGTATGCTTTATGATGAGTATATATAAGATTATATTTCTCATCTAAAACCTCGTGATTTAACTTCTTACATCGCTTAATAACACCATCGTAAGTTGTCATAGCCCAAATTATTCTACATCCTAATTCTATAGCTAATTCAGAACAAGCCTCTATTAACATTGTTATCATTTCAAACCTATCTCTACCTTTGTAATTTGGATCTGAAACTAAAAAGTCAATATAACCCATATCTGAATTTGTTAGATAAACAAAAGCCGCAGCTATTATTCTACCTTCTTTTTCTATCACAAGTCCACTTTGACCGTTTTCTGGTAAAAGTTCTAAACTAGGTACTAGCATATGGTCATATGATTCCCACCAATTTATTAAGATGTCTCTATCTTCAACCATCACGGGTCGAATTTTGTATTTTTCTTTCATTTAATTTAATTTAATTTAAGTGTACTTATATAGTCACACTTTTTGTGCTTTATTTACTACTACTTGTCACTTCTGAGCTAATAGAGTATAACTCCGCGTACTCGCTAGAATAATTCTTAAACGTAACATCGGCAAAATATCCTTTCAAACTTGAATCGTTTACTTCTGTTCTTTTTGAAAATAACACAAACATACCAGGGGTAATCACTGGGTGAGTGGCAATATCTTTGTCAACTATTATATAACTTGGTGTCATACTCACTATTACTCCAGCGGAAATAGGATCCGTAGTAATACCATTAGGTAGAACGGTAGAGACATAAGCTGTATCACCAACTTGCAAAGAACTATTTATTACGTTACTAAAGTTTATTTTTGTTTGTGCCATATTTTATATTTAAGAACCTGCTCCAACTGTTAATATCCTGTCTAAATCAAGGTAGATTGTGTGAGGTGTTGTGCTTGAGTATTTGTTTACCTTGATAATGCCAAAAAAATCTATTTGACTGTATGTATCTACAAAAGTAAGAACAGTTCCAGCTTCTAGCGTTTGAGCTAAACCAACAGTTATAATACCATCGTTATCAGAACCATCAGGATCTGGCGTAACAGCGGTAACAAGGTTACTGCTACTATTGTTAACACCAAAACCTGTATATCCAAACCCAACACCTATTCCTAGTGTGTTAGGCAAAGCTATACTGGTGCTAGAACCATCTGTAGTTTCTGTTACACCACCTCTAGCCTCAACAGTTTTTTTCAGTATTGTAGCAACTCTTTCCGTGGGACTAAAACCAAGATCAAGTCCAATAGCATCGTTAATATAAGTTGGACCATAAGCCCTGAATGTCATCGTCTGTCCTTCATCAAATCCAACAGCTTGGGAGAAAGTGATTGTTTTTGATTCGGTATCAATAGCGGTTATTATAGTAGTTCCAACCGCGCTTCCAGCGTTGTTCTCTGGTGCTGTAGTACCCTTGTAATATTTTAATTCCATACCAGCACATAGGTATGTTGTATCAGCTACCACGACAGTTGTACTATCTTCTGTATCACCAGCAGAATTAGTAACTACATTTTCAGTTGTTTCAAAATACCAATACCTTGAATCATACGTGCTGATGTCGGCGGCTGTTAATTTAAAACCATGACTTTTAGCGTCTGTCGTAGAGTTTAAAACGCTCCAACTAAAATTAACAACACCTGTGTCGGTTACAGCCCCAACAGACGTTGATGTTGGTAAAGTTTGGTAGTAAGTAGTATCTGCAGAACCAGGCTTGAACGTTATAGTAGTGTTAGACGATGCTTTTGATATGTTTTTAGTTATAACCTTAGAATTAGAACCTGATGTTTCTGTTCCATTTGTAGCTATAAGTTTGACAACATAATCACCACCTCCAGATGGAAATATGATATTGTTAGTATAATTTTTTCCACCAAGCTTTACTTTTAAATTATTATGCAAATCATTATGACCTAAAGCAAAAGATTTGTCTCTAAAATCATAATACTTTAATGTACCTGATTGTAATGCTATTATCTCAAACTCAGCTCCTTTGTCACCAATAATAGTAAATGGTTTAACAACTCGTCCGGTAGACATGTCGCTAGTATCTATATTAAAACTGTTTATTTTCATATTAATCTATACTTTGTGTGCTTGATACAATACCAATTCCCTGAACGCTAAATCTACTTGTATCTAAAGCTTGATTTACACCCAATCCTTTTATATAATTAAACCACTTCCCTTCTTTTTCAATAAACTCAATTATGCTACCAGAATCTAGGTTTGTTTTTATTTCAGAACATTCCCATCCTAATATATCACCACCCAAAGCCGCGGCATTACTTATGGTGATTTCGTCTGTATTCGGTTTATATACATAAGCTTGACTTCCCTCATAGTTTATAGTATTAAATACTTTCACTGTAGATGGTTCTGGATTAACAACAGCTTGAATACTAGAATAATTATTTACTCCATAAAACTCATTATAGTTGTCAGCTTGCTCTGCTGTTGTTTTTATGTAAAATCCAGTAGCTATATCAAAGTCACCTGTAGAACCTTGTAATTTCGGGATATAATGTTGGAATAATCGACCGTTTTTAAATGTAAAGTATTTTTTAGATATACTAACACCGTTTTCAGGCACAAAGCTTTTAAAACTACTCCAACCGTTTACAGCTTCATTAAATGTAATAGTTTTATCAGCGGTAGTTTCATCAGTGTAAACTCTAACCATTGATATATTATCTATCCAACCATTTATTCCATTAATATCTCCATTATCTCTAGCTACTATAACAAAAGTGTTTTTTAAATCAGAATCAAAATCTAAATCACTAGGACCATAATCAACGCCATTTTGAATATTACCATCTTGACCAGGACTCCATAATCCATCGCCAAGAATTGGAGGATCGCCAATAGTAATAACTTGCTCAAAACTTGTGGGCGTAGAATAATCTATACCTGTTATCTTAAATCCATACCCACTGTTATTATAATAGTAAATACCAATTTCACCAGTAGTTATACCGTGGTTAAAACTTATTTTATATTTATCAAATTCACTAGTAATCTCGCCAACTTGTTGGCTAATACTTATAAATTCATGTCCGTTATCTTGAATAGGACAATTGTAAAATGCAAAGTAATTCTCCGCGTTGTCTAAATAAATATATGGATTAACTTGGTGAATATCAAATCCATTGATATTCCAAGATCCAATATCACCAATTAAAATTGTTTGCTCTAAAGGTACTAGTGATATGTCATTAATGGCATATTCTTGTGCATTTGTTTGGTATAAATCTGAATAAAACTGCAATTTGTTACCAGCATTCCCAATAGTCCAAGTATTAGAAGCAGCTGCAGTTCCAAAATTTTGATTAGTATATGCAATCCAATTATCTCCATCTTTTTTATAAACTACCCAACCACTTCCATCTGAGTTATCTGTAAGATCAAAAGAAATTTTATATTCACCAATATCTTCTATTCCACCGAATTCAACACCTCTAAATTGAGTTCCTGTTGATAAATCATTAACAGCTAATATACCACCTAAAGAACCAGAGTGATTGTTAGTTGTAGGATTATCACTAACTGTGAAAAGTAGATCCCAAGGACCCTGATGAAGTGTATTTGTGTTAACAAGATCTTGTGACCATGTGTAAAATAAATTAATTCCACCAGCATTAGCCGAAATATCCCAGCATAATTTATTACTTTTAAAAAAAGTTGTATTATCACTAAAACTATGCACTGCGCTAGAAACCGGACTATCCCAATAAACAGTTGAACCACCACCGGTAATTGTTTGACTTAAGTTTTTAGTGATTATTTTTGTAATTTTAATTCCATTAGTACATCCTAAAACACGTAAAGTAAACGTATCTTTATGTAAAGGATCACTAACCCAACTATCATTACTAATTTTAAATATTCCCCTTAAAACTGGTTTGTTATCACCACTCCCACCACTTCCTCCATATTCATTTCTATTAACTGGTACTAATGTACAATGCGCTATAGTAGGAGTTGTTGGATCGTCACCACTATAAAGACCAATACCTGCTGAATGAATCTCACCACCATTTACAAAACCTCCTAACGGGGCAGCGCCATATACTAATATCTCACCTGGATCGGTTCCTGGTGTAAAATCATCATATTCAACGTCGACTAGATACCACTCATCTACTGTCCAAGGATTATTAGTTATATCGTGAGTAATATCTGAAGCTGAATCGGCGTCATAATTCTCAATATATATATAATCATTATTGTGGGTTACAAAAGGATCTCCAGTAGTAGTTTCTGTAATTCTACTATAACTACTTCCAGTACCTCCATTAAAAACACCAATACTATCACCTATAACACCACCATTAGTTACAAACTCGTCAAGTCCATTAGTCATGTTAAACCCTTCGGGAGTTTTATAATTTATAACAGCTCCCTGTTGTGTTGGGTCACCTTGGTTTGCCGCATAATCAGTTTGATATATAGCGCCACGATTACTACCGTAAACATCTTGAGTCTCAATATGTATATATGTTGTATTTTCTTCACCTGGAGTTCCAGACCATGCAGCGTTATTAATAGTATTCCAAGTTAGGGTTGGTTGAGCAAAATAATTATGAGTAATCTCTGTCCACGCGGGGATTGTGTGTGGTGGTGAGGATGCAACACCCAATACCGCTGGTGGTCCTACAAAAGGAGCTACATAAGGTGATGTTATACCAAAACCTTTGCGAATTTTTATACTTCTTATAAACCATACTGGCTTAACTAAATTAGAATTTGCTGTCCCCATCCAAGTAGCCGTTAAAGCCGCACCACTAAGATCAGGTTCTACTTGTTGTACTCTTAACTTAAGATTATTAATTACTTCAATAGTATTATGCTGTATAGTCCCAGTAAGATGACCACTATCTATAGTATAAAGCGATGAATTATTAGCGGGATCTGTATCTTGGATTTTAAAACTAGCACTACACCAAATACTTCTAGCGTTCTCGTTATTTCCTACCTGTGAAGTACCACCAACGCTTTGATGAAAAAATCCCTCATAATTTGTTTGGGAATTTGTAGTTGCATGTGTGGCAACTGGAGAATTATGCCACCCCATTGCTTGCCACCATTCATCATCAAAGGTATTTACTTGGTCGTACAGAAGTTGTCCTTCTGTAGCCGTACCCGCAGTGAACGGGTCGGAATGAAAGCAATTCCAAGGAGTTACATCATCTGCGTCACTCATTCTATGATTCCCATCATTATCCCAATCTCCCATCACACCTGCTTCTATCTCGGCCTTAGTATATAAATCTGTAACAAAATTACTGGAGGTGAGTACCGCTCCACCACTGTCTATTATTTCAAATTGTGGTTGTATGTGATTCCATCCGTAAGGTTCCTTGGCATTGTTTGCACCAGAAGCACTCCAACCGGCAGCCGCATGTGTAGCCAGCGCAACAAACTCAACCTCTATGTGCAACTCATCTCCATTAAATAATGCCCCATGATTTGTTGTAGTTGTGATATTATTGCTTACGTTATATTGGGTGCCATTAATAATAGCATCGTAATCATCATTAAGATCTCCACCCTCAAAATTAAAAGCTGGCTTTTCACTGGAATGTCCAGTTCCACTAACCGCTCCAAAATTAAAGAAGTCAATATAATTATCGCTTTTAGCCCTCACAAATGCAATAGCACCCTCAAGTGATCCAGTTACTCCACTTCCAGCCCCACTAGATTCGGGTGATTGTGTTCCGTGATGCATTACTATTATATTACTCGCGTTATCAAGTATTTGTACGTCTGCGTACCAACCACTAGTTCCTGTAAGTAATTCTGAATATTCAATATTATTCCACCCCGTGTCTGATGGTGAATCCACAACCGCGTCTGGCATATGTCTGTCTATTTGGCACGATATATTTGGATTGAACTGATTATATTCTAGAGTGTTACCAAAGTTAGAATCATTAAACCAATTTGACCAGGGTGAACTCGAACTTGATTCAACAAAATCAGCTTGCCAAGGAACCGCTTCGTTTGATATTGTGTATCCATCATTTGTAAATCCCCAAACCTCTCCAGCAATAGAACCATTACTTGTTGTTAAAGTTGTTGAATAACTAGCAAGTATCTCTAGTTGATCGCCAGATGGTACATGCGGGATTGCTACTTGGAATTGTTCAAAAGGAATTTCCTCATGATGTATAATATTCGCAGAAGCAGTTAGTGCGTAAGACGCAGTTGTAAAATCATCCCAATTAAAAGTACTTAAATTATCGTTAACATCAAGTACGTCGTATATCTCATAAAGATATTGGAAAGCGGTTCCACTATTCACAGCGCCATCTGTAATTCTATTTAATGGATCAATTGAAATTGGATCGCCACCAGCTTCTATATAAGAATCTTGTAAAAGATTTTGACTAAAACTATTGTTAGAGAGTGTTAGATTGTAATCTTCTTTATAACTATCATAAGTACCTATTAAAGAGTTATATTCCGTTAGATTGTCTCTAAACCAATCGTGCATTCCAGCTTTAGATATAGGCGTTAAACCATCTTTTGACAATCTAAGTACAGCTCCTCTTTGCTTGTCTGTAAAGTATGTTCTAAATGATTCTCTAGCAAACGATTCTGGATTTTTAGATATACCATAGTTACCAGAGAATGGATTCGCGTCTCCAAGAACCATATTACTGGCTATTAATTGTGGATTTCCATCAGCATTATATATTGTATCTTTATTAGACACTATACTAATTACTTTATCTTCGCAAAATGCTATTAAACTAATTCTTCTTTGAAATAATTTTTGAATACTACCAAACGTAGGATTTAAATCCTTAGTGGTTTTTTCAGCCATTATAAACTGATTCAAATCATTTATACTAGAATTAGAGTTGTATATACCTGAATATATTAAACTATGTGCCTTGTGTTCTTCTTCGTATATCTCTTGAGTCGTAGTAGACGCTTTAACACCATTAGAAATATATATAGCGTTAAAATCATCTTTAATCCTATTAGATTCAATTCCGTTTCCAAATGAAAAAGAATTATACCAAGAAAGTCCGGATACTATATTTTCTCCAATATTTTCTTTAAACTTAAATTCAGTTATAATTGCTGCACTAGACTCGTACTCTTCTACTTCAGCCACAGTATAACCACCATCTTCTCTAATAAATTTAAATGACAAGCCTGAGTAATTAATTTCAACATTTTCATCATCATACTTAGGGAACCCAGGATAGAAAGTAGCTGTGGAATTATCCCATGATTGTAATATAGAAGCACTTGTAATAGTAGAATTTAAAACCTCAATCCTACATCCAATTGGAGCAAAAAGTTCGTTTGTTCTATCGTTTATTTTTACTGGTAAATTATTACTAGCCTCGTAGTATATATCTAAATCTACCTCTTGTTTCTTAGGATCAAGCTCCCATATAGCTGGGAATTTACTTAGATCAGAAAGTAAAACAGATTTAACTGGATCTAGAAATTCGATATCACAAAAGTTGTTACCAGCGAAGTCGGCTGACATTATATTTTCACTAGCGTCAAGTGGATTAAAACCACCATTTGTAGTGCTATCTGTTGGGCTTTTGTCTAACTCAATTATATAACAAAGTCTTCTATTGTGAGCTGCTCCGAATTGTTTTATCTTAGCCATCAATTGATCCCTTGTATCAGTGTCCGCGGTAGTACCATCAGTCTTTACTTTATCCAAGTAATCTAACGCCGTTTGTTCTACACTTTTGTAATCTTCATGTTCAGTAAATGGCTGGGTGTACCCATCGGCGTCGCTATATCTATTGTAAGCTTTTCTCCAAGAAGTATGATTATATAGTTTTTTTACGGATACTTTTTTAATAGTATACACTACCGTATCTGCCGAACCGCTGCTAACCTTATTAAATCTAAATCGCGCGCCTGGATGTAGATTTCTTATGAAATCTCGTATTTTATTATCTTCATCTCCTTCTTCATTAAAGGTAGGATCCCATTGTCTAGCGTGTAATTCTTTATATTTCAAATCATATCCAGCGCCAACACCAGGGCGTGGTGATAAATATCTATAGTTGTTATTAGAATCGTGGTTACCCTCCATCATTATGTGTCGATGATCTTCTGTGTCTCCAAACTTTTTATTTTTTGATCCACCACCAAATACACCTCCACCCCATATACCTTGTAGGTTAGCAGCCCAAGAATCGCTACCAAACAGAGTTGGATCTGCATCTTTAAAAGTTCCAGTGTGTAAATCTTTTCCAGGAGCAAAGAAAGATAAGTGCATGAAATGTCTTCCAATCTCACCGTCATTAGAATAAACCTTAGTATCATTCCCAACTCCGTGTTCTGTGTTATCTGATGTCATACCGCTAAACCATCTTCTAGGACCAACTGCGTGGTCGTCAACCGTAGTGACTATACCTTCTAGCCCATTTATATGATTAGCATTTATAGCGCCAGCATCGGTAGGAGTGTCTCTTTTAGGTCTCTGTAGTGGACCAACCCAACCGTCAATTCTTTTATTTCTCCAATCGTCTTGAGGATCTACTAATGGTGATGTAGATATTAAATCATCGTTAAACCAAACGGAATTAGCTTTTACTTTCTTCTTTAAACCGGCTTGATCTTCAAAATCAGTTATCCAAGTTTTTAACGGTGGATAACTCCAACTAGAGTCTTCAGCAGAGTCGCTTTCTCCAGATGTACACCCAGACCAAGTTACACAACTGTATTTAGCATAGTTACTCGCTTCACTTTGCCCAGCGGCCATGTGCATTGAATCTATAAAAAAAGTAGGTTTAAATGTTGTGAGAATACCTTCCCAAGGACTATGCCAATCTGTTACCTTTAACGAACCACTAGTAGCTGAATCAGCAGAAAAATCTCCAACAGTATCGTTATTATCAGAGTGTTGGATACTATCTTCAGGGTCCGTAGTATGATCCCCTAGATGTCCATTGTAATTTGTAAGACCATAATCATTTCCACTGTCAGCATTATCAACGGTAGCCGATGTACCAATATCATCTTGCCAATACCAACTCGCTGTTTTTGACGTTACTTGAAATTGATCTAACACGTTAACTGGATTACCATTATCAATTAAGTCTGTAACTTGATTTTTAGAAATCTTAACAAAGAATTTCCCTGAAAAATTTTCACCATCTTTACGTTCTTTTCTTTCTATTTGAACGATTAAATCAGGATGTAACGCTGGAGTGGCTTCGCTATCTAATGTTGTTGTTGTTGTTGCTGAGTTTCCATCATAATGAGCTATATCAGCATCTATTTTAGTTATCTTAGTTGCTAGTTTAAAAGTGTAATTATCACTACCTATCTTTCCGTTAGTTATTTTATATTTTTTCGAAGAAACCCCCTTACCATCAACATCTAATCTTCTCCATGAGATATATAAACCTGAAGTTCTAATTGGACCAGCAAGTTGATCCACATTATCCTCTATTGGAACCCCACCAAATAACGCTGATCCAGAGTTAGTAAAATCTTTCCAGCCATCGATGTCCATTTTTATAGTATCAACTTCTTTGTCAATCCTTTGATCCGCGCTTGTAAATATATCGAGAGTTAAACTATTAGTACCTTGAGTTTGATTTGATTGATTGAGTTGACCATAATTAACTAATTGATATTTGATAGCGTCAGGAGCATTGTTTTGAATATCAATAATTTTAAATTTATTTTCTGTTGATATCTGTTCTTCTCCAGTACCTATTTTTTTCTTTAAAATTATATAATCCTCCTCTGAAACTTTGTTTCTATCAGATGATGGAAATGAAATCCAAATATTACCTTTTGAATCATCTAGTTCATAAGTGCTTTTTGTAACCCACGCTCTATCCATTACTAAATTATAGTATGGATTAGAAGTTTCTTTTATAAAAAACTTTAATGAGTCAACCCACTCTGGGAAGTTATTAGCAACACTAGCACTTAATTGAAGACTTCTGCTAGCATTGGTATTTCCATTATTACCTTTCCAAGGGATATTTACAGCGCCATCTGTTGACGTGAGTACAGGTGTTTCTCTTCCATATTTATCGCTATATACAACTCCCACTTGATAATTTCTCTGCGACTTCACGTGCTGTAACCCTCGCGTCTCAAAACTCCCTATATTGGTTTTTCTATCACTATAACTAACAGATACTTCAGTGTCTTCTCCTAGATCATAGTTTTGAACATAATTACCATAAACAATTCTATTACCAGTAACCTCTTGTGCTAAAGCTTTTTTAGGAACATTATCCCATGGTCTTAATAATTGATTGGCTGGTAAAGCTGCATATATATTTTCTGTTGTTATAGTATACTTTCCTTTAGTAAGCCCACCTTGTGCCCTGTAAGTTCCATTAGTCGTTTCTTCCGATTTACCCAATCCAATATTAAGGCCTTTACCCTCATAATTACCTGACGCGTGCCAATCTTTATGAGAGTGTTTTATCGTCTTAATAGAATAGATAATAGGTGATTCCTCTTGTTTATATAATATTTCTATTTCTGTAACATCTTCTGGCATGTTGGGCGTAACAAAGTCAGTTAGTTCTATAGAATGAATAGAGTTAATCATAGCTTTATTATACGGTTCCTCTACGGCATAAGCGTTGTCTTTATTGTAAAAAATATTTGTATCGTTGGAAACACTCGTGTCTTTAGGGTATTTAGCATTAAACACCGGGTGTGTGAAGGGAGCAAATGGAGAGAATTCTCCATCTCTATATTTGTATCTATAAGAAAATCTAGGTAGTTTTGTTTCGAAGAGATTTGGAATACTACTAATACTATTAACGTCTTCGGAGTGATTTATTTTTACTGAAGGAGCATTTAATGGTTTTAATTTTATAACCGTAACGTGACGCTCTTCAATGTCTATAGTAACATCATTTCCAAAAATAACGTCACCTTTTTCCCAAGCGTTGGTTATTACAATATCACTTTCGTCTATAGCGTGGAAATAGGTTCCTTCTTCAGAACTAGGAGTTAAATTATCAAATACTATTATTTTTTTAACCCCTAAATATTCATTATCTCTATAGTGCTTTACTCTGTGATCAAGGCCAGCGGCAAGTGATGAAGTATAGCCCCCGGGAATAGCATCAACACCTAATAAGGCATCTAATTGCTTTATATTATACCAAACTCGTTCTCCTTCATTTATAGGTATAAATGGATTAAGAGTAGTATTTGTTATAAGATCTATAGTCATCCCATTAAAACTACCTTTGTCAAAAATTAATTGCGTGTGGGTATTAAGATCAACCGTACCTTTTTTACATTCGTCAATATTTATTTTTCTCGGATCATTAATATTATCAGTCCAAAGCAATAAATTATCTATTACACTTATACCCGTTATTATTTGGCCGGTAAATTTTAAAACAGCCCTAGAGGTACCAACATACTTATCAACTATAACAAGTGCCAGCCACGGTTTATCCGGATTACTTTTTGAAACATCATATAAGTCTACGTTAAATTCTATAATAGCGTTTGTATCATAACTCGACACAAACCAGTATATCTTATTTGTCTTTTCATCGGCAAAACTACCAACGCAAGTAAATCCATCCGGTATTATATCTTCTAATCTATGGTTACCTAATATATTTTTAACAACACCAACATTAGATCCTTCTGAAGTTGAAACCTCTATGTTCAGCGCATCTCTATATTCTCCATTAGGCACTAACCTCTCATCAAGGTCTTTGTTCATCTTACCTTTTAGAAAACTATTTTTAATCTCCGGCATATACTAGTGTTTTATGTGTTTCGATTTACCTCTTAAAATTTGAGTTAATTCTTCTATTTTTATATTTGACAATCTTAGTTTTGCTTTTCGCGTAGCAGCAAATTTTTCTCTTGCTAATCTATTAACCAATCCCTGTCCGTAGGTAGAGGTTGATAAGATTGCGTGTGCTATCCACTTGTACATTGCGTCCTCAGCAAATTTATGTACCTGCATTTCAGCATCGGTACCAAGACTATCACTTATATAATCTAAGATCACAGTTTTTCCAGAAATATTAGAACTAAAATTAATTTTCCCCATTCTATTATCTATATAAAAAGATCCATTAGCTTGGGCGTGTTGAGGGTCTAATCCAAATCTTGATCCATCCATCGGCCAATAAGTATCATCTTCATAATCGTCGTTATTATTTTCGGATGGAGTATTGCTTTTATAATTACTCCAAGTCGTAGATTCTCCTCCTGATTGTAAACCTTGTAAAACACCGTCATATAATACGTCAATGTCATCTATAATGTTAGAACTTTCATTACTATTACCCACTGTCCAAGCTGTTGTGTAATTTGGTATGTAACTAGTTATAACGAGATAAACAACACTATAGTCAGAGACCTTTATATCTTCTAAAGTTTTTGTTGAAGCGGTGCCTAACCCATCATTAAACTCTATATAACTAGGGTCGCCAGTAGATGTTTGTAAATCGAATATATTTGTTAAGTGGTTTCTTGATGCTTCGTTTAAAGTAGATGGTGCATTATTATAATGGATAGGTGAATTTGGATTTGTTTTGTCTTTATCCCACGCTATTCCACCTGGAGTATCTAGACTACTAACTATACCAAACCTCAATATACCAGCGTCCTTAACCCCACTAGAAGCTGCTGCAGAGACACCAGATGCTGATATAGTTAAAGTATCCATCTCGCTAACATCTATAGGTTGCCAAATAGCGTACGCTCTAGAAGAGACAATTTGTCCCACCGGCGCTCCCAAAGCTTTGGATCCATGTGTTATTTTTAAACTTCCTGTGCCTGAAGATATGTCCTCTACACTAGGGTTGCCCGGAACGTTTGAATTGTTCCAATCGTTATTAGGATTAAGATCTTCTGAAAAATCAGAATTATTCACAATAGCTTGTACTGTACTTGCGGCAAAACTATAAACACCACTGTCAAATTGTTGTATTTTAAATGGATTGGAGGTTTTGGAAGTTGGATACAAAGGATGTTTTATACCTGCTGAGTCAACCCAAGATAACTTAGTGTAATTTACATAATCTTGAGGGAGTACCATTGTTAATGATTGTGGCAACACTATTTCTTGAGCTTTTACAGATTTAAATGTGTCAAAAGATAATTCCTGTAAAGCTCTCATAGCATGAAAAGCGATATCGGCTCTTTTTATTTTTGGTATTATCTTATTCTCTCCAACGTAAGCAATTTCAAATTGAGTTATAATATCATCTAAAGATGTAAATTGATAACCTCCAAAATCATTACCATTATAATATATATTTTGCGTATCTTTTATTAATCCCATTTATTTTATTGTTTTTCTTGTTGTATACCTTTTGCTTCTTCTTGTCCCGCCACTCCAGTCAATTGGAAATCTTTAATAGCTATTCCAGCTAATTGTAATATTTTTAGAACCAAATTATTTTCTTCAGAAGAGTGTAATTCAAAATCTTGATGGTCAGTTGCTGATGGGTTGTATAAAGCGTTTTTACTTCCACTTATTAAATAAGTCCAATTTGGTTTTTTTGGTTTTCTTATATAACTAACGCTAACACTCGCGGGAATAGGATATATTTTAATCACAACTGGAGTGTTTGTAGTAGAAAACTTAGAATATATAGGTCGTGATTCTGTCCACATTCCTAGCGGTGAGTTTTCATATTTACTTATTTCATTCAACTGCACTTGCTCAGCGATCTTAGTTGGTTTACCTAAGTACGTGGCTTGTACAACACCTAGTCTATGTAGATCTGAAAGATCATTACTAAGATATACTTCACCCCCTGTTTGAATACCAACTGTTTGATTGTTTATTTCAAACATACTAATTTTTTCCTCAAGATTAGTAACCATATCAGCATAATCTAATTCATTACCAGGAGCTCTTTGTCTTTGTTCTAAATCATAAAAATATTGCTCAAAAATATCCATTTGAGCGTGGTCGGCAAATAAGTTAAATTCTTGAGGAGTTATATACCCTCTCTGTTCTTTATTAGCTAATGCTAAAACTTTTTGATATACTCTATCTACGCTTATCGCCATAATTTCTTTTTAATTTG
>Ga0208299_1000737_pt1 | contig 28139 bp, 41 predicted proteins | sample 15_taG_FD_184089 | JGI IMG/M metagenome (GOLD analysis project Ga0208299, IMG submission 184089) | Marine viral communities from the Subarctic Pacific Ocean - 15_ETSP_OMZ_AT15312 metaG (SPAdes) (version 2) | ecosystem: Environmental > Aquatic > Marine > Oceanic | place: Pacific Ocean | collected...
GAGAAGGGTGGCAAGCAGATAAACTTCGATCTGCAAGGCAACATGGAGAAGCTGCTGGACAACCCCGGACATGACCGTGTCTTGATGTGGTTCGAGGTTACCTACGGCAAGGTCCGTGAGTGGACAGACAATCACCTGAACAGTTGCGTGATGGGAATGGCCGAACATGGCGACGGAACCAAGTACATCATCAGCCAGCGGTCGCCAAGACAGAAGGCTGTGACTATGCGCCAGTCCGGTGTCGATCCCATTATGATCTCCAAGCGCCTGATGATCCCGGTCCACCGAATACGAGAATGGACAGGAGCTTAAACAAAAAAACCCCCGGCTTAAAAAACCGGGGGTTAAGTTTTGCTGTAACACTTCGGGCTTGGGGAACCCTGCAACCAAAAAACACCTACAAAAACATTGTTATGAGGCTTCTTGCCTCGTGCCTGCCAAGGGATCATTCCCCGCAGGCGATCTGCCCTTCGGGCAAATTCCGACATTAAATCTTTCGCGCCTCGTGTGCGCCGTTCGCTTCGCTCTCGCTCTTTAATAGATAAACAGCTTTGCTCGCTTTGAGTGACGACCGCCCCCCAAGGGCGGGAGGAACTGTCGATCAACACTTTGATTAAAGAGGGGAACGCGAGTTCTAGCGTTTAAAAAACGAGTTGTCAAATCCTTTTTTTGGCCCCTTGTTTTCATTACGTTTTTCATTAAAACTAATCCTTGACAGGGTATTTGATTAACCGTAAAACGACATCAATTAATCTTACTCAACCTCGTATGTTTACCTAGTCTGGCTCAGGTCGAGCGGCCCCTTGGGGGGGCCTCCTCCCCTACCGAGCCTGCCTATAGAAGAGACTGAGGTTGCCAAAACGTGTTGAGATCAATCAGGACCACATTGACTGGCTGGCTGATGCCGTCGATGCCGAGCTTCCGTACTCACAGATGGCCGATCACGTCGGTTGTTGCGTCGACACCCTCAAGCGTATCCTCGTGCGCCATGACCTCGCAGAGTTTGAGGCGGCCAAGTACGCAGTCAGCCGTGCCTCCAAGATCGAGCAGTGGTCACGCCCCTGTATGCGCTGCGGCGACACCAAGTCCCGCGCCAAAGGCCAGTACCGCTGCGACAACTGCCGCGAGCAGGAAGACATCAACAACCCCGTGGACTGGCTCCTATGAGTAGGCCCACATATGTCACCCCTGCCGACGAGGCCGTCGAACGGGTCATCGCAGACACAGTCGGCGTGTCTTGGAACTGCTCACCCACAAAGCTGGCCAAGTTCAACTCAATAGACTTCGCCCTCACCCGCGATGGCAACGTGTCTGGCTGGATGGAGATCAAGCGGCGTACCAACGCGCACGACAAGTACCCCACCTACATGATCTCGTTCGACAAGTGGAAGAACCTCATTTTGACAGCCAATGCCTCGCAACTTCCGGCCTTCCTCGTCGTCCAGTTCACGGACGGCCTGTACTACCTCCACTCCCACATACCCCCAACCCACATCGAAGTCGGTGGACGCTTCGACCGCAACGACAGCCAAGACGTCGAACCCGTAGCCCACTTCAAGCACGAACTCCTCACCCCAATCAAACCGAAAGCAAGCCAATGACCCCAGAGAAAAGCCTCACCAAAGAACTCGAAGACACCCTCCGCGAGAACGACAAGCTCGCCGAAGCCCTCCTGTGGGAACGCGAGAGCCACCGTCGCAGTTGCCGCCACTACGAAGACAAGGTCACCGATCTCACCAAGCGCCTCGCCGAACAAAACTCGCTGGCCCTCGAAGCCAATGCCAACCTCGGCAGCGCCGAAGCTCGCATCCGTGACCACGAGCGCGTCATCGCAGCAGAACTGGACCTCAAATAATGGCACTCAAGCCACGCGGCGCAAAACAAAAGGGCGACAAGTACGAGCGCGAACTCGCAGCCTACTTCAACCAGCATGTCTTCGACGGAAGGGATGTTGTCTTCAGAGCACCCCTGTCTGGGGGCGGCTCCATCAACTTCGAGGGTGGCGGGGCCGACCTCAATGGTACGCAGGACTTATTCGTTGAGGCCAAGCGTGTCGAGAAGCTCAACATCCGCGACGCACTACGCCAAGCCGAAAGCAACCTCGTCAAGCGAGACATGACTGCCCTCGAGATGCCCGTCGTCATCAACCGTCGCAACGGCGAAACCACTGGCCAATCCGTCGTCAGTCTACGCCTCGACGACTTCCTCTGCCTCTATCGACATCATCTCGCCAAGACAGGCCACCTCAAGGACAGCGAATGACCGAAGTCATCGACATAAATACCCGAAAAATTTTCGCAGAAAATTTGAAACCTTCAGAAGACGACCAGCCCGAAGGACGCCCACCCGCCAAGACACTTATCAACTCGCTCACCAAGTGCATCGAACGCGCAGAGGCTGGCGAATTGGTGGGCATCGTCGGCACCCTGCTGTGGGCAGACGGACAGGTAGGCCCCGCGATCTACGGCGACAGCGAAACCCTCAGTGACATGTCTATCATCTCCATCGCTGGCCTCGAACTCACGAAGTCATCCATGACCCAAGTCATCGAGGGAACCGCGTACCTCGGAAACAGTAACGAGGAACCAGACAATGACGAAGAGTAAGGTCTGCCCCCACTGCGAAACATCCAAGCCCCTCTCTGAATTCGCCTACATCAAGACACGCAGCGTCACATATTATCCGCGCTGCCGCTCATGTGATGCACGGCGTGTCGTCTTGGGCAGACACAAGACATTCCGGGGCCTGCTTGCCCACGCCACATCAGCAGCCAAGCAACGCTCACTAAGAATGGACAGGGAATTCTCAATCACAGTCGACGATGTCATGTCTGTCTTGGAAGCCCAAGGCTACAAGTGCGCAGTGACGGGAGTGCCCCTCTCCCACCTCCAACCGGGCGACCGCACGAACGCATCGCTCGACCGCATAGACAGCAGGTTCGGGTACACACCCTCAAACATTCAGATTGTCTGCGTAATCGTGAACACCATGAAGCACGACCTGTCACCCGGCGAACTCGCTCACTGGTGCCACCTCATCTCGGCTGGCTAGGCACAAATCAACTCGACTAAATCCTCGAGACTGGCATCGCCGCTGCTCGCAAGCAACTCAATCGTCATATCGGCTTTACGCAAGAGGTCAATCCTCTGTCTCTCAAGCTGTCTCACCCTGTCCCTCAACACCTCAACCTCATTATCTTTGGTCATGTCTTCGCTCGTCATTATCGTCGTCCTCTGCTTGTCTTTCTCCATTTACAGGAAGTAAAAAGATACAACCAGCCAACCTGAACGCAACAATAAACTGTGGGTAATGTTACCAATTTAGTAACGTTACCTTTTTATTTAGTAGAACTGCTCTCACCCCCTGCGCTGGCCATTCCAACAGCTTCAATTGTTCGGACGCAATCAATAATATCGTCCATCATCGCAGCGGCAGCGGCATACGCTCGAGCCAACCTGACGTCTGTCATGAGAACGACAGACGTATTGCCTCGCCTCTCAATTATGTAATCGCCCTTGTCAGCCCACCGCAGGATTATCGCCCTCGCGGTCTTGCGCGTTACTCCTAACACTTCAGCTGCCTCACCCATGGACAACTCTTTGCCAATCAGGTGCTGTGAAAATATTTCAGAACCCAGCCATCTGTTCTGTGTCTCCCTAATGTCTTTTTGATACTTCTTGGTAAACGCATTGTTACGCTTTGCGAAAACAATGATCTGCTCCTTGCTGTACTTCACGGACTGCCCCTATGCCACAAACACCGCGTAAAACCACAAGGAAAATACGACCCCCTGTCCTCCATTACAACCCCCTAATATATGGCACATATATGACACAGACACGCGCCACAAGTTGCGCGTGTCATTAATAGAAAGAGGTCAGTACTCCAAGGTTGCTGCCCTTCACACTCCATTCACCACTAACGATGTGTCGTCGTTGCCTTTTAGACTAGTCCCCGACTGGTGATGGTTCCCCTTGTTAGGGCGTTGGACAAGACTTACTGTAACCCTTACTGACCAACGATCACAGCTGTTTTTTGTCCGATAATTTTCACCTGTTTTTGTCGGTTTGTGTCACTAACCGCGCCAAAAAAACCCTCAATTCTGCTCGCTCCCTTCATTGGGGGTAACACCCCCCCCTCGGTAACCCTTACTCACCAACACTTTCAGTCATCGCAACCAACCCTCTCCCTCCCTCTACAGCCGTGTCACGTTCAACCCGCCTCCAACTCTCCATTTCATTCCACACCACAGCTTCCGGTACACCCACCTTCAACGCAATGAAGGCAGAGCCAAAGCCCTGCCTCCACCACAATCGCGCTTGCGACATCTGTCTCCAGCTCAATTCACTTCGCCTCCGGCAGCAATGTAATCGCTTCGGCCAGTCGATCGTGATCTTCCTCGATGTAGATCGAGGTTGTGTTCAGGTCAGCGTGACCGAGCATCGACTGGATGGTAATCAAGTCCACCTTTTTTGAGAGCAGGTACGTCGCCACAATATGGCGGAAGTCGTGAACCCTCAGATCAGGATCAACTCCAGCCCTGTCTTTGATCACACCCCAGACACCCGACCACTGTTCTGTCGACCGCCTCCCACGCTCAATGCTCCACGGTTGGCCATATGAGTTCCGAAAGATACGCCCTTCCCTCTTGTTTTCCGGTGTCTTGTTTAATTCGGCCACAACAGCTGGGTGCAACATAGACATGCGATGTTTCTCAACCTTGCCCTTCCCTTTCTTTGACATCAGTGTGATTGAGTGCTGGCCATTCACACACTTCAACTGATCCCATGTCAACTCCATAGCCTCGACCCCTCTGGCCCCAGTGTAAGCATAGAAAGTCAGCAGCGGCTTCATGTAAGCGTACTTACCCACACATACACCAAGCACAGCCTGCAAATCGGCAAACGTGCTATCCACCACACGCTTTGGCGCTTCGGCAGGCTTCACAATCTTTGGGCGGGAAAGTATATGTTCATTCTCCACCCCCCAATTCATGATGGCTTGCATCATGCCGAGGTCACGCCTGATCCCGCTCAGTGAATTCAAGGCACCCTCCTTGTCGTAATGCTTGGCCTTCACATAGTCCTGCACATCCTTGGCCGTCATCCTGTCCACGATGGCGTCCCCGATGTATTCTCTCTGCCGCCTGATGTATCCCTTTGTTCCATGCGACACCCCCTCGGGCCTCGTCATGTACTCATCACACAGCTGGCCATAGGTCAGACCCTTCGGCCCTATCTGCAACTTACCACCCGTAAACAACTCATACTCAATCTTCGCCCTAGCGGCATGGGCCTCGTTAATGTCAGCCCTCACACCCACACCAGTACTCTTCCTCACCCGCTGGCCATGTATCATGCCAGCCACGGCCCACACCCCATCTCGCGGGACAAGGTGAAGTCCCTCGTCTTCGGGTTTCGTCTTTGCTCTAGCCATCAGTCAGTCTCCTTCATGCCAAAAATCAATTTCCTCTTGCAAGGCAGCGGTCGCCTTCACAGCCCTGTGCCCCTCATATGTCGCACACCAATCCTCGGCGTCCTCGACATTCTCGAAGACCCATCCTTCACTCAGATCGTGGACTAAAATCTCACACCAGAAATCAAATTCCGCCTGTTCGCTGTATTTGACAATTTCAGGATAGTCGCCACTATTGTCGTCAGTCAGGACAAGTAGTGGCCAGCCAATTTTTGCGGCTGCATCCTTGATTTCACGATAATACAGATCGGAAAAACTGTAATTACTTTCAAAGTCTTCAGCGTTTCTGATCTCTTTGGCGTCATAGCCTGTCGTCGCATTGTCTCCAGCGACAGACGAAATGAATTTCGTCCTATCGGCTGCACTCCAAGCAACGGGTGGTCGCTGGTGTGGTATCTCAATTACGAATATCATCTCAGTACTCCAATTCCATAAATTTCCATAAATTCTTGACGGCCCATCACTCACCTCGTTTTCCTGTAAAGCTCTGGCCGCTTCTTGCGGTCAGCCATCTTCCACGTCACGTCCCAATCCTTCGGTATCGTCGCTACACTTTCATATGCAGCGTCCGTCATGTCCTTCATGGTCGGACTGACCACATAGACAATGTCGTGACGATCATGCAGATCGAACTTCCGCAAAACGCTGGCCACAAAAACCTTGGCCGTGCCTTCGGCAATGCCGAACCGCTCGGCAACTTCCCTTGTCTTGGCCCCACGCAACAGCATCTGCATGGTGCCGTGCATCTTGGGCGTCATGCTCACGAACGCCTTTAATATTGTGGGACTTGGCTCATTCGGGTCAGGCTCAGACGCAGGTTGCCCCGCACCCCTCAACACCATCTCCTGCAACATCTCATTCTTTGCCTTCAGCACCAACACCTCTTCGCGTAGTGCTTCGATAATTCTATCTTGCTCCCTAGACACATCAAATTCCTTCCTAGATTTGTTTCATATTGATAACACCTTTCAACTAGATTAGTTAGTTCTCTTTTTCGAACTATCAATACCACACTTGCAAACCATAATAATTCAACTACATTAACCCCTGACGAACCTCACGCTCATGTGTTTGGTTTTGTCTTTGCTCGAGCCACCCGGTGACGGTAGCGATTGCACCCCGCCGGGTGGTTCACAGCAACTCACCCCTTCCTCTTACTCTCTGCATCAAGTTTCTGCTGAACCTTCGCCCTTGTGCGCTTGATCAGCTTCTCACGCCACGCCTCATTCTCCAGCGCCCAAGACACACCAAGCACCATCAGACTAACGTCACTCGTGAGGTCATTAATCATCAGGTGCTTGGCTTCATCCTCGGCCCTCAAGACAAGCACGGCATCACCGTGGTTCACTGTGAACTTGTCGTCGCTCACGGCGTCCCTCCATTCTCTTTGCACCATGCCTCGTAGTCAGCCAGCATGTACGTCACTGGCTCTTCGATCAGGTTGTAGTCTGCGACGTCATTGTCCCAAGCCTCACCTGTCATCACCAGTTTCGTGACCGTGCCCTTGCTCTTCGGACACCAAGCCAGCTCGTCCCGATAGACCAGCCACCAGTCACTAGACGACATGATCTTCTGGTGACCACCGTTACCACTGCCATTGGCGGCACCAGTATGAACTTCCCATCGCCACTTTGGCTTGAAGGCGTCACCCCTCACCAGAAAGTCAGGGATGTTTGCCTCAACAGGCATCGACACCTTCACCGGCCCCGGTGTCTTGTCCTTCATCGAGGGTGGCAGCGTGTCGTTCAAGACAAGGTTGTCCTTGTCCTTCACGAACTCACTCAGGCTCTCGGTGAACCGGCCACCCATGCCCTTGGGTGCTACCGTCGCCTTGCCATTGATCTCGCTGGCCCGTATGACCAACTCTATACGCATCTCGCCCAAGACCTCAGTCTCGAACACGACCACACCATCCGGGTCCATCAACATGAACCGGCCACCATCCTTCATCAGCCCCCACTGGCCCTCCGGCACACCACTAAAGGTGTGACGAAAGTCGCCAACGGCGCAGGCCAAGTCATCCAGATCGGGATTAATCTTGGTGATGCTCTTCACCCATGTCTTGCGAGCCTTTCTGTCCACCCAGTCCTTGGGCTTGGGCTTACTCGTGAACAGTGTGTCTTGACCAGCGCTGGTGTTGGCACGCCTCTTCGGCGAAGAGACTACCAGTGGGGCAGCCTCCTTTTTCTTCGAACTCGAACCAAGCACGTTCTTCAGCATGCTTTTCGCAATTGCTTCGTTTTGTTTTTGCTCGTTCATATCAGGCCTCCATGACCATGTTATATTCAAGGGTTGAAAACTCTTCCAACAACGCCAACGCTCCAGTGCTGGCAGGACAACCTGCTCCTGCCCTCTCTCCAACCAGCAACCACGCATCAAGATCACTCTTCAACTCTCCTCGACCACTTGCCACCAAATACAGTGGGTGATCGGCTTTACCATTAATTGCAAGGAGCCAACCGCTCGCCTCGGCCATCGCTCCATGCTCATTGCGCCAGTTCTCCAGCGCACCACACAACTCTACGTTCATAACTCACGCACTCCTTTTCAGGTTGTTGTTTGTAACCTTCAGCAGATCGCCATTGTCTATGACGAACCGCTCACCCAAGAGCAGCTTGCTCAACTGATCCATCACTGTCTTGGGTAGCTCTTTGATGTCCGAAAGCACGACGTACTTCGGATAGAACCTCTTAACCGCACTACTATTGATACCAATACCAACCAGCGAACCACCCTCACGACCTATGTACGCAACGGTGTCTCGCAGGTGTGTGTGCTCTTGACCCGGAAAGTCCGTGAAGAAAGCAGGGTACCCGTCACTCAGCACGAGGATGACCTTCCTCTGCTCTGGCCTCACAGCCAGACGTTCCCACGCCCACCGAACACTCTCACCATCACAGTTACAGCCACTGGCCATGCTGTGCATGTTCCCGATAGCTGTCTTGCACACCTGCAATCGCTCATTGAACTCCTTGTATTCAATGTGATGCAGACCCTCCCAACGCGAGTACTTGTGGGACTTGTCATGGTCAAGGACAAGTGACCCATCCTTCATCAAGGGCTGCCCATCCGTGTCGAACCGCATGCCCTGCCTCGCACCCAGCACCGCCCTCCTCAGCGCCTTGGTATGAGGATTGGCCCCATAAAAGAAACCCAACACCTCGAAGGGAATACCTGCGGCATCCAAGACACGGCTCAGTGCAATGGTTGCCTTCTGTGCAAGCGCAAGCTCAGGCCCTGACATTGAGCCGCTGTGATCAATCAACAACGTCACCGCCGTATTAATCTCCTCAGCATCCTCTCTGTCTTGCCAGACATACGGGTAACCCTGATAAGCCTGAACCAAGTTGCCCGTATCAATGCGACGGCCACTCTCTTCACCTCGTGACCAGCTGCGCTGTTGCTTGGCCATCAAGGCACGGCGAAACTTCTGGCTCATCACGTTGATCGCACCCTTCATGTTGCGCTCGATCTTCGCGTAATTATTTTTGCCAAAGCCACGGTGACCGTCATTCATCAGCCCTTCGTAGACACTCTGGTTCCAAAGCTCACCGTCATACATCTTCCTTGGTTCAATGACGGCCTTTCCGTCGTCACCCCACCCGATGTTATACGCAGGGATCATGCGACCCTCGTCCTTTTTCGTATGAACGAAGTCGAAGTCGGTTGAGAACGGAACGTACTTGTCCTCGGTCGCTGTCGCGTCCTTCTCGGACACACTCTCAACGGCCTTGGCCAAGTCAGTCGAGAATGGGATCGGTTTGGCATCGTCAGTCGCACCATGCCCCTTGACTTTGACTTTGACTTTGACTTCACCCTCGTCATCACCCTCGGGTGCCGGTGTCTGGCCTTCGCCTTCACCGTCTCGCGGCTGGACCTCTACCTCTTCGTCACCCTTCGGGCCATCAGTGCATGGGCCTCCCGGCAGCCACGACGTCGGCGGCAGCGGTGGCGTCCCACTCTCCTTCTCGATTTCGTCCACCACATGTCTGGCCATATCAGCAACGTCCTTGCTGCCAGCCTTACCATCACGAGCGCCCTCGATCAGATCGCAAATCTTTGCGGCCTTCTCTCGTATCCCCGCTGGCACCTTGCTCAACAGTTCCTCGTTGGTGTCACTCATGCCCTGTCTGCGACGTCCTTCCCAAGTCACGGCCACTGGCGTCATCACCTTGGGATCGGTCAGGTCTAAGTTGCCATCCTCAATCTCCTGAAGTGTCAGCTTGTTGACCTCTTCGCAGGTCGACATCAGGTCATCCTTCGAACCGGGATACTCGTCGAACATTTGCGGCTCGATACGCATGTCTTCCATGGCATTGACCATCTCTGTGTAGAGAGGGTTGTCGTCATTCATGGCCTCGATGATCACATCCATGTCGCCATAGCGGTGGTGTGCAACCTCGTGATTGACGTACCCGCCCTGTACTTCTTGGGCATGTACGCTCATCTTCTCGGACGGATCACCACCCGGAACGTGGATGGTGTCCTTCGTGGTGTACGCACCGCTGCCAGCAGCAACGACTTGCACACCGTCCTCTCCAATCGTCTTGGCGACTGATGCGTTAGCATCATTGAAGTCGCCTCGCTTCGTGTTTGCCTGCCTCATGTTTGGTTTCCTCTTTGCTCGTTCAGTTTTGCTCGTTCAGTTTCAACTTCACTTCACTCTGGACCAGACACGCTTGGCCAACTCGTTGACCGCCTGCCTGTCTTGAGAGTTACACTTGTTCAACAACACAACTTCGAGGGCGTTGTCCTTCGCAAACTTTGCGTCGCCCGTCATCTTCAGGAAGGCTGCGTGCTTCTTGACCATGGCCTGTGTGCCACGAGGCGAGATGGTTGTGCCAATCTCACCACGCTCGAAGCCCTTCCTCACCTCGGCTGCCAGATCGGCCACACCCTTGATGAAGTCCTTGTCTCCGTGCGGCACACGCTTCTTCAGCACACCTTCTTCAGCACCCGGCTTCATGTACTCGATCTTCACGACCTCGCTGAAGCGATCCATGAAAGCAATCGACTGCACCTTGGCCCCCTGATAGAAGCCCGTCTCGTCACCAGTCCCGTTGGTATTATCGGTCGCTGCCATACGGAACCAGCCAGCTGGCGCGATGTGTCGGCCACCGTCCTCGTTGATCACGAGGCCGTTGCCCTCCAGTACCCGCTGAAAAACGTAGGCTGTGTTCGGATGGATGAATGACACCTCGTCACAACACAGGATCGCGCCCATCTCCATGGCCTGCGGCACCACACCATTGATGAACTCAGACACAGTCACCGGAGTACCATTGACCTCGACACTCTTGAGGGTTTCACGACCCAACAGATCGAGGCGTGTAATCCCATCATCGAAGTTGATGCGGAAGAACGGCCAGTTCAGCGAGGCCCCAATCCACTCAATCAGTGTTGTCTTGCCAGACCCCGTGTGTCCCGTCAGCCACGGCACACCACCGTCAACCAGTGAGTGCAGCACGTTGGCCAGCACCTTGATGTCAGGCACATAGTCAAGGTCCAGTGACGGAACAAACGGATGCGTGCCATCCCATGCAAACACCGGAACATCGAAGTCCAGATACATCTTGGCCTTCCCCGTCACCAGCTTGCCCTTGATCTTGATCACATCGTGGGCCTTCACCATGGTCGCGCTGACCAGCGCTGGCAGCTTGCCACCAGACACAGGTGCAATGGCTGCCTTGGAAGTGCTGTTAGCCAGACGATCCATCAGGTCGGTGACGCTTGTCTTGAGTTCGTCACGTTCCTGCTCCACCGTGTTAATGGCAGCGGCCAGCGTGCCGATGTCCATCTCATAACCGAGTGACTGGAGCATGGTGTTCAGGACGTTCTTGTGTTCGTCCTTGATTTCGGGAACCGCAGACACAACAACTGGCGCTTCGGCCTCGTCCTTCCCGAACACAGCGTCAAGGCCGACCATGAAGACGTCCTTCAACCCTCCGTCCGCTAGTACCCTAAATTCGTAGTCCACCTCGTCACCACCGCTGACCCTCGCATCAACCAGCTTGCGGGTCAGGTCGACAACACGGTCGGTCACACCAATCTTAGTCATTGCGTCGAGTGCCATACCGCTGGCTTCCTCGACGGTGATCAGGTCATCTTTAATCATGATCTCCCTGACCATGGCGTCGTGTATGTAGGTAGCGTGACCAGCCTCCATGGTGTTGGCAGTTGCGAGTGTCTTGGGATCAATGTCGTTTGTGTTCATGGCTGCTCTTTTCTTGGTGTTGGTTGCAGTTGTGATTTCAGGGGCGCTGGGGGAAGTAGGAACGGCAGGAGTAACGGAAAGGCCTTTGAGTACGAGGTTGGCAACGGCAATCATGTATGCCTTGCTGGCGAGGCATACGGGTTCGCCGAACGAGTAGCCTGTCTTGGACTTGTCGTTCTCCACGCCGTTGGTGGCGGGGGCTTTGATTGCCTCATAGACTTGGTCCCAATTGATAGACACGGCGCACATTTGATGTGTGCTCACGGGCTTGGAATAGGCCTTGGTCAGTGCATTGCTTTCTTCCTCAGACAAGGCCACCCCACCAAAGGCGAGGCCAGCCAGCACCTGCCAAGGCAGGCTGTCACGGACACGAGGGTAGAGCGTGGCGTTCAGGTTGATCTGATCGGCTTCCAACCCACAAAGTGGGCTGTCCTTGGCAGCTTGGTAGCAGTGGTTTCCATCGAAGTTGTGTTGGGCGACGTCGTTCACGCAGGCTCTCAGCTGCTTGCGCTGCTCAGATGCAGGTGTTGCCAGTACCGCTTGGCATATGGTTGCAAGTGTTGTTGTCATTGAGCGTTCCTCCATGTTTGCTCATAAAAAAGGCCCGACACAGGTCGAGCCTCAGAGAAGGTCAACCCCTTTTTGGGCTGGCTCCTCGACTTAAATTCCCTTGTCCTTTGGACCGCGCCCACATAGCGTCGCAAGAGAGATAAGCTGTTCCCTTTTGCGAACACTATATATCATGGACACATCGGTCAAGGGGTAATCTTTCATCCGTGATTAATCACGGCTAGCAAGATCATCAAACAGACCCATAACATTGGCGTCACTGGATTACTCCATTCACCTTGCCCTTGTAGTTGGGCGCACCCTCTTTAATGCGCTGGATGTGTGGCGCTAGTGTCTCGTCGAGCGTGCCCTTGTCTACGTGGTCCGCATACTCTTCACGAAACTCACGACAGACCTGCGCCCTCTCGTTGATGAACTCGTATCTGTTCATGCGGGGATCAGGTTTCTCTGTACCCAAGTCACCAAGGTTCTGCGGCAACACACCACCGCTGGCCTTGTGAACGAGGCGTGCCCTGATGTCTCCGTAGATGGAGACGAAGGCCTGACACTCGACGACATAGGGGTCTTCCTCACCAATGAGGATGTCCCGTGTCCCGAGGGTAGGAGCCTCGAGCATGTGCTTGGTGTAGGCTTCTTCGTCCCACTCTTCGAGCGTGTCCCATACAGGATTGTTCATCAGAAGTTCCCTTCTGCTACCTGAGCACAACGGATACCGTTGCGACGCCACATGTCTACGACCTGTTGCCTGTCGTCGAACGCCAAGACAGGCTCGTGCCCGGTGTCATGGAGGTGCTGGAGTATGTCCTCCTTCACCTCGAAGTCGGGTCGGTAGTCTTCGTCGTCACGCATGAACAGGAAGTCATCGTTGATTTCATAGTGTACGTTCTCGGACAGCCAGCGCAGCGTGTCGTGTCTGACGTTCACCAGTTCAGCACCGCCAACGGCCTTCACCTGCTTGTTCATGCGCCCAGACAGGAACAAAACCTTTGGCTCGGTGGCTGGATATTCTGCGTGCTTGTCGAACATCCATGATGCCAGTTCGCATATCTCGTCGATGCGTGTGTCTGAGATGACGCTGCCGTGGAAGGCGTCCCAATCGGGCTTGAAGCCGATGTCCTTGGCAGCCACCCACTGCTTGCCCGATGTGTTTGTTCGGACCTGCCTTCCCCGTGTGGACTTGCAGACCTCAACGATCATGTGTTCGTGGCCCCGGTCATCCATCATGGTCTTCCCCACCACTGGCCGTATGTAGTGCAAGCGGTGGGTCAGGTCGGCGAGTGTGCCGTCGATGTCAAAGATAACTGTTTTCATGCTGCAATCCTTTCTGGATCGTGTGCTGACATCAGGTCAGACAGGTGAGTGATGCGCTCGATCATGCTGGTGGCATACGCGGCCTTGTTCTCGGGTGACCGTGATGTCTTGCCTTCGAGGCTCTCAAGTTTGTTCAACATGTGGCCTTGCTCACGCTTCCACGCTTGGCACGCCGCCTCTTCCATGCTGTCGAAGTCGTTACCCATGATGCGGCATGTCTCGTGAACGCCCAACACACTACGGATCAAGTTGATGTGCCGTCGCGTTGTCGAGCTATACCCCTTCGTGTTCACGACGGGCAGCCCACCAACGAACCAGCACAGCGGGTAGTGTGTGCCGTAGCTGAGGAGGACGTAGTTTTTCTTGTAGTAGTCCACAAACAACGTGCCCTTCCCGTTCTTGATGTACTCATAGTTGGCCCTTAAGACCTTTTTGTTGGCGAAGCGGAGGCAAACTTCCCTGTTTGTCATGCTCATGTCTTTGCTCCTATTCTGCTGCGACGAGGCGGGTGGGGAAGCGTGAGACAGGCCTGTCCCGAAACATGATGGCCCTCTTGAGGCTGTATTCAGCCGACTTGCGAAGCCAGACGGTATTCATGATGCGCTCCTCAGTCGTACTCATGTTCCTGAGCGTGGCTTGAATGTTGATTTTGCCATTCTTGTCGAGGGTGATCCGGCGATCGTCCCGTGGCGTGACAGCCTTCGGTGTCTGGCGTTGTGTCTTGGCTCGACGTTCGACGGGAGGCTTTGCGACCTTCACGTTCTCACTGTCGATGTGAAAGTCTTGGCTCTCCTCTGCGACAAGCGAGAGGGCGGTCATAACCTCGCAAAAGGACTGGCTTGAGGTGAAGGTGATGGTGTATTTTTTGGTGTTCTTCATGGTGTCTTTGCTCCTTAGTAGTTCAGCCACACAGCGGCGGCCATTGAGGCATAGGTCACGACCAACATTGCGATGGCCGCGATCATGCCGTGAACCATGTCCGACTTGTGCCGGAGCATGGTGAGTAGTGATTGCCAGAGGGTCATTCGTTACATGTAATCGGTGATACTGAGGTCGCCCCATGGCATGTCGAGCAAGTCGAGGCTGTCGTAGTGTGCTTCCTCGGCTGGCGTGAAGTCGGGTTCGCTTGAGAAGTAAGCGTCAACATCAAGGATTTGGGTGAGGCCGGGACCAGCGTCCTTTGCGTGCCCGTTCTTGATGGCTGTGCGTGTCTGGCCCTCACTCAACAGGCGGAAGCTCTCGAGTGTGGTGTCACTGTGCTTCTTGACTGCGGCTTCAGCTGTCGCACGGTCGCACTTCTGCCATGCCATCGTGGCTTTCACGCAGGCCTCGTCGTGGGCCTTGTTGAACGCGGTGTTTACTGCTGGTTGCATCTTTGCTCTCCTGTTTCAGGGTTTCAGGTCGTCGGGTAATCCCACGCCCTCGTAGTAGTGGTCGCCTTCTTCCATCGCCTTGTGTTCGTAGTTGACGGCGATGCGGTAGTAGTGATGCGCCTTCTCGACGGTGACGCATGAGGGGCAGATCAGGTCTGCGTTGAAGCGTGACTTCTCACGGCTGTTTGTTGGTGCCGTACACCTGTCACACCTCACAGCTGGCCCTCCAGTTCACGGACCTGCTGCTCGAAGTCGAGTGCGGCACGGTATTCACTGACGGTCAGCCCGTCTGGCCTCCACGAGCGTGTCTTGCGAGGGTTGCCGCATAACTGACATGAGCACCATGTGTAGGTGTCACCACGCGCTGCGATCTCGTCGTCTGTCGGATCGGACAGCAGGTTCTGCTTCATAAGGCTGGCCGCACGATCCCTCATGCGGAACTTGTGATGGCGTCGCAGAGCGAGGCCGATTACACGGGGCAGTCTCATGTGTGTTCCTCCATGTCCTTTGCCAGTAAACCTGCTGCAATCACATCTTCGATATGCTGATCCATGTTGATGTTGAACCTGCGGTGGATGATGCGATGGATTTCAGTGCATTGATCCTCGCTGATCGTGTGACCAAGCACCTGTTCAATGTCACCGTGGTTCTCGGCACCAAGTGGTGCCTGCGTGTCTTCGCTCATGTGTTGTCTCCCTCATACTCATCATTCTCGAAGCAACGCAGTTGATCGTTGGCACCACAGCCGAGGCATTGAGCAGTCGACTTGCGGTCGTACTCGATGTCGTCGGTGGATGGTTTGCTATCCTCATCGTTGGATTTGAGCCAGATGGTTGCCTCGTGGATGATGTCGGTGCTGCCACACTCGCATTTGTATTCTGGCGTACTCATGCTGGCCCCCTCTGCCTTATTGCTCGTAGCGAGTAGGTCTGTCTTGTGAACTAATCCGCCGCAGTGAGGGCACTGACCGAAGGGCACGAGTTCGCCGGGTCCGACACGCGAATAGAAATTGTAGATGCTATCGAGTTCGGATCGGTCGTTGGTCGTGGCCCCGCAGTCGTCACAGTGATAACTGTCTTCGCTCATATCGTTTCTCCCTCAGTATGAGGCTTCAGTTCGGCGTACTTGTCGGAGAACTGCGCTTGTGCAGCGACATAGATGTCGTCGATTGATACGCAGACAACCTCGCCCGTGTGGTCGATTGCCTCGGCCCAACCAGTGACGTAGCGTGCCTTCTCGTGTCCCGCCTCCATGTAGACAAGGACTTCACCTTCAACGAGGTGTTCGGCTACCCCATCCATGACGTAGACAAGGTCGTCGTCGTCGTTATACATGTGGGGCTGGTCGCCATATTCGGTGTCGTTGTACCAGCCATGTCGCGTAACACCCTCGCTATCGGTGTGTTCGAAGTGTGTTGCGCCGTCGAATTGATAGAGGAACGCCTTGAACTTGTCGGCGTCCTTCACTTGGACGTGATTGCTACGTCCCATACCTGTCCAATTAGCCATATCGTTTCTCCCATAGTTGTTTCCATCGACCAGCTTCCTTCGGCTGGCCAAGCTAGTTTTCCTTGTCCTTTGGACCGCACAGGCTATGTGTCGCGTATCGTCACGTCGCGAATAAAGAGTGGGATGAGGCCAAACAGGAACCAGCCCTGCCTGATGCCGTGGTTCCTGTCTTGGCTCTCTCGATGATTGCCCGGAAGCCAGTGAGGTCGTAGTTGCGTGTGTCACAGGCTTCGATAACGATGTCGAAGTAGACCAGCGCTTGCAACGCAGCCAGTAGCTCAAGGCCCGTCTCGTGAGTGATGAGGGGCACGAGGTTGTTGAGTTCGTAGAGTTCGATGGGTGTGTGGGGTGAGAAGTTCCGTTTGACCTCGGCATACAATGTGTCGCCCACGACCTTCCTGTAGGTGACGGTCCCTGTGAGGGTGTCGCGGTTGAAGTTGAGGGTGATGTCATCGAGGGTGTTGCCCCTCTCTCGGTCGAAATAGTATTCAGGGGTATCATCGCCGCTGTCGCAACCATCAAACCCCTGACTGAGCAGGAAGGCGATGTGCTCGTACTGTTTGTCGCTGATGTCGCTGCAACGATCTCGTGTTAACTGGCTCATATCGTTTCTCCCATAGTTGTTTCCATCGACCAGCTTCCTTCGGCTGGCCAAGCTAGTTTTCCTTGTCCTTTGGACCGCACAGGCTGCGCTCAATGCCCGTAGTTACAGCCAACGATCCACTTCTCTCCGTTGCTGATGATTATGTGTGACTGAAAGACACCGCAGCAGTCGTTGGCCGCACTGTGGTCGAACATGGTCTGGTACAAGCGGTCGCTGTACCTGTAAGCACGCAGGCTGCTGACGCAATCGAGGTCGTTGCGTGCTATCTCGATGCGGAGTTCTTCCCACACTTCCTGCGGTACATTTGCGAAGAACGGCAGATCGTGGCCGCATGTCTCGCAGACGATGTAACCCTCAACGAAGTCTTGGTAGCACGAGGGGCACGACGCAGTGATCTGCCCTGCTACCTCTGCTGGCACGTTGAGTTGCTCGAAAGCCTTGTCCATGTCACGGCCAAAGATGTAGCCAGCCATGTTCTTCAAGAGTGCTCCCGGCACATACGCCAGAGGAACTGTGTAGTCAGGCGATCCACCTGCCTCGGTGCCAGACCTGTCTATGTCTGTGATGATGGCGTTCCAACCACCATCCTTCTCGTAACGTATCGCGGTGATGCACTGGTCTTGGTCGGTGAGCAACTCGTCTGCCATGAGGCAGTGTTCGAGTTGCTTGATCGTGCTCTTGAGCATGGCACGAGTGAACCTGTCGAGTTTCATGTCTTGTCTCCCTTGCGTGTGTATGATCCCTTGCCCTTGCGGGCCTTCACCTTGCGCTGCCTGTATATCGGCAGGGACAAGGCTCGTGCGGCTGCGCTACGCCGCCTCGCGTTTGCGCTCTTCGATTTCTTCATCGAGGATGTCCGATGCCATATCTATGAGGTCGGGATCGCGCTCTCCCATAGCCGCCAGAATTGAGGTGCACATGTCGTATCTGACCGCATAACCCTCGGCCACACGGGGCAGATCGACAGCCATAATCCCGATGCTGAACCAACCGAGGTACAGGTGCAGAACGGGTGGCCCTGCGACGATGCCGAGTTTGAAGTGATGGAGTGTGATGAAAAACGTCATGTCTTTGCTCCTTGAGTAAACCTGCTCACAGGATCGAGTAAACCTGCTCGCTTGTTGGGTTAGTGTGTGTTCGTAAAAGGGTACAACACGAGTACTAAAATATCAAGCACGACGCAAATGGCTCACGCCACGGGGCCAAAGCCCGTGACGTAAGCGCGCATTGCAGAGGCCTGCTCGACACGGGCGGCAGCCCGTGCCTCACTGGCCTCGTGGATGAGATCAAGGACTTCCGCCTTGGCCTCACGACGCGAGGTGCGGTGTGCTGCTGCGCGTATCCACGCAGACGACACACTGGCCCCTTGACGTCCGTGTCGGCACCATTTGGCGTCGAGCACGAACATGTTTGCTTCGGATTGTTTCATGTGATCTCCTGTGATTGTGGGTTGGTGTGGGACGGTGAAACCAGCCCCCGCAGGGGCTGGAAACAGCGGCTCACGAGTATCTGAGCAGTCTGACGAGCTTGCTGGCCCGATAGGCACGAACACTGGCGTCACGAGCAAGCTCCCGTGCTACGCTCTCGCCGAACATGTCCTTGGCGTCGTCCGACAGGTAGAAAAACAGATCGGCTTTCAGGGCCTTGTGGATGTCCACGGCCTCGTCGAGGTCCGTGACGCGCTTGCCAGCCATTACGCGGCCTCCCGTGTCTTGAGCACGCGGCCCTTGCTGCGGAAACGCATGAAGCCAACGTATCTAGCCTCACGCTCGGCATCCACGCGCTCCTGCTTGTCGCGGCTATCGTCAACGACGTGTTCACGGACGGGTGTGTAGTACGGGTGTCTGCGATATTCTTGCATCGGGTTTCTCCGTCTTTGCTCGAAAAAAAGGGCCGCCCCGAAGGGCAGCCCGTGTGTAGTGCAGGTGAGTGTGATTACTCGACGAGCAGGAGCGTGATTGCCTCCTTCTGCGCCTTCGTCAGACCCACGGTGGCGATTGCACGCTCGATCGGGGTTTTCAGGTTGGAGCCTTTGGCTTTCGCCTTGGCCTTCTTCGGGGCCTTCACCAGTTTGGCAGCGGCCTTGGCCTTCGCAGACGCCTTTGCACCCGGCTGTGTAGCGAGATCGCCCTTCTTCGCGGGGCGACTGTCGTCCTTCGGGTAGACCTCATCCGTGAGGGAAACTTCGTTAAAGGCCAAGGCAGTGACGATCCGGGTTTTGCCCTTGTATGTGACCGCGAAACGTCCGTCCGTGTGAACACGCAGAGGGCGAAGGTGCTTGCCGCCTTTGGCGTCGAACGCGATTACCTGTGTGCTTGTGAGTGTGTTTGTCATAACGTGTGCCCCTCCTACGGGCTTGGTTTGGGCCGAACCGTTGTGGCATCGGCCTCGCATTAATTTCCCTTGTCCTTCGGACTGTGTGTGCGTGTGTTACGCGGAGTGAAGCGAAGCGTGAGCGAGAACCGAAGGTTCTTCGGATTTCCATTCGATGTTGAGAACGCCGTAGGGCATTTCGAGGAAAACTCCAACGGTTTCACCGTCGTCGCTGGTGTAGTCGTAGACGTCCTTTGGCGTGAAAAATAATTTGGCCTTCGCGATGGTAATATTCGCGCTGACACCCGCGACATCGAGCGCGGATTTTCCTTCGCGGTAGTCAGCGAAGCTGAATTCGGGTGAGAGTGTGACAAGCATGAGAACCTCCATAGAACTGGTCGAACCGGAGTGGCTCGACTTCCGCCGTACATTCCCTTGTCCTTTGGACCGTGGTGCGGACGACCACACATGCGATCACAGGCATAACTCGTCCCATGACAAAACAGATCACAGCAGGAGCAACCCCCTTTGGGGTTTTGAGTGCCGACCAACTTGCCGCCCTTCGGGGCAGGATTGGCGAGGAGGTTGTGGGCCTGATCGACACGATGGTGGAGGTCGCGCACGGTAGACAGACCGCAACGCCGTCACAGGTGCAGGTCATACGCATGATGCTCGCCCGCGTTATGCCTGAAGCCCCTTCGGCCAGCTACAACGAGACGGTCCACATCCATTCGGATGTTAGAAAACTCTCGAAAAACGACCTTGCCGCTATAGCGGCCCGAGATGTCTCCCCTAGTGAGGGAACAAGCCCCCCTCCAGAAACCGCAGAAAACAGCCATTCCGAGGTAGCGAAGGCCGGAGCCTGTGCCGAAAACGTGTCGGAAACCCCTGCATAATGCGGCGCGTTTCCGTGCGTTTTCGCGCCGCGCACACACACGCCGCGCACACACACGCCTGTGTAGGCGAGGGGGGGCTAGGGGCCATCCCGCCGACGCGCCCGCCGCGTGATCGCCACCTCCCCGACGCCCGTTCAGTAGCGAGCAATTTTTGAAACCTTGAAGGTAAACCAATGACCGTCACATCCCGCGAAGCAGAGCGCATCAAGTCAAAAGCCACCCCCCGCGAACTGGCCTCGGCCATCGGTGCCCTCGACCTCACCAATATGACCGCAGAGCAGCGCAAGGGGGCCATAGCAGAGCGTCTGGCCCAAGTCATGCTGGCGACTACCACAGACCCCGTAGAGCGCTCTAAGGCCCATTTTCAGGCCGCCAGCGCCACGCACAACCAGCGCAATAAAGCTCTCTCCTCATCTCTCATCGTCTAATGAAACCCATTACACCCCAAGATGCCGCCAAACATCTTCTTTCACTACGCGCCGCAGAGGAGAGTTTCCTCGGCTATGTGAAGCTGATGCACCCGGAATTTGACCTCCAGCCCTTCCATCTCGAACTCATCGAGGCTCTCGACCAACTCGAGAAGGGCCAGCTGCTGCACCCAGACACCGGCAAAGCCATCACCCGCCTGCTCATCAACTGGCCCCCAAGACACGGCAAGTCACAAATCGCCACCCAACTCTTCCCTGCCTACTACATGGGCCGCAACGCCCGTCGCACGGTCCTCTCAACCTCATACGGCTCAGACCTCGCCAAGCGCTTTGGCGACAAGGTCCGCGAGTACGTCCAGCGAACGGAACACACTCAATGCTTCGACGGCTTCGAACTACGCTCCGACACACGCGCCAAAGAGGACTGGGCCACTACAGAAGGCGGCTCATACTTTGGATGTGGTATTGGTGGTGGTACTACGGGGCGACCAGCAAACCTCTTGCTCATCGACGATCCCATCAAAAACCGCGCCGAAGCAGAGAGCGCCACAGTCCGCAACAAAGTCGGCGACTTCTACATTTCATCCCTCGAAAACCGCAAAGAACCCCTCCTAACAAACGGCGTAAACGAACCCCCAATAGAAGTAGTGATCCTGACCCGCTGGCATCCTGACGATCTTGGCGGTCGTATCCAGTCCACCGATGACTGGCTCGAGCATCGCTGGATGCACATCACCGCGCCAGCCATCAGGCGCAGCCGCACCAATGACCCGGCCAAGAAAATCGCCCGCAACACCCTGCCCACCTCTCACCCCATGTGGGTGCCGAACGGCGAACTCCAGATCATCGCCTCCACCAAGCGCTACATCTACCCCTCTGCCGAAACAGCTCTCTGGCCCGATCGCTTCTCCATCTCGGAACTCAAGCTCAAGGAGCGCCGCAACCCCCGCGAATTCGCTGCCCTCTACCAGCAGGAACCCTACATCAAGGGCGGTAACCTCATCAAAGCAACGTGGTGGCAATACGCCGACGACGACATCCAGCCCCAAGACGAGGACTTCTCCTCAATCATCATCACCGCCGACACCTCCTTCAAGGCTGCCGACGACAACGACCCCTCTGTCTTGATGACCCTTGGCCTGCACAACAACGGCGACATCTACATCCTCGACATCACCACTGGCCGTTGGGAGTTCCCCGAACTCAAGCGACGCTCTGTCGCCGCAGCTGCCAAGTGGCGCGGCTTGGGCCTCAAGGGCTTCTACATCGAAGACAGGGCCAGCGGCCAATCCCTCATCCAAGAACTCAAACGCGAGAGCGGCATTCCCGTAATCCCCTACAAACTCCCCGGTGGCGACAAGTACGTTCGTGCAAAAGCCCAGACACCCATCATCGAGGGCGGTCGTGTCTTCCTGCCGCGCCAAGCCCAATGGCTCGACGCCTTCATCCAACAATCGATTGAATTCCCCTCTGGCACGCACGACGACATGATCGACGCCCTCACCATGGGCCTCGATGTCCTCTCTCGCATGGATACTCATGACACCGACCTCATCAACGGACCCCTATCAATGGGCCAGTCCCTGAACGCCATGTTCGGTGCCCAACAGGGCCAGTCACTCCGTGCCGCCTTCGAGGGCTTTAGGGTCGGCAGGCCGCTTGGTGGTTAATTAAAGGGACGACCGCCCCCCTCTCAACCCCTAAAAACCTAAGATGCACACGAACACATCATATCGCGCCTACCAGTCATCTGGCGTGGATAGCTCCGGCGTGATTGTCGATCTGTCCGAACACATCGAGGCCATCCTCAATTACGAAGACGTCTCAGGCCTCCTCTCTCTCGACCAAGAGGCCCGCATCGTCGATTTTGTTCGTGCCTGTCTCTCCATGTCCTACCAGACAATGAAGCGCCGCCACTCCCACTGGCAAGAAGCCGACCGCGCTCACGACGTCTATGTCCCGCCAGACACAACCAGCTTCGCCGAGAAGGCCGTCATCTCAGACACACGCGCCGTCGCAGACACAGTGCTCACATACCTCATGTCTGCCCTCACTGGCCGCAACCCCATGTTTATGCTCGAGGGCACTGACGCCAAGTCACGCCGCTCTGCCCACATCCTTGAGCGCGTCCTCCATCAGCAGACACGTCGTGGCGCAGGCGAAGCCAAGATCGCCCAACTCCTCCTCGACAGCGTCAAGTACGGTTTCGCTCCCACCAAAATAAACTGGGACGCAAAAAACAACACCAACCAAACCATCAACTTCGATCCACGCCGCGCCTTCCCCGATCCCCGCGTCAACTGGGGTGACTGGGAACAGATGCAGTTCTGCACTTTCGTTACCTTCAGCAGTTACGACGCCCTCCTCCGCACTGGCCTCTACCCCAAACTGAAACAGTTCCCCGGCCTGCGCCAAAAGCAAATGGGTGACGCCTCCGGTTGGGAAGCCCACCGCTTCATCAAGGAGGAAGGTCGCGGCCTCTCCATCAACCCCATCGACCAGACACGCACCGCCGCTACCTCTGGCTACTTCGCCCTAGAGCCAGCCCGTCCCGTAGACGAAATGTGGTTCCACCTCCAAGGCTACCAGATCGGCGTCCCTCAACTCGACGACATCTGGCTCCTTGCAGCCATCATCGACGAAAGCGTTTGCATCCGTCTGCAACTCAACCCTTACGGCAGACAAATCCCCTCTGTCTTCGGTGCCCTGCACAACGACCTGCACAAGACCCTCGGCCAATCACTCTACGACATCATCCTGCCGATGCACGACATCGCCACTTGGCTCCTGCGCTCCCGCGTAGACAACGTGCAGGCTGCCCTCAACAACCTCATCTTTGCCGATCCAACCCAAGTCAGCATCCCCGACCTCATGGATCGCAACGCCCACGGCATTGTCCGAACCATGCCCGGTGTCAAAGCCGGAGAAGGCTTCCATGTATCTCAAATCCCCGACGTCACTCGAGGCCACTGGAACGATATTGGCGCTCTCGGTGAACTCAAACAGCGCGTGGCCGCAGCCTCAGACAGCCAGCAGGGTATGCCCACCTCTGACGGCATTCGAACGGCTACTGAGATACAACGGCTTTCCGCCATGGGTGGCCAGCGTCTCGGCGTCCTCTCAAGAATAGTCTCCGCTCTCACCATCCGGCCCATGGTCCGCATGAAGGTCGCCAACATCCAAGACCATCTCTTCAACGGCTCCCTCCGCATTGTCGGCGACGACGTGCCCCCGGAACTGATGGCGATGGCCCAAGACAGCTACGTGGACTTCGGCACCAACGACCTCCAAGGCAACATCGAGTACCTCGTCATCGACGGCTCCCTGCCCACCGAACCAACCCGCTCACCCGAAACTTGGATGAGCATTCTCCAAGCCGGAAACCAAGCTGGCCTCGGTATGGAGCTAGACATGAAGCAGATCGCCCTCGAGGGCATCCGTTCCATGGGCGTGCCAGACATCGAGCGCTTCCGTATCAGCCCTCAACAGATGGCCGAAGGCCCCTCACCCTCCCAACAACTCCAGATCATGGAGAAGATGCGAGGCGCTTCCGTAAAGCCCAACGAGCAGGTCCAGCAGGAAATCCAAAAAGGAAATCTCATTCCGGCTCAATAGGACGACCACCCCCAGCCAATAGTGGATATTGCCGCAATGAAAACCTCACAGGCCCTCTCTTCCTCCGTCGATCCCACAATCAGGGAGTACGTCGCCGCGCTTATCCGCGAAGCAGTCACGCCTCTCCAGCGCGAACTCGACGCCCTGCGTTTCTCCCTAGACATGAACACCTTGAGAAACAAGGAAGCCCAAGACACGGCAACAGCCCGCCTCAACTCAATCGAAATAAGACAGGCCGACAAAGACCGAGCCTTCGGCAAGCAGCGAGGCCCCAAATAATGGCACTCACACCAACACGCCCCAGTACAGAGCAGCTGCGCTTCACCTCTGCCAACACAGGCGATCAATCCCTAGACACGTACCTCGAAGCCGCCGAAATAGGCGGGCGCTCCCTCGCAGCCCTGCTCGGCGACATCTTCGACACATCTGGCCTACCCATCGGCTCTGCGCTCTACAACTGGGCTGGCTCTTGGCTCACCGCCACAGCATACGAAGTCGGCGATACCTTCTCTGACCCCGCCACCAACGATGTCTACGTCACCCTTATCGACCACACCTCAGACACGATCGGCAATGACGTCACCGCCGCCAACATCGTAAAGGTCGCGGACTTCTCCACAATCACAGCAGCAGCCGCTGCAAGCGCCTCGGCAGCCTCTACAAGTGCCACAGCAGCCGCTGCAAGCGCAGCAGCAGCCCTTGTGAGTGAGAACGCAGCAGCAGCAGACCTTGTGCTGACAAATGCTGATGTTGTGCTGACAAATGCTGACGTTGCTCTGACCAATGCGGATGTTGTGCTTACGAATGCTGACGTTGTCTCCACGAACGCCGATGTTGTCAGCACGGCGCAGGCTGTAACGGATGCAGAGGCGGCACAGACAGCCGCAGAGGTAGCGTTAGACGCCTTTGATGATGATTACCTTGGCGCGAAGGCCAGCGACCCTACCGTCGACAACGACGGTGACGCACTGACAGACGGGGCGCTCTATTTTGATACCACGCTGAACATGATGAAGGTGTACGACCTCGGGACGACGACGTGGCTACAGATGCAGCCGACAGCCTCCGAGATGGCCGACATCGCCACTGTCGTAGCCGACGCATCTGACATCGGCACAGTCGCCGGTATCTCAGCAGACGTGACTACAGTCGCCGCAGCAGACACAGACGTCTCCACAGTGGCTGGTATCGACAGCGACGTCTCCACAGTGGCGGCTGTAGACACAGACGTGACGACGGTCGCAGGTATCTCTGCCAATGTAACAACGGTCGCAGGTATCTCTGCCAACGTAACGACAGTCGCAGGTATATCCGCTGATGTCACCACAGCCGCGACGAACGTCGCAGACATCACGAACTTCGCTGATGTCTATGTCGGGCCGTCAGCCTCGAACCCCACAACACGCACTGACACATCGGCGCTGCAAGACGGCGATCTTTATTTCAACACTGCGTCTAACCAGATGAAGGTTTACGGCAGTTCAGCTTGGAGTGCCGTGGCTCTGACAGAAGCATCTGTAGAAGACACAGCAGCAGAGCAAGCGGTGGCAATGGCAATCGCGCTAGGATAAGGACAGACGACAAATGGCAATTGCATTTAAGAACGCTCATGGTGAGGCTGCGGCATCATCTACAGTAGTTTACACAGCCCCGGCAGCTACCGAGAGTACAGTGTTTACTGTTGATCTGGCGAATATTGACGGGACTAACTCTGTCACGGCTTCTATAGAAGTTACTGATACTTCTGCGGGTACGACAAAGACAATTCTGGACGCACTAAGTATCCCGATCAACGATACATTTACCCTTAACGGCAAGATCGTGCTTGAGGCCACAGACACTTTGAGAATTTTCGCTGGTGCCACAGGGGATGTTGATTACCACTTGGCAATTATGGAGAAATCATAATGGCTTTCGCTTCTGGACCTGTAGTCACAGACACAGCGAGCCTTGCTGACAATGCGGTAACACCCGCCAAGATGTCGCAGACAGGTACGTCAGGTCAGGTGTTGACCAGCAACGGTACGTCTACTGATCCGTCTTATCAGACTGCTGCTGCGGCTGACCCCACAGCCTTCTCTGGCGTAATCGAAACGGATGCCACCTTCGTTGACGTTACTGAACCATTCGTCATGCCAGACGGTTCCGGTACGTTCATCGCCAGTATCAAGGACGCAGGAGCCGATACAACCGTCGAGCTTTGGAAAGTGGATTTGAGTTCAGTTGTGGGGGGCAGCGCGAGTGCCTCAATCACATTGACCGGAAAGGCAAGTCCTACATCGATTGCTCAGTCAATGGGCTATCTGATAATCGGGCATGAGGATGGTATTAGTATTTGCCATCCCTACGATACGGGGAGTTGGGCTGAAGCCACAACAGGCTGGCCCCGGTCTTTGTCTACCAGTACAACGCCAGCCTTGACTAACAATGATATTATAAATGTAACCGCCAAAGTTGTTCCCGGCGCAGCATCTGATCCACGAACAGGTGGTAAGATGCCTGTGTTTGGCGGTCAATATGGCACTGGTGCCGATACTGTGTTTATTGTGAAGTGGGATGGTAATGTTTACCATGATGCTTATGTAGTTCACACGCATTTGGGTATGCAGTTCTCGGATACTGGTAAGGTACTAAGTGCAATAACCACAGATTATGTTGTATCTTCTGACGCTGACGTTGCTTCAATTACGGCAGATGATTGGGCCAATGGTACATTAAATCCAGTATTGAGAGCTTCTGCTGGTACGGGTCTTTGCTTGGGCATTAACACTGGCTTCGTCATGGGTGCTGGCGGTCAGATGGCTGCTATGGACACAGACGGACTTACCTTATGCCTTAAAGAAAGCGGGTACGACACAAACACCAACGTCAATGCTATCGTCAACAGAACATATAATAGTGGATACACTGTCGGTAATGTGAGAGGCGCATGGCTTGCAAACTCCAAAACGGCTGATCGTAGCTGGAGCGCCAACACCCTCACAGAAAACGGCACAGTAACATCAGGCTCCGCAGACGGTGCGAGTGGTGAGTTGCTGGCTTATAGCGGGTTTAGTGACGCCACCAATTATCTCAGCCGCGCAACTGACACAGATTGGGATAGCATCGGTACAGGTTCCATCTACATGGCTGCTTGGGCTAAGAACTCAGGTATTTCCGCATCGGCCAATTATGTAATATCTATTGGCAATACGGGTCTTAGCCGCCGTTGCAGCATTATCATGGATAGTACAGGTGAGTGGGGAACAAGCATCATTGGTGCAACAACGTCTATACAGAACGCCAGTGGTACAATTCATGATGACGGTACATGGTGCTTTGTTGAGTTATGTAACCACAGCAGTACCAATCATGAGCTTAGGGTTAACGGTGTATCCGTAGATGTTATAACTACTGACACAGGATCATTGACAGCTTCAGGTGATATGGAGCTATCCATAGGTGCTATTGCCACAACAGGTGGTGCAGCCTTTGAAGCAGGGTCTATTGCTCTCGCTAGATTGGGTGTAACTGTACCTTCGGAGGCACAGTCTAGGGCAATCTACGAAGCTGAGAAAGGCATGTTCGCTACTGGCGCAAAGGTCTTGCTCCAATCAGGAACTACTGACGCTGTACTGGACGTATCGGTAGACGCCAAAGACGGTAAGGTCGCAGTAACTCAGACTGACAGTATGACTGTATGGGACGGCCTTACCTGCTCAACACAGGCAACGCTAGGAGCCAACACAGCCTTTGAGCATCTCAAGACTTGGGATGGCACACTGGTCGAGGTTGGCGCAACGGACCTGTCAATCAGCCGCCCTGCTGAGATTATCCGCAGCAAGATGGATGA
>Ga0208299_1000738_pt1 | contig 28129 bp, 19 predicted proteins | sample 15_taG_FD_184089 | JGI IMG/M metagenome (GOLD analysis project Ga0208299, IMG submission 184089) | Marine viral communities from the Subarctic Pacific Ocean - 15_ETSP_OMZ_AT15312 metaG (SPAdes) (version 2) | ecosystem: Environmental > Aquatic > Marine > Oceanic | place: Pacific Ocean | collected...
TACTTTCAATAGAGATGGTTGCGCCAGGATGGGCATCTGCCATATCATTTACTTCAATGGGAAGCATTTTACTATTTTTGATAGAATTCTTTTGAGCAACAACCTTACCATTTTTTATTGCAACAACTGAGAATGGCCCTTGTGAATCACGAATGCCTTTCACAATCTTTGCGTATTTGATTTTTGGAGATGCTTCATACAGATAGGATTCATCTAGATGATATCCTTTACCATCGCAATGTTCGCAGCCTTCACCATCACATTCGGAACATTCGACCTTTTTCTTTTTAGCACATTGGCAATCAGAACAACCACAATCTTCTAATATAGTAGAAGCAATAGTTGCTTGTCGAGCATTAATGTTATTTATGACCTTTTCTGCCATAAGTTCAGAAAATGTTTCATACATGTCTACAACATTATTATCTTGGCATTTTTGAATTAATTTAGAAATCTTCTTCATTTCCGTCCCCATGTAATCCTTGTTTCTTTTCCTCTTCCATTTCTTTGTCCATCTCATTTATTTCTTGGTCTGTAAACTTCAAAATATTTTGACGAATCCAATTAATAGAATAATACTGACCTATGTATTCATTTACTTCTCTTAATACTTCCATTCTATCCTTTAAAACTTCTGATTCTTTAAGTTCAGAAAAGTAAGAATCCTTTGCATAATCAACAAATACATGTTGAGAAAATTCTTTCCAATCATCAGAAGTGATAATCCCCTTTAATATTAATTGTGTTTTAAGAATATCAAAGAATATATCATCAAATTTCTTTCTGAGTCTGTCAACAAATTTAGAAAATCGAAGTTCATCTCTAGTAATTTCAGCAGAGCGACCCATATTGAATCCGTTTTCTGATTCTAGTCTACTTAAAGGAACATTCATTGAACGATATAGTTTCTTTTTGAAATATTCTACATCTTCCATTTCCCCAAGATTTTGTCCACCATCCAGAGTAGTAATTTCTGTTCCTCTACCACCTTCTCGTCTTGGTAGCCAATAATCTTCCAACATATTCATATGTCTTTTATCATCACGAATATCACCAGTGTTGGCATCATAAACTAATTTATTTCTATACCGATTCATCAAATCTTTTAGATATTGTTCTGCTTTATTCTTTGGAAGGTTGCCAACATCAACATAAAAGATTCTTCGTTCTGGCGCCCTTGAAATTCTATAGATTACAACGGCATCCTCAATCATCCTAAGTTGATTGAGAGGTTTAATTGCTTTATGTAAATATCCCAACACCCGTTTTCTGTTGCTATCAAACAGACCAGAAGTTCCTAAACATATAGCATCTGGGGATATTTTAATACCTTGAGTAATGGCCGAATTTGAAATATTAAAATTGTTTGATTGAGGAGAAGGGTTATACATGTAAAATTCATTTGTACTTTTAACAATCTCAACACCATTTTTATCTTTTTCTTTTTGAACTTCTCTTATTTTTTGTATTTTAACTGGGTCAACAGGCCTTAATTCAATAACGCCTTTTTTAGGATTCTTTTCATCTGTAATTTTATGAAAATATATTTTACCATCAACAAACCACTTTCTAAAAATATCATGACCTTTATTATTAAAATCTAATAAACCTAGAACTTCTTGAAATTCTGTATTTATTTTATTTTTAATAGATTCTGATTGTTTATACTTATTCATGTTGAGTTTAACAGGAGTCCTGTCATCATCATAAACAATTGCTTCATTAACGATATCTTCAACACACAATTCAATTTCTGGTTGAAGAACCATAGTTCTATAATGACCAATTAGTCCAATATCAGTTTTAATGTTACCTTCTAGGTCTAGATAGGTGCCATAAAACGAACTGGGCGCAACAATTGTTGCACCGTCATCATAATCAGGTGCAACAAAAGATTTTGCTTGTGGAGGTGATTCCTCTGGTCGTTTTTTTCTACCGAAGTTGAATCCAAATAGTTCTGGCATAATAAATCCTCATTTTATAAATTCCTGGTTATCCTGCTTCCCCTACACCGCCTACATCAACGGATTCTGTAAGATTAACATCAGGAGCATCACTTGTCAAAAAGTAAGTATAAGACATTGTAATAGCGAATTCAGAAAGTGTATCACTTGCATCAGCATCTAGTGCCATATCGCCAATTGCTGTTGGGAAACAATGGAAGAATGAATAGGTTTTGATAGGATTGTTTTGTCTATCGAGTTGGTCCACACTCCAAGTTGGGAATAATCCAGTAGTAAGAACATTTCCTTGTGTAAGGTCATGAGCCTGTTCTGCAATATTACCAACTGTTGAGTTGATTGCTTCCATCCATTTTTCAAACTTTGTTCTTAGATTAAACTCACCATCACTAATAACTGTCAAAGTCCAATCATCAAATGTCCTGTTTCCTGGAAGTTTAATTTGTCTTCCACGAAAAGGAACTAAAATTGTACTGAGGTTGGTTGCTGGCAAAGAAGCAGTTCTTACAAGAAACGAACCAGAAGGGTCAATCGAACTAGGACCAATTGGCCCATTTACTCTAAAGAGATTGGGCCGAACGCCCCCTTGTTTTAGATGATTTTTAAAGTCGTTAATGTTCATTTTAAGTCTTTCCTCTTATATTTATATGGTTTATTATCCACCTGCAATTTCACTGAAATCTACACCAGAACGAGTAGCAGCGAAGTTGAGTTGAATAAAGTTTATGGAACGAGTCGGTTTAACAAAGATATCTGCAACAAATTTATTTGAATCTATAACAGAAGAAGTGTTATTGGTATCATCACATACAACTTTAAAGTCTGTTATACCTCTTCGTCCCTGAATATCTCGCAAGAACGGTTCAATCATATTCTTGAATTGCGCCCTAGTGAACGAATCGTTTTGTTCAAAGAGTTGGAATTTAGCGGCAGTAGAAATTGCTTTCTCCATCACAATGAAGAGTCTACGAACATTGATTCTGTCAAACGCACTTCCCTTGCTTTGTAATGTCTTATCACCGAAGAGGACTGTTCCTTCTCCGGGGAATGAAACTACTGGGTTAATTTCGTTTGTGTATAATTCATCACGATATGCTTCTTCCGTTGGATTCAACGCAAGTTTTACAACACCACGAATCTGTCCACGATTGAAACCTGCGGGAGAGAACCAAGGGTCGTTAACATTATCTGTTCTTGCACAGAGTCCTGCCATATCACCGTTTAGTGGCACCCATCGCAATTTATCACTGTATCGGTCGTACATATACTTCCAACCACTGTCTAAGAATGCGTAAGAACTAACTTTATTAAGTTGGTTATCACGATAATCTACCACATTGTCTATCTGTTCTGACCTACTAATTACATCAACAACATCACCACTTTCTGGTGAAACGAATGCAACACAGTCTTTACGAGCATCTGCGATATCAATAATATCACCTGCAAGACTTGCACTTGCATCTGCACCTAGTAGAAGTGAAATATCAACAGTATCGGGGTCACCAAACAAGTTATAACCAGACAGTTTGTTTGCATCCGATGGTGTGCCGTATGAACCACCTGTACAGTCAAGATATTGTCTTGTAGCATTTGAGAATGTTACTGCTGTATCACCAAATGTTATTCCTGGAGCAGAACCAGCACCTATATTGTCAATCGTTGCTCCGCCAACCCATATATATTTGGATTTATTGTTAACAACAGTAACATAGTAATTGGAGTTACCATCACCATCTCTACCGTCAATTGCTTTAGAAACATGATTGAATGTTTCTAAAATTGTTCCAGTGACTCCACTAAACTTACCGTTTTGGTCAATTACAAGAATAGAAAACTGGTCTCCTGTTCCACCGTAGAAATCTACATTGGTGGAAGTTCTTGCCCGTTCAATATATGATTTATATGGACTTTCCCATTGTCCTGAAATGCCGGCGGCTTGTGTACTACCGAGAGCAGGTGTAAAGTCAAATAACCAACCTTTGCCACTGACATTGGCTGTCATGCCTGTAATGGTATAATTTTTAGTTTTTAATGAATTGAATCTAATCAAGTCTCCGATTATTGCAGATGTTGCTCCGGCTACAGGAAGTGCGGACCCTGTTCCAACTTGTACTTGAGTAGTACCAGAAGTCGCAGCGACTGCCAATGTGAATCCCACTCCGTTAACACCAACACCAACACCCTTGGTTGCTCCAGTTGGACCTCTTTGTGCAACTGCAATTCTTAGACTGTTACCGAGTGACCCTGCATATTTTGCAAAGAATTTGACACCGGCACCAGTACCACCTACTCCATAATATCCAGTATTCGTTGCTTGTCCAGATGAATGAACATCTGAATTTTCAATAAGTCCGCCAGTACCAGCCTGGGCCCCAGCAGAGTTAAGGTTATCACCAATTGTTCTAGCGGCACCACTATTTAATGCACCACTAACTGTTGCTCTTGCAACCGTCAAAGAACCACCATATCCTAAAAAGTTTGCGGCACACAACCATCCTGCATAATTTGAATCGTCTGGTTCATTGAAAAGACTTACTAATTCGTTTTCACTAGCGACCAAAACTCTTTTATCAATCGGGCCCCAATTAAAAGGACCTGCATACCCCGCTTTAGTTGTTGAAACTGCGGGAATAACATTTGTAAAATCTTTTTCTGTTACCGATACACCGGGGCTTACTCTAAATGCCATGTTATTTCTCCTTGAAGACTTAAAATTATATTTTTAACACTTTTAATAAATGTATTATTTCAATGATATGTATAGAAATTCTATATTTGATAATCTAAAAGCCGAATCTGTCGTTATCTGAATTGTCGACCCTTTCCCACCTTACCCCTTCCTCATCAACTTCATATTGTTCATCCAATCCACCACCAATAAAACCAAATGGTGTCATTTCTGCCTCAAGTTGTTCCATTTTTTCTTTATATAATATTTTTCGAACATCCATATTAAGCATATCTTTAAAATATTGCTGTGTAGTACACCAAGCAAAGAGAACCAATGACATCACCAGGTCGTCTGTGTGTCCCTTGTCGGCTTCGAAGGAGTTTCTTTTTGCAATAAAGGATATAAGTTCATCAATAACATCAAAATCATCAATAATTAATTTTTCTTCTTCGATAAGGTTTTTTAGGTTAGAACATCCCACTCTTTTGGTTGCTTGTGTCGTTCTCATGCCTAATTGAGAACCGCCCTTACCAAATCCACCATCTAGAGTTTGACCTTTTCTTCCTCGAATAGTAGTCATAAGAATATGTTCATATTCAAATTCACTATGCATAATATCTGCAACCTGTCCACCAATATCATTAATTTCAATCATACAATAGGCATCATTAAATTGTTTACATAAAGAATGCACAATAGTAGGAAATACCATTGGAGAAAGTTCGTTATTTCTAAATGTTGCCACAATCCTAAACGGTTCATCATCATTCGTTATGTCAACAACCACAAATGCATGATAATCCAAACCTGTCCCTCTTGCAACATCAACACCCATAAAATACATGTGGTCTTTTTGCGGTTCTTCATATAGTTTTAACCCTTCATCGTTTTGATGGATGGGTTTTTTATATACCATAGATTTTAATTTAGCAGAAGATATAAGGGTATTAGTAGAACCGATGAAGTCACATTCAAATTCTGTTCTAAATTGTTCTTCACTGGTATTTGCAATTGTCTCTTTTTTCCACTTTGCATCTCTGCCGGGAACTTGATTCCAATGTACTTCGATAGGAACATAACTGTTTTTTCCTTCTACAGCATCCATCCACATTCTATAATACATGTTCAGTCCCTTTGGCGTAGAAACTATAAGAACCTTGGTAGTTTTACCAGATGAAATTGTAGGATAAACTGAACTGAAGAATTCTTCTGCAACACCTTGTGGAATGTATGCAAATTCGTCCATGAAAATCATATTGAACGAACCACCACGGACCGCACTAGATGATGTCGCAGAAGCCAGAATCTTTGAACCGTTTTCTAATTCAATAGAACCTTTGTTCCATTCCATGATTCCCTGTTGCATCCATTTGGGAAGATGTTCGTAAGCAAGTTTTAATCTACCAAGAAGTTCTCTTGCAGTTGCAAGTTTATTTGCAAGTATAGCAACATTTACACTTTCATTGAATAACACATAGTGAAGAAGGTATGCAATAACAGTAGTAGACTTACCACTCTGTCGTGGAAGTTTGGCAATAACAAATCTATTATTATGTACTTTGTTTATAATATCAGATTGAAAGTCATATAAATCAAACGGAACAAGTCCCTCATCCACATTCACAATTTGAATATATGTTTTAATAAAATATTCTGGGTCGTTAGCACATTTCAGATATTCTTCTACTTGCTCTTTAGTAAAATTAACTGGAACATCAGATGCTTTTAGGTTCTTGTTTCCAAGATATGAATCTCTAGGATTGGTCATCGTTCATGTCTTCTATCTGTTGAACATTTTTCTTTACAAGGGCTTGCAAGTCTTTTGTAGAACCCACAAAGATAGATTGGTTTGTTGTGTTATGTTGGTTAAGAGTAACATCTTCCTTCTTGATGTCCTTGATTTGCTTGTGTAGGGATATCAAGTCCTTATTTGCTTCCGACACACTCTTGATGAGTTGAGATACAACTTCGTATGCTCTGGGGGATTCCCCTTCGGATGCAACAGAAAGAATCCCATCAATCGCAGTAGTACCCTTATCAATAATATCTTTTAGATTATCTCGAACATCGGTATAGTCTTTTTCAAGATGAACCTGTTTGATGTTTTTCTTTGGTTCTGGGGTGTGTACGATTTTTGTTTCTATAACTTCACCCTCAATTACTTCATGTTCTATATTTAATGCATCACTGATGCGCTCATTCACTTTTTTCTTAGCCATTATAATTCCTTAATATTATGTATTATCATTAAGTAGCATTATATGTATTACCCGCATAGTCTAATGACATACCATGAACCCATTTTTTAGTTTCTCCACTATAATCATCAATACCAGAAGATGCTCCAGAAGGTCCTGTAATTGTAGTTTCCATACGAACCATTGCACCAGTCGCTCCAGTTGGACCTCCACCTGATGCCGAAGATAAGAAATTTTCTGCATCCCAAAATATAGTATCAACTTCTCTAATAATCTTAGATGTTTTAACTGGTCCGTATATATACGATTTTGCTACGAATTGAAATTCAAAAGTTATATTTCTTCTTGTATCGAAATCACCCTCATAATCTTCATTGATTGCTGTAGATTGTAGTATGATAGGAATATCAACCTTTTGATGAAGACTGGTCAAATTTACAGTAACATTAAACTCTGGAGTAAAGTAAGGCAGAATTTGTTCTACTATTTGAAGACCATCATCCATGTGTCTTACTATAGCAGATAGTTGAAAAGAAAAGTTGTATGGTACTTCTGCATAATCATAGGAAATATTACTGCCAGCAGTTACACCAGAAGTTACATGATAACGATTCATAGTATTTTTCTTTCTAGGAGAATCATAATCCATAGAAGTTAATTCAAATGCAAGCCTTGGTAGGGTAAATCCCACTTTAATGTCATCTGAAATTGAACCAGACTCTTCTAGTCTTCTAAGAAACTTTTCTTGAGGACCATAAGAAATAGGAACTTTAATTTTTTCTTTTGTTGTCCCATCTGCATTTTTTCTGGTAATATAAATTTCATTAAAAAGAGAACCAAATGCGACCACAACATTTCTAATTGAATTGTGATAAAATGTTGTAAACATTATAAATTACCCTCCGAGAATGGGTCAGTATCAGTAAAGTCAAAGATAGAATCCCCGCCCATTTCAAAATCATCTGCATCATCATACTCATCCGCAACAACAACCGTTCGTATCGCTGGGTCTAATGTATTTCCTGCGATATAGAATGCATCTGAACTCGCTCCACTGACACCAGCAGTAATACTCGTTCCAACTGAAAATCCTGTTGAACCAGAAGGTCCTGCAACGGTAAGTAAATTATATCCTGCACCATTCGGTCCAGCAGTTCCGCCAGTTGCCCAAGCAAGAACAGTTGCATACCAAGATGCACAAGCACCATTAGGTCCAAATCCACTAGTGCCCTGATAAACATATTCTCCAATAGTATAATTGGTTGAATATCCGCCAGTAACATAAATGTTGAATGCAACATTTTCAGCAATATCAACAATCTTGTCAATATCGGTAAATCCAGTGGTGAAATCTTCTTCACTATAATCAAAGAGTTCACATGAAAGTTTATATGAATGAAGTTTGCCTAATTGATAAAATGGATTTTCGTGTTCTACAAATTTAATTTCAAACAAACCTTTTGAGAGGGGAAGATATACTAAGTCCCCTTCTCTTGGTCGATTGATTGTAGTTTCGTGTGAAAGGTACTTACTGAATACTTTTTTAGAGACAATAAACTCTACAGTATCTTTTATTTGAATACCAAATTTTGATGCAAAATCACCCTCACCCTCAAAACCATCTACAGAGGAAATATACATTTCCATGTTAATTCCTTGTTCGAAATTTGAAATGGTATCTTCACCAAACAAAAAATCTTTATTAACAAGAGTTCTTGGAATGTATATAACATCATGACCATAGATTTTAATTGTCTCTATGGTTAAATCTTCTAAAAGTCCTTGTTCAGACTTAACTGTATGTTTAAAAAATTTATTAGTTGCCATTTATTATCCTACCATAAAATCTGGTGGAAGTTCGTACATCTCTTGAACTCTATCTTCAATTTTATCAATTTCTGTTTGGGCCTGTTCTAATAATTCTCTGCCATTAAAAGTCACTCCACCGGGAAGTTGAATACCTTCAAACTTCGAAAGATTTGAAGCCCATTGCTTTTTAAATAAAGCAGTTATGTAACTTTTTAACATTCTATCTTTATAAATTTCTGGATATGTTTCTGGGTCAAGAACAACATATGCTTCTGCAACAAGGTAATCTCCTACTGTTACATCGGTTGCCCAATTCATATCAACTTTGAGTTGGTTAGTTACTCTACTAAATCTAATTGATTTTTCGGGCGAAAGAATATCCTGAATCATTGAAAGGTGTCGTTTAGTAATGTCATAATTTATCATTGATTGGTTTGGATTTCTTAATCCATAAAAATCATTTAACGCCATTTGATATCTAACATCAAACATGTTTACAGTTCCTTCACTAAATTGAAATAATTTTGTGACGGAAATTACACTATCGTCAAGTGTGATGTATTCGTTTGCTACATCATCATCTGTAATGATATGTTTAAGGAAAGTCTTTTCAACACCATCAAAATGATATTCTGCAAAAAATTGTAGTGCATCATCAATTCTATCTTCTAATTGAGAATCGTCTACATTAATTTCGATTACAGGTGAACCAAGTCGCCTTAATGCATAATCTTTTAAAGTTGCTCTTGATGTTGGTTGTGCCATTGTTAAATGCTCCTAGTATGCTTCAGTTATATGTATAATAACGCAACTAATGCTCGGTCATTTATATTCGTTGTCTAATTCAATTTGTTGAGATAGATACATTAATTCTCTAATAGATTTTATATATCTGTCACCATCTTCCCACGGAAAAGGCGCCGGCATTTGACATTTTCCGTTTGATATGAAGTGTTTTTTGTTCTGAATGTAGTTTCTACTTAATCCTTCAGGAAGATAATATTCTGGGTCAAATTCTTTAAGAACTTTTATATCAAATTTATTGCCATTTATATAGAATGAATCATTATAGTGTCTAAATTCACCCATGTTTATGAATGTGTATAACTATTTGGACGGAATGAAAATCCCGAATTTAAAGATAACCGATTCGCACAGTAAGGTCTGGCATCGCCACTACATTGGCCGCAATTTATCGGCCCGTGGTCTTCATCCCAAACCAAATCCAACGAATTCCATCCATTACCACCAGTATTTTTACAAGGATAAAATGCTTTAACTTCTAATACATTAGCAACTGTTTCCTTTACTGCCCATATACCAGCCCGCATAGCAGATGTTTCTGGTTGCCGCCAACTTGCATTTGGAGTAACCAACAACCATATTGTATCTTTTGCATCATCGGAAGTAATGGCTACTGTTCCTGTCTCGTCCCCTGCTTTTGCTAATAAACCTTGTGATTCTCCATAAATATCACAACAACCAGAGTCTGCTTCTAATTTGTGGGATTGGTCAAAATTACAGTGGTAATTAACATCTGCTCCAGGACTTTGGCCATCTTCCAATCCTCTAACATCATAAGGTATACCACCATCATGCAAACCCATGTTAAAATCAACTCCGTTCTCAACCGCATATGGTGAATTTCCGTAATGCCAACCGGCGCCTATAGAAGACGCATGAGGCGCGGGCCACGCAGTTCCATTACTCATGGTAGAAGGTCTGTCAAACACCATCGGTTTTCGTGTTGTTGAAAAGTCATTCCCACTTGCAACCACTTTCATTGTACTACACCAAACAACAACATCAGCACCGCAATTTTGACACCAAGGGTCGTGGTCCTTGTCCCACCGTTGTATTGGAGTTCTCCATGAACCATAATCGACTTTTCCACCGCCAAGATATTGAGATGTACCATAAAAAAGATTACCCTTGCTGTCTATGGTAGTCCAACCTTCATCCACATCCCACTTATTGTTCGCTGGCGCGTCAGCACTGCAGCCGTTATTGCCAAGAGCCCATTGGTATTGTTCAGGTTCACCCCAACCAATTATTTTTTTCCAAGCACTTAGCGTATTTGTACCATCCTCTTCTTCGCCGGCTGTCCAAGCCGTGCTTTTTGCATATCCACTTCCCGTAACACTGTTTTCAAGAGAATTAGCATCTGAACTTAAATTATAAATTGCCACATGCCCGTTAAAACTACTTTGGGTATAGGGAATTTTGCCCGTCATTGCAACAATATTAGCATTTCTTTCTCCCGAAGCCCCAACAGCCTGGTCATTAAGTGAAAGATTAACAAATGAAGGAATAGAAGTAAATCCTGCTACCAATCCCATGTGGCTATTATTTATATTTTGCCCACCATTATAACCAGGTTTCAGCGTTTGTCTACTCCACTGTTCTCCCGTTATACTCCAGTTGGCATAATTAGTAGAACCATTTTCAGAAATTTTAAATGCTTTTATATGACCGTTTGGAACATCATTTTCTTCTTTCCCTTTGTATACTACAAAAACATCTCTAGAAATCCATTCCAATCCGCCCCACGCTTCTTTGTGTCTACCATTAGTTACACCAGGCCAAGGAAATAATTGACCAAAATCATGTTTTATAAATACTCTTCCGTTTGAGTCAATTCCTAATAATAATAATTTATTACAATGGTCCGTAGAATACTCATAACAACAATCCGAAGAAGAACAACAACAATCTTTCATGATATTTCCAACGAAACACCAGAGTTCAGGATTACCTTCGGCATCAAGAGCCCATCCGTGTCTATCTGGTTGCATCATTCCTAACATAATATACTCCTATCAAGCAAAGTCAGCATAAGTGCATAGAAGTTCGCCGTTGGCAACTGTACATACCATTGAAATTACTAAATTTCCAGACCCCGAAATTCTACTCGGTTTGATGTTGTTAGCAAATACCATATTTGCATCACCAAATGAAACATTCTTAGTTGAAGTGGTAGTGTTTTTCAATACAATTGTGTACATGCCACCAAGTACTTGCTTTGCATTAGTACCAACGGTAACATTCCCATCAATTTCAATCACTTGCACATTTCCGTTGTCCCAATCAAAATCGGGGGCATTGGACGAACCAACTGGTTGTGTTGAATAGATTTGACCTTTGGATGAAATATTCCCAGAAGCAACTATTTCTGCATCGCAAGAAATGCCTGCTTTTGTATGAAATTTATTATAAACTGTAAATCCACTTGCCATTCCACTAGGTGCGCCGGCGGCCGCCCAAGCCGTGGCTACTTTACTTCCACCATTGTCAGTTTCAATATCACAATATTTATTATCGCCCGTGGTTCTTATTACAGACCTATCACTCCCAGATATAAGTTTTAGCAATCCCCCACCTTCTCGATGAATTACTATTCTGTTTGAATAACCACTAGCATAACAATAAATTTGGTCGGATTCTGAATTTGGTGTAACCGCACCAATATTTAATGAAGGGCCATATGTTCCCGATGTTTTAATTCTAAATGCATTCTCAAAGGCAGAAACATCACCATCATCATCTGTACTAGGATACCCACTAAATATTTTAAGATTTCTATATGCACCTACACCACTAACAGGTCCATATGTTAAAATATCACCGTCTATTGCCCCCTCAGTTTCGTGGTCGGTTATTCCATCATCGTTTACACTAACATCTCCAATAATTGCTGACTTCGACAGTGAATCAATTCTAATAATATGATGCAACGCCATGTATGGTGAACGAAGGTCTGCACCACCTTGGGCTGCAGGGGCATGATAAGTAGTAACATTACTCCCTGTTCCTTCGTCATGGTCAATAACATAAGTTTGTGCATCTTCTCTTCCGCCAATTTGTCCTGCGGTATATCCATCGAAACTACCGAACGAATCGGTAGCAGTAATGATATGTCTTGCTCTTAAGTCTGGCGTTTTTGCGGCAATTACCGTTACGGCATCTACATTAACTGCGGTATTGCCACCGGCATTGTTGAATGTCAATTGAGGAGTAGTATTAAAAACTAATCCGTGTGGTGCGATTTCACCAGAAGTTTCACCGCCAGCAGAGAATCCACCAACCAAATAATCTGGGTCTAATATTACACTTCCTGTTGATGCAGAAGAAGCAGTATATGAAATAACGAGTGCATTAACAGATGTCGAAGAAATTGACTGCACCGCAGTTGCCCCTGCAATCGCACCGTTGTCTCCACCCGGAATACTACCAAACTCAATATCTGCTTGGGCCCAATATCCAAATTTTGTTCCTACGCGATTATAATAATCAGGATAACCCACAACATCTACCGTTGCACCGTCACAAAGTTGCCATCCGTTTGGAATGTTATATGTTTCACCACCCCACGGAACAATATGTCCTACAGGATGAACGGAGTCAAGACTTACTGTGTTTTCACCACCAACAACTGTACCAACATAATTTGTTACAAGACCGATATCATCATTAGAACCACTAACAAGAGTAATAATTGGTTTCACAACACTCCCCGCGGCCGCAGGAGCAGTTGCAGTTAAACCGCCAGAAACACCGGCGTCCATAAACCAAACATCTGAACCAGTTAATCCGGGGTTAGAAGGAGTTGCTGTAATAAAGTTTCCAGTATTAATTTCCCCTTGGTACACAACAGTAAACTGTGAACCAGATACAGATTCTACTACACCTACTGCTTCTGCATTTACAACACTGTCTGCGCGTGCCAGTTTAAATGCACCATCCTCACCATCTGCATCAAGTTCATATCTAACAACAGTACCCGCAGAAAATCCGTGGCCGGCCTGTGTTTTGATGGCTCTAACGGATTTTCCGTCTGAACCAATTCCGCTATTTAAATCAAAGGTTGAATATCCCATTTATAATTATCCTCCACCATCGTGAATTGTGCCATGAATGAAGTCAACTTCATATGCGGTGCCATTGCTAACGCATTGACATGTTACTCCATCTATTCCTCTATCTACAGCATAACAGAAAACATCAGCGTTTGCGACATCTTCACCAGTAAATTGACAACAGTATGCCGTGTTTCCAATATTATGGTCTATCTGATACTTTCCGATTCCACTACGACCTGCGGTCACTCCACCCAACAAATTATCAACAATTGGGGTTGCCGATGCTGTTCCTGTTATCATGAATACATTTCTAGGACCTACACCTGTTACTGTTCTTGCACTACCCATTTATGTTACATCCTTTGCTAATATTACTTCTAAACCACAGTCTTCGACTGTCATAGTATCGATGTTGCCAGTGTCTTCTCGGAATGTGGTAATTTTACAATGATTCGTACCTTTGCTGTTCATGTAGAGATTACCCCAAGTACTCCCGCGGATTGTGGCTGTTGCAGTATAGTGTGATGTTCCAAAGTTATGAGTAATTCCATATACACCTTCGCTATCTCTATCAGCACACAAACCAGAAGATGCACTAGTCCAATCACCGTCTGCCTTAATAGTAATCCTTCTCACTGTTGGAGCAGCCGTATCCGTTTCCGCAGAAACTCTCGCACCAACATATTGCAATACATATCCAGCGGTTGCGCCTAAACCAAGTACTAATGGTTTTCTAACTTTTCCTGCTTCTCCAACTTCAGTAGTAGTAATTTCACCACTTGCTCCATCAGTACCAGAAAGGAAATATACAGAACCGGCGGTTAATCCACCACATGCACCAGCACCTGCTTGCTTTGCTAATGCCTTCCCCCAATCACCATGAATTTCACCATGTGTAGTAACCACATATTGATTTGCGTTTGGAACTTCTGAAATAATTCCTAGTACTTCTGCTTCTGCTTTGCTCGCGGCATGTGCTAAAGCACAAGTCGTTCCCACCACTCTTACTGCTTGTCCAAATGTAAATCCGTGTGATGCGTGTGTGAATATTTTCTTGTTTACACCATCATAAATTCTAACTAATCCACTCTCGTCCATATAAATGCCTTGGGTGAGTCCGACACCACCAGTAGACATATGGCCCATTTTCATAGAAGCAGACTGGTAGGTTGCTCCAGAGTTTCCTTCACCACAAAGACCTTTTAACATAAATCCAGAACCAGTTGCATTGGCGCCACTCTTAAATCTAAATGTATCATCATTGGATGACATTATTCCAACACCACCAGTTAAGTTTATATAATCTGAAGTAGTCCATGCACCAGAACAACCAACGCCAAACAAGGAGTATCCGCCTGCAAGACCAGCAGTCATTCCACGCCACAAGAAAGATGCACTTGCGCCATCTTGTCTAGTCAATATAATACCACCACCACCACTGTTGCCAATGTAATCATCGGTTGCACCATCACCGCATGCACCAAGAACAATATTAAAATCTTCAACAGTAAGTTCTCTAGAATTTATAGTAGTAACATCTCCATTAAATGTTACATTACCCGCAAAAGTCATATCTCTGTCAATCGTGCCATCAAGACCTACTTCTGCCAAACCAGAACTATTTAGAGTGACCCCAATACCATCCCCACCAGTAACAGAATAGGCAGTTATCTCATTAAGTTTTCCTATAATATCATTATTGGTAACTTGCATCCATTCATAGAATGTATCTCCTAATACTAAAGGAGGAATATTTACTGTATTATTGTCTGATGCGCCCATTAATTAATTACCTTTATTGCTTCTTTAATTTCTTTAATCATAAATTTTATTTCACCAAGTTCTTCTTTAATATTATTTATATCATTTTCATGAGTATCTATTCTATTACTTTTTTCTTTTCTCTTTTTCCATGCATTCAACGCGTCTAAATCTGTATTGAGAATTGCCTTAGAATAAGTATCTCTAACTAAATCATTTCTATTTTCAATTTGATTAGATTTATTCATATCATGATGCCAGTGCAATTGCTCTGAAGTCTCGAATAGAAGGGACATTAGTGGAAGAATCACTATACATACAAATCTTAATTGCAAAGGTTTTTACAGGATTGTCAAATGTGCTTGACAAAGAGAAAGTTACATCGCTGAAATCATAATCATTTGAAGAATCAGGAATTGTAGAATCTTCTGTCATTTGTGTGTATGAAATTTCTTCAAATGCAGTATCGTCTTCTATTCCAAGCGGTTTAATAAACACTTGAACTGATGCACCACTAGGTTTATTAATGGACATCAGAACTTTAAAATTCACAGATTCAAATCCGTCTGCTAATGTTACTCTTCTAGTAATATATCTACTGGCCGCACCCCTTGTCAACAAGGGATTGTCTGTACCTGAACCATATGCATCTTCATCCGGGTCATGAGCATTAGCATCCAATTCTCCATTTGAACCAACTACGGTACTATTATTAATTTGATTATTTATAGTAATAAATTCTAATCGTTTTGTATCTATTACAGGAGAAACATTTATATCGGTGCTGTTGAATGTTGCCGATAATTTGAAATCGTTTGATGTAGATACAGCAGGATTTTCAAGATAAATGTTCTCATTTGTAATCATTTTAACAGATACATTATTTGCAAGGTCAAATGTATAATCTATACTTGAAGTTTTTGGTAATATTTCAGTAGAATTAACTTTTAATACATCTGTTGTCAAATTAACCCAAGGGTATACTTCACTTTCAAGAACATCAAATTCTACACTTCCCGCACCAGCAGAAAACTCACAAGAATTTAATCTAAACTTTAGAGACTTATCAAAATTAGGAATCAAAATTCCAGTATTTTGTGGTGTGTATAATATACCATTGTGGGGTGATTCAGAAATAATAACTCCTGTACCCAATTCTGCTTGTCCTACTTCCGCTGTGTATAATTTATAAGAAGAACTCGAAGTTTTTATACAGATTGAATATTCACCCGGAGTTAAATACACTGGACTATCGAAAGTAAATCTAGTATATGTTTCTTCGTTAGGATAATCTCCCTGAACTTCTGCCTCTAAAGGAATTTTAGTTACAGACGAGAACGGTAAAGATTGAGACAAGTGAGGATACCCACCAATAGTAGGTCTAATTTCTACAGTAATAGGAACATTTTCATCTCGTTGTTGGAAGAACAAATCAAGACTGTGAACAAATGTACCATTTGAATATTGATTTCTATCTACTGTGAAGGTTTGAGAGAGAGGGTCTATCCAATAATTATTTGTACTTGTATTAAAATATCTTTCTCTATCAAATGCATCTCTAATAATTGCTTCGTCATTTGCAACTTGTCTTCTGCTTACAATAGGTCTAGTAGAAACTAACTCTCCATCTCTTTGTGGAGATATACCTATCGCATAGTAGATTCCATCAGCCGCAGTTGTAGTAGAAGATACTATATTTGAAGAACTGTCTGTTAATCTGAATAATCTATCGCCAGTTCTATATGTTTGCCCGGCAATGTCAAATTTAATATCAGAAATTTTACCTTCGGAATCAGTATAAAGGTTGTCGCCTGAAACACCACCAGCAGGAGCGCAATTATCTGAAACTAAACGCCCATCAAAATATGGCCAAACTTGAGTGTTTGGTTTCATGCCGTACGCACTCATTGTTATCGTTTTTGCTCTTACATAAGGAACAACACTAACATCAATTAATTTATCGTTAACAAGTTTTTCTAATCTTTCTGGTAATTTTCTTACTCGTACACCAACTCTGCCTTCATTTGTTTTTTGTGTTTCTGTAGAACGAATTGCAGATGACTCAACAAGGTTAACTCTATTTTCTATATTGTTTCCAGTATTTCCTGTGGTGAATGCATTTAAGTAATCTCTTCCTCTATTGTTATAAAGGTCGTTTTTAGTAACTGTTCTGCCAGACCAAAGAATCTCCCAATCGTTCCACTGAGTACCAAAACCATATCCAGAATTTTCATTGTTTACTTTCCAACGGTCATTCTCTCCTTGAGTATTAATTTTAACAGTTGGTTTGTTTGTTGTATCATACCATTCATCAAACGGGTCATCAAATTTTATATAACCCATCCAAGAAGCAATATTAAAACTGTTTACTTCTATAGAATCACTTGCAAGTGGTTGCCAGTGAAAAGAACCATTTACAATGTAGTCTTTTGTAACAATACCTTCTGATGATATGGTAATACCTGAGTTAGATGCAGTAACTCCTAGTTGTAAAGAATTACTAGTAAAAGATGGTCTTAAATGCCCGTTTTCATAATCAATAGAACAAACATAATCTTTATTAAGAACATCTCCAACAGAGTGTCCTCTAAATGCATCTACCATAATACCATTTTTAAATATGTCATTACCACTAGAGTCTGTAATTGACCTTCCTTCTGTTTCTTGTTCAAGCAGGGATAGACTTGTATAATATTCAAGATTCTCTACTCTTTTTTCTATAGAAGCAACATCTTTCATCGTGTATCGTTTATTCTCAACAAACTTTGAAGTTACATCACCAACATTATATGTGTAAGAAGGAATGGTTAAGACATATAATGTCATAGCATCTTCTCTGTCTGGCGGTTCTACTGGGTTTAATGAGGATATACCTCTTATAATATCAAATTGTCTTTCTTTTGTAAGAATAATCTTATCAATTCTAGACAAGTGATGGTCATAATCAACAACAGTTGATGCATTAGAAGGTCTAGGAATTAGAGTATTTGGGGAAATTGTATCATCACTCTCCATTGTTCCTCTAAAGTCCACACTATTTCTTAATGAATAACTTTTGCCTGTAGTTGGACTTATATAGATTGGAATATTATCGAAAGAGAACCCATCATTGCTATTGTTTGGAGTATATGAATTTGCAATGAATGGACCGATTCCACTTTCATGGTCAAATCTGGTATATGTTGCTTTTAAATTAATATCTCCAGTTAGTACCCCACCACCAGTAGAATAATTAGGTTTAAGATACAGTCTACCAAAATCGTAATAGTTGTCCCTTTGACCATTATCAAGTTGGAACGCTTCTTTTACATCACTAGCAGGTAATCCTAATCTTGTAGCGACATTTCCGTCAGTTCCTATATCTTGAATAGAATCTATATCGTAAATATCGTGATGGCCCAATTTAAAATAATATGAACCTGTTGAACCAGATAAACCCGGTTCGTTTCCATCTGATGTTCGAATATGAGTTGAAGAACATCCTGAAGTGAATGTCTTATTTCTAAATTTTATTGCACCACCAACATCTACTCTCGCATGAAGAGTATAACTGCCTGGTGATAATCGATTTCGAGTATCATCAGTCCAACCAATCTTTATCGATTGACCACCCGACATTTTCTCAAATCGCACACCATCGGTATTTACTCTTTCACCAGTTCCTCCAATTTCATTACCCCCTGTACCAGTTCCACAAATTAAAGTATAATTATTTTGTTTTTCTGTGGCGCTAATTTCGCCAATTTGTGATGCATAAAATTGTAAAGATGAATCTCCAGTTTCTAGTTCTACTATGGAGTTTATATCAGTATGAACTATATCAAAACTTTTAATTATACTATAAGTTAAATTGGGTCCGAAAGTACTAACAGAATTTCCAATGGGTACTGGAAAAATTGATGTATTAAAACTAGGTTCGAATAATCGAGTTCCGTTTGAATTAGTTCCGCCCGTTGCCACAACAAATCCTGCTGTGAGGCTTCCTGAACCCAGTGTGGCGCCACCACCAAATTTTACAACATTACCAAAAGAGGTAATCCCACCCAACTGGATATCAAACAAATACATATTATAACTTTGCTGTTGCCCCGTCATCGAAGCGTTTCCATAATTACTCCAATCATTGTTTGGAATAATATGTCTAACTCTCGCAACACCAGTTACACCACTTGGGTCATGTAACAATATTTTTGGTGCGCCATATGTAAATCCAAAACCACCAGTCATTGCTCCAGCACCGCCTGTCCCTGCAACACCCTTAGCGCCTGCTGTTGTGCCACTTTTAACTTTTACATATTGTCCAAATTTAACATTATTCATTGGCTGAGTACGAACTTCAGCAGTTTCTCTTGCTTTGTCTACCAAAACATATTGAGTTCCCTGAGTTTCTAATTCATATCCAAAGACATATGCTTTTCCTGCTTGAAGACCAACAGCGAGTTTATTAATATCTCCGCCACCATTAGCAGTATAAGGTCCTCCTAAAGTGTTCAATGATTCTCTTATATCAATTTCAAAAGGTTTTGTTGTATAAGAACCAGATTCATCATAGGTTCTTCTTGCAAGGGTTTTTTCTAATTCTGAATAATCACTATATTCTTTCTTTAGTTGTATATTACCATCGACCCATCTAACCACTTCAAAGAAATTCTTATCTCCAAAAGCAGTAGCACCCGCAGTAGCATGATTTTCAAAGTTTTTAAAATCTAATTTAAGTTCAATATTATATCTGTCAGAGCCAGGTGCATTATAATTATATGCTCCAGAAGCAGGGTCTCTTAAAGTATAATCATTAGTTGGTGTGATTATATTTTTATTAGTATTAAATCCAACTCTGCTTGTAGGAGAAGTAAAATTCCTAACATCAGAAACTGAACCTTCTCCAGTTAAACTGTAAGGACAAACACTCTGTAAATTGGTTTTTATAAAAAATCCATCAACAAAGAAAATACCATTATTAACTGTCGTCAATTTTGCAGTACCAGTTACTCCATCATAAGAAGTAGCATCATCTGGATTAGTAGAAATCTCAGAAATTTTTGCGTAGTATTCATTACTACCGCAAACTCCCTTGACCATTGTACTTGGACCAAATTGGTCTTCACCTCCAGATGCTCCACCATTAATATATTGAACACACAAAATAGGGTAATTGTCATTGGTGTTAATGTCTGTAGTGATTCCGTGAAGAACTTTAGCCCTTCTAGTATCATTTGCATCGTCATTATATATTACCAAATCAGTTCCATAAAAATCGGTAACATCTATATCAGCCGTTTGGCCAACAGGTTCTTGTTTTTGGAATCTAATATAAACAACATCTTGATTTGATATTTCCCCACCAATAACTTTAGACCCATTATTCATGATATGATTACCAAATTTTTGAATTTGATTTTGAATAACTGTTTGCAGTTGTGTTAATTCTCTTGCTTGTACTGCTTTCCCCGGATTAAACAACATACGAAGATAATTTTTATTTTCGTTAAAATCATCGTAGTATGGGTCTGTATTAAAAAGTGTTGGTTCGTATACCATAGTTATCAATATCCTATCAAAATCTTAATTTCTTCTTCTTGCTCAGAGCCTCTAGTAATGGGTCTTATATTCTGTATGTATAATACTTCTCCAGACCCTATTTGCATTTCTGGTCCAGAAACCGATGTAATTCCATGAGCGGCCGCACCACAAAAACCACCAGTCAGATAATTTCCTCTAACATCATTAAGAAATAATTCTCCAGTTGATGCCGAAGTGGCAGACCAATCAACAATTTTTCCAGTAGTCATCATACCAGTGGTTGCACCATCAGAATTTAAAAGGTCTATCTGTCGAAAGATGTCATCTTTAGTGTATGTGTCGCCAGTCAAACTTGGACTACCACTAGTATCTTCAATAATTATCTTTGTTGTTAATCTGTATGATTTTTCTAAAGTGTCTTCATCTTGAACATCCGTTATTCTATTTCCTCTTGCTACATTGCCGTAGGAATTCCCCGCAGGAACATAAAATTCAAATGTTGAACCTTGACCAGATTTAAAATGTTTGATAAGTTCTCCCATTTTTCTTTCAACAACGCGTGTACCAGCCCAAGAAATTGAACCAACCGTTCCGTCTGATTGATATTCAACAATAGGAGAGGTCCCTCCCGAACTGTCCACAAATGCATTTTTGGAAACTTTAATAATTAATTCATAAGGTCCAGGCATCCCTGCTTCGCCTTGACTCCACGAATCAACAGTTCCAACAGCAGTTGCACCACTCGCTCCTTCTAGTCCGTTGTGTTGTTTTACAGTTCTACCTTTAGTAAATGCACCAGTTGCACTAGCATTTCCAGAGGAAAATATAACTCTTGTAAGTTTACTCTCTGGTTTATCTAAATCAAATGTTCCTTGAACATCTGTAAGTTCTAATGTTCCTATTGTCGTGTCTGAGCCCCCAGGCGTCCAATTTTGAATCATCGCTGTTGCCTTTGAGGTTTCTCCCATAATAGAATCGCCAGTTCTTCCCCAATATTTAAAGGTGGTGTCAGTAAAGTTTATATTACTAAGTGTTGGTTTAACAACAGTTAATTGTTTTTTCCTTGTAATTTCACTACCCGCAATGTCTCCATCATATGTTCCACCACTAATCTTCGGATTTTTGACCAACATTACCTGTCTAATATCTTGACCAGTTACAAAATTAGTATCGGTGCCCTTCACTGTTGTTCTAATCATAATTTTATCACTTTGAAAATCTTGAAGTGCATTCGCGCCGTGCCCATATCCCGGAGATATAATAGCATCTAATGTTGGACCTTGAATAGTCGTACCGAATCCAAAAGTAGTGCCCCCTGCATTTGTAACAGTCACTGGTCTTATCTTGGGAACGGCAACTGAATATCCTTGGCCTCGTTGTAGCATGTTCATACCAATGATTTGATAATCAGAATTTAAATCAACAATTGCTTCGGCACTAATTCCATCACCATCAATAATAATATCTGGCATAATTTTATATTGAGATACTGAAGAACCACTAAGTCTCACATCTTCTGTCAACGGAAGTTCAAATGATACTCTTTTTGAAGTTGCATCATATGAAGTTATTCTTCTCCTTTGTCCCATTCCTGGTCCATATGAAATATAGATTACATATCCAACATAATAATCGTCACCGATGGAAGTTGCCGGTGGCTGTATCATAATATCAGTAGAACCCACAAGAGAATCATCAAGAACTTCCAACGCAGATTCTCCTTCTCTAGCACCTTGAGATTTTCCCCATTCCGCGGCAGTCCAACCCGAAGAAGGCAAAGTAACAGAAATGTCGTTTATTGCTCCGTCTACCGAATTTTGTTGAGAATTCCATTGGTTTACATATTGACCAGTACTTTCTGTTGCAAACTGAATAGGAAGATAACTAGTGGTTTTAAAATTGACACTATCTTCGGTTACTTTGTAAATATATTTCCACTTATATCCATCTTCCAGTGTAACAATATCAGATATAGTATGTGATGGTTCAAACTGTGACACAGCACCACCAGTATTGCCCAAGCACTTATAAACATTTCCTGTAGATGTGTGTACATAAAATCGTTTTGGACTACTTCCCGATGCAGTACCAAACATGTCGTTTGAATCGTTATATGCATCATAAGTAGAACCAGTTTCCCAATCAATTCTTGGAATCATTCGGTGAACATTTCTTGATGAAATTCTCTTTGCTCCAACTCCATCTCTCCATGCTTGAGATGACCTAATTACTGAATCTATGTTGGATGGGGGAGTGTTCTCACTTGTAGCACCATAAGGTCCTGACTCTGGTGGAGCAGTAATGTCCCAACTGTCTACTTTTCCAAACACCAAAAAATATTGGTCGTCAGCATCATTATCGAAAACTTTTATAAAGTCATCGGCAAATGTAGTTTTAAATTCTTGTTTTAATGCATCTGATGCCATTCATTATTCTCCTGCCATTGTTCCTGTGTATCCGCCGACCACATCTTCTTCATCATCACCACTATGAAATATATATTCGTCTTGCCCACTAGTTGGTATTAAAAGAACCTCATCTAAAGTAATATTTTTAATTTTATTTCTAAATTCTGTGTCCGTTGAAATTCCTGCTGATGTAAATCCATATTCTATAGGAATTCCATATCTATAATTATCATTATTATTTATCTCATAAATTGTTCCACCTCCAAAAACAGTAGAACTTGTTGTTTGAATTTTTAAAACATTCCCAGTTCCACCAGAAATTCCAGGAATCCAATCTTGTACTATACCTTCCGCAGATACACCCAAAGATGTAGGATGAGTTTGTTGAACAATACTACCTATGGTGTAGTCATATCCTGCTGTATATGGACTAGTATCGGTGAAAGACTTTACTGTTAAAGTTTCAACTATTTCTCCAGATGTAGATTGAAATGAAGAATTGACGCCCCAATAAGTAAGTCCATGAACCCCCGCTCCAGCAGTACCGCCACTCCCCAATGAACCGGCAGGACCAGTAGCATGTTGTGTAGTACCACTCTCTAGAACAGTACCGTTGCCAATTCTTATACCCACAACAGTCCCAGTTATTCCGCCTGTACCAATAATAGTTTCTCCTAGAGTAAAACCAAGAGATTCTCCATCATTAGATTTGAGAAACAACACGCCACCAGTGATACTTCTTCTATGCCATCCAAATATATCTGCGGTAAATCCAGAAGTACTTCCGCTCATACTTTCGCTCGTTCTAAATGACCCAAGGGTAAATCCTCCATCGCCAGTTCCAATAATTTCTATTCGGCCGCCAGTAGTCCCCAAACAATGGTCTATGGCAGTAGCGCCTGGTTGAAATCCTTGATAATAAAGGTCTTTCGAAGAACCATCAAAACCAGTTGCACCTCTTAAATTATCCTGAGTGTTTAATGTATATGGTGTATAGTGACCAATTAATGGCGGCTCCATTTTAACAATTTCTGTGTGATATGGAATAGAAGAAGATATCGTATTTAATAAAGAAACATCCCCAAACAATCTTGTACCGGCCGGATGTATTAATTTTCTTGCTTGTTCTCTATAATTTTCTATAGCAGTTTCTGTTTTCAACACATATGAAAATTCATGAAACCTCACATTGTCTCGCATAAATTTGTTAGAACTTAATTTTCCATCATTATCGTTCCAGTATCCAGGATATACACATAAAGCACTTAATAAAATATTACCTGTTGCATTACCATCACCAGAAGTCGAACGGAAAATAAGTGGAATTCTATCATCCGATGTAGTACTTGTATAATTAACACCGTGATTCTTAATTAATACTTCTTCAACTCCACCATCTCTGTCCACACCACTAACTTCAATTTCTGAACCTTCTCCAGTAAGATATTCTAATGAATCCTTATCAATTATAGCACCATCTCCAGACCTATATCCTGCACCCATTGCAACAATTTCGACAACAGATGGAATGGAATATATGTCTTCATATAAAACATCTCCATTTGAATCATATCCTCTTATTTTCCTTCCCTGTAAGAAGTTTCCATCTATTTCATTAAGAAACAATTCAGTTACAAAATATTGACCAATATTATATTGCAATATAGATTCTACTGTAGCAGTTGCAGTAACTTCACCGCCTTGACTTCTTTCAACCTGCTCTATTTTTGTTTTTACTAAATCAAAATTTTTGGTTCTATTTTCACTAGTAACTTTAATGGATTTCTTTTGTACCCACTTACCATCAGAAACCCTCAAAATATCTTCTTTTGGATAATAAAACTCTACATCGCTGTCGTATAAAATTCTTAAAAATAATTTATATGATTTTTCTGTTCCTTTGCAACTATAAAAATCATTAATGTTTTTAATTATTGTTTTTTTACTTAAAACATTACCAGACGAGTCAACTGCAAGATTTTCTGGAAAATCTTTAAGATAGATGTCCATAAAATATTCAAGGAAAGAATCAAATGTTTTATCTACATCCATTAAATCTACCAATGTTACAGAAGTTCCATGTGGATTTTCAATTTGTTCCATCCATTCATAATATGCTTCCATAAAATCAACAAAGCCCTGATGGTTATTTGAAACAAATCCTGGTAAAATATCAGAAACTGCACTAGAAATTTTAGTATCAATACTTGCCGTCGCGCCAGATAGAAGAGATACAAATGTATAGGGAACTTCTCCACCATCACTGCCACCTTGTCCAATAATAATAGGCATCTATTTAATATCCTCCACCGGACCCTGATGTGTCGGAAGAAGAAACAGTAGAAGATATAGAAGATGAAGTCATATTATATGGTTTATATGCAACAACATTAACTGTTACGGATTCGCTATCTGATGAATCTATTTGTAATATGCCATTTCTCTCAGACAGTATATCTTTGTTTGTAGGAACTGCATCTATTTTTAAAATAGTACCCTGTACTCCAGAAGGCATAAAATCTTTTAGTGAAAGTATTCCTTTTGTGTAGTTTACAGTACCAATGTTTGAATTAATAATATTTTTAACACCACCTATTACTTCATATATCCTAAGTGTGCCGTATCCGTCATCATCAATTAAGGCAGTTGTAAAAGTACCGTCTGATTTTATGTACGAGAAGGCAGATGTATTAATAATTGACATATGACCATCATGAGGATGGTATAAAGAATTTTCGAATTTAATGGTATATGTTCTTGCCTCTCCCACCACAGGTTCAATTCTTTTCTGCATGATAATAGAAGTATCATTCCCCAGAACAGAAGTATCAGAATCATCTAAATTTTTCACAAATTTAGAATGCCTAAAATTTCTATCAAACTTTTCAAGTTCGACAACAGAGTATGCCATTATTTGAGAATTTACGAGTATACCGATATCTTTCAAAGTTTTGGTTGTTTCATCTGGATTATAAGAAACATCAGTTTTTATTTTGAGGTAAATATAATTAGGGTCTACAACTTCGGGAACAATACTAACAATGTTTTGTGTTTTTAAAAGGTTTTGTAAACTTAGTTTTTCTTCTTGACTTAACACACTGCCACCAGTTGGTTTTACAGAAATAAATACTTTGCCATATTCTGGTGGGTCGTTATTTTCTCCACCCCACACAAACACATCATTTGCAGTACCATAGTTCTGTGAAATAAAAGTTTTATAATCGTTTATAGTTACTGACCTATTTTGTGATTGAAATGTTTTTGGTGCGTTATATTTTATAGATGTTAAAGATTCTTTCCCACCACCACCAGACGAAGGTGATACTACAGTAATATCAATAATACTACTATTACTAGAAGTTACTGATTTTGAAGAAGTAGAATCCTGAAATCCAATATTATTAGCGGCCCTTCCGTTTGTAACCAAATAATCTATGGTAATAATATTATCATCATCTAGTTTTGTTCCAAGTATACCATCTCCAAAATAAATTTCGTATGTTCCGTTTTCTATTTCTTGTAAGTAATATACTTTTGAGGTTGAAGTCAGTTGAGTAATATCAGATACTTTTGTCCATACATCGGCATAACCATCTGAGTCAGTGGTAGATTTTTGAACTCGTATCTCTAATGTAGAAGTATCTACATTTGCTTCTGGAATAATAAATCTTTGAGAATCTGCATTACTATCGACAATAAAAGAAGCACTTCTCCAACTTCCTTCTCTTAATACGACACCCCTTACAATTTTTGTAGAATCAGCAACCAAAACTTCAAATGTTTCTGCATCTTCATTAGTAAAGTTATATCTTGTACCATCTTTTACTGCTGTGAAATTAGAATGTTTTGTTAATACTGTAGTTGATTCATCGGCATCGGAAATTGTAATATCCACAGTCATAGTTGATGAACTAGCAGACGATGGTGTATATCCCATCAATTTAGCATGTGAAACTACCGAGGTTCTTTTGATTGCACTGTCTAAAAACATCTCGTTAGCAATCATATTATTATAAAATCCTTGATAATGAGTAACATATGCTAAAAGGTCAAGCATAATGGATATACCAGAACCTTCAAAATTAAAATCTGTGAATTCATCTAATCCACTAAGATAATTTTTTAAATTTTCTCGTATAGTTAAAAAATCTAATTCATTAACTTTAATTTTTCTGTTATAGGCCATTATCGTAATCTCTCTAATTGTATTGAAACTGTTTGTGTTTCTGGTCTGTTTATTATGGTATAATTAATTGAAATATTATAAGTATATGAGTCTGGGCTTACACCAATCCTCACACTTGCTAAGTTTATTCTTGGTTCATTTTCTTTCAAAACAGCAATTATTGATTTTTTCAATTGAATTTTAATAAGTGGTGTCGAGGGTTCAAACAACAAAGCCCTTATATTAGAATAAATGTGAGGTTGAAAAGGCTTTTCATATGCGCGCAGGTATATTAAATTTTTAACCGACCTTTTAACAGCATCTACTCCAATTTTTTGTACTACATCACCCGACACTGGATGAGGTATAAAATCCAAGTCTAAATCTTTATATTTGTCGTGGTCTGCTACTGGTCCCATACTATTATCTATGCCTCATTCTTTTTTTTATGCCCTTCATTTGTTAAATCTACTTCAATTAATCTTTGTGTCCTGTGCATCCAATCATCAACAATTTCTATGTTTGCCATATCTGCTTTTTCTTCTCTGCACCAATGCGCCATCACATATCCTACAATAACCGTTTCTTTTTTAATAGGCAAAACAGAATATGCTACAGTGTTAGAAAATTCAAAATATTGTTTGGTGTATGATTCTTCTAAATCTGTAACATAATGAATAGCGGCGTTATCTTCTTTAATTCTACTTAAAAATAGCAAAAACATACTCATAAGTAAATCTTGACTTCTCCTTTGGTCGCCAGCAACTCCATTTG
>Ga0208299_1000739_pt1 | contig 28127 bp, 33 predicted proteins | sample 15_taG_FD_184089 | JGI IMG/M metagenome (GOLD analysis project Ga0208299, IMG submission 184089) | Marine viral communities from the Subarctic Pacific Ocean - 15_ETSP_OMZ_AT15312 metaG (SPAdes) (version 2) | ecosystem: Environmental > Aquatic > Marine > Oceanic | place: Pacific Ocean | collected...
GCGGGCGCCCTGGCATGAGCCGGGGCGCCTTTTTGCTTTTCCAAAAGAAAGCCCAAAGAGGGGTAGACAGCGGTAGACACTTTGCTATTCTGGAAGCATGAACAACACCACGACCCCCTCCCTCACCGCCGCCGACTTCGCCGCGCACGCCGCGATCTTCACCCCGCTCCCCGGCGTCGCCACCGTCATCGCGCTCGCAACGGTCGCCTCGGTCCTTTCCGCCTACGCCGGCCTCTTCACCAACTACCGCACCCCGGCGCAGCGTGCGGACGACCTCGACTACTCCCGCCGCCACTTCGGCACCGTCTACTACCACAACCCCAACAACTAGGAGAAAAGAAAGATGCACCTCACCAACCTCGAGATCAACCAACTCATCGCCGCCCTACGCTACGCGGTCGACGATCTGCAGCAACTCGGCTACCTCGTCTCGAGCCTCGACACGGGCAACGACTACCCGACCCAATACACCACCGACGAGACCGACGACAACTCTGGAGACGCGCCTACGATGCAGGTCGAAGGATGGACGCGGGCCAAGGAAGCGATCGCGCTCCTCGAGGGGATCCAGGCCGACTAGATCCAGGCCGGCCACCACTGGCGCCCCGGCTTCGGCCGGGGCGCCTTTTTGCTTTTCCAAAAGAAAGCCCAAAGAAGGGTAGACACCGGTAGACGCTTCGCTAAACTTGAAAGCATGAACAACACCGAGACCACCCGCTTCGCCACTGGCACCACCTACTTCACCCGCTCGATCGGCGATCACAATTGCATCTTCCGCTTTGAGATCGAGCGCCGCACCGCCTCGTCGGTCTGGATCAACGTCGACGGCAAGACCACGCGCCGCAAGATCTCGGTCTACAACGGCGTCGAGATCTTCCAGCCCTTCGGCTCTTACTCCTTCGCCCCAACCATCTCGGCCGACCGTCCGGTCGCCGTCTAAATCCCCGCCCGCACCAGGCGCCCCGGCTTCGGCCGGCGGCGCCTTTTTGCTTTTCCAAAAGAAAGACCAAAGAAGGGTAGACACGGGTAGACACTTTGCTATTCTGGAAGCATGAACAACACCGAGAACACCACCCCCACCGCCGCGCACCTCGCAGCAAAATCCACCCTCGCAGCCGCCGGCATCGAGACCCTCCGCCCTCGCAACATGGACAGCCTCGACTTCCACGAACTCAGCGTCAACGATATCACCTCGATCATCGAGGAAGCATACGCCGCCGGCCTGGAAGCAGCCCGGAAGGCCAACAAGTAAACAACATCCGGCCCGCCCTCACCGGCGGGCCAAAACAACCAACCAGAACCAAGCATGAAGATCCCAAAGAAATACAAACTCGACCAGGCCGTCTCCCGCTACGAGGACGCCCGCTTCGCCACCGAGCACATCCACATCGATACCGACAATAAATGCGCGGTCGCCACCGACGGCCGCATCCTGGCGGTGGTGCCCTGCGAGCCCTCGCCAACCGAGGAGATCATCGGCGACCCGGCGCTCGTCCCGGTCGACGCCTTCAAGGCCGCACGCAGGGCCGCCGGCGGCGGGCAGAAAAACCCGGACCTGGTGCTCATGGTCGACGACCGGGTGACCGTCCAGGACGGTGCCGGCAAGCGGACCTTCGACCAGGGCAAAGGCGAGTTCCCCAACTACAAGAACGTGATACCTGCAGCCGGCGCCGGCAAAATCGAGCTCGTCATCAACGCCAACCTGCTGCAGAAGCTCGCTAACGCCCTCGGGTCCAGCGGCGGCGTCAAACTCGAGATCCAACACGTGGTCGACGACAAGGGCGTCCACAAGCACATCGAGCGGAATAAGGGCATCCGGGTCACCCCGATCACTCAAGGCACCGAGGGCGAGAACGACGCCTACGGCGTGATCATGCCCATCACCCAGACATGAGCAGCGCCTTCGCCGTCTTCAAGCTCGCCGCAAAGTCGCACCCGTGCGACGACTGCGGCGAGCAGATCGTCAAGGGCGACCGCTACATCAAGGCGAGCCGCAAGCACGCAGGCGACTTCGAGCGCCTCAAGTTCTGCCTCTTCTGCGCCTCTCGCAAGCGCGAGGGGCGGCCGTCCTGGCACGACCTCGCTAGACGGGTCCCCGCTTCCGGCGGGTCATAGTTGCCAGTGAGCCCTCTGCCCGTTACCGTAACGGGCATGGCAATCCTCACCCTCGGCGCATACGGTGGCGCCACGCCCCCAACCGGCGTCACCAATAAAGAGTGGACCGTCGACATGGACGGCAACACCGACTCGGCCGGGATTGTCAGCTACCCGACAGGGCTGGCGGCGGCCGGCCACGGGATCCTCTTCGTGCGCGGCGGGACCACCGGCGCCGCGGCCTCGCTGGCCGACACCGACATCGACGTCCTCGAGGACCTGGTCGAGTATCAGAGCACCGCCTACGGCGACCCCGCCGGCGGCCGCACAATCTTCGCGCCGGCCATCCGCGGATGTGCCGCCGACGTATGGACCGACGGCCCGGCGAGCCCTGGCACCGACGAGTTCGGTGGCGACGACCTGCAGGACCTCGCGCTCTCGTGGGGCATCATGGACGAGATCGGAGTGGCCGCCGGCACGCCCGCCATCCACACCGGCAAGAAGGGCGCCCTGGCATTCAGCGCCGGCGCCATGCGGCTCCTCAAGGCGCTCAGGGCGCGGACCTTCCAGCCCCGCGCCGTCTGCCTCCGGTCCCCCCTGACCAACATCGCATACCCCGGGCACGTTACATCCGACGCGGTCAGGGCCATGATACCAGGGTGGACCAGCCCTTCCGGCACCGAGCACCAAGACCTTACCACCTACGAGAAGGCCCAAAAGGTCGCCAGATCGGCGCTCCACTGGTGCGAGGACCTCCCCTACATCCCGTACCTGATAATCCAGGCCGAGGACGACGCGACCATCCGCGCCGAGGACACCAGGGCCTTCGTTAAATACATGAAGGACCTCGGCCACGACATCGACCTCGCCAACGTCCCGACCGCCGGCCACTCCTTCGCTAGCGCCAGTCTGGTCAAGGCGTCCAACAATCTCATCAGGGGCTTCTTCAACCGCACCCTCGAGGTATAGGCACGCCGGGCGTTTATCCGTTACAGTACGGACATGCCAACACCCGTCCAGGAAGCCGCCCGCTATGCCGCCGCTACCGTCGAGGAGCCCCTCGTCGAGACCGGCGCGACCTATCTGCCCGTCTCGGCCCTCGGTATGCAGGCCCGCAAGAAGGCCCTGCGTGAGCTCCGTTGCATCCCCGCCGGGATCGAAGTGGCCGAGCCGGTCGAGGCCGCCAACGAGGCCGACACCCTGGCGCACGGCGCCGACCCCGAGCCGGCGCCGGCGCCCGAGCCCGGTGACGACGAGACCACCGAATAGATAAGGGTGCCAGGATGGCCGAACAAGTACGCCCGATGCAGTACCAGGAGGAAGAACGATTCAAGTTCGACCCCTACGCGCACGCGGTGACGGCCATCACCGAGCCGCACCGGATGACCCACGACGGCTTCATGTACAACGCGAGCAGCGGCGGAATAGCCGTCGCAGATGGTGCCACGCTCGACGTGATCTTCGCGCTCGCGGCGGGCGTTTTCGCGCATGTTATTCTGGTCGAATTCGGGATCGACGACGGGCCCGGCCTCGTCGAGCTTTACGAGAACGTCGTCACAAGCGACGATGGGACGACCGTACTCACCAAGAACCACAACCGCGTCGGCACCCCGTCCGACCCGGCCACCGTGGTCACCCATACCCCGACAATCACCGACGTGGGCGACGTCCTGCACCAGCGGTACATCCCCGATCCGGGCGGTTCAGGCAACCAGAGTCTAGGCAACGTCTTCTCGGGCGAGGACCAAGAGTGGGTCCTCGGCGGCGAGAACAAGTACCTCTGGCGCCTCACCAACAACAGCGGTGGCGCCATCAACGCTGGGGTCCACTTCAACTTCTACGAGATCGGCTACACCGTGAACCACCGCGAGGAGTTCGACAACCTGTCCGGAAGCTAAACCATGCAAGAGCTAAGAATCCGAAACCAATCGCAGCAGATCTACACCCGCGCCATATCGAGCGCGTGGCGTAATAACATCCAGCTAAACGACCCGAGCCTCTGGCAATTCAGAGACCCCGAGGTCGAGGAGAAAATGCTACGCGATGCCGACATCAGGCACGCGGTCGGATACCGCCGGCACCTCATCGCAGGAAAAGACTGGCACATAGTCCCTGCCGACGCGGCGAGCGCACGCGCCCCGATGGCGGTCGAGATCGCCACCGAGCTCGTCAAGGGCATCGAGGGGTTCACGCAGTCGCGTATGAACCTCGCCCGGGCCTTCTTCTCGGGCGCCCGCTTCGCCCGCATCCACGGCGAGCCCCGAGTCCTCCGCATCGGTGACGGCAAGCCGCGCACCTGGTGGGTGCCGACCAGGCTCGAGGACACCGACAAGCGCATGTACCGAATCGTCCCGCAAAACGACGACGGCGAGCTCTCCGCGCACTGGGAGCGGTGGGACGTCGGCGAGGTGACCTTCGCTCCCGAGTCGAAGATGGACGCGCTCCACACCATCAAGCACGTTTACCAAGACGACGAGGCCACGCTCGGTTACGGCTCCGCGCTCCGCGAGGCCCTCGGCTGGTGCTGGTACGCCAAGGAACACGTATTCCAGGAGAGCCTCGCGGCCGTCGAGAAGTTCGCGCAAGGCATCCTCGTCGCCAAGATTGACGGCGCACGCGACGCCAAGACCGACCTCCCGAACAACGAGCTCATCGAGGACTGGACCGGAGTGCTCGAGGACCTTCGCGCCCGCCACGTTCTCGTATTCGACAAGAGCGACGAGGTCGAGATCCTGCCAGGCGGCGGCGAAGGGTGGCAGACCTTGGAGACGATGCGAGCCGAGCTCTGCTCTAAAGTCTATACCTTGATTTTAGGCGCCAACCTGACTACCGCGGCAAGCGATGGCGGGAGCTACGCGCTCGCAGAAGTCCAGGAAAACAGCACCGAAGCGCTCATCCAGTTCGACCGCGAGACCCTGCAGGAGACCCTAAGCAAGAGCCTCATCGGCTGCCTCTGGTTCCGCAACCACGCGAACCTCGTCGAGCTCGGCATCGACCAGGAGCGCCCGCTCTTCAACATCACGCAAGAGAAGCGGCAAGATCCCAAAGAGCGAGCCGAGGTCGCAAGCACACTCTCGGCGATGGGCGTCGACCTGCCGCTCAATGAGGTCCTGGAGCAGACCGGATTCTCAGCACCCGAGGAAGGTGAGCCAATCATCCCGGGCGGTTCAGGGGTTCAGCCCTTCGGCGGCGGGCTCTCGGACTTCGGGCTAGCGGGTGGCGAAACCGCGGCGCCGGTCGACGTGCAGGACACCGCGCTCAACGGCGCACAAGTGCAAGCCGCGACCGACATCATAGACCGCGTCGTGAGGGACGTCATGCCCGCAGACACCGCTATCGATATGCTCATCACCATGTTCAACTTACAGCCCGATAAGGCGAGGCGCATGGTGGAAGGTGCCCGTACCTTCGAGCCCGTCGAGACCTCAACGGAGTCGACCGTCTAGACCATGGCCGAGTTCGACGTCAACGGAATCCTTGAGGACATCAACACACGGCTCGCCGAGGGTTATATCACGGCCTTCCGCGAATACCTGGTCGCGGTCGTCTTGAGAAACGCGCCGCAAACCCGCGACGCCCGACTCAAGCTCGAGGAGGTGGTGCGCGAGTCGATGGGGGCGGCCGAGGTCCTCGGCGCCTTCTCGACTCTACGCCAAGCGGCGGCGGTACTCGGCGAGGACCGGGTCCACCTTGCAGCGGATCGCGGTCAACTCCTCGCCTTCGCGGACACCTCGGCGACGAAGATCCTCTCGAGGGTCACCTTCGCCGAGGCGCTCGAGGACCTGGTCGACCGCGTCCCGATGACGCTACGCCCTGCCGCGGAGAGGGCATCCTTCCGCATCGCCGAGCTCTACAGTGAAGAAGGCGGCGTCATCGCCTTCGCCAAGTCGGCCGAGGACGCCGTCACCGCACGCGCCCAAGAGCTCATCGCTAAGGGGGTCCGCGAAGGTATCCCCGAGCGCGACATCGGCCGCACGCTCGCCTTCGGTGTCAACAGGATCCGCGAGGAGACCGAAGCCTGGACCGAGGGCTACGCCAGGATGGCCTTCCGCACCAACCTCAACGACGCCGTCACGGAAGGCCGGCTCCGACAAGCGCGGGATCCCGACATCAAGGTCGCGGTCCCGGCCTTCCGCTTCACGGCCGTCGGCGACGGCGACACGCGCCCTAACCACCGGGCCGCCGACGGCGTCATCCTCTCGGTCGACAATACGGCATGGCGGTGGCTCCGCTCACCTCTCGGCTACAACTGCAGGTGCAGGCTCGACAACATGAGCCGCCCCGAGCTCCGACGGATGGGCCGCCTCGACGCCGCCGGCAAGGTCATCGAATCGAAGATCCCGTACAACGCCAAGCCCGACGAGGGGTTCAGGCCGTGAGGCGACCCCGGTGGGACGACACGCGCCAAGACCTTCGGCGCCTCGTCTTCAAGGACGGCGCCGCCACCGTCGCACGCCGAATCCACGCCCACCGGGCAACGGTCTACCGGCTCATCAGCGGCGATACCAGGCGCCCGAGCGGCCCGCTCAGGGCGGCCGTCGAGGAGGTCGTCGCAGATGCGACAACACCACCTGATACAGTAGGCGAGGAAACATGAAACACGCCACCACGCACCGCGCCCCGGGCTTCAAGGTCACCAAGACCGACGACCACACGGTCTTCCATAGCGTCCCGATCTTCGCAGAATGCGAGCGTGGCGACTTATGCTTCGACGCTAAATGGATCGCCGGCGCCGTCGCCGAGGCCCAACAGCAGGAGCGCGACGGTTACTTGCCACCGCTCCACACCAGGCACCACGAGCCGGCGACGGACCAGACCGACGCCGTCAAGGCGGTCGGCGTCTTCCGCATCACCGACGCGGGTCCGGTCACCTTCAAGGGTAAGCGGATCACGGCCGTCTTCGCCGACCTCATCGTCACCGATCCAGGCATGGCCGACGAGCTCGGCCGCATGAAGTACCCTTACCGCTCGGTCGAGATCTTCGACCCGGAAGGCCCGCCGAAGATTAACGGCCTGGCGCTCCTCGACCACGAGGCGCCCTACCTCGAGCTCCCGATGCTCTTCGCCGGTGAGGTCGACGACAAGCGCGACCAGGACGCCCTCGCGCACTCACGCGCCGAGGGCATGATCCCCGACACCGGAGTCGCAGGTGCGACAAGTTTCTCCCTCAACTACTCTCGCAAGTCAGGCGATCCCGTGTTAGGCTCCGTCCAACACGGCAAGCGAGCCGTACTGCTTTTCAAGTTTCCCGACGAGGACAACATGACCGACGACAACAAACAAAGCACCGACAACCCCGCCAACTTCGCCGACGATAGCGAGGACAAAGACGAGGACGGTGAGAACATGGAAGGCGGTGAGGGCGGCGGTCTAGACGTCGGCTCAGTCGTCAAGGCCATCGAGTCGGGCGACATCAGCGTCGCCGACATGGACGCCATCCTCGCAGCCATCCAGGCGCAAGGCGGCGAACCAGCACCCGAGGAGGAAGGGGTCGACGAGCCCGCACCTGCTCCCGCACCTGGCGCCGAGATCATGAAAGGCGGCACTGCAGCCGCCAAGCTCTTCGCTCACCAGCAGGGCAAGATCGACGCACTCGAGGCCAAGGACCGAGCACGCGATGCAGCTGACAAGCGCACCACCGACGTCGGTGTCGCCATGAAGCGCCTCGATGGCAAGCCGCTAGGCTCTGACCTCGAGCAACGCCTGACCAAGTTCCACAACACCGTCGGCGGCAACGCCGAAGCGTTCAAGGAATACGTCGACACGATGGCCCGCTCCGTAGGCGAGCTCCCGTCCGACAACTCTGGCGCCAACTTCGCTGGCCAGCCTAAGATGCCGAAGGCAGCGATGGCCTACCAGAACCACGGCGGCGAAGCCGTCGACCAGGCCGCGCACTTCTCGCGTGAGTACCAATCCGGCATCGGTCGGAATATGCGGGCGAGTGAGGAAGCCTACGTCCGCATCAACATGAAGCGCCTCGGCTTCGATATCGAGGAAACCGCAACCGCCTAAACGGAGACCGACATGGCTGACCGCACCACCAATCAACAGTACGAATCGAAAGGCGCCGACCGAGTGGCGTACCCGATGACCAACGCCGCCGTCTTACCCATCGGCACCCTCGTGCAAGTCGCCAGCGGCTTCGCGGATCACTACGACGGCACCGGCACCCTGCTCGGCATCGTCGTCGGCGGTGAGAACCTCAACTCATCCGGGATCCCGGTAGGCGACACCAGCCTCACGCCCGACGCAGCTTGCTACGTCGACGCGAGCGGCCCGGTGATCGTTGGAATCCCGGTTGCGAATTCGACCGTGGTGGGCGCTTACGTCTACTGCGACGACTCCGACCTGGCTAACGCGGATACCACCCAACCGACGACCGACGCCCCGATTGGGTGGATCATCGGCTGGCGATCTGCGACCGACGTAGACGTCAAACTCTTCACCGCACTTGAACACACCATCGGCGTACAAGGCGGCGGTGCAGCCTGGACGTAAACCATGAGAGCAAACGCTTCACAACTTCTTGCTAACGGTCTCCGCACCGAGTTTTGGGACACCTACGCGAAGGTCCAGAACCGCGTCGCAGACTCACGCCTCGCCTCGGTAATGAACCTCGGCATCAGCGCGACCAACCGCGAACACGACTTCGGCTACTTCGAGAGCGCCCCGCACTTCACTCAGTGGAAGCGCGGCGACGAGATCAAGTCCAAAGCGATGGACTCGGTAGCCTTCAACGTCCCCGTCTACGAATGGGGCCGTCGAGTGCCGTGGTCCAAGTGGGATAAGGACGACGACCAGACCGACTCGCTCATGGCCGTCGCAAGCCAGGCCGGCGAATCTGCAGCGCTCCTTCCCGAGCGCATGTTCTTCGACTGCATCCAAAACACGACCACCATCCTTCCGTCGGTCCCGACGGCACCAGATGGCGCGGTCATGTTCGCAACCACCGACGGCGGTGGCGGAGCACGCTTCGGCGCCACCAACGGCAACCTTCTGTCAGGCGGCGGCGTAACGGCATCGGCAATCCTCACGGACTTCTACGACGCCATCCAGCAGTTCATGCTCTTCCAAGACACCGAGGGCCAACCGCTCCTCAACGACACGCTCATGCAGCAGCCGTTCATCCTCTGCCACCCGGTCGCTCTGACCGAGGCGATGGAGACCGCGTTCCTGCAGAAGCAACAGCTAGGCGACTCGTCCGTCGGTGGTGCCAAGTCGAACGTGATCGCGGATACCGCGAAGCGCGTGACGCTCTGGCCGAGCCCACGCCTTGACAGTGTCGACGCGAACGACTGGTATCTCTTCCTCGGCAACCCACCAAAGGAGCAGACCTTCTTCCTCGACCGCGAGGCAGTGACCGAGGAGTCGGCGCTCATGAGCGACAACAACTCAGACAGCGTCCGCAGCACCGCCGAAGAATACATCCAGTGGCACAGCCGCTCGGGTGCAGGTATCGCTCTGCCATACGGCGCGATCAAGACGACCAACACCTAAGCGGTCCAGGTCGACCAACCACGGCCGCCGTCCTTCGAGGCGGCGGCCGTTTTTTCTTACCATCAACTAAATGAGGCCCGCACCAGCGGCCAGAACCTCCGATGACTACAGCAACAAAAACCACCAAAGTCGACGCCGCCTCGCTGGCGCCAGACTTCGACAACATCCCCGGCGAGCTCATCGCCGACGAATACTGCTTCTGGATGGGCGTGACCGCCGACTGCCCTCGCGGGCAGATCGACGTCGCCGGCATGTGCTTCCCGCGAGGGACCGAGCGCATCATCATCAACGACGCCGGCAAGCAGGTTCGCGTTCCCGAGAACGGCACACTCAACCAGTTCGTCTCGCGGCACCACTTCGAGGAGCTCTGCAAGGTCCTCCCGCGCCTGGTAATCAGGCCATCGAAGCCGGTCCTGCAAGACGGAAGCGGTGAAAACATCGGCGACCCAATCAACCGGAGCAAGGGCAAGCTCATCAAGATCCCCGATGAGAAGATGATCGCCGGTGCCGCCGACGGTGGGCGTAGGCTCAAGCCCTACGTCAAGCGCGAGGGCGACCGCCCCGCCACCGAATTCATGTATTTTATCTACGCCCCGAGTGGGGTCCGTGGACCCAACTTCCAGACGATCGCAGAGGCGGGCCTTGAGTGGCCGGCCGAGATCCAAGCGGTCGAGGACCTCTTGAGCTAGGAGCTCACCAATGCCAACCGAAGCCGAAATCCAAACCCAGTGGAAAAACCTCGCTAACGTCCTCGAAAAGACGCGAGCCTACGCCGACGACAACCTCGTCAACGCGGGCGGCTACATCGACGTCCTCGTTCAGAGCTTCGAGGGTGAGTATATTCCGATCGAGGGTGCGGCTTTCGTGACCCGCGTCCGCGCTCTCCTCTCGAGCGCGGTCGACCAGTCCCAGGCGCTCGCCATCCTCGAGCCGATGCTCTACGAGTATTCGGCGATCTTGGCGGTGAGTTCGACGCTCGGCTACGGCTCGGGCTATAGGAGCGCCGGCGACGTGTTCGTCGCGCTCTACCAATGGCTCCACGACAACACCGAAAGCGTCGAGACCAGGGCAATCACCTACACCACGCCCTCGGCTAGTGGCTCCAACACGGGCAACGCCGATATCGCACGCCTCACCGTCGACCGCTTCGGCTACAACCTCGAGGCGTGTACCGTCGAGAAGAAGATGGTCAAGTGCATCGCCGACCAGAACAGCGGCACCCAAAAGTGGGCCGAGAGCTTCGAGGTTATCGGTGAGTCGGCGAGCTTCGACGGCCTCCGCCGAGGCGTCACCGGCAGCGGCGAAGCCTCGCGCACGCTCATCCGGGCCAAGCACGCCGGCAGCGGTGCCGGTGGTTCGCTTCTCAACAACTCGAGCTTCTCCGACTTCACGGCCGACTCGGGCGGTGAGCAGTTCACCGGATGGGTCGAGACCCTATCAGGCGCGGCCGTCTACACCGACATCACGCAAGACACGACCAACTACTACCGCACGCACCCCAACGCGAGCACCAACGCGAGCATGAAGATCTCGATGGACAACGCCGGCGATGAGATCACGCTCAAGCAGTCCGTCAACAACATGCGCATCTCGCGCCTGGACCCCGACACCCCGTACTTCCTTCGCGTAGCTTGGAACCGCTCCATCGGCTCAGGGACCGCCGGCAACGTCACGCTCAAGCTCGGCGGCAACACGGAAGTCACCACGGCCGTCGCCGCGCAGAGCGGCTGGCAGGAGCTCATCATCCCGTTCGACAAGACCTGCTGGCTCGAGGAGTTCGGCGAGGATTCCTTCGACATCGAGATCGGGTGGGACGGCGGGACCGCCGGCTACATCCTCTTCGACGACGCCATCTTCTGCCAATGGGACCGAATCGACGGCACCTACTGGCTCGTCCACCAGAACTCCCAGGTCCCGGCCGCCAACCTCGTCGAGGACGAATACTACGCCGTCGACTCAGGCGGCGCACCAGGCACCGGTATCCTGCAATACTGGTGCTGGATCGCGGGCCTCGGCTACCTCCCGAGCGACGCCTCGCCAACCATCACCGACCCAACCTAAACCATGACCGCTTCCGCACTCTGGACCGACGTCGTCGCCAACTACGAGAGCGAGGGCCTCATAAACCTCACCAACCCGCGAGACAACGGCGCGACCGCCGTCGTCACGGCCTACGGTGAGAGCGCGGCTCAGGAGGTCATTGACCTCTTCCCGATCTACGGCCAGGTCGACTACGACGCGACCAACTCGCAGCATGTGACCGTCGGCCGGCGAGGAGTCATCGCGGTCCTCTACGAGCGCGGCGGCACATCCTCGACCATCGCCGAAGTCGAGTGGAACCAGGTTTTCGGTGACGACGGGCTCATCACCAAGCTCAAGCGCACCAGCGCAAGAGCCCGCCAAGGCCCGAACACCAACTCAGGCGTCCGCCAAAAGAGCGAGCTCACCAGCACCGGGCGACGGGTCCGCGGCTGGTCTGACGTCGACTCCCTCCCGCTCGGCCGGCGTTGGCTACCCCGGCGCACCATCGCAGAGGACTAAGGGAATGACGCGGGCGACCTTCAAGAAGGGAGCGCAAGTCGAGCGGTGGGAGAAAAACCTCGCCAACCCTCGAGCGGCCCTCAAGCAGATCGGCGCCCTGGTGGTCGCCGAGTCGCAGCGATCTTTCCGTGATCAGCAACACGGCAAAGACAAGTGGGAGCCCCGAGCACCCGTCAACGTCTACGGCATCATCTCCGACTTCGCCAAGGGCGGCACGCCACCGGCGCGACGCTTCGAGAGACGTCCGGTACTCAAGGACACCGGGCGCCTCTCGAGCTCGATCGCCTTTAAGGTGCTCGGCACATCCGCCGTCGAAGTGGGCTCCAACTTGCCGTATGCTGGCACCATGCAATACGGCGGCCCCATCGAAAGCGAGAAGATCTCGAGCAGCGTCCGCCGGGCGCTCTGGAAGTGGCTCAAGCCAAAAGACAAGGGCCTCAAGGCCCAACTCGGCTGGCTGCTCAATAAGAAATTCCGCGGCGAGACCCTCAAGGGCGAAGTCGAGGCCCGCCCCTTCGTCGGCATCACCAAGGACACCGTCGAGGATATCCGCGAGGTCGTCGGCGTCGAGATCATGGAGGTCCGCTAGTGGTTTCATTCAAGAGCTCAAGCCGCGTGATCAGAGCACCAGGCACGGTCATTGCCACGCCAACAGACCTCACCGATGCAGCCGGGACCGGCGAGTACGGCGGCAGCATCATCGGCTCGACGAGGGCGGTGGCGCTCGTCCCTTTGGGCACGCCCTACCGCGTCGAGTGTGAGGGTCTCGGGGAATACTCCGACGTCCTGGAAGGTAACAACCGCTACATCGTCAACTTCTTCCTCCGCGGATGGGACCAGGGCGCCGTCTCAAGTCTCCTCGCCGGCGGTTACGCCCAGGGCGCAACAACCCAGAATGCAGTCTGGACCGAGCCCGGGACGAGGACGCCGGGACAAAGCTCGACAAGCAGGGCCCTCGTGTGGCTCTTCGCACCTGACGACACCCACAGCCACCCGGCACTCATCATCCGCGCCGGCATCCCGGACTTCGCCGAAGGTGCCGAGGTAGCCTTCCAACACCAGGAGGAGCTCGGCATCAATATATCGATCGAGTGCATCCGCAACGGGAGCGGCCAGACCATAGACCTCGGACACCTGGAGGACCTGACGCTATGAACATCTGGCCATTCCGCAAAGAGACACACGAGGCCCTGCTCGACGACGACTCGCTCGACCGGGCAATTCGCGCCGGCGTGCAGTTCGATCTCGCCTGGTTCCTCAACCAGCCACCCGAGGTCCAGGAGACCATCGCCGCCCGGCGTGACGCCTGGCTCGAGGACCTGGTCGTCGCCGCCGGCTACGCCATCCTCGACCCCGAGCGCACCAGGCTCGCCATGGCAGCCGAGGACGGCGACGAGGAAGCCGATGCGACCCTCGAGGGCCTCAACGCGCTCGAGGTAGCTAAGGCGATGGCCTTCCACGCTGCTCAGGAGAGCTCAGGAGCGCCTCCACGGCCAACCCGACAAACCATGAGCGGGTTAGGAGAACGTCGCAGAGGGGCCGCCGCAGCGCGAGAAGCAGGACGTCGGAAGGGTTCCTGCTTCGGTGCCGAGGAGGTGAAGACATGAACGCCCGCCAAATGGCACAGCAGATACGGCACATTCTGGCGACGGCGAATTGGCCCGAGAGCCCCGGCGACCTAGTGTTTGGTGACCGGTTGTCCTACGTTTTGGCCGGCCTCCCCGACGAGGACGAGCTCCCCGGCGGTTTCCCGTTTGTCCTGGTCAACATCGGCGGCGGCACCGCCGATCCCGACGACCCCAACCTCCTCGAGCAGACCTTCGACGTCCTCGCGGTGGCTGACGTCTCAGGCGGCCGCATGGGCGAGCAAGCCCTCGTCGGCGGCGCCAAGAGCTCGCTAGGGACCAGCGCCAACCGAGGCGTCCTCGAGCTCAACGACCGGGTCCGCGACGCCCTCAAGGACCTCCGCGGCACCGACGGGGCCGCTCTGCAGCTACGCGCCACCGCGGCCGGGTCTCCGACCAGGCTCGGCCGAGGGCGGCACCTGGCCATCGGCGAATCGACCTTCACAGGATGGATCACGGCGGCGCCGAGCTACACGCACCCGACCAGGCTCGCCAAGACCGGCAACGTCTGGACCTGGACCGGCGCCCAGTGCTCGGCTCGCTTCGACTTCATTCGGTACCGTCTCGGATACGTCGACGGGACCACGCCGGCGACTTCACCAGGCGACCTCGACACGGTCGTCTACACCGGCACCGACCTCACCACGACGATCGCAGCCGTCGCCGGTAAGACTTACTCCATCTTCGCCGACTACGGCCACCGCGGCGGGACCGCCATCGAGGGCTCCAGCGACGGCCGCGAGCTTAGTGCTTACCTAGTGACATGAGCACCAACCGCGACGACATGACCTTCACCCCCCGGTTCAAAGAGCCGAGGGATTCAGGGCCACGCCGACGCGCCAGGGAAGCACGCAACCTCGAGAAGGCCAAGCGCAAGCGCACCGCGCTCATGCAGCGGCTCAAGCACGCCTCGACACTCCGTAGTCTACAGTCAGCCCGGTCGGCCAGGACGACCGCCACGATGCGAAAGGCGGCCGGTGCGGGCGCCAAGACCGCGACCCGCCTCGGAGCGAAGTCCGGGTCCAGGCTCCTCGGTCCCGTCGGTGCCGCGCTCCTCGTCATGGACGCCATCAGCATCGCCGGCTCGACAACACGCCGCGCCGAGGGAGGGGTCTCAGGCCGCCTCCTAGACGCGATGGACCAGGACGTCATCTACGGCAACATCGACGAGCTCGCCACCGGGGTCGCTCGCGGCCGTGAGAGCATAGAAGGCGACGAGGACCTCCTCAGAATCATAGGTCAACAAGGCCGCGTCAACTCGCAGATCGGCCAACTCGGCGCCTGGTTCAAGGAGCGCGAGACCGCACGCGCCATCGGTGCAGATCTCATCGAGCGCGAGCCGACCTTCGACCACCTGGAAAGCATCGCCGACAAGGCCATCAAGAAAAGCGCCGACGCCGTCAAGAGCGCGGCCGATGGTGCCGTCAACGCGATCCGGTCCTACTTCGGTAAAGGGGAGCTCACCCGATGACCAAAAAGGCACGGGTACGGCTCGGGCTCGATACCAAAGCCGCCGAGGCCGACCTCCGGGACCTCGCCAAGGAAGGTGAGAAAAGCGCCGGTAAAGTCAACGACTCCCTCGGCGGCGGGTTCGGTCGTGCAGCAGCCCTCGGTGCCGTCACCGGCGCCGGGTTCGGCCTGGCGCAAAGGGCCGCCTCACGCATCGGCGGCTTCATGCCTGACGTTATCTCAGAGGCCTCGGTCGGAACCCGCGCCAACATCGACGACTTCTTCGGAGGACCTGCAGCACGGGCCGCGAGGGGCGCCCGCGAGCAGACTAAATCCGCCTACGCCGAAATCATCGGCCGCATGAAGGAGCCGACGGTCACGCCTGGCATCCGCAACTACTACAACAACGTCAAGGACCTCCGCGAGATCACCGAGCGCGGCAACACCAAAATCGACCAGGAGCTAGGCGGTGACATCGTCGAGGACGCCTTCGAGGGCATCAAAAACACCATCACCGGCGGCTTCGACCGCATCATCGAGGCCCTTCCGATAGGGGGTAAGTGATGGACGAGAAAGTCAACATCCCGGTCGGCGTCGACACCCGGAAAGCGAAGTCAGACCTCGCGCAACTCAACCGCGAAAAGGCCCGCACCGGCAAGCGCATCAATGCTGCAGCACGCCGCACCTCGAGGGTGGCGACCCGCGCATTCGCCTTCACCGGTGTCGCGGCCACCATCGGCAAATTCCAGAGCAACGAGTCAAGCGGTAACGTGAACCCCGTCGACGAGGCGCTCACACCCCTCAGAGCGGCCGGCCAACAGTTCATCGACGACGGGCTAGGGTTCTCAGCGAAAGCCCGTAAATCAGCCCGTGAGCAGACTAAGGCCGCATTCGCCTACCAGGTCGGCCGGACCGGCGACACCGCCGGCATGAGAGACTTCTACAACACGGCCTCAAAGATCCAGCAGGACGTCGAAAGCGGCCGAAACCTCATCCGTCGAGACCCGCGCTTCGTCGGTCCCGACCCGATGGCAGCGGGAAAAGCTGCCGTCAAGGGCCACCTCAAGCTATTCTTTAAGAACCTGGAAGCAGCGAACCCGATGCGGACCCTCATGAGGGGATTCGAGTACGTCGCCGAAGGCATAGCAGCGGAGTAAAACATGGCAGTCACCAATCCCTTCCAGATCACCTACAACGGCACGGCCATCGGCGGAAGCTCCGACACCTACCAACTTCTCGGCCCCTACGTTATCGACAAGGGGTACCGCTCAATCCGCGTATTTTTCGACGTTATCGTCGTCGCCACCAGCGCGGCCACCCTGCGAAGCCTAAGCGACACGCTCGAGACCAAGTTCCGCGAGCGGGACAAGGATCTCGAGATCAACACCGGCTCGACGGTCTGGACTTGGACCGCCGGCACGCACTACTTCAATCCGGTCTGCACGATCTCCAAGAGTGGCAACAGCGAGACCGACCGCGGCCTCTCGCGTGCCTACTCGGTCGTCGTCGAGGCCGAGCTCCCAAGCGACGCCTCCGGTGACAACGGGCTCCTCGAGATTCGCACCAACGTCGGATACGAGCCGAGCCGCCAAAAGACCGTCACCATCGAGGGCAGCTACACCGCCACCGAGAGCGACGACTCGACGACCAACTACACCGACAACGCCGACGCCTACATCGACACCCTACTCACGGGCATCGATGGCTCGGCGACCTGGGAGCTCCTCGAGGAGGACTACGACTTCGACAGGAACACGGCCAACACCCGCTTCCAGCGTCAATACATCGAGCTCCTTTCCAACCAGAGCTCCGGCACGCTCGACGACACCGAGATCAGGGACCACCGGGTCATATTCACCGACCTATCTCAGCACCCGGCAGACTCCCGCGAGGGCATCCACCGGCTCCGCCGGGTCGTCGGGTCCTACGAATGCGCAATCGACATCGAGCAGACCACCGACCTCTACGACGTATTCGACTCCAAAGTACGGCCATTCATCCTCGACACATTCCGCGCCAACTTCAACCCGGCAGTATTCTGCCTCGAGGACCGGCGCATCAGCTACGACGACACAACCAAAAGGCTCTCGGCGTCGCTGCAGTTCCTGTACCAGAAGGACGGCGGCGAGGCCGTCGTCGAGATCTCGCAGAGCGTCGCATACCGCGAGCAGCGGACCATCGACTACACCCCGGTCCACAGCAGCCAGAGCGAGACAACCGCATACGCCGACCCAGGATGGGCAACCATCGAGCGCGTCTGGACGAGGACCGTCGTCGTCCTCGGTGACGAGTCACCTCAACGGCGCATCAGCGGCACGCCGCGATACAACGAGGCCGGCGACTTCGACGTGATCGGCGGGCTCAACATCGAGGGGCGCCAAAACATAGTGGCGTCCGGGTGGAACATCGTGAGCAACACCAGCCAAGTCCAGGAGCAGTGGATCGGCGACCCGACCAACGACGAGCAACTCAAGCTCTCCTCACTCACCGAGACCGTCGTCGAGCGCTACCACGACCAGCCAAGCGGCAGCGGCACTGGCAGCGGTGGCGGACCAATCACGCGCAGAGGGTAACGGATGGCCCTCACCAAGCCACGCATCACCTACGACGGCGTCGAGCTCTCGGCGTCAGGCTCGGTCGCCTGGAAGTTCACCACCGGCTCACGGCCGTATATGGCCACCTTCTCGGTTTACCACCGGGATTGGAACGGTAAGCTCAGGCCGAAAATCGGCCAGTCGGCCGACCTAGTCATCGTCGACGGCCGAGGCACGACCCTCACCGTCCAGAACCTCACGCTGCTGCATGAGGTCCCGAGCGCCAAGCCAAAGGAGCGCAGCTTCGTGCTCGCCGACCGGCGCTGGCGGTGGCAATACACGCTCATCAGCCGCGACTACAACGTCCCGAAAAAGACCGGCGACCGCACCGCGCAAATCAACGTCCCATTCCCGGGCTTCGTCACGACCGACCAATATGACTACAAGGGATTCTCGCTCGAGGGTGGGGACACCGTCTGGACCGCCCGAGCAGTACTCGAGGACGTACTGCAGCAGCTTCGCAACGAGGGCGACGGCTTCCCCTACACGGTCGACAGCTTCCCGATCCAGGAGCAGACCGGCGGCACCCGGAGCTTCACGCTGCAGAACGTGGTCCTGCGCGACCAGGGCGACGTCGCGCTCGCACGCCTACTCGCATACATCCCAGGCGCGACCGTATGGGTCGACGCCTCTGGCATCGTCCGCATCATCAATGGCGCCGATCTCGCCGCGGCGGAAAACTACTTCCAGAGCCTCCCCGGCGCAACCTGGGACGGCGAGCGAGCGGTCGTCGTCAACCGCAAGGCGCTCAGGCCCCGGAACATCGTCGTCCACTACCAGCGCGAGGTCGAAGTCCTCCTCGAGTATTCGGACAATTACGGCAGCGGCACGGTGGCGAGCCCGTCCTACTCGCGGCCCTACATCGAGAACGTGATTCAGACGGTCGACGACAAGACCACCGTCACCGAGTACGACCCGATCCTCAAGCGCCGCATCACCAAGACCGACCTGCCGCCCGGCACATGGGTCGAGTTCAAGGCATGGCTCGCGGCGATGGAAGCGGACCGCCCGCCCAACTCGGACCCGTGGACCTTCGACACGATCAAGATGCACTGGGTCAAGGGCAACCTCGACGTCGCACTCGGCGCCGGCGGCCTGGACCTCGACACCACCGCCAATATCTCGATGAGGATTCAGGCCATCAAGCAGCACTTCCGGCAGAGCTTCCGCATCAACAGGCGGCTCATGGACCGCACGCGAGACATCCAAAACGTCTCCGCCCTGCTCCTCGACCCGTACACCGGCACCCGCGGCCCCGCCCGCGTATGGGGCCAGGCCACAATCATCCCGTCGGCTAAAGGGCTCATGGCGAGCCGCTTCAATAAGGCCAACGCTCACTACTACCGCAACGTCGACTACTTCGCACCGACGCAAGGCCAGTTCTCAGGCCGCACCATCGAGGCACCGCATGGCCCGGCCAAGGTCAACATCGTCGACCGCGACCTCGGGATCTTCCGCCTCGACTGGATCCTCTCGCCATACGGCACCGACCAGAGCTTCATCCCGTGCATGCTCGAGGCCGAGGATGGCGAGTTCAAGGTGCCGATACGCGACCTCGCGCAACAAGACGACGAGCCTATGGGGAGCGGCGTGAGGGTCGAAGGCGGGACGAATTCCATCTTCCTCGCCGACCGCCTTAGCTACCGGGTTCTCCTCACTGTCGTACCAGGCGCACCGAACAACAAGCGGGCCTTCCACCGCGTGGAGATCTCGGCGTCCGACGTCGAAGCCTTCACCGAGGGCGACTGGCGCATCGGGTCAGGCGAGGGACCGGACCTCGAGGTCTTCGTCGCACCAACCGAGGCCACGGCACGCTTCGCCTGGCAGGACGACTCTGCAGCCGCGACGACAATCGGCGAGCTCCTCGGCATCGACAAAGACGACCCCGTCAACAGCGGCATCGAGGGCACCGTACTCCCCGGATACACCCTGGCCAACGAGGAGCGCGAGCTATCCAGCCACTCTCGATCGGTGGCATCTGAGCTCTACGTCAACTTCGCCGACAGCATCCAGGGACGGGTCGCCACGGTCGTTCCCGATACCGGCCTCAAGCTCACCGGCAACATGAGCGGCGCCACCGTACAAGTAGCGGCGGCCCCGTCTGGTAAAGTTTCAGCCATGCACGAGTTCCCCGGCGTACAGAAGCCCATCTCGCGCCTCGCGCTCATGGGCGAGGGCGCCCGCCAAGTCGTGCTCGGAATCGTGCGATTCTCAGGAGGTGACTCTTGAGCACAGGATTCACCGACTGGCCTGACCTCGGGATCTTCCCGACGCAGGACACCCAGGACGGCGTCCCGGTCGGCATGAGAATGACGCTCATCGGCGGCCGCGTCAAAATCCGCCCCGAGCCCGGTGAGAGCGGTGCCACCAAGGTCACCGAGTACGCCCGCGAGCACGGCCTCGGCACCCTCGGCGACATCCACCCCTGGCTCTTCTGGCAGACCCAAGAGCGCGAGATGCGCGACATGGGGTCATGGTCGATGGCATGGGGCGCGGTCGTCACCGACGCAGCAGGAGTCCGCTACGGCGGCCCCGCCGGCGTCCAACCTCTCACGGTCAAGGAAGGCCACCAGGTCAACGACCCCCGATACCGGGTCCTCCTTCCGGCATGGGATAGCGTGCTCCCGTGGCAGCCCGAAGGAATGCTCTCGATGGTCATGCCGTCGACCGACGAGACCGAGCCGGGCTCAGTCATGCTCAACGGTGACCGGCGCCTGGTCGCCGCGTGCGCAAGCGGACCAGGTCAAGCCGGCACCACCATCTGCGACATGCAGCCCGACGGCGAGCTCTGCATGGACGGAAGCCTGACCCCCGGCCTCAACGGAAGGCACGCACGGCTGCAGGGCCTGGTCCGCGTTATCGCCCTGGACCATGGCTCGGCGCCGATGCTCGGCGGATCCTGGTACAACAGCATCGCGCTCAACTACGGCGTCTCACAGCAGGAAGGCATCCTCGGCTACGGCATGATCTACGGCCGGGCGATTAACGGCGGCGGGCCAACGACCGGAAGCACCACCGCGCAACAACCAGCCGGCGCGGGCGGCGGTCAGAACGGCCCCGACCCACCAGGGAGAGACAACAACGGCTTCGCATCAGGCACGGGCGGCTCACCAGGCAGCGACGCCCCGGGCGGCTCAAACTCAGGTTACCAGCGATCGGTCGCCGACTTCGGGCAATTCATCTCGAAGGCGCAAGGCGGCCACGCGGTCGGCTTCATGGCGCACGAGGCGTCAGGCCCTATCGTCTTCGGATGCGGCAAGCACCGCGTCGGGATCGACAAAGACGGCCACCCGATGACGTCGGCGCACATCTCGACCAACGGCTACTTCTACAAAAACGCGAGCGAGGACGGGCCGCTCTACTTCTCCAACGAGGAGTACCCCGAGGAGCTCGACGAGCACGCTAACGAGACAAAGGTCCACCTCTCATGGGATAAGGAAACGAGCCACGCCTTCGTCGGTGGCGCCCGTCGAGGCGTGTGGCGATGGTGGACAACCGTCCCCTACGTCCGCCCGACCACTGGACGGCCGCCGACCGCCGCCACGCCAAGCACGCCAGGCACGCCGAGTCGGCCGACCACACCGGGCTCACCCGGTGCGCCCGGCGTGCCGGGCACGCCGTCGACGCCGGGACGACCTACCACCCCAGGGGCGCCTGGCAGACCTGGCAGCCCTACCGGGCCATCCGTGCCAGGGACCCCGGGCGGGCCCGTCGCGCCCGACGACATCCCGAACCCGGCGAAGCCGAAACCCTACGCCCCTGCGACGCCCAACAACACCGTCGGAAGGCGTCCAGGCCGCGCCGTAACGCCCGCAAGGCCACGCGGCCCCGTCATGCCGGCCGACATCCCGAAGCCCGCAAAACCGCCTAACGCGCCGCCAGGGCGACCCGTCACCTACCCGGAAGGGACCACGCGCAACCAGCCGATCGTCCCGGTCGCGCCTGGCAACTCATACTTCATCGGCCGCGGCTTCGACAATCAGAGCTTCAGCGACAACTTCGACATCAATCCCCCCGACGGGTCGGACTATAACGGCATCAGACCCGCCGGCGTAGTCCAGCAGGTCGGCGGCGCCGCCGGCGGCGGTGAGGACGTCGGGCTCTTCTCGATCTTCCACCCGCACAGCACGGGCTTCGCGGCGATCGCTCTACGGCCTCAACTCTGGATCAAGGGCGCACCCAACTTCGAGCACAACCCGCTCCTCGGCTCCGCCATGTATCGCAGCGAGGAGCAGACCAGGCCAACGGTTCTCACGATCCGGGCATGGGGCGCACAGAGCGAGAGCGGTGACTGGAAGTACGCTAAAACCCCGGTGTCGTCTCGCGCCCGAGGCGGCACCGCCGACGGCGGCATCCTCGTCGCGCCGGCCGAGTTCGAGATGGAGGACTACCTCGGCATCAACAGCAACGCCGACACCGACAACCCGACCGCGAGCACCTACGCGATGCTGGCGCCCAACGTCTCGCTCGCCTTCGGCAACCCCGCAACCAGCGGTGGGCCGACGGTCGGGTCGAAACTCATCTACCAGGAGACGGCAGCCGGCGACCTCATATTCTCGGAAGTCACCGACGTCGCGGGAAGCCTGACCGAGATCATCAAGGTATCGGTCGACGGCGACGGCGCCGGATACACCGAGCTCGAGGGTACCGGAGCTCTCAAAGTGCCCGGCGGCTCGACCGACGAGCGGCCAACCACGCCGGCGGCGGCGATGGTCCGCTACAACTCGACCGACAAAGCATTCGAGTATTACGACGGGACAACATGGAACAGCCTGACGCCGGGCGGCGGCGGTGGCGGCGGAGTTACTTCGGTCAACGGCCACACCGGCGTCGTGGTCCTCGACCCCGACGACCTCAACGACGCATCGACGTCCCACAAGTTCGTCACCTCGGACGACATCACCAACCTTAGCAACCTAAGCGGGACCAACACGGGCGACGAGCCGACCGCCACCACCGGCGCCGAAGGTGTCGTCGAGCTCGCAACCACCGCCGAGGCCGAAGCAGGTAGCGCGACCGACCGCGCATTAACCCCGGCCTCGGTCGCGGGTCTGATGAAGCTCTTGCCCAAGGCGTTCGGATCCTTCGACCCGAAGACCTCACCCGTCATCAAGGCCAACCACTTCAACCTCGGCGGCACGCTCACCCGCAACGGCACCGGCGACTACACGCTCACCTACGACACCGCCCTCGCCGACGCCAACTACACCGTCACCATGAGTTGCTCGGACAACACCGGCACCGCGTTTGCGTGGGGAGTGGCACAGAAAACAACAACAACCTTACGGGTCTTCATCCGTCTCCCGACAGGCGCGGCAAGCGACGCCGCCGAGCTCGTCCACATCGTAGTCCATCAAAATCTAGCGCCATGACCACCGCCCAAATGTACGCCATAATCGGAGGAGTGCTCGGCCCTTGCGTCGCCATCATCCTCTACTTTTTCAAGCGGTTCGTTATGACGATCGACCGGCAGGTCGAGGCGTTTCAAGCGGTCCAGGACAACAACGACAAAGCCTTCCGTGATCTACAGCGCGAGATAAGCGCGGTGGCTCAGAAAGTCGCCAAGCTCGAGGGTAGGATGGATGCGTGAAAGGCATACTGTGGGTCTTCTTTTTCTTGCTCATATTCAACATCGGGGCGAGCTTTTGGGGCGCGCTCCAGACATCAAAATACATAGACGCCCTGCATGAGCAACTGATGAGCAGCCAAAACGGTAGCAGCATGGCCTCGACCAAAATAGGCCCGGTCGGCGTCGAGACAACCATCGAGGGCGTGACCGTCACCGTCCCCGTCTCCGTCACCGTCACCCAAGGCGAGGACGTTCCCGAGAACGTCGCAACCCCGAAAGACTCGGAGACCGACGCGCAACTAAGCGCCCGCGCTTTCGACACGCTGGCGGCCCGCGTCAAGTACGTCAAAACTAACGGCACCTAAAATGAAAAACCACACCATCATCACCGCCCTCATCGGTGGCGTGCTTCTGCTCGCCGCCTCTTGCTCCACGTTCACCGAGGAGGAGCAGCAGCAATATGAAGGCTACGAGCACCGACAGACCGAGCTCGGCTACCAGTCGGAAGCCGCAGCGACGGCCCTGGCCGAGACCTTCCCGCGTGCAGCCTTCCTTCTCGACAAGGCCCGCAATGGCGTATTGACCCAAGCCGAAGTCCTCGAGCTCACCGATCTCTTCAACAACGGACCGCAACGACTCAAGGATGGGATCACACTCGTCCAAGGAAACCTCGCCGAGTGGTGGAGCATCGAGCAGAAGAAAGTCGACCTACGCGAGACCGCCGGCGGCGGATGGTGGGAAGAAGCTCTTGCGATGGGCTTGCCTTTGCTGGTCGGTCTAGGCGTCCCGACGTCGGGACCACTGGCGCCCCTGCTGCCATGGCTCGCACCGTTCTTAGAGAAGACCCCGCTCCGCAACCGCGAGAAACGTGCCACGGCACGAGCCGCTCACGACGCGAAGGCGGCCGAGAAGGTATAGTCCACACTCCATGAACGACCAAGCTCAAGAGCAACCCGTCGACGAGGTCACCAGCCTCGTCGACGCCCCGCAACCGGACCGCGATGACGCGCAACAACGAGCGCACCTATGCGCCACCGATATTCAGGAGATCCTTGAGAGACACCGGTGCCGCATCATGCCACGAATCGACCCGGCGACCATCGAGCCCGTAGGGCTCGCCGGCGACAAGGTCCAGATTCAAGCGACTTTCTGGATCGCGCCCCTCTCGTCATAAGGGCACCCCATGACGGACCCACTCCCCGAGCGATACCACGCCGCAAGATTCACATACTTCGAGGACGTCATGCCTCTCGAGTGGCTCGCATCGGCCGGGGAGTGGCTCCACCACAACAAGGGCTTCTTCCTTCGAGGCGGTGACGAGGACGGCCGCGACCGATTCAACTACGAGCTCACCGAGGTCGACGACCTCTTCAAGCCGACCGCCGACCTCAAGGCGGAGATCCTCAAGCACCTCGCCGGCGCCATCGAGAAGGTCGGGATCCCCGACTTCGACCTCGAGGCCATCGAGTGCCACGCGACGCTCTACCACCACGGGAGCCACTTCGCTCACCACAAGGACCGCGACGACGGCACGCGGCGCCTGGCCTTCTGCTTCTACCTGCACACCGAGCCCAAGATGTTCTCGGGCGGTGAGCTCGAGTTCCTAGACGGGACGATGGTCGAGGCGAATCACAACCGGCTCGTCATTTTCGACCCTTACCAGCAGCACCGGGTTCGCCGCGTCGAGTGCTGGTCCGCGGACTTCCTCCACGGCCGGTGGGCGATCTCAGGTTGGATCCACGGCAAGCCGGCCGAATAAAAAACGGCCGCGACCCCCTTTCCCGAGAAGGCCGCGACCTGCAGCACGCAAGCCCTTTGCTCCTGCGCGGCGCCGTCGAGTATATCAACCACCGCCGGCGATATCGTCGCCGAAGTCCGCGAGCATCAAACCAGGCATTGCCAAGATACAGAGCGGGAAGCCCCACGCGAGGCCGACCCAACGGGCGAGGGTGCCGAGCACCAGCCTCACGCTTCCACCTCCTCACGCGACTGCAGGAGTGCCTTATCAACGACCTCGACATCGACCTCGAGGCCGAGCGCGATCGCCGAGACCGTCCACGCCTGTGCACGCTTAGCACCCTTCATGAGGTTATACAGATGGGCACGCGAGACACCGCAAGCGGCGGCCATCTCCCCCATTTTCCGAGGGCGGGCCGTCGGATCTTCGTGGCGGGCCTCGCGCTCAATCAGCTGACGGAAGTTCATGAGCACGCCACCCACGCCGTCAAGGCGCCCGTGATAACTACGAGAACAAGAGCGGACCAGGACAGCGCCACGGCCTCGGCCTCAAGATCGGCGCCTGAGCGCCCCTGGCCGCCCTCGAGGAGCGGCGCGTCATTGCGGGAATCTTTCATGGCCCCATAGTACACCGCCGTCCCCTGCTGTCAACTACTAACCCTGGAAGTACGGAGCCCTGTAACCCTCGGCAGCGAGCGGTAAGCCCTTCGCCCACGGCGGGCACTCGGTGAGCAGACGACAGAACTCATCGACGTCACCGGCGCCGACAGGCACCTCTGCGGCCAGGGAGTCATGCACATGGACCACCAGGTCATAGGGGTCCACCTTGCCAAGCCGCACGGTGGCGGCCGCCAGGAGGTCCCGAGCGACGGCCTGGGTCACGTTCTCGGCCAGCTTCCCGCCGTAGGTCGACTCCAGGACCATGCTCGTCTTGTCCTTCCCCATCGAGAAGAACCTGAGCTCCTCCCGCGTGATCTCTTTCTCGACAATCGTGCCGTCCTCCTCGACGATCTTAATCACCGAGGTGGTGAACACCAGCTTCGGCCTCCAGTAGCGAAGCGTGCGACCGCTAGGGAGCACAATACCGAGGCAACCCTTCGACGCAATGGCAGTGACGAGGCCCGAGGGTATGGCGACACCAGGGGCGGCGACGGCCGACTTGGCGGCCTCCTCGATCTCGTTCCAGAACGCGACAATCCGGGCGTTGGCCTTGCGCCAGGAGCGCTGGATTCGACGCGCCTCAACGAGCGAAAGCGGCACGCCCCAACCAGCGGCGGTCGTCACAAAGGTCAAGACGCCCATGCCGTAGCCGAGCGCGAGCGTGGCGACCTTGCCTAGCTGGCGGTCCGAGCTCCCGACGTCGGCTGCAGCCTTCACGTAGATATCTTCACCGGACCGGAATACATCCAGGACGTCCTCCTGACCGGCAAGCCAAGCGATAACCCGCGCCTCGATGGCAGACCAGTCGGCCGCGATGAGCTCCTTGCCAGGCGCCGCGCAAAGGATCGAGCGCAAGCAGGAGCTCACCGCCTCGAGCGGGCGCTCAACCAGGAACTTCAAACCTTCAAGATCACGCCGGCTAATGGCTTCACGCACCGGCCCGGCCAAGTCGCCGAGCTTATCCTTCGGCAAGTTATGCACCTGGAAGCCCGAGCCGGTCCACCGGCCGGTGCCGGCGCCACCAAACTGCAGCGTGAAGCGGAGCCGACCATCGCGGCCGACCATCGAGTCAACCCGGGCAAGCTTCGCAAGCGAGGTAGCCTTCGTAGACTCGAGCCGGTTCTGCAGGACCAGGCGCACATCAGGGTGCAGCCCATCACGCGACAAGATCTCAGCGACCGCCGACTTATCGGTCGACTCGGACTTCTTAAACACGACCGCACCGTCGACCAGCTTCTTCCGGGTCCGCGTCGGAATCGCAACGCCATGCTCTTTCAGGAAGGACTTGAGCGCGGCCGGGTTACGCGAGTCCTTAACCAGCACCGCACGCCAGTCGGACAAGCCGTGGACGACCTCGGTGTCGAGCTCGGCCTTACGCGCCAAGACAACTGCCATGCAGTCCTCGGCGAAAGCCCGATCGAGGTAAACGCCCCGCGCATTGATTCGTTTATCAACACGGTAGGCGAGCTCCTCGGCGACGTCGAGGGGCTTCAATCGGTAATAACAGTCGAGGGTGGCGCCGACATCACGGCCGCAATAGACGACCAGGCGGTCCCGGTTCGCCGGCGTGTCGTGGGCGTTTTCCCATCCGCCATCTACACCATCGACGAGCTTGCACATTTTCAGCATGAGCGCGGCGCCTTCTTTATCCTTCTGGATCGGGCAGCCAAGCGACTCGGCGAGACCGGAAAGGCTCATCGGCAAATTCAGCGCGAGGCCGAGCACCTGCGTGTCAGCGATCTGCTCGAGCTCGAGCGGCGGAAAGCCGTAACAAGGCTCGAGGATATTCCGCCAGATCGACAACTCAAAGCTGGCGTTATGGGCGACCACGGTGCCACCGGCTAGGATGAACTCGACCAGGCCGCGAGGGAGCTCATCACCAGGCTCCCACTCGATAAACGAGTAGCGGTCGCGGTTCTCCGCATAGGCGAACACGACGCAATAAACATCGGTCGACTCATCAGCAGCGTAGGCCCACTGGCCGACGCGCTTCAAGTCGGCAGCCGACTTTGTTTCAATATCGACCGCAAGAATTCCCTTTTCTACATTCATGATTAAAAGGTGCCCAGGGCGGGCGGGCAGGTCCGGCACCCCCACGGTAGCCAGCCCACATCCCGCCCGCCCCGAGCGGTTACATGTTAGCCGAGGAGACCATCAAGACCACCACCCGACTCCTCGCCGAGCTCCGAGCCGGCTTCAAGGTCGTCGGTCTCGATAGCATCAAAGACGTCACGGGCGTCCTTACGGCCACCGAGGCGCGTATCCTCGCGGACCAGCTGCACGGCATTCAGCGAGAAGCTGACGCCCTTGCCGCCCTCTGGGTGCTCCCAGGCGTAAGCGGTCAAGTGGAAGCGGCACCAG
>Ga0208299_1000740_pt1 | contig 28122 bp, 25 predicted proteins | sample 15_taG_FD_184089 | JGI IMG/M metagenome (GOLD analysis project Ga0208299, IMG submission 184089) | Marine viral communities from the Subarctic Pacific Ocean - 15_ETSP_OMZ_AT15312 metaG (SPAdes) (version 2) | ecosystem: Environmental > Aquatic > Marine > Oceanic | place: Pacific Ocean | collected...
GACTATGCAGCCAACCTGGTGATTGGTTTTATCCGCATCGAAGGGTCTACCGTGGGTGTGGTTGCCAACCAGCCGATGGTGCTGGCCGGTTGTCTGGATATTGATGCATCGAAAAAGGGAGCCCGCTTTATCCGTTTCTGTGATGCCTTCAATATCCCGGTGCTGACATTTGTCGATGTGCCCGGCTTCATGCCTGGCACGACACAGGAGTATGGCGGCATCATCAAGCACGGTGCCAAGTTGTTATACGCCTATGCGGAATGTACTGTCCCCAAAGTGACCGTGATTACCCGCAAGGCCTATGGTGGTGCCTACGATGTGATGTCGTCGAAACACCTGCGCGGTGATGTCAACCTCGCCTGGCCTACGGCGGAAATCGCAGTGATGGGGCCAAAAGGCGCCGTGGAGATTATTTTCCGCAAGGATATCGGCAACCAGGAAAAAATTGCTGCCCGCGAGCAGGAATACCGGGAGAAATTTGCCAACCCCTTTATTGCTGGTAAACGCGGGTTTATCGATGATGTGATCTTGCCCAGCCTGACTCGCAAACGGGTGGCGAGATCGCTTTCCATGTTGCGCGACAAGCAACTGGAGAATCCCTGGCGGAAGCACGGCAATATTCCGTTGTAAGTGGGGATTGTGCCAGGGCCTGTAGTTACAAAATCAGGAAAACGCCTGCAACCTGTAGGCAGACAATAAAGAAGAGACAGTAATGTTTAAAAAAATTCTTGTTGCTAATAGAGGTGAAATCGCCTGTCGAGTGTTCCGTACGGCCAAAGCAATGGGCATCGGAACGGTTGCAGTCTACTCCGATGCAGACCGGGATGCCCTGCATGTGGCTCTGGCGGATGAAGCCGTTCACATCGGCCCCTCGGCCTCCGCTGAAAGCTATCTGGTGATCGACAAAATTATAGCTGCCTGTCAGCAGACCGGTGCTGATGCCGTGCACCCCGGTTACGGTTTTCTCTCGGAAAACAAGTTGTTTTGTCAGGCGCTGGATGCCGCAGGTATTGCCTTTATCGGGCCCGGGGTCAGGGCGATTGAGTCCATGGGTGACAAGATCACTTCCAAGCGGATTGCCGCGGAAGCGGGTGTCAGCACGATTCCCGGTTATACCGATGTGGTGAAAGATGCCGAGCAGGCTGTGGAGATTTCCAATGACATCGGCTATCCGGTGATGCTCAAGGCCTCTGCCGGTGGTGGCGGCAAAGGCATGCGTGTGGCCTGGAACGATGAAGAATGTCGCGACGGTTTTGAGCGCGCCACCAACGAAGCCCGATCCAGCTTTGGCGACGACCGTGTTTTTATTGAAAAGTTTATTCAGGAGCCACGGCACATCGAAATCCAGGTGATGGCCGACAGCTACGGCAACACCATCTACCTGGGCGAGCGTGAATGTTCCATCCAGCGCCGCCACCAGAAAGTCATTGAAGAGGCCCCATCGCCCTTTCTGACCCCGGAAGTGCGGCGCAAAATGGGTGAACAGGCCATAGCACTGGCCAAAGCGGTGGATTACAAGTCGGCCGGTACGGTGGAGTTTATCGCCGATGCCGAGATGAATTTTTACTTCCTGGAAATGAATACCCGCCTGCAGGTGGAACACCCGGTGACAGAGCTGGTCACCGGTCAGGATCTGGTGGAGCTGATGATCCGCGTCGCCGCCGGTGAAAAACTGCCGCTGGCTCAGGAGGATGTAACACTGACCGGCTGGGCGATTGAAACCCGCGTGTATGCCGAGGATCCGTTCCGCAATTTTATGCCCTCTGTGGGTAGGCTGATTCGCTACCGCCCACCAACGGGCGAGGGTGTTCGAGTGGATACCGGTGTTTTCGAGGGTGGCGAAGTCTCGATGTTTTACGATCCGATGATCGCCAAGCTGATTACTTACGGTACAGACCGCAAGGAGGCCACTCAACGGATGGTGGAAGCACTGGACGCCTATTACATCCGGGGCGTCAGTCACAATATCAGCTTCCTCAATGCGCTGATGGTTCACCCGCGTTTTGTGGCCGGTAAATTGACCACCAATTTTATTGCCGAGGAATATCCCGAGGGCTTCAGCCCCGATCTGGTACCCCAGGAGGACCCCGCGCTCTGCGTGGTGGCCGCCGCCGTGATCAATAAGAAATTCCGCGATCGCAGTGCCCTGATTACCGGCCAGTTACCCAGCCTGGAATACTGCCCCTCCAACGATTGGGTAGTGATGATGGAGGGCGATGATGCACGCTATCCGATTTCGGTGGATACTTCTGTGGAGCCGGTCGTGGCGACCATGGGTGGCGATGAATATCGGGTGGAGACAGACTGGAAGCTGGGTGAGCCGCTGTTCAAGGCGGTTATCAACGGGCAGACCGTTTGCATTCAGGTGGATCGCGATGGCTGGCTGTTCAGGATGTTTCATCGCGGTGCAGAAAAACACGCCTATGTGGTGACTCCTCGCACTGCCGAGTTGAGTCAGCATATGCTGGTCAAGGAGCCCGCTGACCTGTCCAAATTCCTGTTGTCCCCCATGCCTGGTTTGCTGGTGAAACTGAATGTGAAGGAAGGTGATTTGGTAAAAGCCGGTGAGGAAGTGGCTGTTGTTGAGGCCATGAAAATGGAAAACAGCTTGAGAGCAATATCCGACGGGGTGGTGAAAACTGTTTCTGCAGCGGCCGGTGACAGCCTCAAGGTAGACCAGCCGATTATTGAATTTGAGTAATTGCCGCTCTCTGCCCGCAACCGGGTTGGCAGCCTGTATTGGCCGGGTAAAATGGACGCTGATCTGACGAGCTTGGAGATGGTCATTGCAGATTAATCCACAGGAGCTTGCCGAGGGTATCCGCAGCGGCGATCGCCGAGCCCTTGCCAAGGGAATTACACTGGTCGAATCGACCCGCGCAGATCACCGGGAGGCGGCTGCCCGTTTGCTTGAGCTGATCATGCCCTACACGGGCAACTCAATTCGGCTTGGTATTTCCGGCGTGCCCGGCGTGGGTAAATCGACGTTTATTGAGTCCTTTGGCAATCATGTGATCAGCCAGGGGCATCGGTTGGCCGTGCTGGCGGTAGATCCCACCTCAGCACTCAGTGGCGGCTCGATTCTGGGGGATAAAACCCGTATGGAAACCCTCGCCCGCCACCCCGATGCCTATATTCGGCCCTCCCCGGCTGGACAAACTTTGGGCGGAGTAACCCGCCGCACCCGCGAAACCCTGTTGCTCTGTGAGGCGGCGGGATTTGATGTGATCATCGTGGAAACCGTGGGTGTCGGTCAGTCGGAAACCGCCGTGGCACAGATGACCGATATGTTTTTGCTGTTGCTGTTGCCCGGTGGCGGTGACGAGCTGCAGGGTATCAAGCGCGGTATTATGGAGCTGGCAGATTTGATTCTGGTGAACAAGGCGGATGGCGACCAGCAGGCGGCCGCCAACCGGACTGTGGCAGACTATCGCATGGCCGTTCACTTCCTGCACCCCCGAAGTCGACATTGGCAGGTTCAGGTTGAACCGCTTTCGGCGCTGCAGGGAGACGGTGTGCAGAAAATATGGCAGACCGTTGAAGAATATCGGCAGGTGCTGGGCGATGTGGGCGAAATCGAGTCCCGCCGCGCTGCTCAGGCCCGGGCCTGGATGTGGAGCGAAACAGCTGACAGTCTGCTCGGTAAACTGAAAGAAAATGAGGCGGTAAAAGCCCTGGTGGATCAGCTGGAAGCTGATGTGACAGCTGGCCGGATCCCGGCTACCGTGGCGGCAAAACAACTGGTGGAAGCCTTTCTTGGCTAGTGCTGTCACCTATTTTTGAATGTAACCGGATGCAAAAGGTAACCCTATGATTGGAAAACTGAATCATGTCGCTATTGTGGTCCCTGATCTCGACAGGGCGATGACCACCTATCGGGATGCCTTGGGCGCAACCGTATCCGAGCCCATTGATCTGCCCGAACACGGCGTCCGGGTCGCCTTTGTGGAATTGCCGAATACCAAAATCGAATTATTGTTGCCCCTCGGGGAGAATTCGCCCGTGGCAAAATTCCTTGAGCGCAATGTGGATGGTGGTATGCACCACCTGTGTTACGAGGTGGATGATATTATTACTGCCCGCGACAAGCTGGTCGCTGCGGGTGCCCGGGTGCTGGGCAACGGCGAGCCGAAAATCGGTGCCCATGGCAAGCCGGTGTTGTTTCTCCATCCCAAAGATTTCTGCGGTACGCTGGTGGAAATTGAGCAGGTCTGAAGTTGGCGGGAAAGGTGTTCCTGTTAAAAACAATTGTCACCGCCATCAACCCTTTCATTTTGGCAACAGGTTGGATAGCTAGGACGGCAACTTCATACCAACTACTGTGATCTCGCGATTATCGAGTTGTCGCACCACGAAGATAGCCGTGCCAATGTTCACCTTGTCGCCGATAATGGGTGGTCGACGCAATTGTCCGGCAATCCAGCTGCCAAGATTCTGGTCGGCATCCGGGGGTTCCGGCAAGTCATAGAACTGACAGATTTCCCCCAGGGGGATTCTGCCATCCAGCACGAAATCCCCGAACACTCTGCGGAAGTTTTTCCTGTCATCCTTTTCCGGTAGTACCAGTCCCAGTCGTCGTGCCACCCAGGCGAGGCTGCCTCCCTGCAACAGCAATGAGGTTGCCACGACCACAAACGCCACATTGAAAAGGGTTTTTGCCCCCTCCAGATCCACCATCATGGGAAAAATAGCCAGCACGACCGGCACTGCACCGCGCAGGCCTACCCAGGCGATAAAAAATGTTTCCCGGCGTGTGAAGTGAAATGGCAGCAGGCACAGCGACACAGCCAGCGGACGCGCAACCAGAATCAGTAACAGCGCGATACCCAGTGCCGGAAGCAGCCCGTCTGCCACCTCGCTGGGGGTGACCAGCAAGCCCAGTAGCAGGAACATCAGGGCCTGGGACAGCCAGGCAAAGCCATCCATTGCTGACAGGGCCTGGCGAACGCTCCGGCGAGCCCGGTTGCCCACCATCAGGCCGAACAGGTAGATCGCGAGAAATCCCGAACCGCCCACCCAGGTGGCAAAGGCAAACACGCCGATACCTGCTGACATTAATAGCAGGGCGAGTATGCCGGCACCACTGTCCAGCATACCCCGAATACGGTTGACGGCGCTGGCCATGGCGATGCCGGCCAAGTAGCCGATCAGCCCGCCTATACCAAACTGCGTAGTCAGGCTGAGCACGGTGGTCCAGCCATTGAAAACCAGCGCCTCGTCGGCGTTATAAATCAGGGCGATACTGATAAATGTCAGGGTGAGGTAGACCGCCATTGGGTCGTTCATGCCGGACTCGATTTCCAGCGTGGCGGCAACCCGCTCGTTGAGTCGCACGCCGCAGGATTTGAGCAGGGAAAACACAGCGGCGGCATCGGTGGAGCCGACGATCGCGCCCAGCAACATGGCCATTGGCCAGCTGAGCCCCAGCAGCCACATGGCGGCGAGGCCCGTGAGGCCAGCGGACAGTAATACACCGAGTGTCGCCAGTATCAGTGACGGTTTGAGTCCGGTGCGAAAAGTGGCAAAGTCGGTGCGCAGTCCACCATCCACCAGAATCACGGCAAGGGCGATATTGCCCACCCAGAAGCTCAGTGCAAAATTGTCAAAACTGATACCACCTATGCCGTCCTCGCCACTGAGCATACCGACAATGAGAAAAACCAGCAGAAAAGGAAAACCGACCCGCGATGAAATGATGCCGGCAAACACTGCCACAAAAATCAGTGCTGCTGCGGCCATTAAGGGTAGGGCAAGGAAGTCGAGTGATAGCATGTTCTTCCTCGGGGGTTAATCGATATTCTCAGGGTCGTCGCGTGACGACCAATAACAGTTTAATCGGTGAAGGCAATGGGACGCTAGCGGGAAGCGGGCCGGTCCAATCGAATACAGGGGTAGAGGTCAGGTATAACTGGCTTCGAACGCATCGATAAAGTCAGTCAGCATCCCGGCAGGCAGGTTGTTGATCCCTGCCGCCGCCGCACGGCCGCCGCCGGTGGGGAAGCGGCGGCATAAATCCGCAGCACCCTGGCGGTTGTTCAGTGGCGCCCGCACGCTCACCAGATACTCGCCCTGAGAGGTTGCCGTGACAACGGCATGGGCCCGGTCGGGATGATCATTGGTCAGTTGATTGCTGAAGACACCGCTGACCCGTCTGGCCCAGGCTTCGTTCGGCAGAATGAATACCGCGGTGGTGTCCGACGTTTTCTCGGCGGCAATGTCTGCGGCCGCCGCCATATCGCTGTGGTAGCCATTCTCCAGTTTATCGAAGTGTTCGCTGTCGTGGCGGATGAAATCCAGCGGGTCTGTGTAAATGCTGACGCGCCGAAAGAGCTCCTCGGGGTGGATGTGTAAATCCTCCACCGCTGCACCGTAGCCGTTATAGTTGATATAGGTGCCGAGCTTTTGCAGTTGTCTGAGGTCGGTCTCGCCGCACTGCAATGCTTTGTCGGCCAACGCCTGTGCCTGTTGATTGAGGTTGTCGCCAAATGCACCGACCACTGCCCAGGCGGCGAAGGCATTCTTTAGATGCTGGTTGACCAACAAACTGGTACAGGTATCCGGTGCCTCGTTGATCAGAGCAGTGAGTTTTTCTGTGTCCGGAATAGTGCCGGAAAAGTGGTGATCCACGTAAAATACTGTTGCCCCGACCGCCAGTAACCGCTCCAGATCGGGACGGTTCTTGTCCATTGAGATATCCAGTACGGTGATCCGGTCATCGGGCCGGGCCGTGACAGTTTTCAGAAGGCTGATGTTGCGTTTTACCCCGGTAATCAGGCTGCTCTGGCGGGGTTCTGCCAACCGCAGTTGTGTCAGCGCACAGATACCATCGGCATCACCATTGAAGACATCAAAATCGGCCATGAAAAGTCCTTGTCTGGAAGATGGCATATAGCGGAATAGACACGCCCCGCTATTCACTAACAGGTATTATTTATTGGTGCTCGGACTGGTAGTAATCCATTAGTATTTTGGCGACTTCAGGGCGGGAAAACTCGGGTGGTGGCGCGATGCCGTCTCCCAGCATTTGCCGTACTTTGGTGCCGGACAGCAGGATAAAGTCCTCTTTCTGGTGATCTTCCGCCTCATTCATCATCACCACCCGGCCCAGCTTGGTGGAGAAGGCGGTGTGATCCGCCCGGAAGATCTCAATGTCGAGCGCATCGTCCGGTACTTTTTCGTCGAAGATGGTTTGTGCATCGAAGGCTCCGTAGTAATCGCCGACACCGGCGTGGTCGCGTCCCACAATCAGGTGAGTGGCCCCCATGTTCTGGCGGAACAGAGCATGCAGCACGGCCTCGCGGGGCCCGGCATAGAGCATGTCGAAGCCATAGCCGGTGACCATGACGGTATTTTTCGGAAAGTAGTGCTCTACCATGGTACGGATACAGGCATCGCGAACCGGCGCAGGAATATCCCCTTTTTTCAGTCGTCCCAACAGCATATGGATAACCACGCCGTCGGCATCAAGGCGTTCCATCGCCATGCGACAGAGTTCTTCGTGAGCGCGGTGCATCGGGTTGCGGGTCTGGAAAGCGATTACTTTTTCCCAGCCACGCTCGGTGATCTCATTGCGTATTTCCACGGCGGTGCGGAAGGTGTCGGGAAAATCACTCTGAAAGTAACTGAAGCTCAATACCTGCAGTTTTCCCGAGATCAAATAGTTGCCCAGATGGGTGAAAGTGGCTACCCCGGGGTGCTCCGGATCCAGATTGCCAAAAATCTGTTCAGCCATGGTTTCAATGTCTTCGTCCGAGACAGTTTCGATATGGTCGACTTCCATAATCGCCATCACCGGATTGCCTTCGGTGTTCGGATCCCGCAGGGCGATACGTTTGGCGCCTCTGATCGCGCTGACATCCTTTGCCAGATTGATGACCGGTACTGGCCAGAACAACCCATCAGTGGTGTGCATTTTTTCCGCCACGCTCATGGCATCAGCCAGACCCATGTAACCCTCCAGCGGATTGAAATACCCTGCCCCGAGCATGACAGCGTTGGCCGCGGCCGCCGAGTTCAACAGCAGTGAAGGCAGTTCTTCGGCTTCCTTAAGCAGTTGATGGTGTTGCTCTGTATCGTAAACAAAGAGGGGGTTCAATGTGTCTGAGCCGTGGGGCCTGATCAAAATACTATCTCCTGTTGGTGAGCGAATGGACAAGTGGTTTGTTGTGCGTTTGACCGCAGCCTATATGCCTGCAAGGAACTGGTGTGATTTCAGGTAGTTGATAATCGTATCAACTTCCTCTGCCAGGGTCGTCTGGTCGGTCTGCAAATGGATTTCGGGATTTTCCGGGGCTTCATAGGGGTCGTCAATACCCGTGAAGTTTTTAATCTCACCGGCGCGAGCCTTTTTGTAAAGACCTTTGGGGTCGCGTTTTTCCGCTTCCTGCAGCGGGCAGTCGACAAAAACCTCGATAAAGTCCAATCCGGCTGCTTTGTGTAGCTGTCGCACGGCATCCCGATCGGCCCGGTAGGGACTGATAAAACTGGATAGGGAGATAATGCCGGCATCGGCAAACAGTTTGGCAATTTCACCAATGCGGCGAATATTTTCGGTGCGGTCTGCCGCACTGAAGCCGAGATTCTTGTTGATGCCCAGTCGGACATTGTCGCCATCCAGCCGGTAGGCCAGTTTGCCGAACTCGTAGAGTCGGCTCTCGAGGGCGACGGCCACGGTGCTTTTGCCACTGCCGGACAACCCGGTAAACCAGAGTGTGGTGCCGCGCTGTCCCATCAGTTGAAAACGATCATCGCGGGTAACTTCGCCATGGTGCCATTGCACATTGGTTGCTTTTTGCTGAGTCATGGTGGGTGTCCTAATTGACCTGGGTATCAGTTTGCGTATCAGTGTCAGGAATTCCGGTTCTCCTGGCGAGGCAGCCGTGCAGCATAATATCGACACATTTTACTGTAACGTCCTCAGTCTTTAGCGGGGTATTTCTCAGTAATTGTATGCCCCAATAATTGCACAGACCGATCAGTGAAAGCGCTGTGAAATGGCAGTCGATATCCTCGCGCAACTGACCACTTGAGACCCCTTCACAGAAAATCCCCTCGAGTTGTTGACGATAGCGTGAACCCAGCGCATTCAGGTGTTTCCGGCGCTCTTTGGGCAAGTACAAACGTTGTTCATTGTGTACTTTCATGGCTTCATTGTTGTGTTTGTAGGTCGCCAGGTGAGCGGCGATGGCAGCTTGTAGCTTGACTTCGAGCTTGTCGGGTTGGCTCGCAATCGACTCGATATGTGAAACGTAGTCCCTCAGGGCCGTCAGGCAGACCTCTTCCAGCGCCGCTTCCTTCGATTTGAAATAGTAGTAGAGGCTGCCCTGCTGAATGCCGAGTTTTTCGGCGATATCCCGGGTGCTGGCACCGTGAAAACCCTTGTCGGCAAATACCGCTGCCGCTGCCGCCACCGCACGTTGGTGTTGGTGAGCATAGCGGGTTGAATTTTTATCCTGTGTTGGCATTGGGTATCCGAAGATATTTCTATAACGCTATAGAATCTATAGGTTTATAGAAAAAAGCAAGCAGAGTTTCATTTTTAGGGTATGAAGAGGACTTCGTGTGGTGAGGGAAATAGTAAATGGCCATCGCTGCCTCATAGAGGTGTCACAGACATTCGATGGTGAAGGTTATCTGCCGGCAGGGGCGTAAAGGTTAAAAGGGTAATTGGTCTTATTGGGCCGTCTGAATACCTTAAAACCCCCGAGATTAAGTCGCACCCGAGACGATTGACTCAAAACGGCTGGTGGCCGTTTTGCTCCCTGCGGGACTGCGCCGCACTGCGGCTTGGTCCAACTTCCTGACAGAAGTTGTCGAATCTCTTATTGGTTCGAACACTTTCCGGCGTGCCCAATAAAAATCCCGGCACAGGGTCGGGATGTTCGTATGGATGGCGCACCCGAGAGGATTCGAACCTCTGACCTCTGCCTCCGGAGGGCAGCGCTCTATCCAGCTGAGCTACGGGTGCGTTACTGGCTATCTGAATTGTAGACCCATCACGCTTCTGGGTTAGTCGATACGATACCGCTATACTGTACGACCATTTTGATATGGATAAGGTTATCTGAGCGGGCGCAATAATATAGCGTCACTGTCCGTTAGTCCATTTTTCTGGCAGTCATCGCTCATCTGTAAAAAATGAACGGTATCTGGAAAATGATTCTTGCAGGGTATCGTTTAGTGGTTTGTCTGTTCAAGGAGTGTCGTATCCGTGAGAGTTGGGTTATTTATTAGTGTAGTTGGATTGCTGGTTCTTGCAGGCTGCACTCAGGTGCAACCCCAGACTGAGTCAGCGGCGAATGTGGGCGAAGATACGCCCAAAACGGATTCTCCTCTCGCGGAGTCGTTATGTCCGGTCCCACCACCCTGTCCGGTTTGCAAGGCGCCGGCGATTATGTGTCCTGAGCCAAAAGTCGTTGAAAAAATCGTGGTTAAGACGGTGCCCGCCACTGCTGGTGAGTTGAATTTGCCCATTATTGGGGAAATCGAAAATGTCTTTGTTGATCCCCCCGGCATCAAGATGGAGGCAAGAGTTGATAGTGGGGCTGAAACCTCTTCCATCCACGCGGAAAATATCCAGATGATAGAGCGGGATGGTATTCGATTTGTCCGGTTTGTCATTCCCGATCCCAAAACAGGTGAGCCTATTGATATGGAGCAAAAACTGGCGCGTACTGTATTGATCAAACGAAAGGTCGGCGAACCGGAACGTCGTTATGTGGTAAAGCTCTGGATAACGATGGGAGAAATTAAAGAAAATATTGAAGTGACCCTTTCCGATCGTGAAGACTTTGAGTTTTCTTTTCTGGTTGGCCGTAACCTGTTGACGGATACCGCTATTATTGATGTCAGTCGCAAACATACACGGAAGTGATTATATGATGTCTTCCAAGCTGCAAATTTCCCTAGTGGCCGGTCTGTTGATCGCCATCGGCCTGGGATTGACCTTGTACAAAACGATTGAACTGGACTTTCCGCTGTTGCCTGGAGAAAAACAGGATGTCTGGACACTGGAGTCCAAAATTACCTTCAATCCGGGTGATGGTCCGGTGGAAATTGCATTGGCACTGCCGGAAACCCAGGCGGGCTGGGTGATGCTCGACGAGTATTTTGCATCCTCCGGGTTCGGTTTTTCAGTGGAGGATGATGCGGGAAAGCGGCAGGCAAAGTGGACGCGTCAGTCTCAGGAGCACCCCACGACGCTCTATTACAAGTTGCAGGTATATCGTGCGGACATCTCAGAGCTGGGAGCCAGTCCGGTGCCTACGGTGACACCTCCCGAGCTCAGTGATGATCGACGGGCCGCCATGGAGCGCGTGGTATCCAGTTTGCGGGAACGCTCCTCCGGCTCGGTCAGCTTTACGGCACTACTGCTGCAGCAGCTGGCTCAGGGTGGGATGGACCAGGATGCAGCGTTTTTGTTTGGTACCCGTGAGGCAACCGATCTGACCGTGGCCATGGATGTGCTCTCTTTTGCCGGGATCCCCTCCCAGCGAGTGCGAGGGGTGTATCTGGAAGACGGTCGCCGCCGCCAGCAAATGTCGACGCTGTTGGAGGTATTCGATGACGGTAGTTGGTATCTGTTCGATCCCGCTACAGCGAAGCCCGGTTTGCCCGAAAACTTTTTTGTCTGGCAGCGGGGTGAGCGGTTCGTGCTCGACGTGATCGGTGGCACCAGCTCGCAGCTGGAATTTGCCATCGTTAAAAATACCCTGCCCGTCAAAACCGTGCTGTCCATGGAACAGCAGGCAGGGGACAAACTGATGCTGGATTTTTCGATTTATGCTTTGCCGGTGGAACAGCAGGGCATGTTCAAGGGTTTGCTGCTGTTGCCCGTCGGTGCACTGGTGGTGGTATTGCTCAGGGTGATGGTGGGAATTCGCACATCGGGCACCTTCATGCCGATTCTTATTGCGTTGGCATTTATTCAGACTTCACTGATTACCGGATTGGTGATCTTTCTCACTGTTGTCAGCGCCGGGTTGTGGATTCGATCCTACCTCTCCCATCTCAATCTCTTGTTGGTGGCGAGGATCACCGCCGTGGTCATACTGGTGATCCTGATCATGGCCACTCTGAGCATCGTTACCTACAAACTGGGCTTCGAACAGGCGCTTACGGTGACGTTCCTGCCGACGATCATTCTCTCCTGGACTATTGAGCGGATGTCGATTCTCTGGGAAGAGGAGGGTGCACACGAAGTGTTGATTCAGGGTGGTGGCAGTCTGCTGGCGGCGATTCTCGCCTACCTGTTGATGACCATGGAGTTGGTGGCACACCTGACATTTAATTTCCCCGAGTTGATGATCAGCCTGCTGGGTGTGGTGTTGTTATTGGGTAAATACACGGGTTACCGACTGTCAGAGTTGTATCGTTTCCGCTATCTGAGAAAGGACTGGCAGTGAAATTCATTTCTCCGGGTGAGTTGCGTCGGTTGGGTGTGCTGGGCATGAACAGCCGTAACGTGAATTACATTGGTGCCACCAATGAACGCCACCGGTTTCCGTTGGTGGATGACAAGCTGAAAACCAAACGCCTGGCGCAGGACCATGGTATGCGCGTCCCGAAATTGTTCGGGGTGCTCAGTATTCAGCACGAAATACAGAGCTTGGAAAAGATCCTTGAAGGGTTGGAACGTTTCGTAATCAAACCTGCTCATGGTAGTGGTGGCAAGGGGATATTGGTAATTTGTGAACGCCGAGCTCAGGAGTTCGTCAAGTCCTCCGGTACGGTGATTAACCTGCGCGATGTGAAGCGCCATACCTCCAATATTCTCAGCGGTCTCTACAGTCTTGGTGGGCGAACGGATGTGGCAATGATCGAAGATATGATTATCTTTGATCCCTTGCTCAGTGACTTCAGCTACGAGGGGGTCCCGGATATCCGGGTGATCGTGTATCGGGGGTTTCCAGTGATGGCGATGATGCGCTGTGCAACCCATGCCTCGGATGGTAAGGCCAACCTCCACCAGGGTGCCGTGGGGGTTGGGCTGGACATCGAAACCGGTTTTAGTGTCTGTGCGGTTCAGAACAACGCCAGAGTCGACAGGCACCCCGACACAGGCATTGGCTTTAAAGACCTTCAATTGCCCCACTGGCAGGAGATTCTCGATTTGGCCTGTGGTTGTTACGAAATGACTGGCCTGGGTTATTTCGGTGCGGATATTGTGCTCGACAAATACCGGGGGCCGATGATTCTCGAGCTCAACGCCAGACCGGGTCTGGCCATACAGATTGCCAATCAGGCCGGGTTGGCAAAACGCTTGCAAGCCATAGATCGGCTTGAAACTGTCAATCGGTCCATCGCTGAGCGGACAGAACTGGCGAGAACAATGTTCGCTCAGAAACCGGAACATATATAACTTTTTCAGGCTCTGAACTTTAACCCCAAACAACATTCACCCCGTGGGTTTATGCGTTATAATGGCGCGCAGAATCTGGTCGTTAATACGCAAAAATGGAGACGAAAATGAACCAATTGAAAAAGCTGAGTGTGTTTGGCGCTGCTTTGCTGCTGGTCGCCGGTATGGCCGGTTGCGGTTCTGAGGAGCAGGAAGTGCAGCTTACTGCGCAGCAAGAGAATGACATGTCCGAGCGTCTCGCACCTGCCGGTGAAGTGGTGTTGGCGGGTAACGTACCTGAACCGACCAAAGTTGCTTCAGCTGGGCCTCGCTCCGGAGAAGACATTTACAACAGCAAGTGCGTTGCCTGTCACTCCAGTGGTGCAGGTGGTGCGCCAAAAACCGGTGTGGCCGGTGACTGGTCCCCCCGTATTGACCAGGGTATGGATGTACTCTATGCCAATGCCATCAACGGAATTCGCGGTATGCCGGCGAAAGGCCTGTGTATGGATTGCTCCGATGACGAGGTTAAAGCAGCGGTGGACTATATCCTGGAGAAGAGTAAATAATTGGCTCTTTAATGATAAAAACCGCGCTATTGGCGCGGTTTTTTTATGGCTGCGAACTTTGTGCCCGAGTGCTAGTATCTAAAAGAACCGGTTTTGGTTCATTTTCATAACCTGAATATTGAGTACCATGTCTAATTGTAGGGGTTTGATTCTGGCCGGGGGGTTGTCAACGCGAATGGGTTCAGACAAGGCCGCCTTGCGACGCAACCACCAGACGATGAAAGATTTTAGCCAGGCCTTACTCTCTGCGCTTGGTCTTGATGTGGTCGTGGCGGGTGGTGCTTCAGGCATTCCCGACCTGATTCCCGGGGCCGGACCACTGGCAGCTATCTATTCTGTCCTGCACACCATAAAACCCTCTGCGCTGCTGGTCCTTCCGGTGGATATGCCCCTGTTGACCACAACAGTGTTGGGGGTATTGTTGGAGGAGGGCGAGAAAGTCGGAGTGCCGGTCTGTTATGAGGATTGTTACCTGCCACTATATCTGCCAGTTACACAATCCCTGCGAGATTATCTCGATATGGCTTTTACGGAAGGCAGCGATCAGCCGCGTTCGTTGAAGCGGATGCTTGTCGCACTGAACGGTCGACAATTGCCCATCGCGGATGCCGATGCACTGCTTAATGCCAATACGCCTGAGGAGTGGCAGCGTGTGGTGCAGATGCTGGATGGTATCGATTGATGGCTCAGAAGGTAGGTCGATGTGACTGGGCAGGCCGGTCGTTAGCTGAGTGTTTTCCGAAGATCCGTGCGTTGTGGTGACCGAAAAATAACCGATGAGCTAAACCAGTCGGATGCCTGGTAAATGTATTCCGGACTTGACCTGATGCCTTGATGGGGTACGCTCAAGACTACACCCTTTTTGGCTGTGCTTATGTCGCCTATGCCTGACAGCAAATCAACTGTACTGACTGACCGCTTTGGCCGGGTCATCAACTACCTTCGCCTGTCGGTGACAGATCGCTGTGATTTCCGCTGTGTCTACTGCATGGCGGAGGACATGGTGTTCGTGCCGCGTCAGCAGTTGCTGACCCTGGAGGAGCTGGCATTTGTCGGTCAGGCGTTTGTCGAACTGGGTGTGAGTCGTATCCGTCTCACCGGCGGTGAACCGCTGGTGCGGCGCAATCTGATGTCGCTGGTACAGAGCCTGGGTAAATTGGCGGGGCTGGACGAATTGCTGCTGACCACTAACGGTGCAAGGTTGGAGTCGGTGGCGGGAGAATTGGTTGATGCCGGTGTCAAACGCATCAATATCAGCCTCGATTCCCTGCAACCGCAGCGCTTTGCGGCGATTACCCGCACAGGCGAATTGCACCGGGTTCTGAGTGGTATTGCGGCTGCCCAGCGGGCCGGTATTGAGAGGGTCAAGATCAATGCGGTAATCATACGCGGTCAGAACGACGATGAAATTATAGCGCTGCTGGATTTTGCGTTGGAGCACGGCCTGGATATCAGCTTTATCGAGGAAATGCCGCTCGGGGTGACAAGTCGGTCTGATCGTCAGAGGGAGCTCGTCAGCAGTCAGGAAATTCGGGAGAGAATCAGCAGCTTGTATCCCTTAATGGCCAGTGCGGAGACATCCCCCGGGCCGTCACGATATTACCGAATACCCGGCAGCAACAGCCGGATCGGCTTTATTTCTCCTAACACCCATAATTTCTGTGAGAGTTGCAACCGTGTGCGGGTGACTTGTGAGGGGCAGTTGTTGTTGTGCCTCGGCAACGAGCATTCAGTGGATCTGCGGTCCGTGATTCGTTCTCACCCCGGCGATATGGCTGTCCTCAAAACCACCATTGTCGAAGCCATGGCCATCAAGCCAAAGCGACACCATTTTTATGATCCAGACCAGCCACAGGTGGTGCGTTTTATGAATGCCACTGGTGGTTGAACATTTTGGCGTGCCGCAATAATCACCGATAGTTGACAATAGAACCGTTTGGTCCATAATTTATCTATGAATCTGGGCAGACCAAGAGAATTTGATATTGATCGCACACTGGAATCCGCGACCCGGCAATTCTGGGCGGTGGGTTATGAGGCGACCTCACTCCAGGACTTACTGCGGGTGATGCGCCTGTCCAAAAGCAGCCTCTATCAGACCTTTGGCAACAAGCAGCAACTTTTCATTCGCTGTCTGGATCATTACCAGCAAAGTATGGTCACTCAATTGGAAGAAAAACTGGCTGCAAACAATTCTGCCAGGGAGTTTCTCCGGGAGTTTCTTGAGGGCATTGTTGCGGAAGCTCAACAGAAAACCGGTCGCAGGGGCTGTCTGCTGGTTAATACCGCCAATGAGCTATCCCAGAGGATTCCCGAGGTGCAGTTGGCCGTAGCAGCAGGTACCGGAGCAGTATTGAACGTTTTTCACCGTGCGATGGAACTCGCTGTGGAACAGGGAGACATTTCTTCGTCTACGCCCCTTGAGAGCCTCGCAAATTTCTATTTTTCCGGGGTAAGTGGTCTGCGGACCATGGTCAAGGCCGGTGTCGATAAGCGTGAACTGGAGCCCGTGGTGGCGTTGATCATGAACACCATTAAATAATTTTTTGCCAATTAAAGGACCGATAAGTCCTAAATATTTTTCATTAAAGACGGCCATGTTTTAAGCCCGTTAAAAAGTTTATGGAGCTAGCCCGAGTTGTTGTAAATGACATTCAGCGAGGGGTCTATCAATAACTGTATTTTTGAGTAACTGGCAAATGGATGTAAAAACTTTTGCCCTATTTTGAACCGTAAAGTCCATATAAGGAGTTAATACCATGAAATCCGAGTACAAAATGTCGCAATCGGCAGTGGAACTGGATTCAGCCCCAGGGGAAATAAAAACCATTTTGACCGAGCAAAAAAACAACTTTGGTTTTCTTCCCAACATGTACGCCACGATGGCCAATGCGCCTTCCATGCTGAAGATGTACCTGAATGGTTATCAGTTATTCCGGCAGGAAGCCACCTTTTCGCCAGCAGAACAGGAAGTGGTTTTTCTGACCATAAGCCGTGAAAACGGTTGCGACTACTGCATGGGTGCACACAGCATGATTGCGGACAAAATGTCGGGGGTTCCCGCTGACGTGACGGAGTCCATACGCAACAACACACCAATTGATGACCCGAAATTGCAGGTATTGCACGACTTTGTGGTCACCATGTTGAACAAACGGGGTGCTCCTTCACGTGCAGAAGTGGAGTGTTTTCTGGCCGCAGGTTATACCGAACAGCAAGTGCTGGAATTGATTGTGGCGATAGCGGTGAAAACGCTCAGTAACTACAGCAATCACCTGTTTCATACCGAGCTGGATGCGGTTTTTGCGGATTATCGTTGGGTAGGATAAGCCTGTGTAACTGGCAGAAGAGACACTCTCCTCTGCCTTGTCCACCTGCACTCGATAGGTCGAAAAACTTAATGGTCCTGGTGGTCGTCCAGATCTTCCAATGTATATTTCAGCCAGGCCAGCACTCCGCCATCCAGGCTGGCTCCGTTGAAGCCCATCTCCTCCAAGAGTGCCAGCGCCTTGCCACTGCGAACGCCACTCTGGCAGTAGCAGAGCACGGTTGTTACACCCTCAAGTTCCGCCAGCCGTTGCGGCAGTTCATCGAGCGGAATGTGCTGTCCGCCGATATGGAATGCTTGCCGCTCGGTCGGGCTGCGCACATCCAGTAACACACAATCTCCCTGGCGATAGAGCTCCCGGAAGGCCTCGGGACTTAATCGAGCGCCTTCTCTGGTGTCGATATCTCTTGTGTCGAGAGTGCACTGGAGTAGAGCTTCCCGTGGCAAGTCGGGCGCAGCGGCGGGGTCGCGGCAGGCGGCGCAATCGTCGCTGCGGGTTAATTGGATGGAGCGGAAGTCCAGGTGGAGGGCATCCACCAGCAGCAGCTTGTTTTGCAGGGGTGTCGGCAGCCCCAGCAGATATTTGATGGTCTCGTTGGCTTGTAATACGCCGAGTAGCCCCGGCAGGACACCGATTACCCCGGCACTGTTGCAGTCCTCCACGTTGGCGGGAGCCTCCGGGAAAAGGCAGCGGAAGCAGGCCCCTTCCGGAGTAAACAGGGCACACTGGCCAAAAAATTTCTGGATACTGGCAAATACCCAGGGTTTATTGAGAGCGCAACAGTAATCGTTGATCAGGTAGCGGGCGCTGAAATTGTCGGTGCAATCCACCACCAGATCGGCGGCGGACACCAACTCGGGGGCATTGTCGGCGCTGAGAAACGACTCAATGGCATCGACGCGGATATCCGGGTTGAGCCGCTGCAGTCGTTCTTTGGCGGCCTGTGCCTTGGGTTGTCCCACTTGGTCGTTCTCAAAAATAATCTGCCGCTGCAGGTTGCTGGTGTCCACCGTATCGCCATCCACCAGAGTAAGGTGTCCCACCCCGGCGGCGGCTAGATAAAGCGCCACCGGCGAACCCAGTCCACCGGCCCCAATCACCAAAATATGAGACTGCTTCAATTTCAGTTGTCCGGCGGCGCCCACTTCCGGAAGCTGGATGTGCCGGGTATAGCGCAGCCATTCGCTGGCACTGAAGCTGGTTGTATCTTCATTCATGGCTCACCCTACTCCGGTTTAATGGCAGCAGCCAGTAGTGCGTGGAACTCCCTGCAGGTCTGTTCAGGATCATCTGCCAGGGTGATGGCGGTAATCATCGCCACACCACTGACTCCGGTCGTGGCGACGCTTGGCATTCGCTCCCGGTTGATGCCGCCGATGGCCACCAGCGGATAATCCAGCATATCCTGCCAGTAGCTGAGTCCGGCTGGGCCCTGGGGTGTCCAGGGCATGTCCTTGGTATTGGTGTGGTAGATCGGGCCGCAGGCGATATAGGAGGGATTGAAGCTGTGGGCCCGGGCCACCTCGTAGTGACAGTGGCTGCTGATGCCGAGCCTCAGCCCAGCGTCACGTATCGCCTCGATATCGGCCTCGTCCAGATCCTCCTGGCCCAGATGCACCCCATAGGCGCCCAGCTCCACGGCCAGTTGCCAGTGATCGTTGATAAACAGGCGGCAGTTGTAGTGGCGACCGATCTCAATGGCCTCGACGATCTCTTGCCTCAGAGCTTTTCCCTCAAGATCCTTGACCCGCAGCTGCACGGTGCTGATGCCGGTGGGCAGCAGGTGCGCCAGCCAAGCCGCCCGGTCGACGATGGGATACAGTCCCAGTGGGGTGTCGGCACAGGGCGGGAAGGCTGCCGTGTCAGGATCGACGTTTGCGGAGCGGGTCAGCAGGGGCAGGTCATGCTGCCGATTGGGGAAATGGCTGATGGCCACCGGGCCACCGCCGCCGGCAATGCCATAGCCCTGCCTGAGCCCCTGATTGATGGCCATCTTGCCGATCACCACGGCATCCGCCAGGGCGTAACCGAGGGCCAGGGCCGCGGCGATGGCCGAGGACAGGGCGCAACCGGTACCGCGATTGTTGGTGCTTTCCTGCCGCGGGCTGGTAAGCCAGAACGATTGCTCCCGGGAACAGAAAAAATCCTGGCTGAGGGAGCCGTCGCCGTGACCGCCCTTCAGCAGCACGGCCTTTGCGCCGGTAGCCAGCAGAGCGCGGGCAGCGGTTTCCACATCGTCGCTGCTGTGAATAGGCAGTCCACTGAGTTGTTCCGCCTCCTGCCGGTTGGGGGTGAGCAAGGTACAGAGTGGCAGCAGTTCGGACTTGAGGGCGACCGTCAGGTCGGATTCCGTCAGGGCGTCGCCGCAACTGCCGGCCAGCACCGGGTCGATCACCAGCGGCGCGCTGCGGCCCTGAATAAAGGTGCGGATGGTGTTTAATTGTTCGGGGGCGGCAATCAGACCGGACTTAATGGCGGCGATCGGCAAGGTTTCCACGGCGCGCAGTTGTTCGGCCAGCACTTCGCTGTCCACAGGCTGGATGGCCAGTACCTCGCGGTTGTTTTGGGCCGTATTGGCGGTGATCGTCGTCGCACCGTGTACGCCCATGGCGGCCAGGGTGCGGATATCCATCTGCACCCCGGCCATGCCGGCGCAATCGCTGCCGGCGATGGTGAGGACTACAGGCTTGGTCGGATGTGTCGCTGACATGTTCAAGGCTTCCAGAACGGTGTGCCCAGTACCGGGGTGCTGGGCTGGGCCATATCCCGTGCCGGCATGACACCGGCCTCGTAGGCCAGACGACCGGCGCTGACAGCGTGCTTGAAAGCGCTGGCCATGGCCACCGGATCACTGGCCTGGGCCACGGCGGTATTGAGCAGTACGCCGTCGTAACCCATCTCCAGCGCCTGGGCGGCGTGGGACGGTGCGCCAATGCCGGCGTCGACAATCAGGGTGATATCCGGCAGACGCTGCCGCAGCGTGTTCAGTGCGTAGGGGTTGATCAGCCCCTTTCCGGTACCAATCGGAGCTCCCCAGGGCATCAGAATGCGGCAGCCGGCATCCACCAGCTTCTCGCACAGCACCAAATCGTCGGTGCAGTAGGGTAATACCTCGAAGCCCTGTGAAATCAGCTCCCGGGTCGCCTCCAGCAACCCGAACGGGTCCGGCTGCAGGTTGTATTCGTCGCCGATGACTTCCAGTTTGATCCAGCGGGTATCGAACAATTCCCGGGCCATCTGCGCGGTGGTGATGGCCTCCTTCACCGAATGACAGCCGGCGGTGTTGGGCAGCAAGTGCAGATCCAGTTCTCGCAACAGCGCCCAGAAATCGTTGCCGCCACCGGCGCCGGGATTCTGGCGGCGCAGGGACAGGGTGACCACCCCGGCGCCGGAGGCGCGGATGGCATCCTGCATGATGCTTGGCGAGGGATACAGCGCGGAGCCGATCAGCAGTCGGCTCTCCAGGGATTGATCGGCCAGTTGCCACATGCTTCAGCCTCCCTGCATCGGTACGAGCAGTTCGATCTGGTCTCCGTCCCGGAGCTGCGTGGCGGCGTAATTTGCCCGGGGGACGAACACTTCATTGATGGCGATGGCAAAGCCTTCGCCGGGTGGCTGCCACCGGGCCAGGGCCTCGGCCAGGCAGGTCGGGTCTTCCAGTTGTTTCTGTTCGCTGTTCAGCCAGACGGTAATCAAGGTTGCACCTTTGTGTTGTCCAGGGTTTCAGGCGGGAACCGCCAGGGGTTGAATCAGTTCGGCATAGGGAGAGCGGTAGCTTTCCCCGCTTTCCAGCCAGTTCACCACTTCCCGGGCCACTACCGGCGCCAGCAAAAAGCCGTGTCGGAACAGGCCGTTGGCGCGGATCAGTCCGTCCTGCCAGCGGATGGCCGGTAAATTGTCCGACAGTGCCGGGCGGCAGTTGACCCGAGTGGAAACGATCTCCGCCTCGCCGAAGCCGGGGTGCAGGCTGTAGGCGGCGGAAAGCAGTTCCAGGCTGGAGCGCACGGTAATGGGTTCCATGCTATCGCTTTCAATCTGGGTGGCGCCGATGATGTAGATATCATTGGGTCGCGGCACCACGTAGATGCGGTAGCGGGGGTGCATCAATCGCACCAGGTGTTTGAGCTTCACCTCCGGCGCCCGCAGCCACAGCAGCTCGCCGCGCACGCCACGCAACTGTGGCCAGTCGGCTTTGGCACCGAGACCGCGGCAGTCGATCACCCAGTCAAAGCGGTAGCTCTCACCCCCGGCGCGCAGACTGTGGGGGGCGAGTTGCTCCACGGGGGTTTCCGGGAACCAGCTGACATTGGGATTGGTCAACAGGGCGTCCGCCAGACAGGCCATGGCCTGTTCGTTGTCCACCCAGGATTCCTCCGGCAGGTAAGTGGCCTCACTGAAGCGGCCCGCCAGTTCGGGTTCCAGCTCCGACAGTTGCCCGGCATTCAATTGCTGAAACTGCTCGGCTGTCGGATGCAGTTTGTTCTGCACTTGTTGGTTGAAGTGGCGGTGGTCGGCGCGATCGCCGGGATGGGCCACAATCAGGCTGCCCAGTTGGCGCAGGCAGAGGTCGCAGTCCGGTTCATGGGATCGATGGCAGGGGCTGTGGCAATGGCTGTGACAGCGGCCGCTGCCGGCGACTGACAACGCATCGGCCATGGCCGACCACAGGGGCAGGGAAGCCATGCCCATGGCGTGGATGGCGAGCTCCGCCGAGGCCACTTCCGAGTAGGGGGTGAGCATGCCGGCGGCGGTGTAGGCCGCAGCATCGCCGCTGTGAATGGGGTCGCGGTCGAAGATGCTGAGCCGGTGGCCGCTCTGGCTTAACTGCCAGGCGAGTACCCGCCCCATAATGCCGGCGCCGACAATGGCTATTTGCACGGGTTAATCCCCCTGGGGGGCAGGAAAAAGGCGGTTGTGTTGTGCACTGTCCTCAGTCCTCCCGCACCTGGATGTAAATGTCGCCGCCTTTCGCGAGAAATTCCTCGGACTTCTCCCGCATACCCTGTTCAGCCGCTGCGTAGTCGCGCACGTCCTGACTGATCTTCATGGAGCAGAACTTGGGTCCGCACATGGAGCAGAAGTGAGCCACCTTGGCGGAGTCCTTGGGCAGGGTTTCGTCGTGAAACGCCAGTGCCCGCTCCGGATCGAGGCTGAGGTTGAACTGGTCCTCCCAGCGGAATTCGAAACGCGCCTTGGAGATCATGTCGTCCCGGTAGCGGGCGCCGGGATGCCCCTTGGCCACGTCGGCGGCGTGGGCGGCAATCTTGTAGGTGATGATGCCTTCCTTGACGTCCTCCCGGTTGGGCAGCCCCAGGTGTTCCTTGGGGGTCACGTAGCAAAGCATGGCGCAGCCGAACCAGCCGATCATGGCGGCGCCGATGCCGCTGGAAAAGTGGTCGTAGCCGGGGGAGATATCCACGGTCAGTGGTCCCAGGGTGTAGAACGGCGCCTCGTGGCAGTGTTCCAACTGCATGTCCATATTGTCCTTGATCATGTGCATGGGCACGTGACCGGGGCCCTCGATCATCACCTGCACATCGTGTTTCCAGGCGATCTTGGTCAGCTCGCCGAGGGTCTTCAGTTCGCCGAACTGGGCCTCGTCGTTGGCGTCCGCCAGGCAGCCGGGGCGCAGCCCGTCACCCAGGGAGAAGCTGACGTCGTAGGCCTTCATGATCTCGCAGATGTCCTCGAAATGAGTGTAGAGGAAACTCTCCCGATGATGGGCGATACACCACTTGGCCATGATGGAGCCGCCGCGGGAGACGATGCCGGTAACCCGCTCGGCGGTTAGTGGCACGTAACGCAGCAGCACCCCGGCGTGGATGGTGAAGTAGTCCACACCCTGTTCCGCCTGCTCGATCAGGGTGTCGCGAAACACCTCCCAGGTGAGGTCCTCGGCGACGCCGTTGACCTTTTCCAGGGCCTGGTAGATGGGCACGGTGCCGATGGGCACTGGCGAGTTGCGCAGGATGTAATCGCGGGTGGCGTGGATGTGCTTGCCGGTGGACAGGTCCATCACCGTGTCGCCACCCCAGCGGGTGGACCACACCAGCTTCTCCACTTCCTCTTCGATATTCGAGGTGAGGGCGGAGTTGCCGATATTGGCGTTGATCTTCACCAGGAAGTTGCGGCCGATAATCATCGGCTCCAACTCCGGGTGGTTGATATTGGCGGGAATGATGGCCCGGCCCTCGGCCACTTCTTTTCTGACGAATTCCGGGGTAATGGGCTGCAGGTTGGCGCCCATGGCGTTGCCGGCGAGGCGTTTGTTGCGTTCCTCGGTGGTGAATTCGTTGTTCAGCGCTTCCCGGGCCTGGTTCTCGCGCAGGGCGATATATTCCATCTCCGGCGTGATGATTCCCTGCCGCGCGTAGTGTATCTGGGTGACGTTGCCTCCGGCTTTGGCGCGGCGGGGCTGACGCTGCAGCGCTTCGTTATAGAATTTGAAGGCTTTGTCCTGTTCCTCGTGGCCGTTGTCGATGGGCGTGATCTCGCGGCCTTTATAGAACTCGGTATCGCCGCGGGCCTCGATCCAGGTGCCGCGCAGGTCCGGCAGACCCTTGTGGACGTCGATATCCACGTCCGGATCAGTGTAGGGGCCGGAGGTGTCGTAGACCGTCACTGCGGTACCATCGGTGAGGCCAATTTCCCGCACCGGCACCCGCACGTCGGGGTGTCCCTCCGGACTCAGGTAAATCTTACGACTGGCGGGCAGCGGTTCACGGGTAATGAAGTTCCTGGTGGCAGGTTGCACAGGTGTTTTTGAATTCATGGTTGCTCCTCACAGGAATGAATGAATTGTGAGGCATAGAGAGATTGGCATTGCTGTAATTGAGAGCCCATCCCTACGCCGATACTAACCGGATCAGGTTCAATGGGTTCGCTGTCTCCCTTCCGGGAAAAACAGCATCTCAGCCTTGCGGCACCCCAAGAGCATGTAATGGATCATTATACGCAATCCATTGGCGCCTTACTATCGGTCCACTTTGAATCCGGCTCTGGGGTAGCGATGCAAATTTCAATCCCCGCCCCATCTTCCACCGGCAGGGAGCGGCATTTGCGACCGTTACTTGTAGCTTCGATTTCTGGCATTGGGGGTACTGGTTGGCATCAAGGCGGCACAAAAAGCGGGTATTAGCTGGATAAAACTGAACAGTGTGATAGTTCGGGACCTGAATGACGATGAAGTCTCGCCGCTGCTGGATTTTGCCCTGGAAAAAGGATTTCGATGTCCTTTAGACTGAAGAGATGCCGCTGGGCCATCAGGGTGCTACCGTATCGCTAGCAGTAAGAGCCGTATCGACTTTGTTTAGCCCCACAGCCACAATTTTTGCGACAGTTGCAATCGGGTACGGGTTACCTGCGAAGGCCGGTTATTATTGTGTCTCGGTAATGAACACTCGGTGGATCTGCGTGCGGTGATATGCCGTTATACCCAAGACATGCCCGCTTTGCAGAATGCTATTGTCAATGCAATGGCATTGAAGCCGGAACGACACTATTTTTACCACGATGACAAACCGCAAGTATTGCGCTTTATGAATGCCACGGGCGGTTAACAGGATATCAGGATGATCGAAATACAAGAGCCTCAATCAAGTCATTCGCCGGCATGGCTCAATCTGGGCTTCCGGCCTTTCTTTATGGGTGCGGCCCTGTTTGCGGTGCTGTCCATGTCGATCTGGGCGGCGATTTTTCCACTGCAAATACTGTCGCCTTTGAATGAGTTGGCCCCGACCGTCTGGCATGCTCACGAAATGATCTATGGCTACGCGGTGGCTGTGATTGCCGGGTTCCTGCTGGCTGCGGTGAAAAACTGGACAGGTCTGCAGACACTCAGGGGTACATTGTTGTTTCTGTTGTTCTTCTTGTGGCTGACCGCTCGGTTGTTGCCCCTTGCCGGATTGTTTTCAGAAGCAGGGCTGTCTTTGCAGTGGACCGCTTTCGCCGATCTGTTATTCATGGCCATGCTGATCCCGGCGGTGGCCGTACCGATCATTCGCGCCAAATCCCAGCGCAATCTGGTGGTGATTGCCATACTGGCACTGCTGCTTATTGGCAACGGTCTCTTCTATCTCGGGGTTTTCGGGATACTGGCCGATGGTATCCGGCTGGGGCTGTACCTGGGTTTTTACATCATCATCGCCCTGGTATTGATGATGGGGCGGAGGGTAATCCCCTTTTTCACCGAGCGCGGTGTCGGCTATTCGGTCACCCTGACCAATTATGCCTGGCTGGACAAGGCAGTGCCGTTCTTGATGATCGCCTTTATTGCTGCTGAGCTAGTCGCGCCGGGAAACCTGATGACAACGATGGTGGCAGCAGTTCTGATGGGGCTACTGGGGCTTCGCCTAGTTGGCTGGCACACCAAAGGTATCTGGCGTAAGCCATTGCTGTGGGTGCTGCATATTGCCTACGGCCTGGTGGCGGTGGGCTTTGCCCTGAACGTGGCGGCAGCCCTGACTGGCATTTCCCCGTTCCTGGCGGTTCACGCCTTTGCCTTGGGCGGTATCGGGCTGATGACCCTTGGCATGATGGCCAGGGTGTCCCTGGGGCACACCGGACGCGATATCTTTGCACCGCCCTCGGCAGTAATCTGGATGTTCCTGCTGCTTATTGGTGCTGCAGTGCTGCGGGTCTTTGTCCCGCTATTGGTGCCTGCCTATTACACTCTTTGGGTTGGTCTATCCCAGTTGAGCTGGATATTGGCATTTGCGCTGTTCACTCTGTTCTATATTCCGATGCTGGTGACGCCCCGGGCAGATGGTCAGCCGGGGTAGTGTAAGAAGTGTAAGTGGGGTCAGATCAGACTTTCAATATCCATGGTCCAGCTATCGGTCGAATGGTCTTGGTGTTGAGGCAGACTTGTGTGCACCACCTGAAGTTGGGTAGAAATAAGCAGGAGCGGATGGTGGTATATCGTGCGTTATTCAAGGCCCATGTGGATGGAAAACTGATAGAAGACATCCGCAGGGCAGTGAACAAGGGTCTGGCGCTAGGGAATGAAAGCTTTAAGGATGAGGTGGAAGCGTTGTACGGCAGGCGAGTTAGGCAGGCACGGATGGGCAGGCCGGTGAAAGGTCTGATCTGCCCTCACCTATCCCTTATCCTTGTTAAATTTCTCACCCAACAACAGAGCAGCCAACAAGAATAATCATCAATACAATGTGCGGAAACGCTACAGTTGGCCGTATGGCTTGTCTAGCATATTCTAGGATTTTTGATAGACCACTGGTTTCGACTAATTGATATTCTTTGTTGAATTGAAACTCACTTCCTTCAGTTTTTTCTCTAATGTTCTTTTCAATTTTTAATAATCTGGGCTCTATTCGTGATTGAAAGGTTTTCCAGATTGCATCTTGTAACCATAAAACCAATAAGATTAAGAATATTGATATCATACTGACACTAAATATTTCTGATAAGAATAACATCAGGATGCTGATTAGTTTTATATACAATGAGTGCTTTTCGTAGCTTTCAAATTGATTTTGAAGCAAACACCACTCTGCTTCGTATTTCTTTTTTTCCATACTATTTGCTCGGAGCTAGAATGATTTTAACGGCTCAAACACCGGCGCAGCTTTTCTGCGTCGTTGTGCTTTGACTTGTTATGAGTGCTTGCTCACCGAAGCCATCGAATCATATGCCAATATTCCGAAAGGTTAAATTAAACCTAGAACCAGATACCTTCTTTCTTTTTGGGACTGAGTGTTCCCAGAATTGTTGAAGCTCTCCAGACATAACGAGGAGAGTACCGTGTTTGAGTGGAATGATCAGCTTTTGATCTTTCTCATCCTTTCGTCGGACGACAAAATCACGTGTTTCGCCAAAGTTCGCTGAGGCGATTGTAGGGTTTCTGCCAAGTTCTTTTTCATCATCGGAATGCCAGTTTAGATAATCCTCACCGTCACGGTACCAGTTTAGTAATACGCTATTGAACTGAGCTCCGAAACAACGCTCTATCTCGCGTTTAAGGTATAGCAGTCCATCATTCCAATCGTTTGGTCTTGATGTTATACTTGAATAGGTGTAGTCACGGCCTTTGTCCCCATACCATGAGGTTAGTCGAGGGAGAGGTAGTTTTTTCCCATACAGATTTATGCTGTCTTGTTTCCAATGGATATTGCGGAAATCAATACTCTCAATGTCTGATATATCTTTCCAATTAGCGTTCTGCCAATCGAAATTTGAGTTCTCTTGGAAGTATTCCAAACACCTGTCGCTTATTTTCTTGGAGAAAAACCTCTCGGAATAAAATAGGTGTCCGTTTGGAATGACAATATGGTATCCGCGAAGCTCTTCAGACCAGTTGGATTTATAACCATTCTGTTCAGGTAAACGAAAAGGCAGAGACAGTTCATCTGAATTATCAAAAAGATCCATGAATAACCTCAATTTCTAAAGCCCATGCAATCGCAGGCTTTCCATTGCCACATTCAAATTTCCAGATTTGTGTTTGTTGAACGGTGAACCAATCACGATACTGCGGATCGCAGACAGCCGTCTCTAAATCTCGAAATCGTGAGGATCCACCTTTAAAGCTCCTATCGTGGCTAACTGCAAGAATGCAGTGCCTACCTTTTCGCTGAAAGATTTTTTCTAGCAGTTTAAAGTGATCGTATCCGTCAATATCAAGCACATTTGAGAAGATATGATTTGTAAGAATCCCTGTCTCGCCAAGGAGCTCTTCAGCATCAATCGCATCCATTGTCTTATTGATCGTCTCAACCTGAAACTGGTTAGCCGAGTAGCAGCTACTAATGGGTTCGAAAGTAAGCGAACATCATTTATAATGTAGGCTCCGTTCGCCAAGCTTATCGGATATTTACACACATGCGCCACGATGACGGTCGTAAACTTGATCACAAAACATTAGAAGCCA
>Ga0208299_1000741_pt1 | contig 28090 bp, 26 predicted proteins | sample 15_taG_FD_184089 | JGI IMG/M metagenome (GOLD analysis project Ga0208299, IMG submission 184089) | Marine viral communities from the Subarctic Pacific Ocean - 15_ETSP_OMZ_AT15312 metaG (SPAdes) (version 2) | ecosystem: Environmental > Aquatic > Marine > Oceanic | place: Pacific Ocean | collected...
AGAATAGAAACTAGAAAATCATATAGGTTTTGGACAGCACTTACTAAGAAAATAACTGAAATTATTGAAGAATCAGAAAACCCTGAGATTAAAATAGCATTTCTTTGGCACATATTAACAGATATGCGCCGTATGTATGGATACGACAGAACAAGTAAATGGTATCATGAGTCATTGCAATACATAGCAGATAAGTTAAACACAGATATAAACCTATTAGATGATTATTATGATGACTATTATGAATTTATTAGAGATGTGACATATGAAAATTCTAAAACTACACACACTGAAATATTTCAAAATAATACTGATAAATTTTATGCAGGAGAGATTACATGAGTAAAACAGCAATAGTAGATGGAAAAGAAGTAAAAGTAGGTGATTGGGTAGGATTTAAGGCAGATATCGAGCAACAAGGAAAGATAATTAAAATACACGGCTCAGGTAAATCAGCCGTCCTAGAATTAGAAGACTTAGGTGGATTTGAAGGCGGTTACATAGGCGGAGAAACATGGCATGAAGAAGATGCTAAAAGATGCTGGATAAATTAATGAGTCATCCTAGTAAACAAAAAGGCAACAGATTTGAACGGCTTGTGGTTAAGCTAACGCAGGAAGCTGGTATTCCTGCAAAAAGGGCCTGGGGCAGTAATGGCGCTGCCCTAGGTCATCATGAAGAAGTTGATGTATTAATTGACAATAAGATCAAAGTCCAATGTAAATGCCGAAAGAAAATAGCCGAATGGATGATGCCCAATGAAAATGTAGACATCCAGCTTATTAAAGAAGACAGAGGCATGCCATTGGTGGTAATGCCTTATGAAGATTACTTAACACTTTTACTAAAGGTACAAAATAAAAAATGAATTTATTAAAAAACTTTAATAACGATTTCAATACTAAACTAATTGATTTGGATTCTCTTCTGGGAAAACTAACAAAAACCAAGTCATTTACACTACAAGATTTAAATTCGTTAGAATCAAACCTAATTAATCTTATTGCTGGACTCGAGAATGTTTTAACTAAGATTATGCAAATATCCCAAAATCTACAAAAAGAAAATAACTTATTTAAAAATTAAAGGTTGGCGAGTGCAGATAGTGCCTGTGCTCGCTGATTTTTTGATATAGCACTTGACCCTTTTTTTGGTTTCTTTTTTGAATTGCTTATTTTCTTTTGCATATCATGTGTTTTTATTCCCATAGTAGTCGTGCCTGGATATAATCCAAACTCTGCTCTTAATGCAGAAAATATACTTCGTGGTTTATCTGTAAAAAGAGATTTAAAATAAGGAAAAAAGCTTCTTCTTAGAATTCTCTCTATTTCAATACTCCCCATTCCCGATAGTTCTTTTACAAATTCATTATTACTTATTCTATCATATTTTCTCATACCCATTACCCAAGCTGCTGTACTACCTTCATCGGCAAGCATTTTCCAGTATCCCGCAGCAACTCCTAGATTATGTATCTCTACAATATCATTTAATGGGACAATGCCAGATGCTCCGACTAGCCCTTTGCCATAATATGCTTCATTACTTTCTTCGTCATCACCAGTTAAAAACTGCTTTAATTGCATTACTCTATCTACAGTATCATTATTTATATAACTTGTAAAATCTATATTCGATGCAACAGAAACCGCTTCAGTTAGGCCATATAGAGCAAACAATTTAGTTATCCTACTAGCTTCCTCACCGCTATAGTCACCCGCTTTAAAGGCTCGTGAATAATCTTTTAACATTTGATACTGAAGATCTGCGAAAGAGAATGCGTAATGTTGGAACTGACCTGCCACTGATCCCGCCTTACTCCCTAATATAGTTGATTTACCAAATTTAGAGTATTCAAAATGAAGTAAGTTAGTCATGCGACTAGCATATGTTCCTGCTGACTGCTGCATTTTTAACAAAGCTTCAGGATTTCCTTCAATATTGGAAAATTCTGTTGTATTCTGTAATTGAGTATACCTTTGGTGGTAAGCCACCTTAAAAGTGCTTCTACGATTTGAGTTTTCAGCCATCTGAGTAAGAATCGCTGATTTCTCTGCGAGCTTGCTTGTTCCTTTGGCTAATTTCTCCATGATAGTATTTTTATCTCTAAAAGTAAGAATACCTTTTTCCATGTCAATGCCATATCCTAAAAGATCAGTATTGGAAACAGCACCCTCAGTTACAGCTGCAATATCAATAAACATTAGTCCTTTTTCTTCTAACTGTTTATTTAGGCCTTCTTTGTATATAGCATTATCATTATACTCTTTATTAGATGCCTTCTCGGCCCCCAACGACCAGTAAATCTTATTTAAAAGCCTTTGGGTGCTATTTCTTAATGCACCCCTTGTTGACCATCCTAGTTTAGACACAAACTGTAGTGATGTTAATATTCTAGTTAAGTTTTCCCCTGTATCGGCATCCTCAATTTTTCTACTAGATGAAGCTCTTTCATACATTGATCCCAATATATGAGCGTATGTTTTTGCAGTACTGGCCTCGGGGGAATTTGGGTTTTTTAGCATTACCCCAGTTAATTTTTTTAATCCAGCAGTAAATGCATGATTTATATGGGAACTATGATTAAATGACGATACTTGTTCTATGTATTTATTAGCATAAAGCATAGGATTTCTTGAAAAATACTCCATGTCTTCATTTGACCTGGATTGTAGTCTTTTAGAAAGACTTGTATTGATCTCTTTTACCTCATTAACATACTTATTAAGAGCTGTATCAATATCCTTAGGAGACTTTGCCCTTGAAATCATTTCTGGAAGTTCTATTGATTGCCCCATAATATCTAATACATAATGAGGAATGTAACCACCCTCAGTGTTTTCAAGATTTTTTACAACTTCTTTATACTCAGATATTAGTTTATCTGCTGTTTTACTTGTATGTCCGTACTTTAATTCTATTGTTTTATTCAGATTGGCTATAGACCGTATTAAATGTACTTTTGATATGTCTTGTACCTTTCTCCACTCAACAGCAGCCTTATTAATACGATTAATATAATTTTTTTTGTTAGACTCATTTCTGTATTTATATTTTAAGCCCGAATCATTAGATGCCTCTACTCTATCTAAAAAATCTTGAAAAACAGCACCCTCATTTTTTAAAAAAGATTTCAAGCCGATTAGCTCCTTAGCTGCGCCTATCTTATCTCCGTTTTTCATTGAGATAACGTATTTTTTCTCCCTCTCATTGAGCTTATTGAATTTATCATTAACTATCTTTTTTCTAGCTCTACTATCTGCGCTGATAGCAAATGTTTTAATATCTGCATCTCCCGTCGTGGCCATTCCATCAAATTCAAGGATTGCCTGCTTTAATCCCCCCATCATATTATTATAACTAGCCATCATTTTATTAGTAGTATTAGCCCTAAACTCATTGCCTTCTACTAGTCTATTCCAAAATTCTCTAGTAACAGGGTTGCTTCTAGATACCGCGAAACCAGGGACAAATGCCCTAAGAAACTTATTAGACAAGATTCCAGGACTTTTTAGATCTTTTGATAATCCTTCTATACCTATTTGGAATTTTTTCATATCAATATCCGTAATGTTATTCCCAGCCATAAGGACTTTACCAGTAGACGCCTCAAAAAGAGCTGTAAATGCAGTTTTATCATCTGTAAGTCCGTATTTCTCAATAGACTTAGAATTTATCCACATGTTTTTTGCTCTGTCTGTCTCGGTCCAGAGACTTGACCCTTCTAAGCAAGCCATTTATTTATTTCCTTCATATTTAATTACAGAGAGGTTTCCCGTCTTTCCCAATAGGTGCCGATGCTCCGTGTTCGTTCTCAAATCCAATTTCATCATTTAATAAATCAAGAATTTTAGTCCCTCTCTTTTGTGGTCTAATTCCAGTAATTCTTCTTTGTTTAATAGATTTTCTATCCATTAAAACCTCTCCAATAAGTTGCCCTTCTCCTCCAGATGTACTGAATTGTTTAGTTGAAAGTCCATCAAACACAAGACTGCCTCTGGCGACCTTAAACAATGCTTTATATTCGTTTTCACCAACTTCATTAATAATATTCTCTTTTATGCGTATTGCAGTCCCAGCATCTATGACTTGACCGTCAATTAGCATTTGCTGCATTAACTCAGCGAATTCAGAATTGATACCAGAGCCTATTTCCATATATTCCGATATCTTTTTAAACTCCTCTCTTGATACAAACGGACTATTCATAACCTTCTTATTTAAGCTATTAATTAACGCACCCTCAAAATTGGCATCTGCAATTCTCGACATACCTGATTCAAATCCGTTGCCAGCAACAAGTGCATCATAAAAGCCTCTATGGACTTGAGCAAATTTTTGAATAAATTCCTTTTTGTGAGGCAAGGCACTATAATCATTAAGGAAGTTAAATACGGCCTTAATAACTGATTTGGATGGAGCTTTAACGGCTGGCATAAAGCCACCTGTTTTTGGAGAGAAATAAAATTGATTTGGGTTCCCACTATGATCAGGTGTCAACATAGACATTAAGAAATCAATTCCGTATGATTCCTTCCCATCTGGCAAATTACCAAGAGCTGGTAAAAGATCGGCTTGCTTAAGAGAAGCTGGGACCTCTTCATATAATTTGTTTACTACATCTTGCAGACCCTTTTCTATCTCATGCCTAACTAAATTCTCATACTTATCCCACTCTTTAACATTACTGTTGTCCATTGTATCAACCATTAACTTGCGAATCCTGCCTTTTGTCTTCCTCGCGTACTGACCAAACCAGTCCATGTCACCTGTAGCTATCCCAGAATAGTACCCTAGTGTACTGTGCGCAAATGCAATTCCATCTATTAAATCGTGTTCCTTTATAGCCTTTAAAATAACAGGGTTCCTAACAGCGACCTCCCCCTTTTTAAGTTCATGTTTATCTCCAGCATTCCTTAACATTCGTCTTTCCTGCCCAGTCTCAGCATCCTTGATTGCAATCTGCCTGTCGCCAAATACCTCAACCAAGTTATTCCCATCTGATTTATACTTCTGAATACTCTGGCCAGGAAGACCTTCTTCTGCAGATACGGTCATTTTATTTAAAAGAAGAGATAGGGCTTTTCTCTTGATTTGAATATTCTCACGATTTACTTGAATAAATGCATCGTCTCGGTTTTCATCAGACTTCATCTGCTCCTTTCTAATTAAGAACTCTGCTGTGCCAATTTGTTCTTCTATAGTATTGGCCTGCACAAGAGCATCCTCGGTCTTCTTCGTCTTATAGAAAGCTTCCCACATTTGCTCAAGAATAATAGTTTCCTCAGGTCTGCTTTCTGTATCTCCTCCACGCAAAGCTTCCGCTAAGGCCTCACCGCGCCTTTCTCCAATAAGCCTATCTAAGGCTGCATTAAAATGGTCTCCACTTGGACTGTAGGTTTCGCGTACCTGCATCCTATCCCTGGATGCAATCCCCTTTAACGATCTTAAGAATGGATCAGGGCTATCATTAATCGCTTTTGATAATGGTCCCAGTATATCATTCATGCTCTTTTTAGTATTACTGTTTTCATAAAATATTTGATTTGCGACTTCTTCATTGAATTTATATTTTATATAATTGTAATAATTATGATTGATTCTATCTGGTCTATACTCATCCCTAAAGATCTTAAGAGCAGTGACCATGTCTTTATACCTAGGAGTTTTTGCCTCCCCAGCCTCCCACACATTGCCCTCATAACTTAAAAGTCTGCCGAAATCCCCCATAAGTTTTTCAACTATTAGCATATGACCATCTTCTGTTATGCGACTACTAGATCCATCTTTGCTTTTAATATAAAAGAACGGCTTATCTGCTATTGTACTTCTATCGCTTCTGTTGTTGCCAAAAAAAGTGTTTCTCTGCCATTGGTTAAAGTTTTTTACATAAAATGGGAGTGTTTCATAAATATCTACAGCGCCCTGAGTATCAGAAACAAGTCTCTGCATTGCCATATCGTCAAGTTCTTGAAAGACTATTTCTCTTCCATCTCCAATATTTATAGACTTTATCTGCTCAAAAACATTTCTAGCATAAGTTAATTTTCTATGAGTCTTGACGACCTGCCCGAATTTTTTTCTATAATTATTAATTTCCCCAGAATAGTTCTCCATACTTCTTCTGTCGTATGGATTTAGCTCCAAACCAGCGGGCCTATCTACTGGCAAGGCTTCTTTTACCTGGCCATTAACCTTATATGATTCACGCATAGCGGAAAAAGGAGTATCCATATAAAAATACATTTTATCCGTATCAAAGTCTCTTTGGGCACGCATAGTTAAGTCATACGGATTCACCTCCATAATCCCCCCGTCCCGCTTAGATAGAGTTCCCTTCACCTTTAGTAAAATAGCATCATGTGGGCCCGTTCTAGGGGCAGGAAGACCCATTATGCCAAGCTTTAATACCTTTTTCCCAGTATCACCAGCCTGGAAATTATTTAGAAAATTAAGCACATCTCTATAAGTAGAAATTCCACCTTCCTTCATAGACATTTCAGCTCTCAATTTTTTAACTGCCCACTCTAGTGCTTCATAATCTGGGATCTTTGATCCTTTTCCTAAAAATTCAAGACCATCCGTTGGTTTCTTAGGGTCATACACCCTGCCAGATTTTAAATCATAAACTACGTCTCTTCCATTTGCTTCTAAAATTATACTTATAGTTGATACAGCCTTATGCTTTGGTCTCTTCCCCTTACCCCTAGATAGACTTGCCTGTCCGTAATCCGCTATATTATGAATCTTCCTATCTAAGTAGACTTCGGATATATTGGCTTCACCAATTTTAATTTGTTTATTATTCTCATAAACGGGGATATTTAAGTCCATTGACATGTTACCACGCAATATAGCAGATCCACCTGCATCTGTATGGCCATCGAATATCCCAGCATCATCAATATACCGTCTTTTTATCATAGACTCGTACAGGTTATTTGCTATACTAAAGGGAACACCATCCCCCTCTATCCAAATAGACTCAAAAGACGCATTGTCCGTCTCGACGGAAATTGTTCCATCCTTATTTCCCTTTGTTCTTATAAACGACCTTGCCTCGGCAGATGCAAGAGCAGTGTTCTCGATATTAAAAAACTGAACATTTATATCGGCAAATTTGTCTATCATATCTGCCCTTGCATATTGATAAATATCTCTTTGAACCTTAGGAGATGTCCAATTACTAAATTGTTTTAAGATTTTCGCATCATGAGGTTCCCCATATATCGTCCCAGAAAGACTTTGATCCGCCTGCATGCGCATAACCGATTTGTTATTATCAATATTGTCAATCTTTAATTCATTTATCATGTCATTAAGATTCATACCACTATCTACTTTAGGAATTGCATCATATGGGATAAATTGATTCTCTAGAGATTCATTTGGGTTTATTCTCTTGGCTTTTTTAGCACCACTAGTAAAGGCTATCATATGAATATCTGGATTTTTTTCAAAAAATGGATCCAATCTAGAATCGTAAAAATAATGAGTTTTATTATAGAGTACATGTATGACGCCATTGTTGTCCTTGTAGGAAGACAAACCCACTGGTTTCTGCCCAGATGATTTTCCTATAAGACTAGAATCTCCATTTTGAAGAAGAATATAATCTAGGTATCTTCGATTAACAGGAGTCCCGCCATTAACATATTCAGCATTAATAGAGTTGCTGTCCTTCAACAACTTGATCATTTCTTCATAAGCGCCCTTACTGATTTCTTTATTTTTATACATCTCTTTTAATTTGAATTCAGAGACTGATCTATTATCAGTTATTAACCCATTTGAATTCATACCTTTTTCACTAACCATCCCGTCATTAATAACGAATGCATTAGTATACTCCTGGTCCGTAAATTCATTAATTAATTCCCTATGGTAAGCATTATCGCTCTCTCCATACAATATCTTAGCAAACTCTTTCCTTTCGTTGCTATTCCTTGAGTAGCCCTGGTTTTGAGCAAGTCTCTTATATTTAAAATGCTTTCTTTGGCCTTTTGAACTTGTGTAGGCATCTTGCAGCCAATCATGGTCTATTCTTTCGCCATATATTGCATTAAATATCGTAAAAAATGCATCATGCACTGATTCTTGGTCAGATCCCCTACGGCTATTAACAAATTCTTTCATGCTCCCATCTGTATTCTTAAGGGTGTTATAATAAGACTCTAGATTATTAAATAGTTCTTTTGCTCCTGGTAAGCTCTTTATTGACTTCCTGGTATATTCTTCATCCCTAACTCGCTCAAACCATTTTTTAAAACTTTTTCCCAATGATTCAAAGCCTCTGTCTGGCAACAATATTGTGATATTTTCATCTATTATAATTGGATAGTGTGCACCACTAATAGTCTGTTCATCTATCGGGATGCCATGAAACATATCCCCAACTCCTGGTTTTGCGACACCACTGCTCAATGTTTTTATATATTTATTGCCACCTTTTGATAAACTGGCCATAAAGTCTTCATTATAGGTCTGCTGGGAAATATTTTTTAATGCCCTGGGGTTAGAGTATAAACTTTTTATGCTCCCTTTTTCCATATACTGAGAATCTAATAACATTAAGGGGGTATTACCAAAAACCTCAGTAAAAACATCAGTTAAGAATCCTTTTGATATCTCGGAATTCTCAAAAATAGCCTTCCCGCTACTTGTGTTCATCGTAACTCTTTTAATGTTAAATCGCCTTTCGAAAAGATTAGACAAGACCATTATGTCGTCTCTTAACTCACGATTGGGCGTATCAACTCCTGTGAGTTTGATTACTCTATCAACAAAATCTTTCCTAGATCCCCCTTTTAACGTCCTTGCGTACAGGGCATATAGAGCATCCGAGTTGGAGTCATATGTTATACCATGCTCAGGGTCAGTAAATTGAAATATATCAGCCCTTTCAATGCCATGTTTTTCAAAAAACATATCTGGAGTCGTATGAGTTTTTTCCCCTGGAACAATACCTTCTATTTCACGTTGCTCCCTGACGCGCTCAAGATTCTGTCTCCTCTCGTCCCAAGATGTCAATACGTCAGATCTATTGGCTACATTTGTGGCGATTTGTTCACGTAAAACACTCAACTCATCCGTTAATCTTATGAATTCTTCTTTTGTTTCAGCTCTCTCTAGCTCTTTTAAATAGTCGTAGTATTTTTTATTAGAACCAGCATGAGGCGTTGAGCCCATAAAATCAAGATAGGCAGAAATCCTTGTGATTTCCTTTCCTCCTGCGTACGCACTGCGAAACATATTGTATGCATCATTAAACACTCCTATCTTTTCATTCTCAAACTCCATCATAGCTCTCACTTCGGACGCATCACTAGATGACATATCAAGGCTAGTGAGAGTCTCCTCGAGAACTGTTTTCCTAGCCTGTGCTCTTTCTATGAACTGCAAGTGCTCAGTCCCGTTCTTCTCGGTATCTGTTACGAGTTTTTCTTTATTTAAGATGCGATCTGCTGTTCTTATTGATGTAAGCTGCTCGCTTGTTAAATGTGTAATATTGAAATCTTTTTTTCTTGCAACAGCCTTATGACTTATCCTACTAAGAACACTCTTGTACGCATCAACATATTCTTGACTTTCGATCTTAGACAGAGATGGCATCATTCTATTTACCTGATCGGCACTTATTGATTCAGGAGCCACTAGTCTAACCCCTCTTCCTGCACTATCCTCAGCAACGCTTATAATGCCATTCTTCATTAATTTTTTTATAACTAACCCAACATGAGGATCAAGATCCATGCCGTAAGTAGCCTGATCAATTCCATGTGATATTGCTTTTTCAACCCATGTGGCCATTCTTGTATCTAACATGTGATGTTCGGGATCAGGCATACCTGCTTTTACAAGCTTTTCTTTTAGTTCAGTGACTTTGCCTGCAGAAATAACCACTTTCCTTCCATCAACAGGAGCCCTCTTAGTTGCGCCAATACTCCACAGGTCAAGTGTAAACTGTTGTAATGCCTGTTGTTGCGCAGTAGAGCCTCCCCAATCATCTGGGAATTCCATTTCAATCTTTAAGGGACTGTCTGTCATTGTCACGTCGTTCCGACTAGAACTATTTGACAACACCTGCTGAACAAGGGATTTAATTTCACCCGCGTCTACCTTTTCAAGGCCTGGTATCTCCTTGCCCCCTATTACATCAACCACGTTTGCAACATTCTTCTGATAATTAACCTCTCTGGCCAAGTTCCAAAGCATAGGGTCGTTCAAGTCTGCGGGGATGCCCATAGACTTTCCATATAACTCTTGCCCCAATGTTTGTTCATACATCTTACTCAGTTCGTCTATTTTATTAATAGACTCATGAGTTAATTCATACTGTAGTCCTTTTTGCTTAGAGTGCTCTATATCCCGCAGTGTGATGATGCCCTCATCCTTAAGATTTTCAGTAAGATCTTGAAATTTTCTTATGGCTATCCTCTGATCATCTGTGATATCTAAATGTTTATAATTTAAATTAAAATCGTATAATACTCCCTCATCAACACTATTTTGCTTATTGGATAGAATATCATGCATCTGTTCAAAAAGCTCATAAGTATTTCTTTGAAACTTAGTTATACTTTTCTGACTCCCGCTAAGTACAGCCTGCCTTATATTAGTGCTAGAGTCAAGTCTTCGAGTGTGAGCTGCTGTAGTAAGCTCCTCTGAAACTAGATTCTTAACGCTATCAAGAGCTTTAGCATGCTCTGCTTTAGTGGAATTCGGATTTAGTGCTAAATTTCTAGATGTCATTACAGCAGTTACTGGGTTTATTAAATCTAACAATTCCCTATTGGTAAGGGCTGTAACCCCCTTAGGAGTTATAGGTCCGTTACTTTTGTCATAAATAACATTATTATCCATTAGTGTTGTTATGATATTCTCAACATCCTGAATCTGATTTCTATTAACCCAATCGGTATATAGATTTCCATCAAACTGCTTTACAAGATCCCCAATATTATGCGAATAGACATTCATCCTGTCTAAGCCTTGTTTAATAGCAGTTAATTCACTAGCGTAGTGATACGGTCTCTCACCAAAGTGAAATCCTGTCCTAGGGACTGTGCCTTCAAATACAGGTTTATGTTTTTTTGTTATTAAGGCACCAAGGGCGAAATGAAATCCTGTTTCAAGTGGAGATAAGTAATCAAAGGCTCCATCTTCCATAGCATGATAGTTCATTATAGCACTACCCATTGCCATTCTAGGGAGTGACCCTATTAAATCTCGACCACCTTCTTTAATTAACTTGCTCCACTTGGGGCCATTGAAATCTTTCGCCATATTAATATTGTGTTGCTTCATAGATGTCTTTAAGGCAGATAGTTGTTCTTTTTTAATGCCGACACCTTTCCTTAGAGATTTCCTTAATACATTTTGACCATTTATATTTAATAAATACGATCTATCGTTTTTCATCTCATTGCGAGCAAATGCTTTTGCCTCGTCTAGGGACATCTTATCAATTTTCTTATTAATAGATTTTACATGCTTTCCAACGCTAGCCTTAAAAGGATTTAGTATACTATTGTTTACACCCCCTGGTATAAATTTTACTGCCCCGAAAGCTGCACCTGTAATAAGGTGGCTCATAACCTTGTCAAAATATGTATCATCTGAGAGATCGAGGTCGCCTTTGCCGTATTGGACTGCATCCATAGATGCACCGACTAATCCGAATTGGACAGCCTCCTGAGCCATTCCACCTAAAACCCGCAGAGCGGGAGTGGCTATTGTACCAGAATAAGCGCCCTGTATGATGCTTTCTAAACTATTAAACGGCTTAGATCCTAGTAACTCAATCATATCATCTGACATTTTTAAAATCTGTTTTTCAGTAAGATTTTTTACTCCAGCTTTTGAAAGCTCAGCTGCCAATCTCTCAGGCATAATACTTTTCATCACATTTCTAGCATTATTTAGATGTTCAACGCTATGTTCTAGCTGATATGCCTTTCCACCGCCCATAATTTTCTGATACCATTTAAGGCCATCCGTACTAAACCCAATAACATCATCGGACACTGCTTTAGCAATATTTTGAGCTTCAGACTTTGATAAGGAGCCTCCTACTTTTTGCGTATATTTTAATGTTTCAGAGTATAATTTACTACCAGCCCCTGCCTGAAGAGCTTTTGTAGTCGGAGATGCTATATCCGCTAGTTTCTTACCTCCAGCAATTGCCTTTGCCTGACTAGTTCCGCGTACGGTGCGAGTGACAGCACTCATTCCCTTCCCCCATACTCCCATAGGAGCCAGAAATCCAGCAAGTCCTCCTAAGGTGCCCCCAACTCTACCAAGTGCTGAGTCATTCAACTCCTCCATGGCAGACTCATAAGAGCCCTCATCAATCGCCTTCCATGCCCAGCCAGGTGCCCCGATTAAAGCCGTGTCTACCCCAGACCAAACAGCATTTGCCGCACCCTCAAGAATGTTTTTAACAACTCCATCATCGTTATAAGCATCATATATAGTTTCGTCTTGCCCGATGAACCCATATCCTTCATCCTCAGATTGGGATTTAAGATTATTATAGTATTCGTCAACCTGGGCGCTTGTTAAATATTGTCCCTTAGCAAGAAACGCGCTTTTAATTCGCTGTTTTTCGTATAAAGCGTCCATAATTATTTATTAAGGATTTCTAACGCTCTTTTGAACTCATCATCGGAGATTTGTTTTGATCCCAACAATAAATCAGAATTAAGAACAGTGCTTAGGTACGTACTATGGACTTTTTCATGTGCCTTTATCTGAGTTCCAACAGTTCCCAGTTCTTTAAGTAAAATTTTATTATTATACACACCCGTCTCTATCCAGGCTTCAGCATCAAGTAGGTCATTAGCTCCGTCTATCTCATCAGCGTGGGCCTTGATATACGCTATCCTACCATCAACTTTTGACCATTTCTTTTTCACCCTAGATAAGCCTTTCTGTTCATCAATCCAGGTATTGATATCTTGCTGATTAACATTAATAAACGCCTGGAGCTTATCTCCTTTCTTCATTATGTCCGATATCACATCTGAGCTGAATCTATAATCAGCAATCAATTCTTCTGAGCTGCCCATAGATTGAGTTGTAATTAGATCTTTTATGTCATCAGCTATCCGATCGTATGTGGGATTGTTTCTAATGTAAATATCAAATTTAGAATCAAAGTTATTATCAACCCCTGTCGCCAATAACTCATATTCAGACATTAACGTAACAAGTGGCATAATATCGGTACCATCCTTAAAGGCAACTTTTGACAAAACTTTCATACCTATGATCTTTTGAGACATGTTAAGACTTGCTTTTAACCGATCCGACGACTCAATGGTTTTTTCCTGCTTTGCTTTATCAAGTGCCCAATCTTCATCATCATATCTATCCTGCTCATTATTGTGCTCCATTCTTCTCATGGAAGTTTCTAGTTTTGCTTGCTCGTAAGCTTCATCTAGCATCTTATTTTGAGTGTCAATTCGCTCTACCTCGTTTGCACTAATGGCTAACGCGTAATTACGGGCTGTCTTTTCATCTTCCTTCTCAAATGGTAAATAATTGTTTATTATGCCCTGGTGTACATTTTGAAGGCGTTGAGCTTCGTTTGAAAGAACCTTAGAGTTATTTTCTAATTTCTGTTTAGTCTCCAGGTTATCATAAATTGCCTGAGCTACGTTTATATCTATTACCCCTCTATCATATTTCTGCTGTAGTTCCTGCGGTAGACTATCTATTTGGATCTGAGTTAGGTCTCCTTCTAAAACTGCCTTTCTAAGGTCTTTTGATTCCCTAGCACCGTACTCTTTCGACAATAGCCCTTGTATAAAAGGGTCATTGTAATTATAGTCAGGCCCCCCAGGCGTCTGGAGCTCGCTAATACTTAATATTCCATCTTTATTTATATCCACGTGATCAAATAATTGGGTACCCTTATTGAATTCAGCAAGACTCTCTTGAATCTTATCGCCCCTACGATTAGAATTAATGATCTCACTATTTATGTCATCTAGGTTTTTAATTGCGATGTTCTTTGCATTCCGTGTTGTATCAGCCCCATCTAAGGTATCTAGACTATCTATAGTTAATCCAGCTTGTATGGCTTGATCTTCCAATGCTATTACCCGAGCTCTCTCCTGCTCTAATCCCCTAAGCCCAGATTCAATATACATATTCTCTCTATTGAATTCCATTGCGTCACGAGCTCGTATATTTTTATTCTTCTCTTGTTGATCTGACCTGATTAGGGAAATAAGTCCACTTAAAGCTTGTAGTGCTTCGCTCATATCATCTTCCTCTCATAATTTCTGATGTCACCTTGTATAGTTCTCTGTAGGTCTTTAACACCGCTAATCTTTCCTGCGGTTCCAGCATATGCATTATATACACTAGTTCCCATCATATCTTCAAAATTATCATGTATATTAGTTAAGGCTTTATTTACACCAGATGATTCAACCATTGATTTACCAGCTTTAGTATTAAATAATTTCTGCGTACTAGCCGCAAACATATTTTCACCTTTATTGGCCCCAGCTTGAATCTGATAGCCAATTTCTGGTCTATAATGTGATGTTTTAGTTAATTTAGTTAGGCTGTCGTACTCTGTTTGTAGATCGCCAATAATGGGGGCATATGTGCTCTGGAGTTTCTTCCATGCCCTATAGGCATCGCCCTTTTCTGCATTCTCAAACTTGGACCAATCATCATACTCACTCGCATGATTACTATACCAATCTTCAAATTCTGGTTCATACTCCCTATTTACGCTAACATAACCCATTACAAGTACCTCCCTGTCAGGATGCCAAAAGCAGTCTGTTCAGAATCAGAGTATTCCTGATCACCTACATCTCTATATAAATCGAGAGGAGATCTTTCAATTACATCACTCCACTCACCTGTTGTATTTGGAAAGATATTTTTCTCATAATTAAAAGCATTTTGATTTAACTTAGTCTGTCCAATGGCTCCAGCTTGATAAGCTATGGTGCCCAATTGAATAGCTTCTGCATTATACTGATCATCCCGCTTCGCTTTCATTGCGAAGTAGTTATCCATCCCCTCTCTAGTATATGGGATATAGGTTCTATCGGTACCCATAGTAGATGTCACTGCTTTATCGCCTACTGATGCACCAATAGCCGCTCCTGTTGGGCCACCAACAACAAAACCTACGCCTCCTCCTATGATACTAGCACCTGCCCGAAAAGGGGCTGCCTTACTCTTAGCGGATGCGATTGCCTCTTTCCCCTGATACATGTCTTCAACTGTTAGGTCGGCATAATCTTGTTTAATATCATAGGCAGCATCCATAACGGAATGCTTTGTATTGGCGCTACTGTATATATTACTGATAGCGCTTCGCGTTAAACTATTGCTCATTATACTCCTCCAGTAGATAATTTGATATTATATACAACGCCTTTATGTTTGATGAATAGAAACATACCCTTACCAGATATAAACCTATACTCGGGGACATTATCCCTTAGTTCTCCAACAGCTGGAGCACCAGACACAACCTTAGGCCTGGAGCCAGTAATATTTCTGATCTTTCTAGTCTCGCTACTCATTTGAGGCTAACATCCCTGTATACAATGTTGATATCATTAATTTCAAATCCCGCTGGCACACTATGTGTTACAGGGGGGTCACCCACATCAGGCGCTTGATAAACCTTTAACTGCATTGATAAGACATCATTGGCATTAACCACAATTCTCTGTGTTGTCCAATTTGCTGCTGTACTGTGCTCTGTTAATGAAACTGCACCTGTCCAAGAACCTTCACCACTTGAGTAATCTAGTATCTTATATGATAGTTTAACTTTATCAGTGCCTGCATTCCTATGAGTTACGTAAATACTGTAAATACGCTTTCTCTTTGAATTAGAATCAAAAGTTATATCTTTGGTTTCAAATAAATAATCATCTTTATCAACTGGTGTATGATCCCATTTTTTGAATACCATAGAGTCCCCACTTTGATATCCATGAAGAAGTGTATCATCCCATCCTAGAATAAAATTACTCTTACTGGCTACATTAAATGTTCCAGCGGGGTAGAATACCCATCCTCCAGTTTTAAAACTAAATACGTATACCTCACCACCATTTGTGTTACTTGCGATCGTATCAACCACAATCAAAGTCTTGTCTTCTGGATTATATCCAACACTTTGTATCATAGTAGCACCCCCACTTCCCTTAGATGCTTCTCTAAATTTTTTCCAGTCATCTTCAGGTATCCTTAATACACCCTTGGATTCAAAGAGATTTAAAACTTTTTCACCATCGTAGTGGAAAACACCTTCCTTATTTGCCCAGGATATCCCCATATCATTCTTACATACCGACGCTGAATGCTCTACTCCTTTATTAATATGAGTTTGTTCTATGTACTCGTAGTCGCTTGCCACATTAATAATATATAAGGTATGTTTTTTAAACTGCAGGATGCGATCATTAAATCCTTCTATGTGTACAATAGACTCACCATCATTAATAGATGCTACTGATTTATTATCTAATAAAAACGTATCAAACTTTCCAGGCTGTGTCTTTATCATAGTATCGCCCATGACTTCGACTGCACCTTTGTCAGGGTTGAATATCTTTACATTTCCAATCCACGCAACCCTACCTAGAACAGTAGCCGTTTTAAATCTTGCAGTCAACCTCGTTGTCTCGCTATCGAAACCTGATGACATCTCAAAAGATTTTATTAAGGGGAACGCTCTTAATCTCCCCGTAGGAGACCATAAAATTTTATTAGTAGTTATATCTGAATGATCTCTCCAGCCAGTGTATCCGTCGACACTAACATCACGGGATACTCCACCATTTGTAATATCAAACTCACCAATTTGCCACCATGTATCTGCTCCATCCTCTCTAGCGTATACATTAATCCCAGTAATTCTACTATCAATTTTATTGGCGCTATCGGTCTTAATTCCACATTGCACATCTACTCCGTATATAGCAGGAGCAGTACCCCCAACTTCTGTAATAAAGTCAATAACAGAGTCACCTCGTGTTCTATAGGTTAATGGAGATTCTTGATTGCCTTCATAAACATAGGAAACAGCAATATTCCATTTTGCTTCCCATCCCGTTGTTGAATCAACTCCTGTACCTAATGTTGAGTCGTGAAGAGCAGTGAGCCTCACAAATACATCCCCATAAGAAATTCCCGTGTACGTCGTTTCCCCAAGATCATCTTCTTGGCCCGTTCCAACATAATATTGGTATGACAAATCTAACCCAGTCGGTTTATCTAAATTTTGATCCGTTAAAAACCAGTTATTAACTGAATATTCTGTTGAACTTTGCCCATTGACTCCATTTTTAAAGAATGTTCTATTTAAATATCCAAAGTGCTTTGTATTCGCAGATGTATCAAAATTTCCATCGCTTATACGTATTGATCCGTCTACGGTATAAATAATTGGCTCTGTTGTGCTTGTTGTAGATACATCAAACCTGTCCAATACCCACGATGATACACCATCGTCATAAAGAGATAATCGTCCACCCGCTCCAATAAAACCTAAAAAGTTAGTATCTCTTTCGGTGAAAGTTGAAATAGTAGACACTGATCCACTTTCATTGGACGAATACGTTGTGTCATCTAAGTCAAAATAATTACCACTAGGATTTTTTTCTCTACCAGAGATGGTATAAATGCCATCTAAGCTGCTCCATCCCGCTAGTACTACTGTATCTCCATCACTAACACTATCAATGAAATCAGTGTCGACATTTACCCTGACTAAAAAACCACCTTGATCATCATGCTCTGTTCCCTCTTCACTGTCGGCATTTGTATCTATTGTAACATCGATTGAATAATCTGAGGCAAATCTAAATAAGCCTCTCCCCTTATCTGATGATAAAGTAGTATTAGCGCTATCTGCAAAAGTTGGAGATGTGCCCATAGAATGCGACTGAAGAGACCCTCCGCACTTCACAAGTCCATGTGATCCAATGCTTATAGATTTAGCTTCTACAAGTTCATTGATCTGTAGGTCTCTCTTAGATGCACCACGGTTTATCCCTCCGTCGAATCTTTCGATTTTCCATTCTTTTTTAGGCATTTTCTAATCTCTATTTCTTCTTGTTCTGTTGCAGTTTCTAGCAAAGATCTGATAATTCTATTCTTATGGAATGTGGGGAGACCCCATACCTCATCCCAGTCAACTACATCATCAAAATCCTGAGCCTCTTCATAATGAACACTCTTGTTCATTACTTGCTCTTGAATATGCCTTCTAATACATCCGTAACAACGTCCATAATCTTCTCAAAGAAGATTTGTTCTTTATCTTCAGAAACAAATGGGATGTCGATCCTGCGATTAATTGCAGTTGCCATTTTATCTGCTACTTCATCGGAAGCCAGGTGTTCTATAGCCTGTTCCTGCATTTTTTCTGCTTGCTCTTCAGCAAGTTTAATTAACATTGATTTAATGTCCATTATTAACTCCTAATTAGACCATGATTTAATTGATTTTGGGCCAAATTCCATTGTAACCCATCCTGTCCTAATCATAGGAAAAAATGAATATCGTGCATATTCTGCATAGTTAAGGAAGGAACCACCCCTGCAATACCATCTCCTATGAATTTTTTCTTCGCCATTATCCACTCTTAATGAATCTATGGGCTTTGCATAAAGCTGATGATTATGGCCTAAAAAGAATACATCTCCTTGGCTATAAACTGCTGCCATCTTATCCAACTCAAGGTCGCCATTCTTACCACCACCTCTTCCGTGCCCAGTTACTAAAAACCAATCCTTGTCATTTACAGTTAACTTTGTATAACCAGGTAATTTGAAATAAGGCACTTGTAGATCATCTGCTAGAAGCATGGAAACATCGAATCCTAATATGTTTACACTTCTAATAAAGTCATGATTGCCACCCCTAACAAAAAGTAGTTTATCTGCAATCTTCTCAATACGCTTTCTAAAAGAGATATGTTGCTCATCTGGCTCCATAGATTGACCTCTCTGAGAGATTTTATATCCAGGGGGAATAAGTTCGATGTTATCTCCATTCAAAAACCACCTAGCATCTGGATCAGAATAAACCTCATCGATAAAATCATCGAAGTGCTTCCAGCTATGTTCAGCAGCACCGTGATGAACATCGGTTGCACCATGAATCTTAACAGGCTTGTCAAATTTGAAAGATAAGACTCCTCCTGGTTCAACGATTCCATCTTTTATAGTCTCTGTTTCTATAAGTGGCGTTTGGTACCACTTCCCACAATTCTTGCACGCGAACCTCTGATACACACCAGACTTCAAAGTACGCTTTCCTTCTTTTGCTACTTTCACTGATGCACAATAAGGACATATCATCTACTCCCTCCATTAGCTTTTAAAAAATGTTCAACAGTCCCCTTACCGTGTTTTGTATTGTAATACTGTTTCCAGTATTTCGCTTGACCAACAAGGTCGTCTACAGCAGGTAATCGCTTGGGAACTCGTCTATAGTGCAGTCTGCATATAGCGGCTTGAACTGCGATATTTGAAAACAGAGACCATTCAGCATCTGCCTCATTAAATCCTAAATTCCATAATTTTTCTTTTATCTGAGGGCGATACATGACATAGTTCTCCCATATATCTAAACAGGTAGCTGGTTCACACTGGAAGAAACCTCTCGCTGGCCCTTTGATCTGTTCAAGGTGCCTGAATCCGCTCTCAGCATTTCCAGTAGCGATTATAAGAGCTACTGCTTCTTCGGAATAGAGATCAAGGCGCTTTAAAGTTTCCTTGACTATTCTTTTTACACTTTTCCTAATCATGATGTAGACTTAATCCCTGGTGATCCAGAGAATGAAGGTATTACTCGTCTTACTGCCTTAATCTTGTTTCGTCTGTCCATATCTGCCCACCTTATAAAAAGAGCATAGAAATATTCTTTCTCTTCAAGGTTATTTTGAGATTCTGCTATCATGGCTTTGAAATAGTACATGAGAGCATTACCCAATGTTTCTGATACATCTATATCAGCTGCTTCATTAGTAGGGATTTCTGGCATCTTACTATACTCCATCATGAGTCCGTTTGTTATGGTCTCAGTAGGAGACTGCCATTGATTATCTTTATTTTCGACTAAAGCAATATCCCTACCGCGAAAATAATATGCGTATTTCTTATTAGACGCCATCTTGGTCCACATCCTCTAACATTTTGATTCTAGGAATAGATCTGTATTTAGTTTTCCCATCATCCCCCTTAAAATAAACTCTGATATCTCTTAGATTTATCATATTGGGAGGAGTTGTATAATACCTTCTATCCTTAGTAATGGTTGATTTGGCCTGTTCTATCTTTTCTGGGTATCTGTTTTCAATTTCTAAAAGAGCACTCTTCAAATAGGATTTAGCTACTCCAAATTGTGTTAGTCCAGACCTTTGCATTATTTCCATAAATTTCATTATACATTCCAGTTTGTGATTGACCCCGAAGTGTCCTTCACCCATGGTGAAGTTGTCCCTATAAGATCAGTTGACCAATTTACTTGGCTTGTTAAAATTGCAGATGACCATTCTGGGGAGTTATAAAGCCATCCGACGCTGTCCCAATTATAGCTCAATAGAGCATATTCAGAACCTGTACCGTCCCACGTAAGATTACTTTCGGGATCATCCCAATAAGACCTTAGCATAGGGTCTTTTGACACCCATGAACTCTCTGAACCTGCGGTATCTGTTCCCCAATCAGCCATCAGCCCTCTCCTTCGATTTCTGTTGTTGGCCAAAGTATCCGTAATATTCTTGCATTAATTGACTCTTTCTTATGGCTAACTGCTCTAATTCTTTCAATTCACTTTCCATGTAAGCCTTTGCTTCAGCTATTGCTGGTTCAAATTTTCCAACACTTACAGCGGCTCTTTCTAATTCCTGTTTCGCTGCAGCAATAACAACCGCAACCTGTTCTGTATCCCCTTCTTCTATAAAATCCACTGCATCACTAGTAAGACCAGATATTCCTCCTGAATTATCAATAAGATCTTGCGCATGCGTAAGAGCATCATCAAATGCTGTAAACCCTGGAGTACCTGTAAGTGCCGAAAATGTTATGTTAGACGCCTGGGTAGACATTTCGTCGTTTAATATTCTTATAGCCACATACAAAACCAATAAGGTTTCCATTGTAATGGATAATCCACCTGATTCTGATGCAGCAAATAAATCAACAGCATCAATCCCAGCATAATCAATAAGCTCTGCTTTTATGCTTGTAGAGCTAGTAGGGAGCACTTTAATTGTAGGTGTATTCGACGATGATGTGTCTACGTACCATACTGGATTATAAATACTTGATTCATGAATACTTCCTGATGTGGAATCATCATATAGATTTGACTCAGCAAATGATATCTTACTGCAGGGATAATTATCCCTCAAGACACTCATAATAGTATGCACCTCATCAAGAGCTATTGCAAGTGATGTTGTACCAGTTTCCTGGTTAAACATACCAGACACTATTGTTGGGTCCGATCTCAGTGACCTTGTTACTGTGTCACGCGCACCTGCTCTCCAATAGGCATGTACCTTATCAGAGTCACCACTAGAATGCGTAAGCCCAGCAATATCAAAAATCTTTTGAGATAGAAATCGAGCCATTATGATGTAGATACATTCAGCACATTTGCGGATTCATCAACACAAGCATCAAGTTTATCTGTAGTGGCCTTAACGGCCTGAATAGCAATCCTTATATCGTCTATGTCTGCTTTCATAAGAGCTATATCGTCCTGCATAGTTGCTATAACGCCACTATCAGCCACTGTGACACTAGACAATTGAGTTACAGTATTGTTGCACTTCAATTCCCCATCGTCGTTCAAAACCTTATTTAGTACTTCACCGCCTGTAAATTTGTATAAATTTGCCATTATTATTTCCTAATTGTTTTAATTTTTAAAAAGGGACCCACCCGAAGATGGGCCCCTAACCTTATATTGAGTTATTACCCCTCAAATTTCAGTTTATGACTTGATTACGCCTGCGCTTTCAAGAGCAGAGATAATTGCATTGATCTTATCTTTCAATAAGTCCATTTTTGTCTCCGCTGCAGCTAGATCAGCAAGTGTTCCTGCTGCTGCTGCATCTGCAATCGCGTCCTGTGCGTCAACCATTCCGTCAAGTTTGGCATCAGCTTTGTTTGATCCGTATAAAGGATTACCCATTGTTCATACCTCCTGTTTAACTGTTGACTGAAGACACTTTCTTCCAGATAGCGTGAGATTCGGGCATGCTGAATTCCATACCAGCTTCGGTAAGAATTTGGTCAACCCGACGGTCAACACCACTGTTTTCAAGTGTCTGTACACCTACATAAATGGAGGTGTCGCGATTAAGGCCATTACCTACGAGAGGTCGATAAGCGACATGCTTTAGATCGACTCCCATCATAGATACATTAGTGCCATCCAAGTGAATGTTTCTCATCAGATTCATTCCACCATAAGGTGTAGAAATCTGTGTCACATCAAGACCAAGAACTTTCTTGCGACCAGTTACTGCAAGGTCGGCCCGAAATTGGCCATCTATGCCGATGTTATTAGAGAAATAACCACCCAGCTTATGTAACCAGTTGTATACTTCTGTTGAACAGAAGAATACTGTACCAGAACTAGCTGAGTAGCGAGGATCTAACAGTGCAGACATATCATCAAGGAAGTTATCTGCGTGCTTGTCAGTCGCCCATTCAAAAGCATTACCGTGGCTTAAAACCCAATCAACTGCACCTTGTGTAGTGCGGTAAGTAGAGTTTTGAGATCCAAATAGGAGTGATTGCTCAATATCCCATTTATGCTCGATAAGCTTCTCTTTCCAGATACGTGCCCACTCATTGCCTTCAAACTTTAATGACGTTGCACGATCAGTGTTAGTCATCGACATTGTAGTTTTGAAGATTTGAGTTTGTCCGTAGCTAGTTGAGAAAGGTTGGTCTTTCCAAGTCTCTGGATAACCAGTTCCTTTTTCAAACACAGAACCAACAACATAACACTTATATGGTGCTAATGCTTCCTCACTTTGAGTCGCTGCGGCAGTATCACTGTCAGCTACGCTCATTCCAGCTGGTTCACCCATGTAGAAGCTACCTGCGTCAACACTTTTAACTACCTTACCTGTTACATTAACGTAATTTCCAGAATCTGCTACACTGGATATCTTTATAACTTGGTAGTCAGAAACTAACTTATCATTAGATGCGTTTGAAGCTGTTGCTACAGGAACTTTAATTAACTGATCAACCATGAAAAATTCTGGCTTAGTACCAGCTCCCCCAGATTGATAAGTTGTATCTTGGCCATACACATTAGTCTTATTGCCTGCACTAGCATAGTCAGTACCAAATTGACCATACCATGTATCTTCTGCAGCATCTTGCGAATTTGCATTTGTAGAACAATTAGTGTCAAAACTGCTACCATGATGTGCTAAATAAGCATAACGCTTATGCCATGAGCCACGTCTCTCAGTAAATTTAAACTGAGGGTCATCCGTGGGTTTTTTCGCTAGTTTACTTACTAAACGAAAGAATGGATCTTGGGACACAGCGAGCTCCGATACACGACTTCCAAAGTCGTATTTTCTACGAAGATCACCAGTGTTAGGATCAGATCCATCATACCCGCTAGGGGCACCAGGGGCTGCACCATCAGTAAAAGTACCGATATTAGAGCCCGATGAATATAGAATGTCTTCTGGCATTCCAAACTCCTTTCTTTAAGTTCGGAATAGCGCCAAATAAGGCCTATCCGAACAGGTTATTTAAATCAGGATCCAGGGAAAGTATGTTATCAAATACAGAATCATCTGCAGATTTAACTACCTTTCCTGGGCTGTTCACTCCACTGGCGCTTGTTGGCATATTTCGGACATTTTTCATCTGATTCAGCATATCTTGCTTAGTAGCATTTGCTGTGTTTTTTGCCGCTTTATCACGATTAACGAGATAATAAATATCATCAATAGTCATTTTCCGACCTTTGGCATCAGCCATCATGCCGTCAAAATCATCTTGACTCATGTCCATTTTCTCTCTGAATTCATTCTCCTGCTTTGATCGCTGTGCCTTTGCTTGCATAGCTTGCGCGTTCTGACGTTCACCTTGAAGCATTTGCCCAACTCTTTGTTGAACTATGCCGTCTACATGAGCATTCATTACTTTTGCAGAATCTGAATCAGGATCTGATACAGCTTCACTGGCGTCAAACATAAAGTTTTCATCAAGATTTAACTTATCCTGAATCGTCTTTGTTGGTTCACCGCCATTAACCAGATAGTCTCGAACGTGGTCAACAAGCCCACTATCATTTTTCATTGCTTCAAGAACAGGAACAAAAGGTTCCAGGTCTTTCAGCTCATCCTTAAGTTTCACAGCTTCCCGACTTGAATCGGAATACCGCTTCTTATAAGGATTATCGTCGTTGTCCCACGTGTTAGAGCCACCGCTTTCTGTAGAGTGAGTTACCTGTTCGGGGTCACTCGCGACTTGATGGGTTACCTCAGTGGTATCGTCAAGGATTCCTCCATTGACTGATTTATCAAGTGCTTCAAAAAAATCATCACCTTCTGAGCCTGTTCCTTCAGGTAGACTGTCAAATGATTCAAAGTCATTTAACGGTTTTTCCTGAACTTCAGGGTTACTTTCAGTGTTTTCGGAAGAAGCTACCATACTTAATCTCCTAAGTTAGTTGTATATTATTCTTTTTTATTGGCGTTTGCCAAATTGTTTCGTGTTTTCTGTAACTCAAGGTCCATCTTGTCCTTAACGGCATCAGCTTCATTGGACATTACATTCCTTAGGAGCTTCTGCTTACCTTCAGTTTCAGTGTATTGCTTATCTGTCTTAGACTTCGCCTGTTCTTTGTGTTTTGTGATTTCCATCTCAGCCTGCATTACTTTACCTTTAATGCCTGCCTGTACTAATTGTCTCTCAAGCGTTTCAATCGTTCCTTCCTTATCTTTCAAGACTTCGTCCATCTGCTCGATCTGACCGCGCATCTGAGCATATAAGCTCTTACGCTTTGCAATTTGTTCTTTATCTTTAATATCTGTTTCAGCAAGGACGGCAAGATCATCTACAATGCCTAGTTGCATCATATCCTTCAATTCCGATAGGTATGCCCACCTATTTATAGGCAATGTAGAACCAGAAACCACTCGTACATCAAATTTAGCAGTCTCATAGTCCATGCTCTTGCCGATAGCCTCACCCATATCGTTATAAAGGGGTACATTTAGTTCAACCTCTTTCTCTTGCTGTAACGCACTGGGTTGAACGATTCTAAATCTTTTGTTAGCAGTGTATACATTTTGAGAGAATTGCATTACAACCTTACCTAGTTGCCTAAGCGCAGGTTCAATGCTATGTTTCATCCATTGTTTAATTCTCCTGGTACCATACTCGTCTAGCGCAAGCATACCACGAAATGTCTCATGCTGTTGTTGAGTATCCCCCTGCATACTTGAATAAATACCAGCTAAATATTCCATATCCTGTTTACCTTCTTGAACAATGCCGAAAAATGCATTAGATAGAGGAGCTGGTAATATGGGAGTAGGAGCTTCCGATCCAACGCGCTTCGGAAGTAATGCGCCTGGTGCGGATGAATATTTTTCCCACACTTCTTCATCAATAGCGCCTTCATCATATAACCATCTAAGCGACGAACCCAATGATGCATTATGCACCATAATTTGATGACTTTTGTTTATTTCTCTCTGTTTTCCGATTAGTGGGGAAACTGCAGATATGGGAAATGGTGTCCCTGTCCATTTATAATGGAATGGAACAATGGGATACTCAGTTACATTATCTGGTAAGACCTTTTCATACAAGAACTGATCACCCGCTACGCAACTTTGCTTTATGCGAGTACCCTTAAATGGAATGCTCTCTATCACATTTTTAGCAAAATTCTCATCTTCCATTATGATTTTAAACTCTTTCTCGCTAATAACTTGGTTCTCAATCTTAGACGCTTCCTGCTGTAACTTGCTCATGCACTCCTGGCTAAATCCTTGAAGTTGAGCATCCATCTGCTCCTTTGCCTTTGTCAGTTCGAGTTGCATTCTTTCTGGTAGCATCTTACCTGCTTGTACTTGTTCTTGCATAGATGCTTCTTGCTCTCGAAACTGCACCTCAAGTTCCTGTTGCATCTCCTTTACCATTACATCACATTGCTTCTTCATCTCACTTAATTCTTTTTTAGTGGGAGGCATGCGGTAAAATACATTTACATATGGAACTTTGATCTTTTCGTACATTTCAAAAAACTCAACCATGTCATCCTGAGTCCCATCAGACCTAACTGTCATAGTATTATTATTATCTTTCGGACTAAATAGAGATTGGTCATTATCCCACATTGCTCTCTGGGAGTAATCATCATTAGTTTGCACTGTACTAGACCTCTTGATCTTTATTTTATAATCTGGAAATAGTTTCTCAAGATGATTTTTGGGAAGAACTTTCTTAATTATGACATAAGCAGCATCTCTGAATAGCATGTCTCTGCTTTTCGGATCTGGATATACATCAAAAGGATCTGGTTGTTTTAGAGTGACCTCGCCCATTCCGTTATCCATATCAGGATCTACATCAACCAATACATAACCTACTGATTTGGTAATTGAATCATTAATAGCATTTGCATACAAGGTGCCCCCATCCGATAAATGCCATATATAGTCTGCAATATCAGAAAATACCGCAGCTACACCAGAATCACTCCCTTCGACGCCTATTGCTTGCCACCTAGGGCTATTTGCTGTTGCATAAAAATTTAACATTTCGACTACAGGTAAGATCCTATTAATCGTGAATGTGGGCATACCTTGCTCTTCAAGAGATGTCTTTTCTTTTTCCGACAATTGAGCATCATTGGAAAATTCATACCCAACTGTATTGACCCTCTCCCACTGCTGTCTTTCATATATGTCAGCACCCTGGTTAAATATTTCTCTTATTATATCTGCTTTTTTCTTCCTAGCCATAGCTATACCTATATCATGTTAAATGCTTTTAATACAATGGGGATAAGAAAACTCACCACAATCGCAATAGTATAAACCTTAGCTTCACTTTTTTCAAGTTCTACTATTCTTCCATTTTGAACAGAAAGATGATTCTCTATTTTTTCCACCCTCTTATAAATTGTGATCTGTCGCTCATTAAGTTTTGTTAAGTATTTCAATACTTCTTCTCTATGTTCAGAAACTTTCATTTACCATTCCCATTCATTCGTGACATAATTCCATCCATACGAGATAATTGTTTTTCAATGTCACCCATCGCTTCAATCATCGCCTCGTGTCTACGGTCTCTAACCGCATCAGATTCATTCCATCTCGATATTAGTTTAATAATCATACCTTCCATATTCTCTATTGTCTCAGATTGACCACGATTCTCTATTTCAAGATTCCTGAGTGACTCTTGCTGAGATTCGGACTTCTTTGACATTGATACTACTAGATAGACGAACATCACACCTACTACGCCAATCATCCCTGCTTCGCCATATACCGCCATAAAATCCATTATTCATTTTACCTTGTAATTTGGTTGCCATATTTCGTAATAATCATCAAACTGCACCGACTGCCACATAGCCCATTGATATAAGTTTCCGAGCATATCTTCTACCCACTCACTCATTGGACTATTAAACCAGAGCAGTCTATCTGCATTATGACCGATATGATAGAACAGTATTGATAGCATCCTTCTCATTCCGATGATTTATTACTAATTTTCATAGTTAATCCGTGTTTTTCATGCTATTGCGCAAGTTTGCGTTACGCAATGTTGCATAACAAGGTTGATATTCCGCTTATCAACCTTATAGAGTTGTGTAACAAAATGTAGCATAATTCGCACATTTTAAACGGATAGCCACACTACCCATTTACTTATTTTTCTTCTTTCCCCAACTAAGAGGATTGATATTAAATTCTTTTTCATAGAAGTTCACTTTCTCTTCAAGCTGGTCTCGTTGTATCTTTTCTTCCACCATATGTTTGTCCAGTAAATCCCCAATCTTAACATCAGCCGTGACCATC